>Ga0210396_10004874_pt1 | contig 13067 bp, 6 predicted proteins | sample IncBWH17OmetaG_FD_155466 | JGI IMG/M metagenome (GOLD analysis project Ga0210396, IMG submission 155466) | Forest soil microbial communities from Barre Woods Harvard Forest LTER site, Petersham, Massachusetts, United States - Inc-BW-H-17-O ...
CACATCGCCGACGCCGGCCTGCTCGGCGGCGACACCGCGCCATATCACACGGTCCGCAGCCTGGGGTACGCGGCCAGCGGCGGCGGCGACCAGCCAGGAACCCCCGCGCTGACTCCCGTTCCGCAGGAGCTCACCGCGACCATCGAGGCCCGCTTCCGCACTACCGGCGTGTCCCTGCCAGACGCTTAAGGCCATAACTTGGTGATCGCAGTTTCCCGCCCGTTCTGGCACTGAAGTGGCGCGCCCCAGCGGCCATCTGATCCGTAGCGATCTATACAGGTGGCGACCACCTGCCTATTTGACGGCTGACCTACGCCTGATCCCGCGGGGCGACGAGCGGACCCGGTTGATCACCCGGCTGCACACCGTCTATGAGTGGCGGCGAGCGTTGGCGCTGGGCACGGTGCTGCTGATGGAGCTCGCCGACTACCCGATGATGCGGCGAATGCTGCGGGGAATCCGAGAGCGGGTCGAGGCCAAGCAGGCGACCGGCCCGGAACGGGTCGGCTGGCCTTGGTGCGTCAGGGCGCGGCGCGGTGGCTGGTGTTGATTCTCGAACGCTCTGATAGGTTCCACGTGGCTTGATGCCGGCCGATGATGACTCCCCGCTTGGCTCCCCGGACCAACGCTAACCGGAGAACTTGGCGATCGTTGCCGGGTTGCCGTCGGGTCGGTCCGTGGTCGGCAAGCACGGTGGACCGGTACACGGGCCTGGTGGCATGACCGCACCCGAGGCTGGGGCTGGCCGGATGGGCTTGCCGGAGGCGCCGAATAGCAGGATCCCGGCTGCCACCGCGACCAGGGCGGCGAGTGAAGCGGAGTAGACCAGGGCCGTCGAGTGCAGCCCGAACTTCGTGGTCGCGACGCCAGCGATCAGCGCCGGAACGCTGAACGCGAGGTAGCCCACGGTAAAGATTGCGGTCACCAGGCCCGCGCTCTGCGAGGGCGTGGCCAGTGCCATGGTCATCCGGAAGGCGCCCGAGAAGCCGAGGCCAAAGCCTGCGCCTGCTACCGCGGTGCCGGCGAGGAAGGCGGCGGAGGCCGTCGTCGCGATCGCGCCGAACGTCACCGCCACGCCCGCGAGCAGGAGCACGCAGCCGGCCAGCATCGCCGTCCGGGAGCCGACGCCACGCAGCGCGAACGCCGCCACGGCCCCGGTCCCGCAGATCAGGAAGATCACCAGCCCGCCCCATAGCAGGTTCGGCGAGCCCGTCGCCGCAGCGGCCAGCGATGGCCCCAGCGACAGGTACAGGCCGCCGAGTGCCCATGTCGCGATAAAACATGGAACGGCTCCGGCGAAGGTTGCCCGGGCCTGGCGCGGCACGGCGATCGTGGGCCGCAGGGAGGCCAGGGCACCGGGACGCTGGGACCCCGGTTCGGCCATGGCCAGCACGGCGACGATGCCGGCGGCGAATACGGCCAGCAGCGCCCACCAGATCAGGTGGGTCGGCGCCGGGGCGTACTGGACCAGCGCGCTGGTGATCAGCGCGCCCAGGCCCAGGCCCAGGGTTGAGAAGACGCTCGTCACCAGGGGCGCCCGCTGGCTGCCCGCTGGTTGCAGCTCGATCAGCGCGGCACCGATCGGCCCGCTGGCCAGCCCGGTCGCGATGCCCTGCAAGGATCTGGCCACGTACAGCGCGCCGACGCCGTGCGCCGCCAGGAAGACCGCGCATCCGGCCACGCTGAAGACCAGCGCCGTGATAATCACCGGGAGCCGGCCCAGGTGATCCGAGACTTTGCCGAAGAACAGCAGCGTGACCAGCAGGACCAGGACGTAGACCGCGAACACGGCGGTCAGCGTGGCCGCCGAGAACCGGAACCGGACCTGATACACCGGGTACAACGGCGACGCGGCCGCCGAGGCGAAGAACAACATCAGGAACAGCCCGGCCAGGATCCAGAACGCGGTCGCTTTCGGCAGCGTCCTGCGCCCGAGAAAGAAGACCTTAGGTGTGTCCACGGGTTAAAGCCAGCCGGCTACGAGGATCTGGCCGACATCCCCCCGGGGGTATTTGCGGACGCCGTAGATCGCGCTGGCACCGGCCCACAGGACCGTCCGCGCTAGGTGGTCCGGGTACCGCTCGATCTTGGCGTTGAAGAAGCCGACGGCGGTGTTCTCGGTACGCAGGAGCTCGTCCGCGTCGTCTAGGTACTGCCGGGTCTCCAGGATCGTCCGCCCGGCGTCGTCGTCGAGCTTGTGGTTCTGGTGGCCAGCCACGATATGCCGGGGGCTGAGCGCCTCGACCGTGACGATCGCGTGCCGCCAGGACCCGAAGCCGCCGGCCAGGACGCTCTCCCCGAGGTACATATGGGCGCCGTTGTAGATGACGTCCCCGGCGACGACGAGCCCCAGATCGGGGACGTGCAGGACGCTGTTGTCGTCCGTGTCGGCGTGGCCGACCTCGACGATCACCAGGTCGTGCCCTTCGAGCGTGAACCGGTTACCGGGGACCGTCACCGCGGTGATCGCCGAGGGCGGGATCCCCGGGTACACCTTGTCCCACAGAGCGGGCCGCGCCGCGATGCTCACGTGCATCTGGGCGATGGAGCCCGCGGTGGCGACGACACGCGCCCCGAACCGTTCGGCCAATAGCCCGGCCGCGAACCAGTGATCGCCGTGGCCGTGGGTGATGAAGATGTCCGTAACATTCCGGCCCCGGCTGGCGACCCAGTCGCCGAGCGCGCGCGCCTGATCCGTCGTGAACCCGGGATCGGTGAGCACCGCGTCCTCACGGCCGTAGATCAGCGTGCTCGCGACGGGCGAGCCCCCTTTCGGCTCTCCGTTCGGAAGCAGGCCGTTGTCCTGTGGCGGCGGTTCGTTGATGAATACCTCATAGCCGAGGTTCCCGGTCGAGTTCATGATGGTGGCCTCTGCCCTTTCTCATGGTCGGTGGATCGCGTGATTCCTGTGCCTGCGGCAGTCATCGGCGGACCTCCTCGGAAGGCTCGACGCGACGACATCGCGGGGACGTGACGGGCTTCGATGGCCTTGCCGGGAGCCGTTACCCGGCGGCCCAGAACGAGCAGTGGTGCTTGGCGGAGAAGTCGGTCTCGAGCTCTGGCTGTGGCGGGACGAGCGACAGTACGGGCGGGCGGTTGCCGCCGAATGCCGGCCAGGGCACGGCCGCCGACGCCGGGTTGCCGGTGGTCGCGAAGTTCGCCCAGGCCGTGCGCATGCTGGCCGCGAGCGCCTGCTGGCCGGCGCTCAGCGTTCCAGGGACCGGCGCGTTCGGCAGGTCGAACAGGTACTGGAGCTCGGACCCGTGCGTCGCCACGGGCGGGCCGACGAGGGGCGGCGTGAAGCGCAGCGGCGCGGCATCGTCGTTGAACTCGTAGGCGAAGGTCGGCACGCGCCCGGACGTCCGGCGGTCCATCTGCAGCGCCGGGCAGGCGAAGTTCGCGTCCCCGGCCAGCGCGCTGAAGGCCACGGCCGGCGTCGGGTACGCGGCGAGCGGGTATTCGGCCGCGATCGCCGCGGCCCGCGCGGCCGGCACGCCCAGCACCGCGGCGATGTCGCTCTGGTATGTGCCGGCGGTCACCGTGCCATCCCCGGGTATCGCTACGTTGGTGCCGCGGCTGATGGCATGGCCGAAGCTGACGAATATCCGCTCCTCGTCGTGGATGGTGCCGTTGAGGATGGGAACCCGGGCGAACCGCCCGGCGGCCAGCGCCGTCCCGATCGGCTCGGTGAGGACCTGGCCGTCGACGACCCCCGGGATGTAAACGCCGTTCTGTGCGGCGAGCAGCGTTGACACCGGAAGGTGGCGCAAGCAGGCCGCAGTCTGGTCCGGACAGCCCGCCTTGGCCGCGAAGTCCTCGCCGGCCGCCTCGGCGTCAGCCAGGGACTGCTGGTTGAGCGCGAAGGATCCGCTTTGGATGATCGCCCGCTGGAACAGCCCGCGGGAACCGCGGGAGACCAGCTGGGCCAGGACGGACAACCCGCCGGCCGATTCGCCGGCGATGGTGACGTTGTGCGGGTTGCCGCCGAACCGGCCGATGTTGGTCTGCACCCAGCGCAGGGCGGCCTGCTGGTCCATCAGCCCGTAGTTGCCGGCCGGGCCGCCGGGCCGCGACGCCAGCGCCGGGTGGGCCAGGAACCCCAGGGCGCCGAGCCGGTAATTGATCGTGACGGCCACGATGCCGTCCGCCGCCAGCGCGGCGGGATCGTAGTTGCGGCCGGCGTCCTGCGTCAGCCCGCCGCCGTGGATCCACACCAGCACCGGTCGGCTAGCGTCGTGGCGCAGCGTCGGCGTGTACACGTTGAGGTATAGGCAGTCCTCGCTGGTGAGCCCGGGCGGCAGGAACGGGTTGAGGGTCGGGTTCTGCGGGCAGCTCGGCGCGAAGCTGGCGGCATCGCGGACGCCCTGCCAGTGGGCTGGCGGCTGCGGGGGGCGCCACCGCAGGTTGCCGGTGGGAGGAGCGGCGTACGGTAGCCCGAGAAACGCGTCGACGGTGCTGCCGGGCCCGGCCACGCCGCGGACAGCGCCGTCGCTGATGGTCACGACCGGATCGCCGCCCGAACCCGAAGCCGTGGCCGTGGCGTCGGCCTTGGCGGAAGGGGCGCCGGCTGTCGCTAGCGTCAGCGCGGCCAGCGCCGCGCAGCAGACTGCGGCCAGCGAGGCACGCCGTGAACGGGCCGTGTTCATGATCCTGACTCCCTCACGGACATGGTGGCCTCCTCGGACTGGATCAAGCTCGCGACTCGTTCGGTCGTGTATCCGCAGCATCCGCCGTCCTGCGGCCCGTCGCCCCCGTGATCTCCCTGGGTGTCCTCCCTGGGATCCTCCGCGGGCCGCAGTCAAGGGGACCTCATCGAGCCCGTAGTGCAAATGCTGAGGTCAGGCTCGTCCGGCGAGCCGCCCGTCCTCGGGCAGGGCCGTTAGGAGCTGCCTGCGCGAGGTGATACCAAGCTTGGAGAACACGTTGCGCAGGTGCCACTCGACCGTGCGCGCGCTGACGAACAGCTGCCCGCCGATCTCCGGGTTCGACAGGCCGTCGCGGGCGAGCCGGGCGATCTGCTCCTCCTGCGGCGTTAGCTCCTCGCGAGTCCCGGCGCTGCGCTTGCGCACCGTTGCGCCGGTTGCCATCAGCTCCCGGCGGGCACGCTCGGCGAACGCCTGCATCCCCATCGTGGCGAACATCTCGTAGGCCGTCCGCAGTTGCTCGCGCGCGTCGGCGCGTCCTCCCTGACGGCGCAGCCACTCCCCGTAGAGCAGGTGCGCGCGCGCGAACTCGGGACGGCGCCGGGTCCGGCCGAGCCGCTCAATCGCCTTGCGATACTCCAGGTCCGCATCGTCCCCGTTGATCAGCAGCGCCCGACAGCGGGCCTCAATGCCGAGCGCGAGGTCGGTGCCGGCCGGCTGCGTCGTCTCCGCCAGCCGCTCGAGCGCGTCACGGGATAGTTCGGTATCCCCGACGCGCGCGGCCGCCTCGACCAGTTCGGGCAGCGCAAACATCGATTGCCAGGGATCGATAGCTTTCGCGGTCACTTCGCGAGCTGCCGACGCCGCCTCCTCGTAGCGGGCCAGGCCGTTGTAGAGGACCGCGGCCGCCCAGCGCGCGGCCATCACCGCGAGTCCCTGCCCTACGGCGGCGGATTGCTGGATTGTGGCTTCGATCAACGCGGAGGCCTCGGCCTCCTTCCCTTGCAGTGCCCGGAGCGTAAGCGCCGCGAAGGGCGGGATCTGACGCCCGGTCGCCGAGGCCACGCTCTCGCTCTCGGCAACGAGCAGGTCGGCATCCGCGAAGTCACCAGTCCGCGCCTTGTCCTGCGCCAGGGCGTGGAGGTGGAGCGGCAGCTCCGCAAGCGCACCGGCGCCGCGCACGAGCTGGGCCTGCCGTTCGAAGATTGCACGAGAGCCGTCGGAGTCCCACGTGCTAGCGCTGGCGGCCGGGGCGAGCCAGCCCCAGCGCAGGACATCCTCCACCGGCAACTGCATAACTGCCTTCGCTGCGCGCTGCAAAATCGGAGTCGCGGCAGCGCGTCCGTCGGTAGTCAGCAGACAGAGCCCGTCGAGAACAAGGTCGAGTGGATGCGGAGTTGCCGACAGCGGTGGAAGCGCGCGGACGGCGCGGCAGACCTGGAGAAGAACGCCGGATCCCCCAAGATGCCCGGCAGTAACAGCAGCACCCCAGGCGGTCAGGTAGGCCCTGCGCGCGAGGTCAAGGTCGAACGGTTCAAGTCGTCTCGCGGCCTGGAGCAGCAGCGGGGCAGCATCGTTGCCGTAGCTTGAGGCGATGGCGGCGTGGCCGCGCAGGAGGTCGATCCGGGCGCGCTGGAACCCGTCAAGCGGTCCGGCCGAAGCCGTGGCCGCCAGCTGGAGTGCCCCGTCGAACGCGCCGGCTTGGAAGTTCGCCTGCGCTGCGGCCAGCGCGCGCTGGGCTCGTCGGGCGGGATCGACCGTCAGCTCGGCGGAGCGTTGCAGGAACGCCGCCGCCGCGGCGACGCCGCCGCGGTCCTGGGCACGGCCGGCCGAGCGTTCGAGTTCGGCGGCGACCTCCTCGTCGGGCCCCGGCGTTGCCTGGGCGAGATGCCAAGCCCGCCGGTCCGGGTCGGTCTCGGCGGCGGTGGCACCGGCCAGCGCACGATGCACGCGATACCGGTCGTCGGTGGCGGCCGAACGATAGGCGGCGGACCGGACGAGCGGGTGCGCGAACTCGACACGCCCGCCCAGGTGGAGCAGCCCGCCGTCCTGCGCCGGGCCTGCCGCCGCGAGGTCGAACCCGAGCGTCTCCGCGGCACGGTGAAGCAGGACAAGGTCGCCGAGGGGCTCAGCGGCAGCCGTGAGCACGAGTAGCCGCGTGTCGGAAGGGAGCAGCTGAAGGCGCCGCACGTAGCTCTGCTCGACCCGGCCGGCGACCGGCTGGCCGCTAGGAAGGCCGAACCCGCCAGCGAGATCGGCGACGTTCCACGTGCGCGGCAGCTCGATCAGGGCCAGCGGGTTACCGTGGCTTTCCATGACGATCTGGTCGCAAACGGCGGCATCGATGGGACCAGGTACGTTGGCTAGCAGCAGCGCGCGGGCATCGCTGTTACCAAGGCCGCGGACGGGCAGCTCGGTGAGCCCCGCGAGAACGTCATCACCGGCCCCCGTCCGCGCGGCGCATACCACCGCGATCCGCTCGGCGAGCAGGCGCCGGGCGACGAACCCCAGGATCTGCGCCGAGCCCTGATCGAGCCACTGCGCGTCATCGACGAGACAGATCAGTGGCTGCTCCTCGGCGACCTCAGCGAACAGCGTCAGCGTGGCCAGTCCCACCAGGAACCGGTCCGGCGCCGTGCCGGCGCTCCGGCCGAACACCGTCGCGAGCGCGTCGCGCTGCGGGCCGGGCAGCCGACCGAGGTGACCCAGCATGGGCGCGCAGAGCTGGTGCAGGCCGGCATAGGCCAGCTCCATCTCCGACTCCACGCCGACGGCCCTGGCGACCTCCCAGCCGACGACCCGGCCAGACATGTAGCCCAGCAGCGCGCTCTTGCCTACGCCGGCCTCGCCCCGCAGGACGGCGACCCGGCTCCGGCCGACCAGCGCGTCGGCCAAGAGCCGGTCGAGCACCTCGCACTCGCTGCGGCGTCCGAGGAGCTTCGGGGGCGGGCGGGGATCCTGACTCACCCGCAGCCTCCTGGCATCGTTCAGCGATCAGCCGCCGGTATGAGCAGAGCGTACATCTGGGGGTCGGGCCTGCGGAACCCCGCAAACCCAGGGTCGTGCCAGGGTGTCCCCCGGGGGCGATCAAGCCGTCGAAGCGCAAGGGTGGTTCGTGACCCCAGCAGCGCGATGCGTACTGGCCCGGCTAGTACGTCGTATACACGACCGGAGCGGGCCGGGACGGGACTGCCGACGTAAGCGACGACGACGTCTGGAGGAACCATGGCCGCCTCACTCAACTCCTCACCCGTACAACGCGAGCGGGACCTGCTCGGGCAGACCGTCGTGGTGATCGGAGGCAGCTCCGGGATCGGGCTTGAGACGGCCCGGCTCGCCTGCGCCAGGGGAGCGGAAGTGATCCTCACCGCCCGCGACCCGGACCGCCTGCACCGCGTCGGCCTCGAGCTCGGGGCCAGCATTGCCGCCTTCGACGCCACCGACTTCGGCCGGCTCGGGCGATTCTTCGACGCGCTGCCGGCGCCCATCGACCACCTGCTGGTCGCCGGCCCCGGCCCCCAATACATGCCGCTGAACTCGTTCGACCTCGATGCGGCCCGCCGCGACATCGACGCACATCTCCTGCTGCCGCTGCAGGTCGCCCAGCACGGCACTAGCAAGGTCCGGCCGGGAGGCACCCTGCTGTTCATGGGCTGCACCGGCGGCCGGCGCACCTCAGCGGGCCTCGCGCTCACCGCGGCACTCACGGCCGCGCTTCGCGCCATGGCCAAGAGCCTCGCGCTCGAGGTCGCGCCCATCCGGGTCAACCTGATCGCGGCAGGCTTTGTCGGCACGCCACCGTCGGCCTCGTTGCTCGGCGACCGGACCGGCGAGCTCCGCGAGCAGTTCCGAACTACGCTACCGATCGGCCGCGTCGTCGGCCCGGCCGACATCGCCGCACTGGCGGTCCACCTTATGACGAACACCGCGATCACCGGCGCGACCTTCGACATTGACGGCGGCCAGCAGCTCATCGGGGAATGAGTGTGGCAATAGGTGACGAAGGCGGCGCTCAGCTCGTTGGCGGCCTCACCAGCGCAAGCGTGGCGCATCATTGCCGGCATCGACCAGACCGCACGCCGCGCGGTCACCATCGCGGTGCTCGTGTTCCGCCGTCGCATGGCGCCATCTCGACGCCGTTCCCGGTCAGGCGGATGCAACTTGGGAAACGGATAATACAGGTTCGCGGTCGACGTCGGGGTCAAGGCGCAGCGACGAACGTGGCGTTCGTCGCGACCGGTGTGTCCGTCAGAGCGGGATTCGCTCCGCCAGTGGTTTGATCGCGGCGGCGATGGCCTGGCTGGACATGGTCATGGAGGTGCCGAAGTTGGCGATGGCATCGACGATCTCCTTGGCGACGGCCGGCACGTCTTCGAACGCCTCGTTGAGTGCCGGGAAGCCTAGCGGAGCGACGTCGTAGGACACGTTAGCGAGGACCCCCCACGCGATGCTCGTATCGGGAACGCCCTGGTCATGGCCGTAGATGCTGCTGAGCACGGTGTTGGCGACCCCTGCGATTGCGCAGAAGACCGGCACGCCGTAGTCGTTATAGTCCGTCGCCTCGCCCCAGCCTTTTTGATCCCCTATGACGTAGAAGATTTCCGCGGCCGGCGGCATGAAGGCGGTAAATATCATCCAGGGGATGAGGCCGGTGCCACTGCCCTGGTCGTTGGTCCCGGCCCAGAAGGGCTGAGTCATCCCGGCGTCGGTGGTTGGGGTGGGCCACTGGAGCATGGTGATGACAACGGGGCAGACGATGTCGAGCGAGGTGGTCAGGGCGTTGCTTTTGAAGGAGTACTCAGTGTTGACCGCTGCGCCGTCGTCGAGAATGAGGTCATTGAAGGACCAGACGGCTTGCACCACCGCGGACATCCAGTTCAGCCCGACGCCCCAGCCGTCGACCCGTCCGGAGCTGCCCAGCTCAGCGTGGCGTGATCGGCCCGCGACCGGGCTGCTGGTCGCGACGTCGGCGGTGGGAGGTGTGTTATCGGCCGGGAACAGCGGGCCGCCGCCGATGATTTCATTGATCAAGGTGGTGGGGTAGGAGGCGATGAGGCTGACGAGGTGGGCGATGCTGAGCGTCGTGTCGACACCGGCCAGTTCGAGCAGGTCACCGATGACCGGCACGGCCTGAAATTCGTACTTGAGCAGGTCCTGGAGGCCAGCCACGGCAGCCTTGATGGCCTCTAGCACGGTGACCAGCACCTCGTTGATCAGCTTCAGCGCGTCATCGGTGGTGGTCTCCAGCGCGGTGAAGAAGTCGCCCATTGAGGATTCGGTGAACTTGCCGGAATCGGTAAGGAAAGGTTTGACCGCGTCCCACAGCAAGGTGTTGATGGACTCGATGAGGTCGATCGCGTCGCCGATGGCGGTCAGCACGTCCTGGATGACTTGCTCCAGCGCAGCGTCGAGGTCGCTGAAGTCGGGCCCTCCGTCGGAGGGGGCCTGGGGTATGTGCTCCCGCAGCTTGTGCAGCAGCCAGTTCGCCGGGCTGTGCCGCATGAAGGTGATCACATCCCCGGCCGCCTTGAACAGCAGGTCGCTGTCGTGGCTGCCGGTGTCGGAGGTCGGTGGCGGCAGCGGTTCGCTGCTGCCGAACTCGACGTCCTCGACCTTCTGCGCGAGCAGGCTGATCTGAGCGTTGGCTTGGGTCTGCAAGAAGGTGAAGAAGGTGTCGGTGTCGATCTCAATGGTGGTGATGGTGTCGGTCAGGGTGGCCAGGAACGGGTTGAACCAGCCCTTGATCACCTGGGCGTTGGCGTCCGCGTCTTTGATCAGGTCGAGCACGTGTTGTTTGAGCCAGTTGATGGCGCTGTCGATGTCCGCGCCGAGCGCCTGGAAGAATCCTCCGATGACATGGAAGGCATCTTTCATGTCCGCGATGGCGAGGTCGGTGAAGTTGACGATGTCGTCACCGATCTGCAGTGCCATGTCGACCAGCCAGCCCTCCGCCTCGCCGGCCCAGTGAACGACTGTCTTCTTCAGGATCGACGCGCCGTGCCGGATACCGTGGCCGATCGTGTCGAACAGGTGGGAGAACGAGAGCTGCAGCTCGAGACCGGCAGTAGGCAGGGCGTAGGCGTTCGGGTTGGTCGAGGTCTGCACCGGCGGGTTCTGGGTCAGGTCGAGCAGCATCGCCTGGGTGGGGGCCGAAGGGGACGGGGCAGCGGTCATACCCACAGTGATCAGTTGGGTGAGGCCGCTCGACACCGCCGTGGCAGCGGATGTCTGCTGGTCGCTGGGCAGGCTGGTCAGAGCCGGGAACAGCGGACCGTTGGCCGGGTTCGTGGCCGCGAGCAGGTCCGGGGCCGACGTGGTCCCGGCGTTGAGCAGCGACCCGGAGCCCTGCAGGAAGTCCTGCACGTCGGTATCCGGGGTGACGGTGAATACCGCGGTCAGGGTGCCGTCCGGGTTGACCGCCTGCATGGTGAGCACCGCGCAGTCGAGCTCTTCGGCCGGGATGCTGAAGATGAGCTGGCCTGCGCCGTCGGCGGTCATCGTGACCGGGCTGGCCGGGGTGACCGTGGTGTTGCCGCTGGCCTGCCAGAATCCCGCCGGGCGGTCGGTGCTGACCTGCACCGACGCTAGTCCAACCCCGGCGCCGTTCGCGTCGAGCACGCTGGCCTGTACCCGGTAGGAATCGACCGATTGCAGCTGGGGACCGTCCTGACGCACCTGGGTTTGGGACCACCCCGATGTGTCGAGGCTGAGTACCGACAGGGTCTCATCGGCGCCGACGGCGAACATCGTCGCCTCATGCGGGTCGGTCGGGACGCTGAAGATCGTGGCGAATCCGCCGGGGATTGTGGTCAGGGGCAGCGCGCTGGCCCACGAGCCGGTGCCGCTGCTCGACGTTTCCTGCACCGTGTTCACGACGCCGTTGCTGTCGAGCAGGTTCACTGTGTAGAGGCCGTCCTGCAGCCACACCGTGGCCTGGTCCTGAGTGACCGTGTTCGTGTCCCAGAGCTGGTTGTAGTTACCGTTCTCGTCCACCAGCACCGTCCCGGTGCTCTGCTGCACGGCGTAGCCCGGTATACCGGTCGTGCTACCTGGCGTCGCCCATGCCCATAGCAACGCCGTCGCGGTGCCGAGGCCCAGGTCAACGAGCGGGTCCGGCCCAAAGGAATCGCTGTTCTGGGCTGTGTAGGGGATTTCCGGGTAGACCGACACCGAGCCGTCCGCGCCGGTCGCCGGCGAGTTGAACACGAAGGCGTACCCGACCGGCGCCGTCGCGTTGCTGTCGAACAGCACGATGTAGTCGCTGACGGTGACCTCGGTGGTGTCCAGCGTCAAGTACTGCTGGTAGTTGAGGTTGGCCCCGCCCCCGGTGCCGCTGGCTACCCAGCCCTGCAGGGTGGTGGTGTCACCGTCGATGTCGCTGGTGTAGAAGTAGCAGATTCCGGTCCCGTCGATGCCGCCCTTGATGGACACCGGCCCGGAAGGGGTCCACTGCAGATCGTCGTAGGAGAGTTGGTTGCCGAAATCCCAGGTGTCCGGCCCGTCGAGGGTGGTCAGCCAGGCCGGGTAAGGGCCGGGCGGGACCGGGTCGCCGAATGCGAGCAGATAGACGTCAGTGGCGTTAGCGGCGACAGCGAAGCTAGTGACGTCGCTCAGCGCCCCCTGCAGATCAACGGTCTCGTAAGTCCAGCCCGAGGTCGCGGACGCGTCCCGGCGTAGATGGGACAGCGTGCCGCCCGCGTACACAAGCGCCTCGACCGCGTTGTTGTTCTTCGGGTTCACGAACGGAACGACCTGATCATTAATGCCGATGACGACATCACTAGTCAGGAAGTAGTCCTCGGACAGTTCACACGAGGCCTGCAGGGTGTACGGGCCCGGTTGGATCAGGTTGCCGTTCGCGTCGCGGAGCCCGTTCGACTTGCCGCGCCGACGCGGGCCCACGGTCCGGGCTGGCGGTGGCGCCGTGTCATCGGACAGCGACGGGACCGTGGCGTCAGCGGCGTCAGGGGTGTCGGGCGCGTCAGTCATGAGCAGAATCCGTTTCTGGCAGTGTGCCGGTCGGAGCGAGCGATCAGCTGGCAGTAAGGCGCCGTGGCATTTCAGCTGTGGTGGTCGGTCAGGGCGAGCTGGTGGTAGCGGCCGGTGTAGACGCCGGTCACCCTCGGCCCCTGCGGGATGTTGACCGGGCGCGGTCCGGTCTGGTCGGTGGCCTTGCCGTTGCCGTTCTGACCGAATCGACCCTGGCCCCAGGTGAAGACCTCATGATGGCTGGAGCGGGCCACGACGAAATCACCGCCGGCGACGACCTCGACGATGTGCCCGCGCAGTTTCGGGATTCGCACCCCGACGGGAGTAGCCCGGTTGGTCGTGTCACGGGTGCCGAGCTGCCCGTAGTAGTTTGCGCCCCAGGCCAACACCACGCCTTTGCCGGTGAGCGCGACGGTGTGATTGTCGCCGGCGCTG
>Ga0210396_10004875_pt1 | contig 13063 bp, 10 predicted proteins | sample IncBWH17OmetaG_FD_155466 | JGI IMG/M metagenome (GOLD analysis project Ga0210396, IMG submission 155466) | Forest soil microbial communities from Barre Woods Harvard Forest LTER site, Petersham, Massachusetts, United States - Inc-BW-H-17-O ...
TTGGCAGAAGTTCGCCAATCTCCGGACGTTTTACGCCTGGATGTACGCGCACCCTGGCAAGAAGCTGCTGTTCATGGGATGCGAAATCGGCCAGTGGCAAGAATGGAATTACAACCAAAGCGTCGATTGGCACCTGCTCCAACACCCTTTGCACGACGGTCTAAGACGGCTGGTCCAGCATCTCAATTTCCTGTACAAGACCGAGCCTGTCTTTTCGGAAGACGATGATAGTTATGCTGGATTTGAATGGATAGATTTTCACGACACTGACGACAGCATCTTTACCTTCCTGCGTAAGGCGAAGTCCGGTTCCACTTTGCTTTTCGCGGTGAACGCGACACCGGTTCCCCGACACACCTACCGAATAGGAGCGCCTGGCGCGGGTTGGTACGAAGAGATCTTGAATACCGACGCTGGAATCTACGGAGGCGGCAACATCGGTAATTGGGGCGGGATGCACGCCGATTCGATTTCTTGGCAGGAACGCTCGCATTCCCTTTGCTTAACGTTGCCGCCTTTATCGACAATCGGGTTTAAACGATACGAGTATAAGTGACAGCGGATTCAGTGAAGAGGTGGCATGGTCATGAGGGGGTTGGACAGCAGTTCTCGCCCCAACCGTCGAACAATCCTACCGAGGTGCTGGAGGCAGCTGTCCGGCTTGCCAATCGCTATATACCGGCCGATTCCTGCGGAGGGTTTTGCTGTTTGCTTTCACTTGGCCGCGCTCCCAGGGATTACATATTCGGATTCGAGCGCAAGTGCGGCAGCCCCGAGCATCCGAGGGGACAGGTCAAATATCAGGGGTGACGATTGCCGAAGAAGGCCTATGGCTTTCAGCGCTGCTGCATTTTTCGGCTTGGCTACAGATGGTTCGCGTCAGCCTCAAGACCCTCAGTGACCGCATTCTTTCACGGGGCGGGCCGGAAAGCCTTCGTCGGCGACAACGATCTTTGATTCGTCGCCATACTCAGTGACGAGCGCTTTTCCTCGGTCACGCTAAGGTCGCATTAAACCTCATCAGGACCGGACCATGAGCAAAGCTCGCACGATCAACGATTACTACGCCACCGTCTTTCTTCACCGATACCACAAGGACAACCTGTCCAAGCTAGGCGAGCGCATAGAGATCGTTGTTCGCATTCCCGAAGAGGCCGCAAAAATCTTGTTTGGCTCAGGACGACGTCCAGCAATGATTTCACATAAAATCCATCGACGAGCCGCTCGTATTGCCCGTCAGACCATAGGAATGCCTCAAGCGCCGTGGGCGATCGAAGGAATTTCGGTCGTGGAATCAACCATGCCCTCCGAACTCCCCGAAACGTCAGGGTTTCAAGATACGGATGGATCGGAAGGTTGGATCTATTCGGTGAAGTCTGGTGTCCCGAGACCACCGCCCACCTTGATCGTAGAACCGGGGACAGCGTAGAGTGCAAGATCCAGTAGCCTGATTAGCTTTAAGCGCCCCGTTTTGATGTCCGTCAATCGAACGATAGTAGCTGCTCAACTGTCCAGTTATCCATGAACAAGCTTCAAATCACAGGCTCCTGGAATGAGATCAAGGGCAAGCTCAAACGGCAATATGGTAACCTGACCGATGATGATCTGGCATTCGCCGAGGGCAAGGAAGATGAATTATTAGGCCGGGTTCAAAAGAGGCTTGGAAAGTCTAAGGACGAGGTACGGCAAATGATCGAGAAGTTTTAAATCCCGATAAGTTTCTGTATTCGCGCATTTAGCAGAGTAAACGGAGTTAATTTTACCAAACCCGTTGGTCGCACGACACAGATCAGCCCAGGCCATTCCCTCCTCCACTGCCTTGTCCGGATCCGTCGGTCGCTGCAAAACGGGCTGTCGCGATTACAAAATAAAATCGGTTCTCAGAAAGTTAGAATGCCTTCGGGTGACAATCTCTTGAATGATGTCACGGCTTTCCGGATTCGATTGAGCCGCGACCAACGAACGAATGGAGAAGCACCGCAATGCATCGCTAATCGAAAGCGTCGCTTCTGCGGAATCTTTCCGACCCGCGAAAGGCAGCGTGTCCGGCCCGCGCTGGCACTGAGCATTCAAGTTAATCCGACAGACTTGATTTGCCAGAGGATCAATGAGTTTGACGAACTTGTCCGGGTCACGGCCAAATAAGCTGACCTGTTGGCCATAGTTGGATTGGGTGACATAGTCCAGGAACTCCTGTTCGTCCTGATAAGCGCAAACCGGCACCACCGGTCCGAACTGTTCTTTAGTGTAGAGTTCCATGCCGGGACGGACGGGATACACCACGGCGGGAAAATAAAGCGTCTCATATGCAGTTCCCCCGCCCGAATTCACGACCTTAGCGCCCTTATTTACGGCGTCGTCGACAAAGGCCTGCATGGCCGCGGCCTTACGGAATTCCGGCATCGGAGTGAGCTTCACGCCTTGATCCCAGGGCAAGCCAAGCGGGAGGGCGTTGACCGCCTGGCTCAGCTTTTCGAGGAATACATCCACGATCGAGGCGTGAACGAACGTGAGCTTGAGCCCGGTGCAACGCTGACCGTTGAAGCTGAGAGCTCCGGTGACGACCTCCCGCACCGCCACATCGAGATCGGCGTCCGCCATAACCAGGGCAGGATTTTTGGCATCCAAGCTCAAGATGCTCCGTAGCCGATGCGGCCGGGGATGCTCCCTTTTCAGGATATCCGCGGCCCGGCTCGAACCGATGAGCGCGAGGATGTCCACGTTGCCGCTTTTCATGAGCGCGGGGGTAATCTTGGCACCGCTGCCATAAATGAAATTGACCACGCCCGGCGGAAAGCTTGCCGCAAAGGCGCCCAACAAGGGCTGATGCAGCAGCACGCCGAATTTCGGCGGCTTTACCACTGTCGTGTTGCCCATGATAAGCGCCGGGATCAGCGTGGTGTACATTTCGTTCAAGGGATAATTGAACGGTCCCATGGAAAGACAGACCCCGAGCGGCGCGCGCCGGACTTGTGCAATCACCCCGCTATCCAGACTAAAACGGGAGTTTGTCCGATCGACTTCTTTCAGCGCTTCGATGGTCTTGTTGATGTATTGTAACGTGCGGTCGAATTCCTTGCTACTGTCGTCCAGGCTCTTGCCGATTTCCCACATCAGCAAGTTCACGACTTCCCAGCGCACCTTTAACATTTCGGCTGCGAAGGTTTCCACCGCCTCAATGCGTGCTGCCACACTCATGGTCGGCCATGGGCCGCGACCGTGGTCCCAGGCTCGGACGGCTGCGTTTAGCCCCGCCGTGGCCGCATCTTCGTCCATCGCGGGCACCTGACCGATAATCGGCCGCCGCAGTGTTCCGTCAGACTGTCGCAGACAAATGGGCGAGCTCACCTCGGCTAGCGGGCCTTCCCAAGTCCGGATTTGGCCATCGATGAGATAAAGTCGCTCTTCGGGGCATGGACCAAGCCGAAACGCTGGAGGAATTTCCTCCTGTGAAAGGAAACAGCGGGCGAGCGTTTCAACGGAACATGGACATGAGGTTAACATTACGCGCCTTCTGGTTAGTCGATTTTTTTCGTTGGCTAATAAATTCGTTAGTGCCGAAACATTTTTAAGTTATAGATCACTCTTATTGACGCGAGCCACAATCATCAACCGCGTCGCGTGATATTAGGGGGCGTCATTCCGCGTCTCGAACTTGGGTTCGCTCCCAGGTTCGTGGATTGAAAAGCCGGAGGATGAGTATTTCTCGCGAGTTCGGTGGTGGATGCTCGGTCCGATGTTTGTCGGTTCCCAATACTCTTTTTAAACTTTTGCGGTTGCTTTTGGCTATGACGGCAGGTGAAAATCGATCATAGTCGGCCTCGGGCTTGCTAGGAGTTTGAGAAGCGCAGACCGCTCGAACATATCACTCCTCAATACCCAAATGAAACTGAAACCCTATCAATAAAGTATGGCGTTTTCAAACGGACGTGAACGAGATCCAACATCGTTGTGCCTTCGTCTGACTTGCGTGCAGCGTGCCGACGAAGTTTACCGAAACTGTACTCGGTTGCCTCGCTCCGGAACGCACTGGAGCTACTGGCAGCTTTCCCCAGCTCTACGCAAAAGCAACGGTAACCCATCGAGAAAAGTATGGGCGCCAGCGATTGCCCGGAGCGATGTTTGCTTCAAAGAAGCTGGAATTAGATAAAGAGGAAAAACCGGCCTCCATGCCGCACAAAATGCGCATTGGAAAAGGCAACCCACGTTTAGCTCTCAGTCTTCTTTTCTCAACCACACTTGGAGCGATGAAAAGCCTAGCCAGTTATTCCTTAAGCCCTTCGAAAATAACAATGACGCCGACAATCGAATCTCTGGGTGATTGCTGTTTTCGTTCGCACCTCCCTCACATGGGGCCTGATGGAAGAAAATACAAAATCGATTCGGATCAGATCATGTGCAATGACCGTGTCCAACGGGAGCTCAGCGACGCCTCTGACAAGCCGGCCCTGAGTTTTGAAGTCGCCGGACCGCGAGAACACCTCTATTTCGATTCCGCAAAGACCACCGCTGCGATTGTCACTTGCGGCGGTTTGTGCCCTGGTCTGAACGACGTCATTCGCGGGATCGTCATGGAACTTTGGCATGGATACGGCGTCAGAGAAATTCTCGGGATCCGCCATGGCTATGCAGGCTTGGTACAGAGGCAGGGTTATCCGCCTTTGCGACTCAGACCAGAAACAGTCTCTACCATTCAGACTTTTGGCGGTACAATGCTGGGAACCTCGCGCGGTCACCAAAATGTGACGGAAATGGTAGACGCTCTTGAACAGCTCGGGATCAACATTCTGTTCGTGATCGGCGGAGACGGGTCTCTCAAAGGCGGCGCACTACTGGTTGCTGAGATCAATCGCCGCAATCTCTACATCAACGTCATTGGAATACCCAAAACGATTGATAATGATATCCTTTACCTCGACAAGAGTTTTGGTTTTGAAACTGCGTTTGCCGAGGCCGTGAAAGCCGTTTCCTGCGCGCACGTCGAGGCGATCTGTGCAATCAATGGTATCGGCTTGGTCAAACTGATGGGGCGAGACTCTGGATTTATTGCTTGTTATGCCGCGTTGGCCAGCCAGCAGGTGAACTTCTGCCTGGTCCCTGAGGTGGCTTTTGAATTGCATGGCTCCCGCGGCCTTCTGGAGGTCCTTCGAGAGAGGATCGTGCAGCGCAAACATGCGGTGATCGTGGTGGCCGAGGGCGCCGGACAGCAACTATTGGCGGCTACTTCCTCGGGGACCGACCCTTCTGGCAACCATCGCCTGGGTGATATTGGCCTGTTCATCCAAGAGGAAATCAAAAATTATTTCCAATCGACTCATCTTCCAATCAGCCTTAAATACATAGACCCTAGTTACGCGATTCGAAGTGTGCCGGCCTCTCCTCAAGACAATGTCTATTGTTCGATTTTAGCGCAAAACGCGGTTCACGCCGGCATGGCGGGAAAAACCAACATGTTGGTTGGCCGTTGGCACGAGACTTTTGTTCATGTTCCGTTCAGCATCGTGATCGGAGGTCGGCACAAAATCGATCCCGAAGGTGACATCTGGCGGGCTGTACTTGAGGCCACAGGCCAGCCACCGCGGATGTTCAATGCCGCGTAAAGCGAAAGGACAAACCATTCGATCATTTACTGAAGGCAAGGAATTGTCGAGCAGGGTTGCCGACAGATCAATCCCAACCCCTTTTGTACGGTTGTACTTGGGGATGATCCAGAGCTTTAGGTTTGTTGCCCACGAATTTACCCAGCTGTGCTACCCCATCCGCCGACCCCACCACGAAAAGGAAGTCTCCGAAATTGCAGCCGCACCCTTCATGCGCGGCAAACTCGACGTCTGCTCACGTGATGCGGGTGACCACCGGGCCGAACGCGCGCTCAAAGTTGAGCTCAGCCGGATTTTTCCTAATACTTGGGTGTTGCGCCCTCAGTCAGCGCGGTGTGGCCCTCAGGCTCGCATCACACCGCAGACGGGCGGCGGCCAGTCCAACGCGGCGCTGGCAGCGCCTTCGGCTTGGATTTTGGTGGCGATCTCCGGAGGAAATGGCGTGCTCTTGCGCAGTTTCAGATCGGCGAAAGCGTTGATGCATTCGAAGATGGCGGACAGGCTACCCCTAGTTTCGTCGACCATGAACATAAGGTATTGCATGCGTTTCGCAGAATGGGCCACGAGTCGCGAGAAGATCGCTAAGTGGTCACCGGCCCTTACTTCGTGCAGATAATTGAAGTGGTTTTCCAGGTCCATGGTGCCGGTCCCGTGAGCGTTGTGAAATTCCGGCGTTAGCCCGAGGCGCTCATGGAAGGTGTCGCCGGCTTCATCAAAGATTGCCGCGTACCAGCGGACGTTCATATGGCCGTTTTCGTCGCGATAGGCCTCTGGCACGGTCATGCGCAGGCAGGCCGGCTCAAGCGCGAGAATCTTTTCGAGTGAAATTTTGGGCGGTTTCATGCGATCGTTCTCATTCATTTGATTCCTACAACACTGTTGTCATCGACAAGCCACCTGAGTGAGCGGTTGTACGCAAACGCATTTGGCACTTGCTCAATACACGCTTTGTACCTCGTACGCTCTCCCTCGTCTTCACTTAGCTCGGAGTCGGCACAGCGAACCCAATCGCGCGAAGAACGGTCTCGGCTCCGTCGGCAGCGGTCATTGACCCAGAGCGTACCGCCGCCTCGACTCGTGTCGACATCGCGCGGACCTCGGTTTTCCCATGCAGCATCCGATCTATGGACTCGTTCACTAGATCCCACATCCAACGCACCATCTGGACGCGGCGATGCTGCTCGAACCAGCCCGTCGGCTCGAAGCGCGCACGATGCTTCAGAACCTGAGACCAGATAGCATCGATACCAGTATTGTTAACTGCGCTACATGTTACGACCGGGGGATTCCAGGGGCTACCGGCAGGGTGGATCAGCCGCATGACGTTCTGGTACAGGGCGCAGGCGCGCTCGGCACGTACCTTGTTGTCGCCGTCGGCTTTGTTGATGGCTATCAGGTCGGCCATCTCCGTCAGCCCACGCTTGATGCCCTGGAGCTCGTCGCCGGCGCCGGCAATAAGCACGACGAGGAAGAAGTCGACCATGTCGGCGACTACGGTCTCTGACTGGCCTACCCCTACCGTCTCGATGAGGACGACATCAAACCCAGCGGCCTCACAGGTCAGCATCACCTCACGAGTGTTGCGGGCCACACCGCCCAATGTTTCGCTGCTGGGCGATGGGCGAATAAAAGCGTTCGGATTTCGGCAAAGGTCCACCATCCGGGTCTTGTCGCCGAGGATGCTGCCGCCGGAAAGCTGGCTAGTGGGGTCGATCGCCAGCACGGCAACGTGGTGTCCCTGGCCGGTCAGCATCAGGCCAAGTGACTCGATCAGCGTGCTCTTGCCCGCTCCGGGTACGCCAGTAATACCGACGCGGATAGAACGGCCTGTGTGGGGCAGGAGCGCCGTCAAGACATGCTGCGCGAGTCGGCGATCCTCCACGAGACGGGACTCCAGGAGCGTGATGAACCGGCTCAGCACACACCGGTTGCCGCTTAGGATTCCCTCCACAAATTGGTCCGGCGCAAGCCGTCTCACGCCGGACAGAAATGCGGCTGATTGAATCGTCATGATGCGACCACATCTGCGCCCGCCAACTTCTTAGCCAGAAGGTCGAGCACGCTAAGCGCAGCCTGAGTGATAACCGTGCCGGGACCAAAGATGGCAGCAGCCCCATCCTTGTATAGCTCGTCATAGTCCTGGGGCGGGATGACCCCGCCGGCCACGATCTGGATATCCTCCCGGCCGAGTTCCTTTAGCGCTTTGCGCAATGCCGGGACCAGGGTAAGGTGGCCGGCCGCAAGCGTGCTGACCCCGAGAATGTGGTCATCATTATCAATGGCCTGGCGGGCCGCCTCTTCGGGAGTCTGGAACAACGGGCCGACATCAACATCGAAACCCAAATCCGCGAAGGCCGTGGCGACGACCTGCTGCCCGCGGTCGTGGCCGTCCTGACCGAGCTTGGCGATCAGGATACGGGGCCGACGCCCCTCGCGCGCCAAGAACTCCTCGGCCCTTAGCCGGACTTCCGCGATTGTCCCGGTGCGATTGCCAAACCTGCGTGCGTATACCCCGCTCACCGAGTGTATTTCGGCTTTGTGCCGGCCGAAGACCTTTTCCAAGGCATCGCTGATTTCACCCACCGTCGCCCGTGCTCGCGCCGCGACGATGGACAGCTCCAGCAGGTTTCCCTGGCCTGATCGGGCGCACTCGGTAAGCGCACCTAGCGCGGCATGCAGAGGAACCGGATCGCGGTGCGCCCGGAGTTCGGTGAGCCGACGGACCTGCGCGTCGCGGACGGCTCGGTTGTCGATCTTAAGGACCTTCATCGGGTCTTCGCGCTCCAAGACGTATTTGTTAATTCCCACGATCGTCTGGACTCCTGAGTCGATATCCGCCTGGGTCCGGGCCGCAGCCTCCGCAATGCGCATCTTGGTGATTCCGGCCTCGAGCGCCTTCGCCATTCCTCCGAGCTGCTCGCACTCGTAGACGTGGGACCAAGCCCGGTGTGCAAGCTCGTGGGTCAGCCGTTCGACAAAGTAGCTACCACCCCAAGGGTCGATCACGGTGTCGGTGTCAGTCTCCTCCTGCAGGAACAACTGCGTGTTGCGAGCGATCCGGGCCGAGAAGTCAGTTGGCAGGGCCAGAGCCTCATCGAGGGAGTTGGTGTGCAGGCTCTGGGTATGCCCTTGGGTTGCTCCCATCGCCTCGATGCATGTGCGGATCACATTGTTGTAAACATCCTGCGCTGTGAGGCTCCAGCCGCTAGTCTGGCTGTGTGTTCGAAGGGAGAGACTCTTAGGATTTTTTGGATCAAACTGTTTAACAATCTTAGCCCACAACAACCGGGCGGCGCGGAGTTTCGCGATCTCCATGAAAACGTCCTTGCCGACTGCCCAGAAGAACGATAGCCGCGGTGCGAAGTCGTCGATGCTCAACCCGGCGGCAATGCCGGCACGGAGGTATTCCAGGCCGTCGGCCATCGTATAGCCCAGCTCGAGGTCGGCGGTAGCCCCGGCTTCCTGCATATGGTAACCGGAGATACTGATGCTGTTGAACTTAGGCATGAGCTGGCTGGTATAACGGAATATATCCGCAATAATCCGCATGCTCGGAGCGGGCGGATAGATGTAGGTATTGCGGACCATGAACTCCTTGAGAATGTCGTTCTGGATGGTTCCAGCGAGTTGGTCCTGCTTCACGCCCTGTTCCTCAGCGGCGACGATGTACAAGGCCATGACCGGGAGCACGGCACCGTTCATGGTCATCGAGACGCTGATGTTGCCTAGCGGAATCTCGCTAAAGAGAATTTGCATGTCCAGGATGCTGTCGATGGCGACACCAGCCATCCCGACGTCTGCGGCTACGCGGGGATTGTCAGAGTCGTAACCCCGATGCGTGGGCAGATCAAAAGCGACCGACAGGCCTTTCTGGCCTGCGGCTAGATTACGGCGGTAAAATGCATTGGATTCCTCGGCAGTAGAGAACCCGGCGTATTGACGGACTGTCCATGGTCGTCCTGCGTACATCGTGAGATACGGCCCGCGTACGAACGGCGCAAAGCCCGGCATGCCGTGCAGATGTTCCAACCCATTCAGATCGGTTGACGAGTAGAGCGGCTTGATTGCGATCAATTCCGGGGTTAGTCGCTCCAGCTCCTCTGGAGGCCGGCCTGCGGCATTCACCCAGTCAGCCAGATGGGCGGTGGATCCAGGGCCTCCTTCCCACGCGACCTCTTTGAAATTCGGGATAGTATTCATGACAGGACCCCCTCCTCGTGCAGCAGTTCTTGGAGCGTACTAAGGACATCACATCGAATAAAAATGAATCGGTCGATACCAGCCGCCCGGTACGTTGCCACCTTCGCGCCTGGATTTCCAGCTAGGATCACCGTTCGAGCACCGGAGGCTTTCAGCCGCTGCGCCGTTTCCTCAGCAACCTGCCCGTACTTTTTGTCGCTTGAGCAGATCACTGCGATCCCGGCGTGGCTCTGCACAAAGGCCGCGGCGGCAGCCGACGGGTCGGTAAACCCATCGTTGTTGATTACTTGGAACCCGCCCGCCTGAAAGATGTTCCACGCGTAAGTGGAGCGAGCAACGAAGTCAACCGACGCGCCCATGTTAGCCAGGAAAACCAGAGGCCGTTTTTCGGTTCGGGCCGCAAACTGGTCGCTTGCGTCGCGCAATTCCTCATAAGCCGCGGCGTAAGGATGGATCGCCAGCGGTTCGACTCGAGCGGCGTCAGCCCGGTCTCGAGCCGATGTTAGCGCGGCGCTCAACTGACCAAGGGTTGCACCGGCTTCGGCAGCTTTGACCGCAGCCTCAGTCAAGCTGCCTGCCGCCCGAGACGCATCAGCGGCTACGGTAGCGAGAGCTGCAAGGGCTTCGGAGCAGGGATGGTCGCGACGCCAGGCGACCAACCGGGTTGAGGCCTCCGCGCGCAGCCGGATGAAGTCCGGTTTTGGTCGGCTCAACGATTCTTCACGGGCGTCGAGGTGCTCGCTGACGCCGGTGACGATCTGCTTTCGGGTGGCAAGGTCTCTCTCGCGCGCGGCTTCCACTGCGCGGATCCGCTCAGCAACCCAGCCATCGAGCGCAGCCCGGATCATACCGCCCCGGTCCTCAATGGTCTGGAGCAATGCCCAGGCTTCCGCGGCGAGCCGATCGGTGAAGCTCTCCAGAAACCAGGATCCGCCTGCCGGGTCGATCACGTGATTCAGGCGGGATTCCTCCAGGAGGATGATTTGTGTATTGCGAGCCAGGTGCCGACTAAACTCATCGCTGAGGCCAATTGCTGCGTCGAGTGGCGCAGTGGTGATCGAATCGGCGCCGCCGATAGCGCCAGCGAAGCAGCAGACAGTGTTCCTTAGCAGGTTGACCCACGGATCGCGGCGCGTCAGGACCCGTCGGCTGGTCCGCACGTGGACCCGGGTCGATCGCGCTGCAACCTCGTTGCCACCGCTGGCGGTGACGATCTTGGCCCACATCTTTCGTAAAGCTCGGAGCTTGGCAATCGCTTGGAAAAACTGGCATCCAACGCTCACGCCAAAGACGATCTGGCGAGCCGCGGTGTTGACGTCCAGGCCGGCACCGGTCATAGCGCGGAGGTATTCCACGGCCGTCGCCATGGCGAACGCCAGATCTTGGGTGCTGGTGGCCCCCGCATGGTGATAGGCCGCAGTGCTGACCCTGACGGCGGCGGCTTGTGGATAAACAGTGGCGGTCCAGGCGGCCAGGTCCGCCATCTGGTCGAGCGCGACATCGAGCGGTACATTTAGCTGGCCGCCGGACATCAGAGCACCCAGCGGGTCGGCATTGAAGGTGCATCGCACACTGGTCGGATCAAGCTTACGCTGCCGAAGCAACGCCGCCAGGAGCACTGCGGCCGGTAGGAAGGCTGCCCCTCCGTCGATCGAGGCCGGCGCGATATCGAGTAGCTGCCCATTGAGTACCGACTCGAAGTCTCCCAGACTATAAGCCATCACGCCGTCCCTGCCGCACAATTCAACCGCCTCGCGTGCATCGGCATCCAAACCGGTGTAGCCAGCGGCATCGAGCTGGAGTTGGATCGAGGTGACGCCATGTTCGAGATCCTCGAGGATGGCCTTATTCGCGTCGGCCGGACTCGGGTGCAGATGCTCTTGGCGGATGTCCCAGCCGGCGGTCGTGTGTCCCAAGGCCTGGCTGCCCCGCGTTAGAGGCAGGAATCCCGGGAAGCCGGAAGAGTCGCGATCCGAGGGCCAATCATTGGCCGTGTACAGCGGCTGAACATCGAACCCCTCAAGGCTGCGATGGATAAGTTTCTTCTCGAACGGTACGCCTTTAAGATCGGTCACGACGGTGGCTCGCCATTGATCGTAACTGACCGGCGGGAAGTCCGAGGCTATAGTTAATTCCTTTTTGATCATAGCGATGTTGTGATCGGAACACGCGACGAAGCAGCTTTAAATCATGCGCAGCAAGAACTCTCTAATCCCCGAAACTGATACCGATCTCGCGGGCGGTCTCAACCAGCTGATGAGTCGGATCGACGAGTCTCAGACGATGAACAGCGTCAGCGATTGGCGCATCTAGAACTTCATTGTTCTGGTAACTGACCATGGTGCCAAACTTGCCCTCGGCGATCAGCTGAACCGCCTTGAGGCCGAATTGCGTTCCCAAAAGTCTGTCGAGTGGCGTCGGAGCTCCGCCTCGCTGAAGATGACCAAGGACGCAACACCGGCTTTCCTTGCCGGTTCGCTCGGCCACTTCCGCTGTTACGATCTCGCCAATGCCACCGAGCCGATACTCGCCATGGGTGCTAAGATGGTGGGATTCTTCGCCGTCCTTCGGTTTCGCCCCTTCCGAAACGACAATCAAAGTGCATTTATATCCGTCCGCGTCGCGCTGGCGAACCGCGTCCGCGACCTTCTCCCATTCGAACGGGATTTCCGGCAAAAGAATGATATTGGCCTCCCCGGCGATGCCTCCGAAAAGCGCGATCCATCCGGCGTGACGACCCATGACCTCAAGGACCATTACGCGCTTATGACTCGTCGCCGTAGAATGCAAGCGATCCAATGCGTCTGTCACGCAGGCTACCGCAGAATCGAAGCCGAACGTCATCGACGTTGCTTCGAGATCGTTATCGATGGTTTTCGGTACACCGATGATTGAAAATCCTGCTTCTTGGAGCTGCAAGGCGGTTGTCAACGAGCCATCTCCACCGACCACGATAAGGCCGTTGATCTCCAGGTCCCCCAGGGTCTGTCGCACTTTCTCAATGATTTCGGCCGGAACTTGCGTCCTTTCGCCCGCGCCCACTTTGGCAACGAAATGGCCCCTGCTGCTTGTCCCCAGAATTGTGCCTCCCTGTTGCATGATGCCGGAGGTCCTTGAGTGATCGAGAACAATATACTGCACCGGCGGCAACAATCCTTCAAAGCCATCCAAGAACCCGATCACCTGCCAACCGCGCTTTTCCGCAGCCTTAATGACTCCCCGGAGCACCGCATTCAGTCCCGGACAATCCCCGCCGCTCGTCA
>Ga0210396_10004876_pt1 | contig 13062 bp, 12 predicted proteins | sample IncBWH17OmetaG_FD_155466 | JGI IMG/M metagenome (GOLD analysis project Ga0210396, IMG submission 155466) | Forest soil microbial communities from Barre Woods Harvard Forest LTER site, Petersham, Massachusetts, United States - Inc-BW-H-17-O ...
TGCGTTTGGTGGAGCAGGGAAGTGTGGGCGACGAGATCGCGACGCTGCTTGCGGATGCGCCGGCGGCGGCCGCGATGGGGACTCGCGGTAAAGAGGTCCTTGAGAAACAGGCGGGAGCGACGGAACGAGCCGCGGATGCGGTGCTGCGGCTGCTTACGGAGGGCAACGCTTGAGGCGCGTGGTGTGGCCAATGATGCCGCTGGTCCCGCTGTATGGGGTGGTGCAGGCGCTGAACAGCGCGGCCTATGTGCGCGGGTGGCTGCGCGCTGACCGGCTCGAGTGGCCGGTGGTGAGCGTAGGCAATCTCTCGGTGGGAGGCGCGGGGAAGACGCCGTTTGTAATAGCGCTGGCGCGCGCGCTGACGGAGCGGGGATGGTCGGTCGATGTGCTTTCACGTGGTTATGGGCGGACGTCTGATGGAGTAGAGCGCGTGGTTGCGACAGATGATCCGGCGGCGCGTTATGGGGATGAGCCATGGCTGATCGAGCGCCGCGCGCAGGTGCCGGTTTTTATCGGGCGCGTGCGTGCGGCCGCGGGACGGCTGGCGGAGGCGACGCGTGTAGACGTGGGCGATGAGCGCCACGTCCATTTACTGGATGATGGAATGCAGCATCGCAGGCTCGCTCGTGACGTTGAGATCGTGCTGCTGCATCGGTCGGATTTTCAGACAACGCTTTTGCCGGCGGGGAGGCTGCGTGAGCCGCTGGCAGCGATTGAACGCGCTGATTTTGTAGTGCTGCGCGAGGACGATATCGATTTGAAAGAGCAGGCGCGCCGCTGGATGCGCGCGGACGCGCACATATGGACCGTCAGTCGCGAGCTGGAAGTTCCCGCGCCGTCGGGAGCGGCCGTAGTGTTCAGTGCAATCGCGCATCCGGAGGAATTTGTGGAGGGATTGCGAAGGCAGGGCGTCGCGATTGCGGCGACGCGTGCGTGGCGGGACCATCACAGGTTTACGGATACGGATCTGACGATGCTGTGTGCCGCGGCCGTGAGGGAGGGAGCGCGCTGCTTTCTGACGACGGAGAAAGACATGGCGCGGCTGACGAAGGCGCAACGTGCGCGCATTGAGGAGACGGCGCCGTTATATACGGCAACGCTGACGGTGCGGCTGCGTAACCTGGAGCTGGCGCTGGATGCGCTGGAGCAACGACTGCGCAGGCGGAGTGCATGAGAGAATCAACAGTTGCCGCTTCACAATAATCCGGAACAGGCACGGCTGCGTGTGTTGGTGGTGCGGCTGGGTGCAATGGGGGATGTGCTGCACGCGATGCCCGCGGTGGCAGCGCTGCGCGCGCAATTGCCGGAGTGTCATCTGGGCTGGGTGATTGAGCCAAGATGGGCGCCATTGTTGCAGAGCGGCGCCGCGGGCGCGCCCCGCAGTCCGGTGATGCCGCTGGTGGATGTGGTGCATACGGCCAATGCGCGGGGATGGGCGCGGCAGCCGTTCGCCGCCTCAACCTGGCGAGCGATGCGGCGGTTGCGGCAAGAGCTGCGCGCCGAGCGCTATGACCTGGCGATCGATTTGCAGGGCGCGGTGCGTTCGGCGCTCATTGGAAGAGCATCGGGTGCTGGCCTGGTGGGAGAGGCAGAGCCGCGCGAGCGGCCGGCGAAGTGGTTCTTTCAGCGCAGAGTGCCGACGAATGGCGTGCATGTGATCGAGCAGGCGGCCGAGGTGGTGGCAGGAGCGACAGGGATGCACCTGACGCCGGAGTTGCCGCCACTACCGCTGGATTGCAGTGCGGAGGAGCGGGTGAATGCGATGCTGCGCGAGGCGAAGCCGCTTGTGCTGCTGCATCCAGGTGCGGGGTGGGGGGCGAAGCGCTGGCCCGCGGAGCGTTATGGTGCACTCGCCGCCGGGCTCGCGAGTCGCGGATATCGAGTGGTGGTGAACCGGGCGCCGGGTGAAGAGGCATTGGCAGCAGATGTGGCGCGGAGCAGCAGCGGCGCCGCAGAGGAGATCGCAACAGACATGGCAGAATTGATCGCAATGACGAGACGCAGCGTACTGGTGATCGGCGGTGACACTGGACCGGCACACCTGGCATGCGCGCTGGGAAAGCCGGTCGTGGGCATCTATGGGCCGACCGATCCGGCACGCAACGGGCCGTGGGGCGTGCCGTCACGCGTGCTGCGGCATCCGGAGAGCCGACGCGATCATGCGCGACGGAGCGCGCCCGAGGCGGGCCTGCTGACAATTGAGCCGGAAGAAGTACTGAGCGCGGTGGATGAGCTGATGGGAGCGACTAAAAGTTCGGCGGGAGACGCGGCGGTGCAGGCTTGAGTGTGGGTTGGACTCGGATTGCGCGCCGTATCCGCGTGCCGATGGGATTTGTGTTTGCGCTGTTCTTTCTGCTGACGGCGCATCCCTCTGTGCACTCTGTGCTATGGAGTCTGCTGGGAACGGTGCCAGGCCTGGCGCTGCGCGCATATGCCTCGGGCTATGTGACGAAGAACACCGAGCTGACGACGACGGGGCCCTACGCGCGCACGCGCAATCCGCTGTACCTGGGCTCGATGCTGATTGCGTTTGGATTTGCCGTGGCCGCGCACAGTTGGTGGATCGCGCTCGCGCTCGCGTTGTTGTTCGCGCTGATCTATCTGCCGACAATTCTGTCGGAAGAGGCTTTTCTGCGCGAACGATTCAGCGGGTATGACGAATACGCGAAACGCGTACCGCGGTTGATACCCCGGCTGACGCCAACGGCCTCGGTGACGGCTGATGGCGCGAAGGCCAGCGGCTTCTCCGGAGCGCTTTATTGGAAACACCGCGAGTACAACGCCACGCTAGGCACGATTGGTATCTATGGGGTACTGTTGCTGAAATTGTTCGTCTGGCACAGAACACCTTTCCTGCCACTGTGAGATAGCAGAGTTATCCGAAGGGGCATCATTGGCTGCTACCTCACCGTGTATGCCTTGGCTTTCGCCGTTGAGAAAACAATATGCGCGAGGGATGTATTTGAGACGACTGCCTTTTGTTTTTTTGGGCCTGCTGGCGATCGCGGCCGGAGCTCAGCAGATGTCGCTTCCCGCGCCTCTTCAGCAGTACCTGCCGCAGCACCAGACGATCTCCTATGCCGTGGACTGGCGAGTCTTTCCGGCGGGAACTGCGACCTTCCACCTTGAGAGCGACGGAACGACGCAACGGGTGCAGGCGAATGGCGATTCGATCGGTGCAGTGAGTCTGCTCTTCAAGGTGGTGGATCGCTTCCAGTCGTCGTTTGACCGGCGCACGGGGTGCTCGCAGACCTTTGCGAAGCAATTGCAGGAGGGGCGGCGGCAGATTGTGAGCACGCTTCAGTTCCAGTACGGTGCGCATAAGCAGGTGCTGGATGAGAAGAACATCGTAAAGGGTACGAGTCGCCATCTGGAGTCGCCGATTCCACAGTGCGTGACCGACCTGATGTCATCGATCTTTATTGCCGGTGCGCAGCCGCTGGAAGTGGGACAGAACTTTACGATGCCGGTCGCAGACGCTATGCGCGTGGTGACAGTGACCTTCAAACCGGAAGCACGTGAAGAGATCAAAACGACGGCGGGCACATTCCAGACGATTCGCGTAGAACCGACGGCCGACGCAGGAGTAGTGAAGAACCGCGGCAATATCTGGATCTGGTATTCGGACGACAACCGTCACCTACCGGTGCAGATGAGGGCCAGGCTATTCTGGGGCACGATCACGCTGCGGCTGACGAGCGTTGAACAAAAGTAGCTGTCGCAGCGACTGCATTGTGAGCACGGGGACACGCGGCCGGCTTGGGGTAAGTCAGCAAGAGCCCTACTGCAGCCGGAATCTGTCGCGCATCAGGCGCTGCAGTTTCGGCTGGTAGATGAGTTCGTAGGCCAGTTCCTTGTCCGGAAACATCGCGAGCGCGGCGCGGCGGCTGTCCGCGATCATCTCCGATGCGGCTTCGTAGGTGAGCGTGCTGTCCTGTGCGATGACAGACATCACCATGTTCATCATGAGCTGAAGGCGGCGGAGGTTCTTTTCTTCCTGCTGCTGCTCGAGCACAGAGCGTGCTTCCGCGGGCTGTGACTGGCCTAATTCCCCGGTTTCTCTTGACTGCATTCCTGACCCTCCGGACTGCGGTGTTTCTCTCGGATGTTTTCGCAGACTCTATACCCCTTAAGGATGCGTTGCAGCAGAAAAACGATCCTCGAAGGTATCAAGGTAAGTGCGCGGGGTGCGCTCCCGTACCGTCGAGGTAGAAGGTGGATACGCCGAGCAGGTCAGTGCGCCAGGTGCGTGCGCCTTCTTCCTGGAGCTTGTCCAGTGTCTCCCAGCGCGGGTGGTGGTAGCTGTTGAATGGCCCGACAGAGATGACGGCGAAATGCGGCGCTACCCGCGCGAGGAAGGGCGGGAGGGTAGATGTTTTGCTGCCGTGGTGACCCACCTTCAGCAGGTCAGAGGAAAGATCGCTTGCCGGCAGAGACAACATAGCCGCTTCGCTGGGCGCTTCGGCGTCGCCTTCAAGCAGTGCGGAGTGGCCCGCATAGCTGAGATGGAGGACGAGCGAGTCGTTGTTGCTGGCAGAATCGCCAGGCTGATAGCCGGGTGCGGGTGCGAGGACGGTTATGGCGACATCGCCGAAGGGCATCGTGTCTCCAGCGGAAAAGGAGCGGACCCGGATGCCGAGCGATGCAGCCTCGCTGAGCAGTTGCTGATAGGCGGGGATAGGCGGATTGTGGCCAACCCAGAGTTCGCGCGGACGGAAATTGCGCAGGACGGCCGACATGCCACCCATGTGATCGCTATGGGCGTGCGTGAGGGCAACGATGTCCAGACGACGAAGGTGGCGGCTCCAGAGATAGGGCGACACGACATCTTCGCCGATGTCGAAATTACCCGGATGTGTCGAGCCTCCCGCGGGTCCTCCAGCATCGACCAGCATGGTGCGGCCGTTGGGGGAGACGACAAAGAGGGAATCGCCTTGGCCGACATCGATGGCGCTGACCTCGAGCTCACCGGCGCGTCGCGTCATGCTGTGCGGAGCAAGGATGCAGATGGTGGCTGCGACGAGCGCGGCTGCGCCCATCGGCAGCGCGAGGCGGATGCGTGCGCGGACGATCCATACGGCAAATGCGAGCAGAGTAAGAGACGCGAGAGTGGCGGCGATAGTTGGACCGGGCAGACGCCACTCGCTCATGCGCCACGCACTCGAGATGTAGACGACGATAAGCACCGTGTGCAGCAGGCCGGCGGTGACGGCAGCGGGAAGCCACGCGATGTGCGGTGATGCCAGGAGCGCGAGCATGGTGATCAGCGCGGCCGGGAGCAGCAGCGTCAGGACGGGGACGATGAGGATGTTGACGAAGAGTCCGGATGTCGTGACGCGGTGGAAGTAGGTAGCCATGGGCAGCGCCATGACGAACTCGATGGAAGCAGATACTAGGCAGAGGTCGAAGAAGAGAAGTGCCCACCGGATGGCAAGGGCAAGCGCATTTTGCGCACGGCGCGTGCGGCGTGGACGGTGGCTGATGAGCGGCTCAAGATGTTCGCCAAGCAGGCGGAGCGTGACGCGAAACTGAGCGAGACGCGGCTCGAATGCGGTGTCCATACCGATAGCGTTGATGAAGCGTGAGGCGACGAGGAAAGGGGCGCTGGTACGCTCCATGACGGGGATGGCGATGCCGGCGACGGCAATCACGGTAAGCAGCGTCATCTCGAGGCCTGCATCGAAGAGCGCATGTGGATCAAGGATGAGCAGGCAAAGGGCGGCAAAGCCAAGGCTGTTCAGGCGGCCACGGTCGCGATAGAGAAGGCGGCCGATGAGGTAGAGCGCCAGCATGGCGAAGGCGCGCTGCACGGGCTGACCAAATCCGGTGATCAGAGCATAAGCCAGAGACGATGAGAGGGTGATGGCAGTGAGCGGAACGCGGGCGATGCGGAGCCAGTGGCCGATGCCGAAGACGAAGGCAGCGAAGATGCCGAGGTGCAGACCGGAGACGACAAGCAGGTGGAAGGAACCGGTGCGCTCGAATGGAGTGCGCAGTCCGCTGCCGAGATAGGAGCGATCGCCGGTGACCATGGCGGAGAGCATCGCAGCGTCCTCGTGGCTAAGAGTGAGCCACGTGGGCAGCGCGCGCGGAAGGGGCATATCTGCGAATTGGACGAGACGGTCGCTGGCGGCGGTCTGAAGTGTGTGTTGCAGGCAGGAAAAACTTCGCTGATCTCTGTGCGCGTCAACACGCACCTTCTCCGCCTTGGTTGAGCCGATGACGCCTATGCCCTGGCTGAGCAGCCAGGAGGGGCTGTCCCAGACGCCGGGATCGCGATAGCGCTCGGGCGGCTTGATTGTCGCTGTAACGGTGACGAGATCGCCGCAGCCGAGCGGCGTCATCATCGCGTCCGCGGGCGCATAGAGCGAAAGGCGCAGGCCTCCTGCGACTGGCTGCAGCGGATCACCGGGCTCCGCGGCGGAGCGGACGCGCAGATCGATGGACTGCATCTGTTCGGTGACCTGTTCGCTCGAAAATGGACGGAAGGAGACGATGCGGCGAATAGCGCCGGCGCGCTCGATGGTGCCGGTGAGCGTAATGGGCGTGTTCTGGGCGAGCTGGCGAAGCTCGGACTGCGGCGCGGGACTAGGCTGCATCTCCGCCGCGAAGCCGCCGAGAAGCAACCATGTAGCAGCGATTGGCCACAGCGCTATGCGAGGACGCCAGCGGGTGGCTGCGGCGGCGAGCAGGGCCTCAAGGATCATCGCGATGGCGAGCCACGCCGGTGTGAACCAATAGCGGCTGGCAATGAGGATGCCGGCCGCGAAGGCCACGGCGGCGAAGAGGAGCGGGGCGCGCGTGAAACGCATTGGATCGTGCTCGATGGCGCCGATGTTGCCTTTGGCGAGGAGCTCTCTTGAGGAATGGCCCCGTGCCGGTCGCTGCGATGGTGAAGGGGGAGGCGCGACGATGGTGGCCATAAATCCAGGAGCCCTGAGCCGTGCCACCGGTCTTTTACGTCCGCTCGAGGGTGACTACGGTCTCCAGATGGAATGTCTGTGGAAACAGGTCTATCAGGGTGACGGCGAGGGGTCGATACCCGGATGGTTGCAGCGTGCGGAGGTCGCGGGCGAGGGTGGAGGGGTCGCAGGAGACGTAGACGATCTGGCGCGGCCGAACTGCGGAGAGGCGTTGGCAGACCTCGGCGCCCAGGCCGGCGCGCGGCGGGTCGACCACAACGAGGTCGGGAGCGGGAGCGGGAGGCGATTGGAGGAAGCGCAATGTGTCCTTCGTGATGCGTTTGTGTCCGGACCCGTGAAGATTGCGGGCGAGATCCGTGGTGGATGCGGGTGAAGACTCGACAGCGATCACCTGTTCAAAGCGCTGCGCGAGAGCCTGAGCGAAGAGGCCGACGCCGGCATAGAGATCCCACGCAACGTTGCCATTCCGTTGAGCGACAACCTCTTCGAGCAGCATCGGTATCAGGTACCGGTTCACCTGGAAGAAGGCGCCGGCGCTGACTTGGTAACGCAGTGGGCCCACGGCGTACTCAAGTGATGGCTTGCCCCATGACGCCGAGGATTGCGGACGACCGCCGGGATCGAGGAAAAAGGTGCGAACGCCCTGGAGCACGGGGAGTGCCGGTAGAAGCGCGTCCGCAACAGATCGAGGAAGCTGCTCCGGTACCTTGCGTAAACGGGTGGAGAGCGAGACAAGCAATGCGGACTCATCGGCTGCGGTGAAGAACTCGACTTCCGATACGCTCTGCGAAAGGGAGGGCTGCTTCTGAAGAAGCTGATTAAAGGCGGCGATGGCGGCTTGCAGGAGAGGCGCGGCGACGGGACAGTGGGTGACGGAGAGGTCGCGATGAGAGGCTGCTTCGCGGTAGCTGAGGGCGGTCTTCGTGACATGCAGGCGGATGCGATTTCGGTAGGCCCAAGGATCGGCTGAGAGGACGCGGACGTCGCCGGGGAGGGAAACATGGGCGCGCTCAAGCGTTTCGATGAGGATGCTGCGCTTCATCGCGAGCTGGGTGGCGTAGTCGGCGTGCTGGTAGTGACAGCCGCCGCAGCGGCCGTAGTATTCGCAGCCGGGAGTGATGCGAGCGGGCGAGGGTTCGAGTATGGAATCGAGCCTGGCTTTGATGTAACTGCGACGGTCGCTGGCGATTGTGGCTTCGACCAATTCGCCGGGCAGCGTAAGAGGGACGAAGACCGCTTTGCCAGCGAGATCCGGCGGCCCGTCGGCAGGCACGCGGGCCAGCGATGCGCCGCCGTAGACCGCTTTTTCCATACTCAGCTTCATGCTACTCGCCCTGTTGCATATAGAAGAGACTGATGCGCGGCAGGTCGTAGCGCTCGAGCAGGCGCCGGCGCAGGAACTGTTGCTCTATCTGACGAATCTGCACCGTCTGCATGCGACTGCGATAGGGCGCAAGCTCGCGCGCGGCCTGCTCACGCATCTGCTCCAGCTCATTTGCGGGCGTGTGGGTAAGCAGCAGCGCGAAGAGCTTTTCTTCCAGTGCGCTCAGGTGGCGCTCCATTTCTTCATGGTGGAGCGGCTGTTGGGCGAGCTGTTCGAGGCGCTCGGCGATTTCCTGGAGCGCCGGGACGACGGAGGCATTGCGGTTGATGGTGGCCGCTGCGGCACGCAGGTGATGCGCGATGCGGTCATGCTCAAGGCCAGCGGCTTCCGTCTGCACTGGCGAAGCGCCGACGGCGGCCTCCTGCATGGCTTCGACAGCTTCCATGACGGCCTGCGCGCACCAGGCGAGGCCGTTGACCTTGCGCATGCGGGCCTTCGTCTTGCGCGCTTCGTACTTGTCGAAAGCGGTATCGATGCCGCGCAGCACGGCAGCCAGCGGCACTCCGGCTTCGCGCCACGTGTCGATTAGAGCCCAATCCACCGTGGAGAGCAGCAGGATGGAGCCACGGCGGCGCTGAAAGTGCTCCTCGATTTCCGTGAAGTAGTTTATGTAGTTCTGCACTTAAGTCGTGATGCCTGGTGGCGGTGCGCCGCGCGAGCGCAAGCTGCGGTTGCGTTCGTAGAGCAGGCGCAGGCCGTCGAGGGTCAGCATGTCGTCGATGGCAGTGATGTACTTCGAATCTTCGTGCAGCATGTGGGCGAGGCCGCCGGTGGCGATCACTTTTGGAGTTGTGCTGGTCCCATTTGGCTGGCTGGCTTCAATTTCGGCGAGCATACGCTCCAGGATCCCGTCGACAAGGCCGATGTACCCGTAGAAAAGGCCGCTCTGCAGATGCGCGATGGTGTTGGTGCCGATGACGCGTGCGGGACGCTTGATGTCAACCCGGGCGAGCTTGGCTGCGCGCGAGAAAAGAGCATCCGCGGAGATACCGAGGCCGGGAGCGATGACGCCGCCAATGTATTCGCCGCGCGCGGAGATGACGTCAAAGGTCGTGGCGGTGCCAAAGTCCACGACGATAATTGGGCCGCCATAGCGCGCGAAGGCGGCGACGCCGTTGACGATGCGATCGGCGCCGAGCTCTGCCGGATTGTCGACGAGCAGCGGCATGCCGGTCTTGATGCCGGGCTCGACGAAGATGGGGCGCAGACCGAAGTAGCGCTCGCAAAGGCGGCGCAGGGTGGTGTCGAGCGGCGGAACGACTGACGAAACGACGATGGCGGATATCTTCGAGACGTCGATCTGGCGCATCGCGAAGAGGTTCATGAACAGCACGCCGTACTCATCAGAGGTCTGATTTTTGTGCGTGGTGATGCGCCAGTCGGCGACGAGATCGGGCGAATCGTGATTGTAGAGCCCAAGGACGGTGTTGGAGTTCCCGACATCGATGGCCAATAGCATGGCTAGCGCGCTCCTTCCCGCACGCCACCGGAGAGCACTGTGCGGATGCCCTGTGCGGTACGGACGCGAAGAAAGCCGCGGCTGTCCAGGCCATCCGTGACGCCGGAAAAGGTATCAGCTTCGGCGACGCTTACCGATTTTCCCTGGATCCACGTGGAGCCGGCCGCCAACCGGTTGCGGATGTCTTCGGTTGCCATCGCCAGGTTTTCCGGTGAGGTCAGGCGTTCCATCTCATCATGGAGGCGACGCAGAAGCGCGACCAGCAAATCCTGGCGCGACCAGTCCTGACCGGTCTCGATTTTGAGCGAGGTGGCAAGAGATGCCAGCTCCGGCGGGAACGATGGCTGATGGACGTTGAGACCGATGCCGATAACGGCATGGCGCACGCGGGTGACTTCGGCGTTGAGCTCGGTGAGGATGCCACCCATCTTGCGGCCGGAGAGTAGCAGATCGTTGGGCCAGCGGATATCGGGTGCAAGCGAGGTGACGTCACGGACGGCGGCCTGCACAGCGAGCCCGGCAGCGAGTGACAGCCAGAGGATGTCTGCCGGCGCGATCTTCGGCCGCAGCAGGATGCTGACATAAAGACCGGATCCGGCAGCGGAGTGCCAATCGTGTGCGCCTCGGCCTCGGCCTTGGGTCTGCTCATCGGCAAGATAGATGGTGCCGCTCTCCTGCCCCTGCTCGGCCTCGCGCATGGCGAGTGTGTTGGTGGAGTCGATGGTGGGGAAGTGGCGGACCTTCCCGGCGAATGGAGTGCCGCCAAGCTCCCGATGGAGCGTGTCGAGCTCGAAGGCGTCAGTGATCGGGGAGGCGGTCAGGTTCATGGATCAGCTCACTGCCTTCAGCTTTCTGCCACGATGCGCATGCTTAGGTCGACCGCGCTCGCGGAGTGGGTCAACGCCCCCGAGGAGATGAAGTCGACGCCAGCCTCTGCGTATTTGCGGATGGTATCCAGTTGAATGCCGCCAGAGGCTTCAACGGGAATCTTCCGGCCATCGGAGTGAATGAGTTTGACGGACGCTGCGACTTCGGCCGGTGTCATGTTGTCGAGCAGGATAGCCTCGGCGCCCCCTTCGATGGCCTGCTCGAGCTCTTGGCGATTGCGCACTTCCACCTGCACGCGCTGGCCGGTTTTGCGCGCGGCCAAGGCGGCTGCGAGCACCTTCGGAATGCCGCCGCCAAGCGCAATGTGGTTGTTCTTGATGAGAATGCTGTCGGAGAGATCGAGACGGTGGTTCTCGCCGCCACCGCAGGAGACGGCGTACTTATCCAGCAGGCGCAGGCCGGGGACGGTCTTGCGGGTATCCAGAACTTTCGCTTTGGTGCCCTGCACCTGGTCGACATAACGACGGGTGATCGTCGCGATGCCACTCATTCTCTGCATCAAATTGAGGATCACGCGTTCGCAGGAGAGGAGCACGTGAGCGGTGGAACGCATGACGGCAATCGATTGTCCACGCTTGACGCGCACCCCATCGAAGATCTCCGGATGATGTACGACCTCATACCGAACCGGATTCGCACGGCCGGATGCCTGGCTGAGGCGCGAGTAAATCTCCAGGAAGCGAGGAATGCAGCCAAGACCGGAGACCACACAGTCTTCTTTGGCGATGATGGTGCCCGAAGCGCGCAGCTTGGGGTCAATGGTGTAGGCGGTTGTGATGTCCTTGAGCGCCTGGTCTTCCAGTAGGGCATGTTCCAGGATGGCCTCGACTCGCTTACTCTTCCAATCCATACGCTCCTTCATAATACGCCGTGACGGAGTGGGCCTTGAGCCGGGCTTCATGAAGTGCGGGGTAGGATAAACGGATGTCTTTTCGAGGAGTTGTTCTATTGGTCGCCGCTGCGATGCCGCTGGCATCACAGGCACAGACGCAGTCGCGGCAGGACGAGTGCTTGCTGACAAAACCCGGAGTATGCGCCCGGCACGTTCTCCAGGACGAAAAGGCTATCCTGACCAGCCCTTTGCATGTGAGGAAAAAGGACCTGCTATGGATTGCGCCCTTTGGCATTGCGACCGGCGTGGCCCTCCACTATGACGCGGACGCGCTGCGCGAGCTGGGTTATCACCCCAGTCAGCAGGATACTTTCGACACGATCTCGAATGTGGGCGCGGTATATGTGCCGATTGCGGCGATCGTCGGCGGGTATGCGGCGGGCGCATGGCGCAAGGACGATTACCTTCAACAGACCGCAGTGCTTTCCGCAGAGGCGATCCTTGACGCGCAGATCCTGAACCTGCCGTTGAAATATGCTCTCGATCGACAGACGCCGGACCAGGGCGATGGCACGGGACGGTTTTGGCCGCATGGCCCCAGTACATGGCCCGATGGCCAGTCGATGCCATCCGGACATTCGTTGACGGCGTGGAGCATAGCGCATGTGGTTGCCGCACGCTATCCGGGTTGGCGCGTGGCGCTGGTGTCGTACGGACTGGCGACAACCGTGAGTGCATCACGCGTGATGGCGCGGCAGCATTTTCCTTCGGATGTGGTGGTCGGCAGCACGCTGGGCTACCTGATCGGCGGGTACGTGGTGCACAAACGCGGCGAGCCGAGCAAGAGCTTCACCTTCTCCATGGTGGATACGCCGAACGGGCGGGGCATGCAGTTGTCCTACAACTTCAGCCACTAGCTCAAGCTGCGCTCATTCCGGCGGCAGGGAGTTAAGCGTTGCGCGGGTCCGCTCGATGAGCGTGGCCAACTCCGCGTTGCGGCGGCGAATGCCCTCGACCACCGGTGCGGGAGCCTTGGCGAGGAAGGATTCGTTCGTGAGTTGGCGGTCGCTGTTCTCTTTTTCCTTCTCGAGCTTCGAGAATTCTTTGGACAAGCGCTCACGCTCGGCCTTCGTATCGACCGCTTTCTCATAGACAACAGCGACATCGAAGGCGGGGGTGGCGCGGTGGGCAAGGCCTTCGGGCAGCTTCGGGACCACTTCGAGCGTAGTGACGCGCGCAAGGCGCTGGATGGTGGCGAGGTTCTGCTCGAAGACAGCGACATCGTCCGTGCGCAGCAGGATGGGGACCGATTCGCGTTCAGGCACCGCGGCGTCTTTGCGCGCGGAGCGCACGGAGACGATGAGGGATTGCAGCTGTGCCATCTCGGCTTCGGCCTTCGCATCAATTTCCTTCTGCGTAGACACCGGATAGGGCATCAGCGCGATCGAGCGAGCTGGGGGGTGGCCGTCGTAGAAGGCGTGCCAGATCTCCTCGGTGATGAATGGCATGAAGGGCGAGAGCATGCGTAGCGAGGACTCGAAGACGTTGCTGAAAAGGAGGAACGGCAGCATTCTGT
>Ga0210396_10004877_pt1 | contig 13053 bp, 7 predicted proteins | sample IncBWH17OmetaG_FD_155466 | JGI IMG/M metagenome (GOLD analysis project Ga0210396, IMG submission 155466) | Forest soil microbial communities from Barre Woods Harvard Forest LTER site, Petersham, Massachusetts, United States - Inc-BW-H-17-O ...
CAAGAGCTCCCAGTGTTCCTGGCCGGGATCGTAATCGGGACAGGCGACGAGCTTGAATAACCCTCCGCCGAGCTTCAGGGCGCGAGTTGCGCGAAATACCTGCGTGCCATTGTTGAGAACGCGCACGTGAAGCTCAATAAAGGATCGTGTGAAGGTCATATCTACTAGTTTCCCACGAAGCAGGGCGCGGAGGGGTTGCGCAAGGGCAATCTGACGGCAATTTGACTGGAAAACCGTGTCTGCAGAGGTTATCGACACACCCCCGCCACCGATTGGTCGTGGCAGGCACCGAGCAGCTTGGCCAGTCGCGGGTCTCTTTGTTCCTTGAGCGAGGGGACGGAGTACCTGACGAAGTATGCATCGGTCACGGCTCGCAGCTTCGAGGGCTTGCCGGTGGCGGGGCGCGCCAAAATCATAAAGAGCAGCGAAGCAGCGATTGCGACCGCGTAGATCGTTCGCTGGGTCGCCGGGGGCCGGCTTGCCAGGTGCACGCCGGCGAGCACAAAGCCCGCCGCCGCGATGTAGGCCAGGTATGGTCCGTCAGAGAAGTAGTAGAGCAGAAAGAAGGCCAGGCCTGGCGCGAGAAAGATGGTCATGCTGCGGGCGATTTCGCTTCGTTTCCATGCGATGGCCCCGAGATAGACCGCCGGCGTGAGCAGGCCCCAGGTCATGATGATGCCTGCCACGGTGTGGACCGCATTTACCGCGGCATGCACGCCGAGGTGCCCGGTGAGAATGCCCTGCGCCAATCCATGAACCTGCTGACGCGATGAGCTCAGGGGCAAGAGCAGGCTGCCACCGTAGCGTTGAGCAGTAGGCACCCACCACGCGGCGACGATGGCGATGGCTGCAAGGACGCCGGCCAGCCGCTGCTTCCAGGGATAGCGCAGAGCGTGAAAGAGCATCCACGGAAGCACAAACACTCCGTCGGATGGCCGAAATCCCATCATCAGCGCCCAGACGACGCATGCCCACACCAACCGCTGGTCGACTTCGAGCACAAGAATGAGCAGCGGGGCAAAGAACGTCATGGCCGCATAGGAACTATGAATGTCTGCGGAGAACCAGACGATGGGCGAACAGGTATAGGCGAGGGAGAGCCAGAAGGGCGATACGCCGTGCAAGAGGCGTGAAGCTAAGAGGCGTGAAGTAAGGAGATAGAAGACGGCAACACCGGCAACGCTGAAGGCTACGTTCAGGATGTGCAGAGCACTTCCAGCAGAGACGTGCAGCAGATGCGAGAGGATGAAGCCGCTGAGATTGAACAGGAAGTATCCCGGCGTGTGGATCACCAGTTTGCCGGTTTCGATGGCGCTGATGTGACGCGCAGCATCGACGAAGTATGGTCCCGACGCGCTGGCCATGCGCAGCCATAGCGTCAGCAGAGTCAAAACGCCGCACTGAAACAGGGGACGCCGGATGAGACCGCGGAGACTCGTCACGCGAAACAACCTTCCGGGAGCGGCTACGATCTGGGGGGACAGGTGAACCTCACGAACGGCCGCGCAGGATTTCGACAAACCGCAGAGCGCTTGTGCTGAGCCGATTCGACGGCGCCTGCGCAGATCATCTTTACCCAGCGCGGCCATTCCATTGCCATCGCCATGTCATTTGTTTGTAAAGAGATGCGAAGCGAGCCCGGAGATCGCCTAGCTGCCCACGAAGCGGGCATAGAGGGTGCGGGCGAGGGCGACGTCTGTGGTGCCCTGGATGAGGGCGCGGCCGTCGGCGAAGAGGGTGAGGGTGTGGGGGCCGCGGCGGAACTGGAGCAGCAGGCCATTCTGGCGGACGTCGCCGTGGGGACGCAGGCGGTCGGCTGCAGCGGCGAGGTCGACGGGGCGGTGGTGCTCGTGGATCTGGACGGAGTTGCGGCCGCAGAGAGTGATGTGAGGGCGGCCTTCGCCACGCAGGTGAGCGAAGTCGCGGGCATCGCAGACCTCGCAGCCGGGCCGGGGCGCGGCGGCGGAGATCTCCGATCGCTCGTTCTGCCAGAGATCCCAGGACAGCAGGGTGCGGCGCATGGCGTCGCGTGCGCCGGTGAGGGACTTGAGGGCTTCGGTGACCTGGATGGAGGCGGCGAGATTGACGGCGGTGTTGAGGATCCCGGCGGTGTCACAGGTCTCGACCGCGCCGGAGGGCGGCGTGGGGAAGAGGCAGGCGAGGCAGGCGGTTTCGCCGGGCAGGATGTTCATGGTCGCTGCGTATGCGCCGACGGCTGCGGCATAGATCCATACCTTGTTGTTCTGGTCGGGCCGTCCCTGTTCCACGGCGTAGTCGTTGATGAGGTAGCGGGTCTCAAAATTGTCGGTGGCATCGAGGATGAGCGGGGCGTCGGCGAGCAGGGCGTGGATATTGTCGGGCACGAGGTCAGCGACGTGTGAACGGACCTGGATATCGCTGTTGAAACGTGCGATCTGACGACGGGCGGCCTCGGCCTTTGGAGTGGCGGCGGCGGCATCGGCCTCGTCAAAAAGAACCTGGCGCTGCAGGTTGCTCTCCTCGACGAAGTCGCGATCGATGAGGATGAGGGTGCCGACACCGGCTCGGGCAAGCAACGCGGCCGCGGCGGCGCCGGTGGCTCCGCAGCCGACGATGGCGACTGTCGAGCGGGCAAGGCGCTGTTGTCCTTCCTGACCGATGGGCGCAAAGAGAAGCTGGCGCGAGTAGCGCTCGGTATCCGGAATGGCAACGGTGCTGACGCTTTCCATTGTGTCTAGTATAAGAAGACGCGTGACGGGTCCGCTGGACGTTGGTTCGCCCCTGCATCTGACCTAACGTGATGCTGCCGTATTTTGACGAGAGCATGTTCTATTGCCGTGGCCTTGGGGTCGACGCGACGCACTGCCTTTTCCGTCGGGAAAAGGCGCGTCGAAAGCTGCGTTGACGGGGTTTCCAGCGGTAGGGAAGTGCTCGAGACAGCTCCATGGGGGACAAACCCGGTGGCGCAAACCCCGGAGAGGCTCTTTGACCGTAGTGCGTGAGAGCATTTTTGCGAATTCTGTGAACGGCGGAGCAGGGGCTGACGCGGCTTTTCTTGACGGGAGACGCACGATACCTCTCGCCCGCCGGTCGAGATCGCTCGCAGGATCGCTGAACCTTTCTTCTGCTGGGTGGCCGGTCCGCGCGGTGGTGTTCCTGTCGCTGTTGCTGGCCGGCGTGCACTTCTGCGGTGCGCAGACGGCGAGCTCCGGGACTCCAGCGACGGACGGGGCCGGGCAGTCGTCCTCTGCGTCGCAGTTCCTGCCGCAATCGTCTTCCTCAGCGCAGTCCTCGACATCCCGGCCCTCTCAGCCGGCGGAGTCTGGAGAGTCTGCGACCCTGCCAGGTATTGCCGCCTTTGCCGGGAGCAAGGTGACCGGCATCCGATTTGATGGCGTCAAGGCGGCGATGCTGGGGCCCGTGGCCGCCCAACTGGAGCTGCAGATGGGCGATGTGCTGACCGAGGACAAGGTGCGGGCGAGCCTGCGGCGGCTCTACGAAACGGGTCTCTACGACACCATTCAGGTCCAGGGCCTTCGCTCCGACGGCGGGGTGGTGGTGGTGTTCGCGGGGAGGCCGCGGCTGTTCATCGGGCGTGTCCAGTTCTTCGGCGTCAACAACGAGCGGCGGCAGGGCCAACTGGCGGGCGCTGCCCGCCTGCAGCCGGGTACGCGCTATACGCAGCGGAAGCTGGATGCGTCCGAGGCTTCGATTGAGCAGGCGTTGACGGACAGCGGTTTCTACGAGGCCAAAGTGGAGCGGCGCGAGCAGCTGGACGCTCCCAACTCGCAGGTGAACATCATCTACAACATTCAACCGGGTCCGCAGGCGAAGATCGGCAATGTGAAGGTGGATGGAACGCCGGGCATGTCGCTCGAAGAATTTCGCAAGGTCAGCAAGCTGAAGGCGGGCAAAAAAGTGGACCGCCAGACGGTGAGCCGCGCCCTGACGCGGCTGCGCAAGTACTACGACAAGAAGCAACGCTGGGCCGGCTCGGTGACGCTCGAGACGAAGGAGTATCACCCCAACACCAACCAGCTGGACTACGCGTTCCGGGCGAAGGAGGGCCCGCTGGTGAGTGTGCAGGTGGATGGCGCGAAGTACAGCCGGAGCGCCATTGAGCGGTTGGTGCCGATCTACGAAGAGGGCAGCGTCGACCTGGATCTGGTGAACGAAGGTGCGCACAACCTGCGTGCCGACATGCAGGGAAAGGGCTACTTTGATGCCACGGTGACGCATGAGCCGGTGCACAACAGCGCGAACGATGTCACGGTTCTGTACAAGGTGGACCGCGGCCTGGAGCACCGAGTGGATTCGGTGCGGATCGAGGGCGCGAAGTATTTTGACCACGACACGCTGGATGAGCATGTGAGCGTGCGGCCGGCGAACTTTATCGAGCGGCATGGCACCTATAGCCAGGCGCGAGTGGACAGCGACGTGGACAACCTGACCGCGCTTTACCAGGGCAACGGCTTCAGCCACGTGGTGGTGACACCAGTGATCAAGGACAAGGACGCCGACCGGTCCGCGCAAGAGAGACGATCGAAGACTGCGAACATCGATGTGATCTACAAGATCGAGGAGGGCACGCAGCAGAAGATCGGCAGCTACACGATCAACGGAATGCACAAGATTCCCGTGGAGGCGCTGCGTCCATCACTGAATACCGAGGTGGGGCAGCCCTACTCGTCGTTGAACGTGACCGGCGACCGCGACCTGATTCAGGGCTACTACCTGAGCCACGGCTACCAGAATGCGCAAGTGAGCGTGGTGCAGCAGAACGATCCGAAGGACCCGGAACTGGTGGATGTCACAGTAAACGTGGATGAAGGCCACCAGGTCTTCGTCAACAAGGTGCTGGTTTCGGGGCTGCACTACACGCGGCCCACGGTAGTGACGCCGCGCGTGACCATCCGGCCGGGAGAGGCGCTGGACCAGTCGGCGCTGCTCGACTCGCAGAGGACGCTCTACAATCTCGCGCTCTTCAACGAGGTTGAGACCGCGGTGCAGAACCCGTCGGCAGACCAGGCGCGCAAGAACGTGCTGCTGCTGACAACGGAGGCCAGGCGCTGGGATGTGACCTACGGCTTCGGCTTCCAGGCGCAGACGGGCACGCCCTACCGCAACACGCCGTCGGCGGCTTACCTGATCCAGCAGGGGATCAACCCAAGCACCTTTTCGGGGAGCGCCAACGGACATTTCGGCATCAGCCCGGACCTGATCTTCGACCTCTCGCGCATCAACCTGTTCGGCACCAACCAGTCACTGTCGCTGCGCACGCAGTACGGCACGCTAGAGCAGAACGCGATACTGCTCTACCAGTATCCGGACCTGTTCAAGAACCCGAACTTTACCGGATCGATCTCCGGCGGCTACACCAGCAGCCAGAACGTGACGACGTTCGCCGCATCCTCGCTGTTTGCGACAGCGCGCATAACGCAGCATGTGACCAAGCCAACGACGCTGATCTATTCCTGGTCGTACCGCGACGTAAAGGTGAATCCGAACACCATCCAGGTAAGCCTGGCGCTGATTCCGCTGCTGTCGCAGCCGGCGCGCGTGGGTGGCCCGGGAATGAACTATATCCGCGATACACGCGACGATCCCCTGGACGCGCACCATGGCACCTTCAACACCGCGTCGCTCTTTGTTTCGGATTCGACATTTGGCTCGCAGGCGAACTTCGCCCGCATCGACATCACGAACTCGTCGTACTACGAGGTCGGCAAGCGACAGTGGGTCATTGCGCGCGAGACGCGCTATGGACAGGAGCGGGCGTTTGGCAACGGCAACCAGTTGCTGATTCCGCTACCGGAGCGGTTGTATGCAGGTGGCGCGACATCGCATCGCGGCTTCGCCATTAACGCGGCGGGACCGCGCGATCCGGAGACCGGCTATCCACTGGGCGGCGCGGCGGTGATGGTGAACACCTTCGAGCTGCGCACTCCCTATCCCAATCTGCCGCTGGTCGGTAACAGTCTTGGTTTCGTTTTCTTCCACGACATGGGCAACGTCTTCAACACCTCGAGCGATGTCTTTTCCAGCTTTATCCATTTCCATCAGCCGAATGAGAGCGAGTGCCGCACGATACCGACGGTGAATACCAACCCGGATGGATCGCTGAACGTGCAGGAGGCAACTTGCAGCTTCAACTACTGGTCGCATGCGCTGGGCCTGGGGGCGCGGTATCGCACGCCGATAGGGCCGATCCGCGTGGATACGAGCTATAACCTCGACCCGCCGTTCTTCCCGGAGGTGTATGACTACCAGAGCTCGACTTCGAATGTGCCGCAGCCGAAGACGGGGCAGGCGGGACATTTCAACTTCTTCTTCTCGATAGGGCAGACGTTCTGATGATGGTGGTCGAAAAGCGTGCGGGCGGATGGGCAGCGGCGTTGCTCGGGATGACGCTGGCGGCGATGTGCGCCACGGCCCAGACGTCTCAGACGGCACCGCCGGGCTCCGGCTCGCAGACCGGACCGGGAGCTGCCGGAGCGGGTGCTGCATCGCCGGCCGCGGGAGCGCAAGGTCCTGGGCAGATGCCGGGGTCCTCGGCAGGGGTGGGGACTGGGCACCGGCCGGAAAAGAACAAGGTGGCTCCAGAGAACGGTGGCCTGACCTTTCTACCGGAGCTGAAGCCGACGGATGGTGTGCCGGACCTGGCCGAGCAGCCGAATGGCGATGCGCAGATTGCCAGCGAAAGCGACGCGATGCACCAGAAGCCGCTGCTGCTGGACCGTGCGGTGGCCGTGATCAACGGCAAGGTGATCCTGGCGAGCGAGGTGCGCGCGGCGCAGCGATTCGCGGTCTTTGAGCCACTGAGTGCGCCGGGCGGCGAGTTCACGCCGATGGAGGCGATGCGGCAGATTGTGAACCGCACCCTGCTGCTGGACCAGATGGCGGAGCAGGAGCTGACCGCGCCACCTACGGACGCCGAGGTGGATGATGAGATTGCCTTGCTGCGGAAGCATATCCCAACCTGCGGACAGAGCTGTGAGACGGAAGAAGGCTGGCAGCGCTTTCTGAAGGCGCAGGACCTGACGGAAGCGGAGTTCCGTGCGCGATGGACGCAGCGGATGGAGATTCTGGACTTCGTCCGGGTGCGCTTCCGTACCGGGATCCGCATCACCAAGCCGGAGATCGAGACATACTACAAGGAGCAGCTGGTGCCGGAGTTTGATGCGCGCAAGCTGAAGCCGCCGGCGCTGACGCAGGTTTCCGAACGCATCGAGGAGGTGTTGCTGGAGCAGCATGTCAATGTGCTGCTGGAGGATTATCTGCGCAGCCTGAAGGACGTCGGCAGCGTCTTGATACTCGATCCGAAATACAACAGCCTGGGAAGCTCGCCCTCGTCCGGGACGGGCGGCGGCAGCGACGTACCGCGTCCATCGCGCAATGGAGGCGAGCAGTGAGCACCACTCCACATCCGCCACCAGCGCCTTTGCCACCGCAACGAAGCGTGTGGGGTCGCGTGGCGCGCGTTGTGCTGTATTGCTTCCTCACTCTGATCGTGCTGCTGGGAATTGGATTCTGGTACGCGACTACTGCGTCGTTCGCAGATCATGTGCGGGCGACGCTGATCGACGTGTTGACCACGGCGACGGGCGGACGCGTGGAACTGGCGAATTTCAGCTGGCGTCCGCTACGGCTGGAGGCGGAGGTGGATGGGCTGACGATCCACGGCCTCGAAGCGCCGGGCGAGGTGCCGTATGCGCATGTGGACACACTGCGGGTGCAGGCAAAGATCATCGACTTGTTCAAGGCGCAGGTCGGGCTGCGTTCGCTCGAGGTGGAGCATCCGGTCTTTCACCTGATTGCGTATCCCGATGGATCGACCAACCAGCCGGTGCCGAAGAAGAAGACCGAGAACGGCAAACCGGTGACGGATGTGATCTTCGACCTGGAAGCGAACCGCGCCGAAGTGAGCAACGGTGTGCTGCTCGTGAACCAGCGCGCGCTGCCATTCAACCTGGCTGCGAACAACCTGACGGCGACGGTCACCTATCGCAAGCGGCCGGAGGCGTACCTGGGCACAGTCCACGTGGAAGACGTAACGGCCATGCGTGGCAAGACGGCGGAGGTGCATTCAAAGCTGGACCTGAATGTGGAGATGACGCGCAACGCGCTGAAGCTGGATGGACTGCACTTTATCTCTGGAGATCGCGCGTCTGGTGAATCGAAGCTCGATGCATCGGGGAGATTGAGCGACTTTACGAAGCTTCAATGGCAGATCGGGGCGAACGGGACAATCGATCTGCGCGAGGTGGCGGCGCTAGGCGCGGTCGATGGGCTCGGCCCGGGCGAGGCCGGACTGCAGATAAAGGGGCAGGGAAGCGGTGTTCAGACCTTTGATGTAAGCGGCAATGTGCAGTTGAAGAACGCCAGCTATCGGCAATCGTATCTGCTGCTGAGCGGAATCAATGCGCGGAGCACGCTGCATGCGACCCAGGACGAGATATCGCTGCCGGATGTGAAGGTGCGGCTGCGGCAGGGCGGTGGCGTGGATGCGAGCGCGAAGCTGGTGAACTATATGGCGCCCGCGCCAGCGGCGCAGCCGGCTGCGGTGATCACTTCGCCCGGGAAGGCGCGAAAGCCGACACCGAAATCTGGGCCGCAGCAGGAGGCTCGGATTCATGCACGCCTCTTCGGCATACGGCCGGAGACGATCTTCGAGATTATCGCCATGGAGAAGTACGAGAACCTAGGCTTCGATACGCAGGCGGATGGCACGGCGGACGTCTGGTGGAAGGGATCGATCAACGAGCTGGGGGCGAGCGCAAAGGTGGCGCTTGCGCCGCCGCGCCCACCGACGCCGAACGAGGTTCCGGTGACCGGCGCGGTCGATGCGAGCTTTGCGCTGCGTGGCGGCCGGCTGGATGCGCGCCAGGTGGAGGTGCACACGCCGGCCTCGTATCTGAATGTAAGCGGCCAGGCGGCATTCATTCCCATGTCGCAGCGCAGCGAACTGAAGGTCGATTTCACGACCAGCAACCTGAACGAATTCAACCGCGCCCTGATTGTCTTCGGCGTCAAGGCAAACGGTAAGAGCGGCTTGGCGGCGCTTCCGGTGCAACTGCATGGCCAGGCGGGCTTCCACGGCACCGTGACCGGATCGCTGCTGAACCCGGATGCGAAGGGGCATGTGAGCGCGAAGAACTTCGCAACGATCATCGAAACCGCGGCGGCGACACATCCACCGCCCCAGCCGACGACGCCGATCAGCGCGGAGCCACCGCATCCGCCGCCGGCGTCCGAGGGCACGCGGCAAACGGTGCAGTGGGACGACCTGGAGATGGATGCGGAGTACAGCCCGGCGCTGATCTCGATTTCCAACCTGTCGCTGACCAAGTCGAAGACCGAGATCCATGCTTCCGGCCAGCTTCATGCAGCACACGGGCGGCGCGGGACGCTCATCTACAACGACAGCTCGCTCCTGAATGCGAACGCCCACATCACCAATGCGCAGGTGAGCGATCTGCTGTCGATCGCCGGGGAGAGTCTGCCGGTGACAGGCACATTGAACCTGAATGCACACGCCGGAGGCTCGCTGAAGGCGCTGAGTGGCGGAGGGCATCTGTCGGTCGCAGGCGGCGAGATTTATGGCGAGGAATACAAGAGCCTGAACACGGACCTGAAATTCGCGGGTGAGTCGGTCGGGGTGACGAACCTGGTCTTTGTGCAGGATGGCGGCCGGATTACCGGCGATGCCGATTACAACATCGAGGCGAAGAGCTTCCACGGGAATGCACAGGGCAACGGCTTCGATTTATCGCATCTCCGGCGGCTGCAGAGCCCGAAGGCCCAATTGGGTGGTGCCCTGACCTTTGATCTGCATGCGTCGGGCACCACGGATGCGCCGCAGGTGAACGGCAAGCTGGCGCTCGCGCGCGCGACGTTGAACGGGCAGGCGGCTGGCGATGTAAATGCAGATCTACACACGACGGGACACACGCTCTTTCTGAATGCCAATGCCCTGGTGGCCCAGGCCAAGTTTCAAGCGGCGGGCCAGATGCAGCTGACGGGCGATTATCCGGTGCAGGCGAAGGCCACCTTTTCGCAGCTCGACTTTGCGCCTGTTTTGACGCTGCTGAATGTAAACGGTGTGCGGGGCAATTCGCAGCTGAGCGGAGTTGTGGAGGTATCCGGACCGGCGAAGACGCCGAGGCTGCTGGATGGCACGGCGCAGATTGACCAGTTCAAGGTAACGCTCGAGGGGATGCCCCTGACCAGCAAGGGTCCGATCCGGGCTTCGTTGAACGATGGCGTAGTGAAGCTGAACCAGCTGGAGATCGACGCCGAAGATACGACGCTGGTGGCGGCGGGCACGGCCGATCTGCTGGGCGATGGCGGAATGAATGTGCAGGCGCACGGTGGGATCAATGCAAAGCTGGCGCAGAGCTTCAACACGGAGATCTCGTCCTCCGGCCACATCGACTTCAACCTCACGGCGCAGGGTGCGTTGAAGACTCCGGACCTCGAAGGCCAGTTCAACTTCAAGGACGTCAACCTGGCGTACCAGGCGATCCCGAACGGCATCAGCCACCTGAACGGCGCGATGGTCTTCAACCAGGACCGGCTGGAGTTGCGCAACCTGGTGGGGATTACGGGCGGCGGCACGGTGACGCTGGGCGGATTCCTCATCTACCAGCAGGGCATCTTCGGCGACGTGACCGTGGCGCTGAAGAATACACGCTTCCGCTATGCGGGGCTGAGCAGCTCCGCGGATGCCAACCTGCGGCTGTATGGGACGCAGAGCGCGATGACGTTGAGTGGGAACATCCTGATCACGCGCTTTCTGGTGGGGCAAAATGTCGACTTTGCCGCACTGACGGGCGGGGCGGGTGCAGTGTCGCCGCCGCCGGACCCGAATGCTTTCGGCAACCGGGTGCGTCTGGATGTACACATCACCTCTGCGCCGCAGATGGACTTTCAGAACTCCTTCGCGCAGATCGCGGGTAGCGTGAACCTGCGCATCCGCGGCACTGCGGCGCAGCCGGCGGTGCTGGGCCGCATCAACATCACGGATGGCAAGGCAACCTACAACGGAACCACCTACCAGTTGCAACACGGCGATATTTTCTTTACCAACCCGGTGAAGATAGAGCCGGTGATCGACCTGGACGCGACGACGCGCATCGAGGAGTTCGACGTCACGATCGGGCTGCACGGGACGGCCAGCAAGCTTACCCCCACCTTCCGCTCCGAGCCGCCACTGCCGGAGGCGGATGTGATCTCGCTGCTGACGCAGGGACGGACGCAGGAGGAGCAGTCCATTTACAACACGCAGCAGCAGCAGGCGGGGGTGAACGGCACCACCAACGCGCTGCTGAGCGGCGCGCTGAACGCCACGGTGAGCAACCGGATCCAGAAGCTGTTCGGGGTGGGCAGCGTGAAGATTGACCCAACGTATACCGGCTCTCTGGGCCAGTCGAGCGCGCGCATCACGGTGACGCAGAACGTCGGCCAGCAGGTGTTGCTGACCTATGCCACCAGCGTGAACGCGACTACCCAGCAGCTGATCCAGGCGCAGGTGAACCTGACGCCTACCTTCTCCGTGACCGCCGTGCGCGACGAATCTGACGTGTTCAGTCTGGTCTTCAAGGTTCATAAACGGTATAGGTAACGACGGCGGCAGTGGCAGCGTCTTAACAAACGGGAAGGGTAGTGTTACGCTTCGGCTCTCTGGATATCTTGGAAATCCTCCAAATTTGAGTCAGGCGACACCCTCCCCGCGCTGTGTAAGGAGAAAGACGATATGCGTATCTTGCGAACCATGGTTGCGGCCGCACTGCTGGCTGCTCCGGTTTTTGCCTACACCTTTCCCGCCGTCGCTTTGGCTGCGGTTGAGGACTCGACCAAGAACGATGCACAGATTCTGAAGGAGGCGCAGAACAAGCTGAAGAACAAACGCTTCAGCGGGGTGCAGGTCGCGGTGCAGAGCGGCGTCGTACATCTGACCGGAACGGTGCCGTTGTACGCCGACAAGCAGGATGCTGAAAAGAACGTTGGCAAAGTCAAAAATGTGACGTCCGTGATTAACGACATTCAGGTCCAGGCGGGCGAGACGACCGACCAGCAACTGGCCGACAAGATCGGCAAGCAACTGGCCTATGACCGCGTGGGTTACGGCAACGCGTTCAATGCGATCACCGTCTCGGTCAACAACGGTGTCGTCACGCTGGGCGGGCATGCGCTGGGACCGGTGGCGAAGGAGTCAGCGCTGAATCTGGCGAAGCGTACGCCGGGAGTCCAAAACGTCATCGACAAGATCCAAGTGGACCCGGTGTCGCCCATGGATGATCAGCTGCGCATCGCCGTTGCGCGTCGCGTCTACGGCTATCCTTCGCTAAACAAGTACGCAATCAATCCGGCGAACCCGATCCGCATTACGGTCATCAATGGCCACGTGATCCTGTCGGGCGTCGTGGACAACCAGTCGGACAAGGACGTTGCGGGGATCCAGGCGAACACGGTGCCGGGAGTCTTCAGCGTGACCAACAATCTGCAGGTGGCCGGTCAGCAGCAAGAGAAGCGACAATAAATCGCGCTCTTTAGTGCAGCGGAAGGCAGGTGCCTTCACTTCGGTCGGGTGACGATTGGGGTAGGAGGAACCGCTCACCGCGGGAACATTCGAAAACGACGCGCCGCTTTTCACCCGTTAGACTCAAAGACGGGGAGAAGCGGCGCATGGCGTTTTTGCGGAGCCTGGGTAACACGCTGGAGATGATCAAGTGGGAGCACTCGGTCTTCGCGCTGCCCTTTGCGCTGACGGGCGCGGTGCTGGCGGCGGCCGGCTGGCCGCAACCGAGACAGCTTTTCTGGATCATCGTCTGCATGGTGACGGCGCGGTCGGCGGCGATGGCCTTCAATCGCTGGGCCGACGCGGAGCTGGATGCGGCAAACCCGCGAACGGCATCGCGCGCCATTCCGGCGGGACAGCTGTCGCGCGGCTTCGTCGGCGCCTTCACGCTGGTGATGGCCGTACTGTTTATCTTCGGCGCGTCGCGGCTGAACCGCCTCTCGCTGCTGCTCTCGCCGGTGGCGCTGGCGGTGCTGTTGGGCTACTCGTATATG
>Ga0210396_10004878_pt1 | contig 13052 bp, 12 predicted proteins | sample IncBWH17OmetaG_FD_155466 | JGI IMG/M metagenome (GOLD analysis project Ga0210396, IMG submission 155466) | Forest soil microbial communities from Barre Woods Harvard Forest LTER site, Petersham, Massachusetts, United States - Inc-BW-H-17-O ...
GACCGGGCTCTCACGCGCGATCTCCTGGGCTCTGGAGCTGAGCTCCACGAGCGGTATGTGGCGCGAGCCCTCGATGTGTCCGGCCTCGCGCTCGTAGGGCTCGCGCACATCGACCACCTGCAGGTCCGGGTCTCCGGCAATCCACTCGGCCAGCTGCTCGGGGTCGATATCCGTCTGCTTGGAGTCGACCGGCGCGCTCATCAGGGCATGAGCCTAGCGCGGTCACTAGGATCAGCACACGATGCAAGACACCCTCACCGACATCTACACGATCCCGCAGGAGCACCTGGACTTCTGCGCCACGATCAGGCAGATAGCCCAGGAGAAGATCGCGCCACGCTCCGCCGAGATCGACGAGCAGGCCGAATACCCGTGGGACATCCGCCGGGTCCTCGCCGAGCAGGACATCCTGGGCCTACCGTTTCCGACTGAGCACGGTGGCACAGGCACGGGCACGCTGATGCTCAACATGGCGGTCGAGGAGATAGCCAAGGTCGATGCTGCCTGTGCGCTGATCCTGATGGTGCAGGAGCTCGGGACGCTGCCGATCCAGCTGTTCGGCTCGGAGGAGATGAAGGCGCGTCTGCTGCCAAAGTGCGCCAGCGGCGAGTGGTCCCCGGCGTTCGCCCTGTCGGAGCCCGAAGCCGGCTCAGACCCGGCGGGCATGCAGACCACCGCCGTGCAGGATGGCGATGAATGGGTGATCAACGGCACCAAGAACTGGATCTCCAACCTGGGGATCGCGGACTTCTACATCACCTTCGCGGTCACCGACCGCGAGAGCAGGCGGATCACCGCTTTCGTGGTGGAGGCCGACCGTCCAGGATTCAGCGTGGGCAAGCTCGAGCACAAGCTCGGCATCAGGGCCTCGCCGACCGGACAGCCGATCTACGAGGACGTGCGGGTGCCACAGGAGAACGTGATCGGCGAGGTGGGGAGGGGCCTGCGGGTCGCGCTCGGCACGCTCGAGCGCACCCGCCTCGGCGCGGCGGCCCAGGCGGTGGGCATCGCCCAGGGAGCGACTGACTATGCGGTGGCCTACGCGCGCGAGCGTAAGCAGTTCGGCAAAGCCATCAACGAGTTCCAGGGCATTCAGTTCAAGCTCGCTGACATGGAAACACGTACGGCCGCCGCCCGCGAGCTGCTTTACAAGGCGTGTGCGATGGCCGACCAGGGTCATCCGCAGCGCGCCAAGTATTCCTCGATGGCGAAGGTGTTCTGTTCGGACACCGCGATGGCCGTGACGGTGGAGGCGGTGCAGGTGCTGGGTGGCTACGGCTACGTCAAGGAGTACCCGGTGGAGCGCATGATGCGCGACGCGAAGATCACTCAGATCTATGAGGGCACCAACGAGATCCAGCGGCTCGTGATCGCCCGCACGCTGACCTAGCGCCCTTTTCTCAGCTTTGGGTCTACCATCCGAAGGATGGCTCAAACGAGCGGTCATCGACGGATCAGGCAGTAGGCCTTGGGATGCGCGCGTCGAGATCGCAGAGCGCTTCCGGCCACGTACGCCGCGTCACGGTAGCCGCGCTCGTCGCGCTGTCGCTCGGCCTGGTCACGCTTGTGGTGGGTCAGGGGTTCAGCACGATCGGCCTGGTGAGGGCTGTGGAGGAGATAGCGCTTGGGGCGATCGTGGTGGCCGTGCTCGCCGGCCTGGCGGCGTTCATGGCGGTGAGGCTCGCCGGCTGGCGTGACCCGGAGTCGGAGGTCGAGTTCGACGAGCTCGTGCGCCATTCGGAGGAGCTGGCGCGGGAAGGGCTCGTGGTGGAGCCCGAGGAAGCGGAATTCATGGAGCTCGACCCGCTCGACGACGGTGACTTCGAAGAGCTCGTGCGCGACGCTCTGGACGATCTGCCGGACCTGCTGCGCAACGCCCTTGCCCACGTGGCGGTGGTGATCTCCGACGGCGGGCGCGCCCGCGGCGCATACGGCCTCTACCAGGGCGACGGCGCCACCAGAAACGACGCTCACGATCGGATCGTGATCTTCAGGGACACGCTCAGGCGCGATTTCGGCCATGACCCCGAGCTGTTGCGCGATCAGGTCACGAGGACGGTGCGCCACGAGCTCGCCCACCACGTTGGCTTCGACGAGCTGGGTGTGAGCCGCCTCGATCTGTAGAGAAATCGCGGGCCGGAGCCGATCTCGCGTAGGATTCGCCGCTGCTCCCGCGCCGTGCGGGACGGTGGGCACTGGATCCGTCCCCGCCAACGACCTATCAAGGAGAAAGCCACATGCCTGAAGCTGTGATCGTCGACGCCGTGCGCACGCCCATCGGGCGGGCTGTGAAGGGGTCGCTCAAGTCCGTGCGCGCCGATGACCTGGCGGCGATCCCGCTGAAGGCCCTGATCGAGCGCAACCCTCAGGTCGAGCAGACCTCGATCGGCGACGTGATGATGGGCTGCGGCTATGGGGAGGGCGAGCAGGGCTACAACATCGGGCGTATCGCCTCGCTGATCGCCGGCATCGACTACCACGTGCCCGGAACCACCGTCAACCGCTTCTGCGCCTCCTCACTGCAGACGATCCGGATGGCGTTCCATGCGATCAAAACCGGTGAGGGCGACACCTATATCTCCGCCGGCGTCGAGGCCGTCTCGAGGGCCGGCCGGGGCAGCGCCCAGTTCGAGTTCCACCCGCTGGTGGACGGCTCTGAGGGCTCCTATTACAACGTCTACATACCCATGGGCATGACCGCCGAGAACGTGGCGGAGGAACGCAACATCAGCCGTGAGGCACAGGACGAGTGGGCGCTGATCTCCCAGACGCGCGCCGTGGCCGCTCAGGAATCGGGGCACTTCGACAAGGAGATCATCCCCGTCACCGTGCCGGCACACAAAGATGTGGACAAGGAGGGCAACGAGATCGACGTGCCCGAGACGGTGGTCACAAAGGACGACGGCCCGCGCGCCGGCACCACGCTGGAGAAGCTGGCGGCCCTGAAGCCGGTGTTCAAGCCGGACGGGACAGTCACAGCCGGCAACGCCTGCCCGCTCAACGACGGCGCTGCGGCAGTGCTGGTGATGTCCGCGGAGAAGGCGGCTGCGCTCGGCCTCAAACCGAAGGCGCGAATCATCGCCTCCACCGTTGCCGGGATCCGCCCAGAGGTAATGGGTCTCGGTCCGATCCCCGCGATCCAGGAGCTCCTGAAGAACACTGGCATGGCGATCAAAGACATCGATGTGGTCGAGATCAACGAGGCGTTCGCGGCCCAGATCGTGCCCTGTATGCAGGAGCTCGGCATCACCGAGGAGCAGCTGAACCCATTCGGCGGAGCGATCGCCCTCGGCCACCCGTTCGGGATGACGGGGGCGCGCATCATGACGACGCTGCTCAACGACCTCGAGACGCTGGACGGCACCTATGGCATCGAGTCGATGTGCGCGGCCGGCGGCATGGGCATGGCGATGCTGGTGGAACGACTCTCCTAGGGGACAGTCGGCTGGAAATAGATGGAGGAACGCGTCTGGCCGTGCCCGCAAGGGCTTCGGTCAGACGCCAACGTAGGCTGCGAGGTGCTTGCCGGTGAGGGTGGAGCGGGCGGCGATCAGGTCGGCGGGGGTGCCCTCGAAGACGATCCGCCCTCCCTCGTGGCCGGCGCCGGGGCCGAGGTCGATGATCCAGTCGGCGTGCGCCATGACCGCCTGGTGGTGGGCGATGACGATCACCGACTTGCCGGAGTCCACGAGCCGGTCGAGCACGCCGAGCAACTGCTCGACGTCGGCGAGGTGCAGGCCGGTGGTTGGCTCGTCGAGGATGTAGACGCCGCCTTTCTCGGCCAGGTGGGTGGCCAGCTTGAGGCGCTGCCGCTCGCCGCCGGACAGGGTGGGGAGCGGCTGGCCGATACCGAGGTAGCCCAGCCCGACGTCGGCGAGCCGGTCGAGGATGGCGTGGGCGGCTGGTGTCTTCGCCTCGCCTGAGCCGAAGAACTCCTCGGCCTCGCACACCGACATCGCCAGCACCTCGCTGATGTCCTTCCCGCCCAAGCGGTAATCCAGCACCGATGCCTGGAAGCGCTTCCCCTCGCACTCCTCACAGGTGGTGGCGACACCGGCCATCGTGGCCAGGTCGGTGTAGATCACGCCGGCGCCGTTGCAGTTGGGACAAGCGCCCTCAGAGTTGGAGCTGAACAGCGCCGGCTTGACGCCATTGGCCTTCGCGAAAGCCTTGCGGATCGGGTCGAGCAGCCCGGTGTACGTCGCCGGATTGCTCCGTCGCGAGCCGCCGATCGCACCCTGGTCGATCGACACCACACCCTCATCCGCAGGGATCGATCCGTTCACGAGCGAGCTCTTGCCGGAGCCGGCCACACCGGTGACGACGACGAGCACCCCGAGCGGGATGTCGACGTCGACCTCGCACAGGTTGTGCGTGCTCGCGCCACGGATCTCAAGCGCACCGGTGGGCTTGCGCAACGTCTCCTTCAGGGAGGCCCGGTCGTCGAGATGGTGGCCGGTGACGGTGTCGCTGGCCCGCAGCCTCTTGACGGTGCCCTCGAAGCAGACTTCGCCGCCCGCCGCGCCGGCGCCGGGGCCGAGGTCGACGGCGTGGTCGGCGATCGCGATTGTCTCCGGCTTGTGCTCCACGACGAGCACCGTGTTGCCCTTGTCCCGTAGTCGCAGCAGCAGGTCGTTCATCCGCTCGATGTCGTGGGGATGCAGTCCGGTGGTGGGCTCGTCGAAGACGTAGGTGACGTCGGTGAGCGACGCACCGAGCTGGCGGATCATCTTGACGCGCTGCGCCTCGCCGCCGGACAGCGTGGCCGTCGGTCGGTCGAGCGTCAGATAGCCCAGGCCGATCTCCACGAACGACTTCAGTGTCTCCTGCACCGCTTCGAGCAACGGCGCCACCGAGGGCTCATCGAGGCCTGCGACCCATCCGACCAGGTCGCTGATCTGCATCGCGCAGGCCTCGCCGATGTGCATGCCGTCGATCTTCGAGGAGCGAGCGCCATCGCTGAGCCGGGTCCCGCCACAATCGGGACAGGTGGTGAAAGTGACAGCCCGGTCCACGAACGCCCGGACGTGCGGCTGCATCGCCTCCTTGTCCTTGGAGAGCATCGACTTCTGGATTCGCGGTATCAGCCCTTCGTAGGTCATGTTGATGCCCGCGATCTTCATCCGGGTGGGCTCGTGGTGGAGGAAGTCGTGCAGCTCTTTCTTGGTGTACCTGCGGATCGGCTTGTCCGGGTCGAAGAAGCCCGAGGCGCTGTAGAGCCGAGAGTTCCAGCCGCCTCCGGTGTAGCCGGGGACGGTGATCGCGCCCTCTGACAGCGACTTGCTCTCGTCGTAGAGCTGCGCCAGATCGAGGTCGGTCACGCTGCCGATGCCCTCGCAACGCGGGCACATTCCGCCGGTGACGCTGAAAGTTCGCTTCACGGTCTTCTTGGAGCCGCGCTCGACGGTGATCACGCCTGAGGCCTTGACCGAAGGGGTGTTGAAGGAATACGCCTTGGGCGAGCCGATGTGCGGCTTTCCGAGCCGGCTGAAGACGATCCGCAGCATCGCGTTCGCGTCGGTGACGGTGCCAACCGTGGAACGAGGATTGGAGCCCATACGCTCCTGGTCCACGACGATCGCCGTGGTCAGCCCCTCCAGCAGGTCGACCTCGGGTCGCGCCAGGGTCGGCATGAAGCCCTGCACGAAAGCGCTGTAGGTCTCGTTGATCAGCCGCTGGGACTCCGCGGCGATCGTGCCGAACACCAAGGAGCTCTTGCCCGAGCCAGACACGCCGGTGAACACCGTCAGCCGGCGCTTGGGGATCTCGATGCTGAGGTCCTTGAGGTTGTTCACGCGCGCGCCCTGCACGCGGATCAGCCCGTGGCTGTCGGCAGCGTGCGGCGTCACTGGTCCTGAACCAGCCCGAGCACGTTGCCATCGGGGTCGGTGAAAGTGGCCACCAGGCGCCCACCACCGACCTCGTGGGCGGGCTCCTTCACGGTGGCCCCGGCAGCGGTCACCTCGGCCAGCTTCGCCTCGATGTCCGCCACCTGCCAGTAAGTCACCGGCGAGGTCATGCTCTGTGGTCCGCCGCCGGGCACCAGTCCGATGTGCTGGCCCTCGGCCTCGAAGCCGACGTAGTAGTCCGAGTCGGCCTGAGGCTGCATGCCGAGCAGGGCGGCGTACACAGCCTTGGCGCTCGCCAGGTCGGACACTGGATGCAGCACGATCTTGATTCCCTGCGTAGAAGATCCGGTCATGGTCGCTCCTGAAGTCGTGGGTCACGTCGACCCGGTTTGGACGGTGGCATCAAGACGAACGGCGAGGCATGAAATCGACAGTCAGCACCACAGGTCGTCACGGACACCGCAAGTCCTAACGGTCAGCTCGCCGATACTCCGAGCGCGTCAGGGACGCCCTCGCGAAAGCTGGGGAAGCGCGGGCTCCAGCCGAGCTCGCGCTTGATCTTGGCGTTGGAGGAGCGGGCCGAGCGCACCACGGCGTCCACCGCGTTGCGTCCGGCCACCAGGCGCGCGATCGGGGCTGGAATGCTGCGCGGTGCGCCGACTCCGGCGGTGCGCGCCGTGAAGGCCATGAACTCACCGAACGTGACCGGCTGGTCATCGGCCACGTGATAGATCGAGCCCTCAGGTGCGCTCTCGGCAGCGAGGATCAGCGCCGAGACGAGGTCCTGGACGTGCACCACATCCCACAGGTTCTTGCCGCTGCCGATCACGGCGAAGCGCCCCGGCTGGTGCAGACGGGGGACCAGCTCCTCGGCATACCAGCCGCCGGGACCGTAGACGTGGGAGGGGCGCACAACCACGGCCGGCAGCCCTGAGTCGAGCACCAGCCGCTCGCCCTCCTGCTTGGAGCGCCCGTAGGGAGTCTCGACGGGCAGTGGAGCGTCCTCGCGCAGAAGGGCTCCGTGGGCATCGCCGGTGACCACGGTCGAGGCGAACACGAAGCGGGGCCCTGGGGCGGCGCCGCCGTCGCCCAGTGCCAGGCAGGCGCCGATCAGCCTCGTGGTGCCGTCGACGTTCACCGCGCGCACACGCCGGGCGTCGCGTTGCGAGGCGATCTCGGCAGCGAGATGGATGACGCAATCGGGACGAGCCTCGGAGACTGCTTGGGCAAGGCGCGCACCATCGCTCAGGTCTCCCGCAAACGGGTATGTGCCGGGCGGCTCCGATCCGGCCCGCCGCACGAGCGCACTGACCTCGTGTCCGCGCGCGAGCAGCTGCGGGCAGAGGGCCCGTCCGATGAAGCCACTGGCGCCGGTGAGGAAGATGCGCACTGTGCTGGGACGGTAGCGAAGCGCTCCGCTGGCCGGGAGCGCCACGCCCTGAGGCGAGGGATAGACTCGCCGGCCTAAACGCGTGATGAACATCGAACGATTCGATCAAGGAGCCATTGGCATGAGGAAGACTGGAATATTCGCCTGCTCGACGGCGGCGCTGAGCGTGGGCTTGACCGTATTTGCGCTGGCTGCAGGCGCCCAACCGGTTGCTCACGCGAGTGGTTGCGTGCGCGGCAAAGAGGCGGCGGGGTGCAAGCTCAACGGCACCGGCTACTTCGACGCTGCCAGCCGTCTGATCGTGGGGTTCCCGGTTCAGCCCCCGAAAGGGGCGGCCACCGAACTGTCGGTGCCGGCCTCGCTGCTGTGCGCCGCCGGAGGCGAAGCCAACCTGTCGGTGAGCACGAAAGCCGTCGCTCGGATCGGCGGATCGCTCTCCTTCTCCGGTAAAGCCAAGATCCAGCAGGTCCCAGTGAACGGAAGTGTGACCGTGTCTACGGCAAGCGTGAAGGCCAAGCTGAAGATCACCAACGCAAAGAAGGCGAGCCTGTCGGGCAAGGCGGAACTGACGCTGAGCGATGGCACCAAGTGCAGCAAGCAGCTCCCGACGAAGCTGCTGCGAGTCCTCGGCGGCTGAGGACTCCTTCGCGGCGGCGAACGCGGCGGCGAAAATGTCGCCGCGCGAGCCGTTCGCGCGACTCAGCGCGGAGGCATGCGCAGGGCGCCGTCGAGACGTATGACCTCGCCGTTGAGCATCCGGTTCTCGACGATGTGAGCTGCGAGCTGTGCGTACTCGGCGGGCGCTCCGAGGCGCTGTGGGAACGGGACCCCGGCCCCGAGCTTCTGGCGCGCCTCCTCGGGCAGCGCCGCCAGCAGCGGCGTGTCGAACAGGCCCGGGGCGATCGTGTTCACGCGGATCCCCTGCTGGGCGAGGTCGCGGGCAGCCGGCAGAGTCATGCCGACGATGCCGCCCTTCGACGCCGAATAGGCGATCTGCCCGATCTGCCCGTCGAAGGCTGCGATCGACGCGGTGTTGACGCACACCCCGCGCTCCCCGTCCTCGAGCGGCTCTGTGGCGATCATCGCGGTGGCTGCGAATCGCAGCACGTTGAACGTTCCGATCAGGTTGATCTGGATCGTGGTCTCGAACGGAACCAGCGGGTGCGGACCCTTGGAGCCCGCCAGCTTCTGGGCCCAGCCGATGCCGGCACAGCACACGGCGATCCGCAGTCCGCAATCCACCGCGGACGCCTGCTCGACCGCGGCCTGCACCTGGCTCTCCTCGCGCACGTCACAGCTCACGAACCCGATCTGAAGCTCCGAGGCGAGCGCGTTGCCCTTCTCGGCGTTGACGTCTGCGATTGTCACGATCGCGCCCTGCTCGTGCAGGCGTCGCACGGTCGCCTCGCCGAGTCCCGAGGCGCCCCCGACCACGATCGCTGAGCTACCCTCGATCCGCATGGGCCGGGAGCCTACCGGGCGGCGGCGAGGACAGGTGGCCGGTTGAGGTGGGGGGTATGGGGTCGTTCCCCAGGTCAGCCGGAGCCGGTGGCGCTTTGCGACGGGCGCGAGAGCGTGAGGGCGAACAGCTCCTGGGGGTCGGTCAGCCAGCTCACGATCTCAAGGCCCGCCGCGGACAGGTCGTCCTCGACGCGTTCGCGTGTGAACTTGGCGCTGATCTCGGTACGCATCTCCTCGCCCTGCTCGAAGTGCACCGACAGGCCGAGATCGTGCACCGTGGTGGTGTGCTCGCGGCGCGCCCGCAGGCGCATCTCGATCCACTCGTGCTCGCGGTTGAAGACCGCCACGTGGTCAAAGTCATCTGGGTCGAAGTCGGCCTTCAGCTCGCGGTTGAGCACCCGCAGCAGGTTGCGGTTGAACTCGGCCGTGACGCCCTGGGCGTCGTCATAGGCCTGGGTGAGCACCTGCGGGTCCTTGACGAGGTCGGTGCCCATCAGCAGATGGTCCTCTGGCCCGAGCAGCTTTGAGATATCGCGCAGGAAGCGCCGGCGGCTGCCTGGGGGGAAGTTGCCGATCGTGCCACCAAGGAACACCACCAGGCGTGGGCCCTCCGAGTCGGGCACCCGGTCGAGGTGGCGTTCGAAGTCGCCGATCACCCCGTGCACCCGCAGACCCGGATACTCGCTGGTGAGCTCCTGGGCGCAATCGCGCACCATGCTCTCGGTCACGTCCACGGGTATGTAGAGCTTCAGCGTCCCCGCCCGGTGCAGCGCGTCGAGCAGCACCCTGGTCTTTGACGCGGTGCCCGAGCCGAGCTCTACCAGCTCGGCGGCGGCGGTGGTGCTCGCGAGCTCCCCAGCCGTCTCCTGCAGGATCGAGCGCTCGGTGCGCGTAGGGTAATACTCCGGCAGCTCGCAGATCTGGTCGAACAGCTCAGCGCCGCGCGCATCATAGAAGTGCTTCGGCGGAAGCTCCTTGAACGGACGCGTCAGCCCGTCGAGCACGTCGTCGGCCAGTGAGCGTTCCTGGCCCTCGTGCAGGTAGGAGTCGATCGTGATCGCGCTGTCCGCGAACGCCTCGCTCGGGGGATTGATGATCGGCTCCATCAGCTCACGTCTCGCGCCAAGCGCACACCGGCGAATATCTGGCGGCGTATCGGATGGTCCCAGTTGCGGAACGTTCGCGTCGCCACCCGCGGGCTGCTCGCCCAAGAGCCGCCCCGCAGCACACGGTAGTCGCCGCCGAAAAACACCTCCGAATACTCGCGGTAGGGATACGCAACGAACCCGGGGTAGCCCTCGAAGCGGCTGCTGGTCCACTCCCACACATGCCCCACTCCCTCGAGGATCCCGTTGCCTGTGACTGTGGCGGCCTCCCGGTCGCCGTTGCCCGTCGGGTGCCCCATGTCCTCGAGACCCCTGCTGCGGGTGACCGTCGCGGTTTGCCGATCGTTACTTCCCGTCGTGCCCGAGGAGTCCATGGTCGCCGCCTTCTCCCACTCCGCCTCGCTGGGCAGCCGTGCCCCCGCGGCCGTGGCGAACGCCTGCGCCTCGAACCAGCTCACATGACAGACGGGCGCATCGAGGTGCCCGCCGGCCACGCCCGGGTCGGGAGCGATCTGCTGCTCGAGCTTCCATGTCCAACCCTCTTGGGACCACCACTCGCGCCGCTTATACCCGCCGTCCTCGGTGAAGCCGATCCAGGCCGCGTTGCTCACCGGAAGACTTGCGATCTGGAAGGCGGCCACGTCCACCACGTGGCGGGGGCGCTCGTTGTCATAGGCGAACCCCTCGGCCTGCGCGCCCATCTCAAACGGACCGCCCGGAATCTCAGACCAGCCACCGACAGCGACGTCGCGGCGTAGATCGGGCGGCTCGCCGGCGGGCAGCAGCCCGGCGAGCGCCATCGTCTGGCGCATCGTCTCAGTGTGCTGAAGCTCATGGCGCAAGACCAGCTCATAGATGGTCCCGTCTCCCACGCCCCGTCCGGCAAGCGCCTCAGCGCTGCGCGTGCGCACGTCGCTCAAATAGGCGCGTGCCTGCGCCGGGTCCAGCAACTCGATCTGCCCGCGCACCGAGCGCGGAGTCTCGAACGCGTCGTACAGCTCTGCCAGATCAGGTCTCAGCAGCTCCAGCCCGCCATGGCGGTGGGCGAGCCACAGATCCTCATAGGCCGCGATATGAGCGAGATCCCACACGAGCGGGCTCATGATGGGGGACAGCACCCTGCTCAGCTGCTCGTCGCTGAGGTGAGCGACGAGCGCGAGCGTTCGCTCTCTCACAGTGTCGAGCGCCGCCAAAGCCTCCTCCGGGGCTGCTGGGAGGGGAGGTCGGGGAGCGATGGGGTCGCGGGGAGCGATCGTTGCCATAGCTACGCCTGGCTACTGTAGAAGGTCGAGGCTCTACTGCGGGAGCTCGTGGCTCGGCAGTGGAAGGTCGAGGCTCTACTGCGGGAGCTCGTGGGCTCGGCAGTGGAAGGGGGCTCTATGCGGAAGCTCGTCGGCTCGGCAGTGGAAGGTCGAGGCTCTATGCGGGAGCTCGTGGGCTCGGGCAGCGTCGGTCACGGCCCGGCGGCGGGCGTCATCGTCTCTGCCGCCGCGAGCGCAGGACCGTAGGTCGGATCGCGCAGCAGCGACTGACGGATGCCCTCACCGAGAATTCCGCTCTCTCCGCGCGAGGCGCCGAGGATCGTCCATTCGTGTTCGTGCCCGTGCTCGTCGCGGCTGCGGGCGCGCAACCCGCCCGTTCCACGCCGCAGCCCCAGCCGCCGGCCGGAGGTGGTGGCGATCGCCACGCTCTCGAGGCCCCTCACCTCCTGCTCCGGAGCCTGCTCGAGCCTCACCGCCACCCTGCGCTCGCCGACCGTGGCGGCGCCGATCAGGCCCGTATCGCCTGCCGTCAGGGGTCTGACCTCCCATCCCAGCCGCGAAGCCAGCCATCCCACGAGCAGCATCGCCGCGACGGTCGAGTCGGGATGGTGGCGCACGGCCACCGTTTCGATCCGCTCGAGCTCCGCGCGCATCCTCGGGGAGTCGAACGCGGCCGCCACCCGCTCGCGCCACGGGGTGCTCCGCAGCCAGGCCAGGTCAACGACATAGGCACGGCTGCGCAGCTCGCACGCACGCTCCACCGCCGCGCGCCACGACGGCTCGTCGAGCGAGTCGACCAGCACCGTCTGGGCGAGCTCCAGCAGAGCGTCCACCGCCTCCGGATGGCCGTGCGGGGACCACAGCAGGGTCGCCAGGTCGGTCACCACGAGCGGGTCCACGATCGTCACCAGGTCATCGAGATGGCGCTCGCCGATCTCCACGGTGACCGTCTCATGCAGCAACCCCAGCTCTCCCTCGGCCGGGTCACCATCGGAGGACACCACCGCGCGGGCATCCAGGCGCGTGCGCTTCGGGTCATAGGACAGCACCACCAGACGGGAGGCGTGATAGCGACCCACGCCCGCCAGCCGGTTCGCGATCTCTCCGCTGAAGCCGCTCTCCACGAACGCGATCATGTTCAGCGCCCGTCCCGGCGCCAGTCCGCCGTTTTCGCCGTGGCGCTGCTTCACGAGCTCCCGCAAAGCCGATTCGATCGCATCGGGCGTGGTGCCCTCCGCGCTCCACACCGCGTCGGGGCGGGACTGGGCGTCAGCGCGCGGTTGGGCGTCGATGGGCGGAGGCGGGCTCAAACGATCGAGTGAAAAGAAGGGTTCGCGAGGAGAGGCGCGATAGGCCCAAGAGACGGCTCGCTGACCACTTGGCTCACCAGTGACTCAAATCGCGCGCCAAGACTGCTCGGGCAGCAGGATGTCCGCCGCCTCCCTCGGGCCCTGCGAGCCGGCTTCATATTGCGGCAGCGGTTCGTTGCTCGGGTGGGCGGACTCCCAATATTTGAGGATCGGGTCGCAAATGCGCCACTGCGCCTCCACCTCGTCGTCGCGTGTGAACAGCGTCGCGTCACCCCGCATCGCGTCGGTGATCAAACGCTCGTACGCCTCCGGGGACTGCGAGAGGAACGCGGTGCCATACAGGAACTCCATGTGCACCGGGCGGATCACCATGCGCGACCCCGGGATCTTCGCCCCCAACCGCAGCGCCACCCCCTCGTTCGGTTGCAGCGTCAAGATCAGCTGGTTGGGCAGCACCCCCAGCGAGCCGTCCTGGCTGAACGCGAGATGTGGCACCGGCTTGAGCGTCACCGCGATCTCCGTCACTTTGCGCGCCAGGCGCTTGCCGGTGCGCAGATAGAACGGCACCCCCGCCCAGCGCCAGTTGTCGACCTCCAGTCGCAGCGCCGCGAAGGTCTCGGTGCTCGAGCCAGGCGGTATGTCCCGCTCCTACAGGCATCCGAGCACGCTCTCGC
>Ga0210396_10004879_pt1 | contig 13052 bp, 10 predicted proteins | sample IncBWH17OmetaG_FD_155466 | JGI IMG/M metagenome (GOLD analysis project Ga0210396, IMG submission 155466) | Forest soil microbial communities from Barre Woods Harvard Forest LTER site, Petersham, Massachusetts, United States - Inc-BW-H-17-O ...
CCTGCGCCGGCATTTTTCCATACCGGCCAATTTCAGCCAATTCCTGGACGGCCTCGATCACGACAGCTATCTCAACCTCTTACGCGAAACGATCCTTGGCGATTGCGCTCCCGAACAAGTCATCCTGCTCGAGATAAAACCCCACGAACAAAAGACCCGCATCGATTTCTATTGCACCCAGGACTACCTGGGCATCGTACCCGTGTGTCTCACCGAATTGATACAGGAAGGCCGGCAGCTCTATTACCTGCACCCCGCCACCGGAAAAAAAACGCCCATCCGCCGCATCTACAACCGCATGATCTTCGACGAGCTGCATAAAGCGGCCTGCCGCCTGGGAATAGATTCCGTCGACATCCGCCAGGACCTCGACGTACAATGGGTGGCGCATCCAAATTGGTTCTATCGCGTGAGCAAATTTACCCTGCCCTTCCTGCGTAACCCCTTTGTGCCTCCCACCTTCTTTCTCAACGAGCTTAAACAACCACCCGCAGACCTGGAGAACTACGTTCTTAAACCGCTCTTCTCCTTCGCCGGCCAGGGCGTCATCATCGATGTCAAACCCACTGACCTCGAAGTAGCCGATCCGGAGAACTGGATACTCCAGCACAAGGTCCGCTATGCCGACCTCATCAAGACGCCCGATATCCCCGCCAAAGCGGAGATGCGCATGATGTACCTGTGGAAGGACGGAGCCCCACGCCCCACCCCGGCCATCAACCTGGCACGGCTCAGCAAGGGAAAAATGATCGGCGTGAATTTCAATAAGGACAAAGAATGGGTAGGCGGAAGCGTAGGCTTCTTCGAACGCTAGTTCCCATATAAAAAAATAAATCCCCCGGCTTCAAAATATAATTTCCCATCGGAGGGGTCCAACGCCATAGCAACACAGTCCAACGGCACCGGCAGCTCCTGCTTCTGCTTGTACTCGTCCCCTTCCCGGCGATAAATGGTCAGCCGGCCTTCAGCGCTATAACAAAAAACAAGCCGCTCGTCGGTGACACACAGATCCACCCGGCCCTCGGCAAGTTCCTCCGGCGACCCGGCAACCGCCATCCGTAACCGCTCCTCCACGCCCGGCGGCAACGGCGGCTTCATCCGTTTGATATAATCATACGGCCGGTAACGCGGCTCCTTCCCTTTGATAAACCGGGAGATGAGCAGCATCAGCAAGACAAAAACCGCCAATATCTGAAAAATCTTGTCCATGGACTATAGCAAGATACCACGTAACTTTAGGACTACCATGGACCTCCAACTAAAAGGAAAGACGGCCCTCGTGCTGGCCGCAAGCAAAGGACTCGGCAAAGCCTGCGCGGCCGCCCTCGTAGCCGAAGGCGCGGATATCATCATCGGCGCCCGCGATGCCACCGCACTGGAAAATACGGCCGCAGCACTCCGCTCACTCGGTACAGGCCGCGTCATGGCCGTTCCCGTAGATGTCACCAACGCCACACAGGCCGCGGACATCGTATCGGCCGCAGCTGCTGCCTTCGGTAAGATCGATATCCTCGTCAATAACGCCGGCGGACCGCCGTTTGCTCCTTTCGAGTCCTTTGACGACGAGGCCTGGCGATCGGCCTTCGATCTCAGCCTGCTCAGCACCGTCCGGTTAAGCCGCCTCGCGGTCCCCCATATGCGCAAGACCGGCTCCGGCCGGATCATCAATATCATCAGCCTTTCGGTGAAGACCTATGTGCCCAACTCCATCCTCTCCACCACCATGCGCATGGGCGTCGTCGGCATGGCCAAGATGCTGGCCACAGAGCTGGGCCCCGACAATATCACCGTCAACAACGTTGCACCGGGTTCTATCCTCACGGACCGGCTGAAAAGCACAATAGTCACCGACAAACCGGGCGCCCCCTCCTTCGAGGAAGCCATGGCCCAACGCGTCAAGGACATCCCCCTGGGTCGCATCGGCCAACCCGAAGAGCTGGCGGCGCTCGTCGCATTTCTCGCGAGCCCGCTGGCCGGCTATATCACGGGGACGACCATCCAGGTGGATGGGGGCGCGATCAAAACGCCGTATTGACAATCCGCATTATCGGTCCGAATCGACGAATGTGCCGCCACCGACGGCATCATCGGGTCGCTTGCTCACGATATTGATCTGCACCGCCCAGTCGGCTAGCTGATAGATCAGCTCCAGGTCGATCTTCACCTCCCGGTAACGCCAGTCGTCCGTTTTCAACCGCAGCGTCGACGTAGTAAAAGCGGCGCCATCCTTAGCCGGCTTCCAATCGCCTTCCAGCAAGATCATGCTGCTATCCGCCAGGGTCATATGGCACGCCTTCAATTGCGTATAAAGACGGCGATATTGCTTCTCGGCGGCATCATAATCATCGCTGGAGAACATTTTTGCCTGCCAGCTGGCCGTGGTATCCCTTTTAGAATGCCAGCGGGTAACGATACAATCCTGTACATCCGGGAGGATCAGGACCGAAGCATAGTTTTCGAATTCGCCTTCCGCCATAACCAGCTCGCCGCTGATATGGCGCAGATTGTTGGGAAAATCCTGCAGCACGGCATCGATCACCTGTGGAAGAGCCAATGTGCGCGTAGGAGGATAGACCGCTTCCGCCAGCACAGCCGAATCTTCGTGGTTCAGCGGCGTTTGCGCATGGACAGAAAAAAAAGCCAGTACGGCCGCGGTCAGGGATAAATAGGGTTTCATCGACATCAAGTGTACATCATTTGCACCATTGCTGCAATCTTAGCTTTTCCACTTATCCACAATTGAACGCCCTTTTAAGTAAATTTGCCAAAAAATCCGCGCATGCAGCACCTTGACGATATACCCGTAAAAAACACCCTACCCGGCTTTGCGGGGAAAATGGTTCACGGCGACACCAGCTCCCTCGTCTTCTGGGAGATCAAAAAAGGCAGCGTAAGCCCCGAACACAAACACATCCACGAACAGATCACCTACATCGTCGACGGCGAGCTGGAAATGGTCATCGGCGGCGAGAAATACCTGTTCACCCCGGGCACCGTTCACGTCATCCCTTCCATGGTCCCCCATTCCGCCCTCGCCATCACCGACTGTAAGATCATCGACACCTTCGCCCCCGCGCGGGACGATTACCGATAAATCCGTATACTATGGCACACACCCACCAGCACACCCCTGCTCATGACCATTCGCACGACCACGACCATGACCATGGACACGGCTTCGGACATCATCATCATCCCGTGAACCTGGAAAGCGTCAACCGAGCCTTCGTCATCGGCATCGTGCTGAACTTCCTCTTCGTCGTCATCGAAGTGGTCGTGGGTCTGTCTATCCACTCCCTTTCCCTGCTGTCGGACGCGGGCCACAACCTGGCCGACGTGGCCTCACTGGCCATGGCCCTCATCGCCATCCGTCTCCTCAAGATCAAACCCACCGAGAAATATACCTACGGCTATAAAAAGACGACGATCCTCGTGGCCCTGCTCAATGCCGCCATCCTGCTGATCTCTCTCGGCGCCATCGGTTACGAAGCCGTCCACCGCCTCATGGACCCCGAACCGCTGCCCGGTAAAACGATCTCCATCGTGGCCGCCATCGGCATCGTGATCAATGCGGTGACCGCCCTGCTCTTTATGCGCGACCGCAAGAACGACCTCAACATCCGGGGCGCCTTCCTCCACCTCCTCTCCGACGCCATCGTCTCCGCCGCCCTCGTGATCGGCGGCATCATCATCGTCTTCACCCACCAGTACTGGATCGACGCTGTCCTGAGCCTGCTTGTCGCCATCGTGATCCTCTTCAGCACCTGGCAGCTGCTCCGCGACAGCCTGCGGCTTTCCCTCGACGGCGTGCCCCTGGGCATCGAGATCAAAACCATCCGCGAGACGATCGCCCGCATACCCGGCGTCAAAGACTTTCACCATATCCATGTCTGGGCCATCAGTACCACCGAGAACGCACTGACAGCCCATCTCTGCGTCGGCCGCGACGCCGGCATGGAGTTCATCGAAAAGCTCAAACATACCATCAAACACGAGCTGCTCCACCAGAACATTCAACACGCCACCCTCGAGATCGAAATGGAAGATAACCCCTGCGACGAACCGGATTGTTAAGCCCGCCCGCGTTCCTCTCCGTCGGACCTCTGCGCCCCTCTGCCTTGGGCGCCCGTCCGACTTCCGAGTTAATTGATAAATCCCCAGAATATACCCACACGGATGATCAGCCCCTGTTCGGGATAACCGGGCGCTACGAAATTGTTGTTGTACCAGCCGAACCCATTGGGTTTGAAGGCCATTGCATTGAGATCCTCTGCCTGCACATACGCCGTAAAGCTGCGTATCCGAAAATGAAGATAAGCATTGATATCGGGTAGTTTCTGGCTCAGCGTCGAACCCTGCGTATAGAACGCGTCGGTGACCGGCGAATACCCGTCGGCTTTATAGCTGCTGATAAACCTTAGCTCCGTGCCGAAACTGATATTGAGATTCCTGAATCCAAAATTTCCATCATACCCGATCTGGTTGTTCGAGACGACCAACGGCACACGCACAGGCGAAGAACCCGCCACCTGCTGCACCGTCGTCAGGGTCCGCCATTTCCAGTGCCGATACAACGTAAACTGCTTCCGCAGCGTGATCTGCAGGACATTGAACAACGTCCCCTGCTGCTTTTCCTGGTAATAATTCGTCACATAGGCATAGTTGCTTAACAGGTAATAGGAGCCCGTGATGCTCAGCTTATACTGCGGCATATCGAGGGAAGCAAAAAGATGTGTCGTGTTCTCTTTTCCAAAGGTTTTGTGCCTCGCCACCGTGTCGAGGTTAAAGCTGCTGGCCTTGTCAAAGGTGAAACCCGGCGTCCGGTTCGAGTTCTCGAAGCCTGCCTGGAAATACCCCAAGTCCCTGCTGATCAGCCGCCGCAGACTGATATATCCATTGTAATCCCCGGCATCGAGACCGTTGAGATATAACCGGCCATAGGCTTCGATATCCCACTTCTGGTTACGTGTCTTGTTCCGGTACTCCGCGTGGGCATAGACATTCTGTTGCGAGACCTGGTGTGCCGTGTTGAGCTTACTGCTATAGAGCAGCGAGGTATCGAATTTCCCCTTGAGTAATTCCAGCGTAGCACCCAGCTTGAGGAACTGCTGCGGATTATGGGCATCCGGGAAGGTATATACACTGAAGTCATTGGACAGGTTATGCCAAATATCCTCGCGGATCAACGTATCCGATCCCCCGACATTATACATATTCAGGTTTTTCTCATAATAGGTCGTATCGAGATTGTAGACCCCGGGCGTATAATAATCTTTGAAGATATAGTTGTAAGTGCTGTAGGCGATCGTATGCTCCACCCGAACCCGCGGATAAAAAAGCGGGGTCACCGATGAGTCCGTCACAATCGAGTCCTTTTGCCCTATCAGGTCGTACTGTTGCCGCATCAGGAACGTAGCCTGGTTGTATTTCATACCCGTGGTCACGAGGGACTGGAACGGGTTGCCCGTGGCCTGCACCAGGTTCTGCCCGAAATACACGGGCAGCGTGTTCTGGTTGCTGTACTGCGTGCTGTCGAGGTTTTTAGGATTGGTGATACCGCCATTCTCCGAGGCGTTGAGATGACTGGCCACCAGTATAAAAAAGTTCTGATACCGTTTACTCTTCGACTGGTACCAGGAATTCAACCGGTAATCGTTGTGATTGGTGTTCTGGTTCTGAAAGGACCCCGGGGCATTGATCAACCGGTATTCAAAGGCGAAATTCCAGTTGGGCCTGATATTTTGCGTATGGAAGATATCGATGTACTGCTCCCCCCGGCTCGCCAGCATATAGCCCATCTCCGTATATGGCTTGGTCGTATGAAAAAAACGCGTCTCGTCGACGGTGAAGAGATAGAGATCATAAGAATGCCAGCCCGGGTCCCAACCCGACTGCATCCGCGGCGTAAAGACCAGGTTCTTGGCAGCCGTCCCGAAATTTCCCAGGTTGATCCAGGTATTCGGCCGGGGGATCTTGTTACCAAGATCATAGATGGCCGAGTCCAGCTTGACATACCGGCTGCTGTCGAGATACCTGAAATTGATCGTGATCGTATCCTCTTTGCGATGCTGAAGCGAATCCCCCTTGCCACCACCACCGCCGCCGACGCTGCCGAAACGGCTCAGCGGATTCTGCGCCAGCGCATTCGTTCCCGATAACAGGGCCACCAGGAAAAAACCCGTGATGATAGGTATAGGTAAGTGTAGACGTCCTTTCACTGCTGAAGTAATTCCAGACAATTTACTCATTAGGTGGCCAACGGTGGGTATATGAAAAGTTAATTTGTTGTTTTCGACTGCCGGCCCTTACAGGCTTTCGATGATCCCCCTGAACAAGGCGGTGAGCTTGGGCTCCGCCGCGGCGGCGGCCTGCAACACCTCTTCGTGCGTGATGATATTGTCCTCCTCCCGGATACCCAGATCGGTTATGACACTCATCGCGAAGACGGACAGACCCAGATGCCGGGCCGCGATCACCTCCTGCACCGTGCTCATGCCAACGGCATCCCCGCCGGCAATATGCAACAGCTTGTATTCGGCACGGGTCTCGAAGGTGGGGCCGGTGACGCCCGCATATACGCCCTCGTGTACGGGTATCTGCAAACCCGCCGCAATGCCCCTGGCCCGCTCGATCAGGACGCGGTCATACGGCTCGCTCATATCGGGGAAACGCGGTCCCAGCAAGGGCTCGTTTTTCCCCAGCAGGGGATTCACCACGAAAAAGCTGATGTGATCCCTGATGATCATCAGATCCCCGACCCGGAAACCGGTATTCATCCCACCGGCGGCATTGGAGAGCAAAAGCGTCTCCACCCCCAGAAATTTGAGCACCCGGATCGGATAAACGACCTGCGACGGAGTATATCCCTCATAATAATGGAATCTGCCGGACAAGATCACTACCCGCTTGCCACTGATCTGCCCGAAGATCAGTTTACCCTGGTGCCCCTCTACCGTGGACACAGGGAAATGCGGAATATCGCTGTAGGAGATCTCTTTGTCGACGGCTATCTCGCTGGTCAGATTTCCCAACCCGCTGCCCAGGACGATCCCGACCTTCGGCGTCGCGGTATAGATCTTCCGTATAGCGGTAACCGTTTCTTCGATCTGTTGTAAAATGGTAAGCCCCATGTTAGCTGACGGCTTTGTTGACCAGTGCCGCCGCTTCGCTCAACAGGATAGCACTCTGAACTTTGAGACCGCTTTGTGCAATGAGCTGCTGGGCTTCTTCGGCATTCGTGCCTTGCAAGCGGACGATGATGGGCACCTTGATATCCCCTATGGACTTGTAGGCATCGATGACCCCCTGCGCCACCCGGTCGCACCGGACGATACCACCGAAGATATTGATGAGAATGGCTTTTACTTTCGGATCCTTCAGGATGATACGGAAACCGGCCTCCACCGTCGTAGCATTGGCCGTACCACCGACATCCAGGAAGTTGGCAGGCTCGCCGCCGCTCAGTTTGATCATATCCATGGTCGCCATGGCCAAACCCGCCCCATTGACCATACATCCCACATTCCCGTCCAGCTTGACGAAATTCAGGTTGTATTTGCCGGCCTCTACTTCCGTGGGATCTTCTTCGCTGATATCCCGCATGGCCTCGAGATCGGGATGTCGCATCAGGGCATTGTCATCCAGGTTCATCTTACAGTCCACGGCAATGATCTTCTCATCACTGGTCTTGAACAAAGGATTGATCTCGAGCATGGAGCAATCCAGCCCTACATATGCATTATAAAGATTCGTAACGAACTTCACGCAGTTCTTGAAGGCTTCACCGCTCAGCCCCAGGTTAAAGGCGATCTTCCGCGCCTGGAACGGCTGCAAACCGCCGCCGGGATGTACCCATTCCTTGAAGATCTTGTCCGGGGTATTGTGCGCCACTTCTTCGATATCCATCCCTCCCTCCGTGCTGTACATGAGCACATTCTGCCCCTTGGCCCGGTCCAGCAACACCGACAAATAGAATTCCTTCACCGGATTGGCCCCGGGATAATAGACGTCCTGGGCAATCAGCACCTTGTTCACCTTCTTACCCGCCGGACCCGTCTGGATGGTCACCAGCGTACCTCCCAGGATATTAGAAGCAATTTGTTTAATATCTTCGGCACTCTTCCCTACGGCTACCCCACGCTGCTCCGTGCCCTGGATCTTGCCTTTTCCCCTTCCCCCTGCATGGATCTGCGCCTTCACCACCGCAAAATTGTTACCGTACTGAACCTTGAGATTTTTATACGCTTCTTCGGCTGCCCCCGCATTGTCCACCGGGATGCCTTCCTGTACGGGAACACTATATTTCTTCAGTAGTTCTTTGGCCTGATATTCATGCAAGTTCATGGAGAAAAAATTTGGGGCAAAAATAAGGAAAAAAGACCAAGGCGCTGCCTTGGTCTTTTTTTCATCTCGACGCGCCGCCAGGCGCGTCAATTCAACGAGTAAATCAAAGTGTTTCAACTTTAAGTTCTCACAGAACCGTACGTGATGGTCTCCCATCATACGGCTCCTATTATCCAACCGACGGCACTGCGCCGATCGTCCAATGAGCGAATAATTCCGGATTCTTCAGGCTGATCCGTTTAAGCCATTTCAGGCCTTTGAGCTCACTCGCCCGGACATTTAGGTATTTACTTCGCACCCATTTTACAATTCTGTAGTTGATCGCTTGCATAAAGTTTCTCAGTTTTGAGATGTAAAATTTACCGTAGTAGTTGATCCAACCCCTGACTACCGGATTGATTTCCAAGGCAATATCCTCAATTTGACATCCGGCCGTCTTAAGGGTCGTCCATCTTCCCATCTTTTCCCGCATCGATTTCATCGATTTGTCGCTTACTGCTGGCAAACAGTTGGTAAACCATACCTTGCGTATGCTGTTCTGGGCCATCCTTGGCTTGAACGTGTAGCCAAGGAAGTCGAACTGTACGTTGGGATAGTTCCCTTTTCGATTGCTGTCCTTGCAGTATACAATCTTTATCTTCTCCGGGTGTAGTTCCAATCCGCTTTCTCTTAATCGTTCTTCCAATTGTTTCTTCACCAACTCCGCCTGTAGCTCACTAGCACAGTGTATGATCGCATCATCCGCAAATCGCTCAAAAGGACAGTGCGGATGCTTTCTACGCATCCATACATCCATCGCGTAATGCAGGTAGAGGTTGGACAGCACCGGGCCGATCACCGATCCTTGCGGAACGCCTTTCGTTCTGGCTTCTATGGTTCCATCCTCCCGTTGCACAGGTGCTACCAACCATCTTTCGATGTACAGTAGCGCCCACTTACAGTCCAGATGCTTGCGCACCGCCTTCATCAGCAGATCGTGCGACAAGTTGTCAAAGAAACTCCGGATATCCAGGTCGATCACCCAGTCGTACTTCCAGCACCTTGTTCTCGCCTTTTCCAACGCTTGGATCGCCGATTTCCCTGGCCGGTATCCGTAAGAGTCTTCGTGAAACACTGGTTCCAATGCCTTTCCTAATAAATCCGCTACCACCGTTTGGGCAACGCGATCAGCAACGGTCGGTATACCTAACGGCCGTACTCCCCCGCCCTTCTTGGGGATCTCCACCAGTTTAACCGGTGGCGGCATATAGCTTCCCGAACTCATCCGGTTCCACAGCCGGTATAGGTGATTCTGCCAGTCCTTTTCGAACTCGGCCAAACTCAACCCATCCACACCCCCTACTCCCCGATTAGAGAATACCCGACCATAAGCCTCCATCACTGATCGTCTTTCAATCCTAAATGGTTTTGTTTCGCTCATCTTTGTACCTCCTGAGGTCGCCCTCAGTTTTCTTAGATGATTAAAAACTGGATAATACAACCCCTTCGCTCCACCCTCATTACAAGGGCTTCTTCACTATTACGGGTTGTTCTGCCACCGTGCCACGCTTCCGTACTTTCTCTCTTGCCGGTTCACCGGCTTGCAGATTTTCCGTTGGCATCGTGACGACAGTTTCGCACGTTCCTTGTAACAGCCTGCTGTAAGATCACGCCTCCTGTGCGCCGGATGCCGCAAGAGCATAAACAGGTAATTCTCTTGCTTATCCCAGGTTGATATTGCACCTGGTTACGACATCGTCTAACCCTTTCGACACCTCATCGAAGGTTTACTTTCGTTCGTCTTCCTACAGCTCACCTGACACCTTTTACGATGCCTTTTCTCCTATCGCTCCCCACCACGGTTACTTGACCGCAGCAGCATAGAAGTGGTTTGATACCAACGCCTGCACGCCGATACCGGGAGGCCGACTCCCATCTTTTACAAAGCATCAAATTCCAAATTCAAAGAACTCTTCATTTGTTCGTGCCGCCTAATAACCCGGATTCTGCTTCAACGCCGGATTCAGTAAGATCGCGTTACTCGGTATCGGGAAAATACGATGGTTGGGATCGGCATCGGTCTTGAACCCCCATGCCCCTTCGTATTTGCCGTAACGGATCATATCATTCCGGTGCCAGGTCTCATAGCTCAATTCCCGGCAACGTTCATTGTAGATGGAATCCAGGGTGATATTCGTCCAGGCCGTCGAAGTCGTCCGGGATGCCCGCAGTTGGTTCACCAGGCTCAGCGGCGTCTGCCCCATCGTCGCCGAAGCCCCCCGCAAAACGGCCTCTGCTTTCATGAGCAGGATATCGGCATAACGAAAAACCGGCATATCATTGTTCTGATTCCTGCTAGTGGTATTGATGCTGTCGGGATAGTACTTGATGTTGCGGTAACCCATGTTCCACGCGATCTCGTCATTACCCAGATCGAAAAGCGACGGATTTGCCCCGCTGTTGGGATCGGTCCGGAAATAGACGTCCGGCGTCAGGTTGAGCTGATAGGTATAAGTAGCCCCCTTGTCCGAGCCCTGGTAGGTAGCGTCATAGCCCTGCGGTCCGCCCTTGGTGGTTTTGACCATCAGCGGACTGCCATCGACATTGTACTGCAAACCCGTGAGCCATTGCCCATTCCGGATATCGCCGGGATCGTTGAAATACGCGCTGTAATACGAGAACAACGTACTCTCCGGACCGCTGGGTTTGTTGTTGACCAATCCGCCGCCCGTGGTCAGATTGATCGTGGGATCGATATTGCTCCCCGGCGTAGATCCCGCATAATGATACCGCATCCCCAGATTCCGGTCCAGATCATAGCGCGCCCTGTAATTGAAGCCATTGGTGCCCGGATACGGCGTGGCCGTAGGATCATAAGGAATGGCAAAGATGAATTCCTTTTGCGCCGGTCCATTGTTGGGATAGAATTGCTGCAGATAGGCGCTCCGGGTAGCCAACACATACTGGCTGCCCCCACCGGCGTTGATGATGCTGTCGCAGGCCGCGACACAATCGTCATACCGCGCCGTGCCCGTATAATATTCCGCATTGAGATAAAGCTTGGCTAATAATGCATACGCCGCGTACCGGTTCGCCCGGCCATACATGTCGGCGGCCCCGTCGGTGCTCAGGTTCGGCAACGCCGTCTTGAGATCGGTCTCCAGGAAAGAAAAGACCTGCGCCCGCGGGACATTGGTATGTGGTGAAAGATCGCCGGAGACGGTGTCCAGCGGAATATTGCCGTACAGATCCATGAGCATGAAATAAGCCATATCCCGAACCACCTTGAGCTCGGCCACACTGGTTTGTTTAAAAGCAGCAGCCTGCGTGCTGGCGTTGATGGTGGCGGTCACAGAATTGCATACCCCCACAACCGTAGCCAGCCAGGTCCAGCAGCTATTGGTCCAGCCGTTGGCCGGCGTCCAGTTGTGATAATGCAGGTTATTGTAGCCATTGGCCGGATCATACCAATTACCCCCACGCGCCGGCAGGATGGCCTCGTCCGTGGTAAGGCTCTGCATAAAATAATAGTCCAGGGCATAGTTACCCCGTAACGCGCCGTAGGCGGACCCCAGCACGGAGACCAGCTGGCTCTGCGTCTGCGGAAAGACATCCGGCGACAGCTCGGTGGACACGGGCACGCCTACTTTCTGACACGCCCCCAGCCCCACCGCCGCCAACAATATATAGACAAGATATTTTTTCATGATCGTCGATTTGGTGCACCGGTATGGTTTATGCTGAATTTAACCCATCCCGGTGCACGGCTAATGATGGGCCTTCGGCCAGCGGACCCGTGGTCCGCTTTGATTTAAAGATTAAAAGCTCACATTCACCCCTATCAGGACCGTCCTCGTCTTGGGATAGAAATTATTGTAATCCACACCCGGAGCTACCCCACCTTGGTTGATCTCGGGGTCGATCCCCTTGTAGCCCGTGACCGTAAACAGATTGTTGACGGTAGCATAGGCCCGGATCGTCCGCAAATACGCGGATAACGGCCGGAACGTATAAGCAAGCGTGGCGTTGTCCAGCCGGAGATAGGAACCACTTTCGATGAACCTGCTCGAATACCGGAACACATTGGGGTCGCTGGGTAGCTCACCCGCCGCATCTTTGAGGATATTGACCGTTCCTGCCGTCGACGGCCGGAACAAGTCGGCCCGCGTGGCATTGAAAAGCTTATCCCCTAACACCCCCCGGAAAAATACGTTCAGACTCCAGCTCCTGTACCGCAACGTATTGCTCCAGCCATAGATCAGCTTGGGCTGCGCATTGCCCAGGTAATGATAGTCGGTGCCGATGACATAGTTCGAATCGGGTTTACCGGCATGATTGATAAATAACGTGGTGCCATCGGCAGCTTTACCGGCGTATTGAAGCGTAAAATACTGCCCCAGCGGTCTGCCGGCCTTGAGGACCTGCAGCTTGACACCCGATTCTCCACCCCCTTCGGGATCAGCTTCGGGGATAGAGTCCACCCCGGCAAAAAGCGGATTGTTCAGGCTGGTGATCTTATTGATGTTGTGCGAGAGATTCATCGTTGTTGTCCACGAGAAGTCGGCGCTGGTTACCGGGATGGCCGTCAGCATCAGCTCGATCCCCTTGTTGTTCATCCCGCCCCCATTGGCGACAATCGATCCGGTAGGCACCAGGAACTGGTCCACCGTATACGGAAAGATCATCCCCGTGGTATTTTTATTGTAGACATCGATAGCACCGCTAACCCT
>Ga0210396_10004880_pt1 | contig 13050 bp, 9 predicted proteins | sample IncBWH17OmetaG_FD_155466 | JGI IMG/M metagenome (GOLD analysis project Ga0210396, IMG submission 155466) | Forest soil microbial communities from Barre Woods Harvard Forest LTER site, Petersham, Massachusetts, United States - Inc-BW-H-17-O ...
CGAGGCCACGATTCTTTCAACTTTTTCAGGTCGTCTCCCCGGTCGCGGAGCCAGGCTGCGTGCCGAAAGTCTTGCTTGACTACGGCCTCTTCCTTGGCGACGGCGAGCCGCTCGATCTCGGCGTCGAGACCCTGCTGAGTTGCCAGTCGGGCCATGGACTCCAGTCCCACGCGGGCAGTCAGCTCTCGCTCGTCTCTTCCGCGCGTGATCGAGGAACTGGCCGTTTTTCCGTAAGCGACAAGGAACAGCACGCCCAACAGGGCATCGAGAGTCGCGAAACCGAGCATCGTCGCCGCCAATCGACCGTTGAAGTACAGGACGGCCGCGGCGATCGCAAACGAGAATTTCTCCACCACGGCCGGAAGCATGATCAGTCGATAGCGAGCCGGATCGGAGGCGATGCACAGAAAGGCCAGCTGCCAGGCTAAACCGACGCCGACGAATCCGTAGAAGAACTCCGGATGCGTGATCGCCGGTGGAGTCTCTTGGGCGATGCGGCCTTCCAAGAAATACAACGGTAAAATCGCCAGCACGCCATAGACGCCGGCCACGCCAAAGGTCCATCGCGCGAACTTCATCGGTCGGCTCCGATCATTCAGCTCTGATCATACTGATCATGTTGAAACGAGCAGCGACCGGAAGAATATCGGCGTCGCGCCGGGCCGACTAGGCGGGCCAGTTCCCGGTCAGGCCGAGCGGCGGATCGGACGCGGAGTGGTGAAAATCGTCTTGGCCCGCTCGAGTGCCGCATAAATGTTCGGGCAGACATTGTGCTCGCCGATGTGCGATTCGAACTGGGCCTGGTGCAATAGGGCGGCGGGCTGCGGTCGGGCTCCGCAGACAATCAGCTCGCGACCCGACGCATGCAGCTTGTCGGCCAGCTCTTCGAGGGTCAGCAGACCGGTGGCATCGATCGCCGTCATGTTGCGCAACCGCAGGATGACGATCGGTGCCAGCTGATCCAATTCGTCGACGATTTGCCTCAGCTTCTCGGCGGCCCCGAACAGGAATGGGCCGTGAATGCGAAAGACGGTGACGTATTCGGGAATCGGCTTGTCCTGCAGGATGTGCAGGCGGCCTTCTTCGACATATTCGCGCGTGACTTTCGTGACGGTCGTCGTCCGCGTCACCTTGTGAATGTAGAGCCACGCGGCCAGCAGCATTCCGACTTCGACGGCCAGGCTGAGATCGGCAAAAACCGTGAGTGCGAACGTCACCAACCAGACGCTGATGTCGGCCCAGGTCATCTTGAGGAGCTTGGGGATTTCGCTCCATTCGCCCATGTTGTAGCTGACGACCATCAGGATGGCGGCCAGCACGGCCAGCGGGATGTATTGGGCCAGCGGCGCCGCAAATAGGAGGACGGCCAAGAGCGTGAGTGCGTGGATCATTCCCGCCACGGGCGTCTTGCCGCCCGAGCGAATGTTCGTTGCCGTGCGGGCAATGGCCCCCGTCGCCGGAATGCCGCCAAACAGCGGCGAGGCGATATTGGCCAGGCCTTGGGCAACGAGTTCCACGTTGGGGTCGTGCTGGTCGCCGCTCATCCGATCGGAAACGACGGCCGACATCAACGATTCGATCGCGCCCAGCAAGGCGACCGTCAACGCCGGTGAAAGCAGTGGCACAATCTGGTTTGCGTGGAATTGGGGTAAAGCAAATGTCGGCAGCCCGCTGGGAATTCCGCCGAAGCGTGTGCCGATACTCTCCACCGGCAGGCGCCAGATCACGACCACGACGGTGGCGGCGACGAGCGCGACGATCGAGCCCGGCACGCGTTTCGCAAAGCGGCGAAAGCAAAGAATCACGATCACCGACGCCGCGGCCAAAAGCAGCGATGCGACCGAGTACGTATCGAGGTGGCTCACGATGGCCCGCATGCGGCCGACGAAGTCCCCGGGCATCTTGTCGATCGTCAGTCCGCAGAAGTCCTTGATCTGGGTGCTGGCAATCAGCACGGCGATGCCGTTGGTAAAGCCGATCGTGACGGGTCGCGGAATGAACCGCACCATCGAGCCAAGCCCGGTCAGCCCCAGCAGCAAGAGCATCACACCCGCGAGCATCGTGCAGACCAGCAGTCCGTCCAGGCCGTGCTGAGCGACGATCGCGAACACGACGACGACATACGCACCCGTCGGTCCGCCGATCTGCGTCTTCGAGCCGCCGAGCGCCGAGATCAAGAATCCGGCCACGACCGCCGTATATAAGCCCGCCTGCGGTGAGACTCCGGAAGAGATTGCAAACGCCATCGCCAACGGCAGCGCCACCAATCCCACGGTCAATCCGGCAACGAGGTCGGAGACAAACGTGGGGAACCGATAATCGCGCAAACAGAGGATCGACTTCGGCAGAGGAAGCGACATGGAATGCGGCCGCCAAGCGGCCCTCTTTTCACTAAGAAATCAGCGAGAAATCGAGACGAAATTGGCCGGCAGGGATATCTCAATCGGCCGGACCTGTCAATTGGATCCGGACTCGCTGGACATCTGCGCGTTGTCGTTTGAGTTCCTTAATCCTTTGTCCGCGAGCACGAGCCGCAAGATTAACTGCGCGATTGCGAAGCGACCCGATGAGAGAGTTCCACCAGCATGCCAAGTCATGCAAGAAATTTTGCTCAAAATTGTCGAACCGGCTACGATCTGGCTGTGGGAATCAGCGACCGGAAAGGCGATGGAAGGAACGAGCATGCGTCCAACCCACAGCCAAGTTGCGCTCCTGGTTGTGACCTTCCTCGTGGTGAGGCCGCAGGTCGGCGCCGAGCCGCCAACCAAGCCGAAGCGCGAACAGATTGGCACGGTGGTCGGCAAGCCCGTCTATCGCGATGAGCTGCATCCCAAATATCCGTCTCCGAACGAGGAGGACGAGCTGCATCGGCTGTTCCTCGACCCTGTTCTCGAAAAATATGTCGCCGCGCATCGCGCGGAGCTCGAGCCGACGAAGGCGGAACTTGCCGCAGTCGAGGCGCTGCTCGAAAGGCCACGCCAACCGAAACCGGTTGCCACAACCGCCGAGATCCGGAAGTCGCTCCAGCAGGTCAATGACGAGTTGAGCAAGAAGCGATCTGAATTCCCGCGGACGTACCTCGAGGAAAACAAACGGCAACTGGAAGGCATGCTTCGTGGCGAGATCCCGGTTCCCGTGACCGAGGATTCTCAAGCGTCGCCGGACACGGTTGCGGCAGAGGAATTGAAAGACGTTAAGTCTCGTTTGGCGCGGAACGATCTGTCATTGCTCGAACGTGTTTCGCTCACGTTCGACAAGTGGTCGTGGGAACAGCAGCTTGCGCACCCGGCGCGTCTGTTCGCACCGTTCCTCTATGGCAACTGGAAACTGCAGCGGCATTTCTACGACCGCTTCGGCGGCGGCCGCGTGCTCTGGCAGCAAGCCGGGTTGGAAGCGTTCGACGCCTATCGCCGCTGGATTGAGTCCGAAGAGCAGAAGGGCAGTTTTCAAATCACGGATCGGAGGCTGCGGTCGAGCTTCTATCACTACTGGAAGCGAAACGACGGTTCTTTCATCACCGATCCTGGCGAGCTGCGCAGAGCCTTTCTCGAGCCCGAGTGGGTTCCGCGTCCGCCCGCGCAATGATCGTGCGCGCTCATCGCTAATTTTTCTGATTTTCCTGCTTGACGGACGCCGCGCTCACGACTACTATCAAACCAAATCTAAAGAACCAAATATCGAGGCCTGATCACTGAACCAGCCCGATAACTCAAGTGAGGCGATCGAGCGGGAGGAAACATGGCACGGCCCAAGGCCACGGAACTGACCGAACGCGAACTGGAAATCATGCACGTCTTCTGGAAGCAGGGCGCGCTGACGGCGGGCGAAGTCCGCGAGGCGCTGGCCAACGCCGGCCGTGACCTGGCGTACACCACGGTCGCCACGCTTGTGCGAATCCTGATGGAGAAGGACTTCGTGCGACAGACCAACGAAGAGCGTCCCTTCCGCTACGAGCCGATCCGCAGCTTCGACGATGTATCCGGCCGCCTGTTGGGCGATCTGGTCAAGCGGGTCTTCCGCGGCTCGCGGGAACACTTGCTCGTGCGGCTGACCGAGGACCGCAAGCTGACGGCGAAGGAACGGGCCCTTCTCGAAAAAATTCTGCGGGAGCAGCAACAATGAGTTCCGTCACCCAAATTCTGTTGTGGTGCCCGGTTCAAGTGAGCGTGCTGGCGTGCGCTGCGCTCGGCGTGGGCTCGCTCTTGGGACGCCGCCGACCGGCTGCCGGCGCCTCCGTGGCCGTGGCGGCCTTGCTGGCGGTGGCCGGACTGACGGCAACCGCATTCTGCCCCTGGCCGGCGTGGCATCTCGGTTGGGAGAAGCTGCCCTGGTCTCATGCGGCCGACGCGCACAGTCAGCCGGCCGAACCCGCGGGCCGCGATACGCCCATTCGGTTCGCCCAGTCTCGCCTCGACGACGACCTGGTGGACGCTCACACGATTGCCAGCGATTCGCCCCGAGAGGCCGCTGCCCCGATTACTTCGTCGGCGCGATTGTGGACGGTGCTCGCCGATCACTGGCTGGGACTCGTCGCCGCGCTCTACTTCGTCGGCGTCGCCGGCATGGCCGTGCGAATCGCGCTCGGATTCGCTGCCGTCCGTAGTTACCGCCGCCACTCCCACCCCGTCACCGACCGTCAACTGGGCGAGCTCGCCGACGTCGTGTGCGCCCAGCTCGGCTGCGTGAAGGGAATCGAGCTCCGCGAGGCGACGCGGCTCAGCACGCCCGCCACGATCGGTTGGCTGAGGCCGATGCTCCTGCTTCCTTCCGACTGGCGGAACTGGACCGACGACGAGCGGCAGGCCGTGCTGGCCCACGAGATCGAGCACGTCCGCCGCAACGACTTCGCCGCGTGGATCGCCGCTCAAATCGGCGTCGCGCTGCACTTCTATCACCCGCTGGTGCACGGCCTTGCCAACCGGCTTCGCTTGCAGCAGGAACTGGCTGCCGACGCCGCCGCGGCCCGGATTGTCGGCGGGCAACGCAAATACGTGACCATGCTGGCCGCCATGGCCTTGCGACAAGCCGATCAGCCACTCGCGTGGCCGGCCAACGCTTTTCTTCCCAATTCCAAAACGTTCGTCCGGAGAATCGAAATGTTGCACCGATCCAAGTCGCTGGGCGCCGACGTTTCTCGCCCGATCGTGTTCCTGAGCGTGGCGACCGTCATCGTCGCCGCCGTTTGTGCCGCGGGAATTCGCGGCTCCGTCGCCAGCGACGATCGAGCCGACAGCAAAGATGCGGCTCCCCTGGTGGTCGCCCTCAATCAAGCCGAGCGACCGGCGAAGACTCCGCTCGAGCAAGAGCAAAAGGTGACGCAAGACCTGAATCGCCGCATCGAAGACCGGGCCAAGATCGCTCAGGACTTCAATCACCTCAAGCAACTCGTGCTGGCCATGCACAACTACCACGACGTCAATAAGCATTTCCCGCCAGCGGTGTTGATCGGCCCGGACGGCAAAACGCCGCACAGCTGGCGAGTCGAGCTGCTGCCGTTCTTGGATGCGAACGACCTGTACAAGCAGTATCGGATGGATGAGCCGTGGGACAGCGAGAACAACAAGCAGGTGCTCGAGCAAATGCCCGCCTGCCTTCGCAACCCCTACGATGATCCCAAATCGACGAACAGCGGCTACTACGTCCTCGTCGGACCCGGCACGATCTTTGAGGGCAAAGACGGAATTCGGATCCAAGACATCACGGACGGAACGAGCAACACCCTGATGATCGTGGAAGCCAAACGAACCATCCCCTGGACCAAGCCCGAAGACATCTCCTTCGATCCCGAGAAACCGCTGCCCGAGTTGGGAGGATTCGAGAAGGGACACTTCGCGACGGCGCTCGCCGACGGATCGGCCCGACGGTTCGAGACCGAAAAGGTCAAAGACCAGCTCAAGTGGCTGATCATGCGGAACGATGGCCACCGCATCGACCTCGAGAAACTCGGCCCTGGAAGGATCCCGGTCAGCCTCAACGCCGCTCGCCGCCGCAGGCCGACCGACACCGCGACCCGAACCCGCGACAATCTCAAACAGCTCGCGCTGGCGATGCACAACTATCACGACGTGCACGGTCACTTTCCGCCCGCGGTCGTGATGGGGCCGGACGGCAAGACAACCCACAGTTGGCGAGTCGAGCTGCTCCCGCTCTTGGAGCAGAAGCCACTCTACGACCAGTATCGATTCAACGAACCCTGGGACAGCGAGGCCAACAAGAAAGTGCTGGCGCAAGCGCCCGACGTGTTCCGCAGTCCGTACGACAATCCCAAATCGACCAACAGTGGATACTTCGCCTTCGACGGGCCCGGCTCGGTCTTCGAGGGGCCCGACGGTATCAAAATCAGCGAGATCCTGGACGGGACGAGCAACACGATCATGATCGTCGAAGCCAAGCGTAACATTCCCTGGACCAAGCCCGAGGACATCCCCTTCGACGCAACGAAACCGGTGCCGGAGCTGGGAGGGTTCGTCAAAGGACACTTAAACGCCGCGTTCGCGGACGGCTCCGCCCGATCATTCCAGATCGATGCCCTCAAGGACGATCTCAGGTGGCTGATCATGCGGAACGATGGGCACGTCGTTAACGCGCAGTGACACGGGGGACTCGTCCGCTCATGGGTCTTATTTCGTGTGCCACGGCTGAGCTGGGACAGCTCAGCCGTGCTTTATGCGCGGGCTCATCGACGTTTGAGCTTCTTCGAGATCCAATAACAAACGAGATAGAACGGCAGGAACAAGACCGAGAAACACCCCGGATCGACAATCGGCGGCAGCCACCAGAATGTCCGCACAGCCGGCCACGGCGCGACTGCGATGCCGATGGCACCCAGTGCACCGCCAAATAGTGGAACAACGGAATAGTTCCGGCGCCTCCTCATGCCTTGAATGATGCCGACCCATTGCCCAACGATCAGGTATCCGCCGAGGAGGCAGAGTACTCCAAAAGCAACCAGCCGCACCGCATAGTTGATCATCTCGGCATTCACGCCCAATACCGCCGGTCGAGTGTGCGGTAGTTGATTGCCTCGCTCAAATGCTCGGCGGCGATGTCCGCCGCGCCGGCCAGGTCGGCGATCGTGCGGCCGACGCGGAGAATCTTGTCGTGGGCGCGGGCGGAGAGGCCGAGTTCTTCCATCGCGGTCTTTAAGAGGGACTCGGCGTCGCGGGCGAGGCGGCAATGCTTGCGGATTTCCGGCGGGGCCATCTTGCCGTTGGCTTTCGACGTCTCGCCGTGGAAACGTTGGATCTGTCGATCGCGAGCGGCGACGACCTGTTCGCGCATCTGGGCGCTCGTCGTGCCACCGCCCGTGTCCGCCAGTTCGCGGAAGGGGACCGGCGGCACCTCGACGTGGATATCGATCCGGTCCAGCAGCGGCCCACTGATGCGACTTAAATACCGTTCGATCTGAATCGGCGTGCAATTGCATTGCCGCCGCGGGTCGCCGCGGTAGCCGCAGGGGCACGGGTTCATCGCAGCCACGAGCATCAGATTCGCCGGGAAAGTCAGGCTGCCCATCGCCCGCGAAATCGTCACGCGATTTTCCTCGAGCGGCTGCCGGAGCACTTCCAGCGTGCGGCGATTGAACTCGGGCAATTCGTCGAGAAACAGTACGCCATGATGGGCGAGGGAGATCTCGCCGGGGGCGGGCGTGCTGCCGCCGCCGACCAGTCCCGCCTCGCTGATCGTGTGGTGCGGCGCCCGGAAAGGCCGTAAGAGCATCAGCGATTGATTGGGGGCGAGCCGCCCGACGGCGCTATACACTCGCGTCGTCTCGATGCTCTCTTCCCGCATTAAGTCGGGCAGAATCGTCCCCAGTCGCTGGGCCAACAGCGTCTTGCCCGTGCCCGGCGAGCCAATCATCAGGAGATGATGCGAACCGGCCGCCGCGACGGTGACGGCCCGCTTGGCGGACTCTTGGCCCTTCACGTCGGCATAGTCGAGCGCGTAGTTGCCGAAGGTGTGCCGGGCCTGGTCCCATTCGAAGCGGGTCGGCGCGATGTCGAGCTGCTCGGTGTAGAAGCCGACGGCTTCGGCCAGCGAGCCGACGGCGATGATCTCGAGCCCTTCGACGACGGCCCCTTCCTGCGCGTTCTCGGCCGGCACCAGCAAGCCGCGTTTGCCCTGCTGGCGAGCGGCCAAAGCCATCGACAGCACGCCCTTGGTCCGCCGCACCGTGCCGTCGAGCGCCAACTCGCCGGTGGCCGCATAGCCATCGAACCGCGTCGAGGCCAGCTGCCCGCTCGCGGCCAAGAGGCCCAGCGCGATGGGCAGATCGAAAGACGCGGCCTCTTTGGGCAAGTCGGCCGGCGAGAGGTTGATGACGATGCGATCGACGGGCCGCTGATAGCCGCCGTTGACCAGCGCCCGCTCGATCCGCGGCGTGCTCTCCTTGACGGCCGCCTCGGCCATTCCCACTAGGATCGTTTTGGGCAGCGCCCCGGGCGAGATATCGACTTCGACCTCAACCGGCAGGGCCTCGATCCCGAGCAGCGAATAAGTTGTGAGCCTGGCGAGCATCGAGAGGCCATCTGCAAGATCCGAGCACAGCGCCGCGGAACCTCATTCTGCGGGGACCGCGGCGCGGACGCAAGAAGCAGCCAGCCAATCGCCAAAAGAGCGATGCGCGCACGTGGGGCGAGACGATCATCGGGGAACGCCGTTATTTTGCCTTACGGTAAATGTCTCCCGTCCTGTGTGCCGAAATACAAATGAATTTTTAGCCACCAAGCCACCAAGCCACCAAGAGCACCGAGTTAAGACCGGTGAGCCGATCTGAATTACCTTGGTGTTCTTGGGACGAAGACACAAAGATTGAGCACGAAAAGATTTGAACAGGAGGCAACAGAGGTAACAGAGAAATCAATCGATTTCAGTCTGTCTGACTCTGTTCACTCTGTTACCTCCTGTTCAACGCCTTCGTCTTCTTGGTGAAAGTCTCCGTGGGCTTGTCGTCCCGCCTCACAAAATGTGTCCGGACCGGACTCAGGGCTCGAGTCCCGTCCCGTCCCGCTACTCCGCCGGCCATGCATGGTGTGCCTGCGGCCGCCAGGCGGCCTTGTCGACACCCTATGAATTCGAGTCCCGTCCCTCCTCTTAAGCCCTCCCTCCTAAGCCCCGCCTTAAGCCCCAACGGGGCGAGACATCTATAGCCTGGGTCGGAGCGCAGCGCAGGCCCAGGATCTCAGGGCCACAACACCCGACCTCCCAAAGCCCCAACGGGGCGAGACAACCACGGGACGCCGGTCGGATGCGCGGTGCAAATGTGTCCCGTCCACTGTCCGAGATACGGATGGACTTTTTAACCACCAAGCCACCAAGAGCACCGAGTAAATTCCAGCAGCTTTGCATTTCTTGGTGTCCTTGGTGTCTTGGCGGTAACAATCGGGTTCTCTTCCGATCCCGTCCCGCATTTGGACCTTGGACCTTGGTTGGACCTTGGACTGTTTGAGTCCCGTCCCGATTGCCGGGCCGGATCGCCGCTCACCGATTCGACACTGACCGGTGGGACTCGCCTCGGTGGGACCACTTTGCGGCGCCCCCCTTATATTAAATGTGGTGGTACCGTCACGGCAGGACCACTTTTAGGCGGACCCGGCGGGACAACTTGTCCCGCCGCGCCGGGGATCTTTTCTCCCTCCCTCGGGCGCCATCCGCGCGCGCCCACGCGCTCGCGCCGAGATCCGCTCTCTCCATTCAGCCACAAAACCTCGACTTGGCCAAGATCAGTTTTTTCGGAGTTCCGGGTGGCCCGGACAACTCGTTGTCCGGGTCGCGACGCGACAAGAGGCGGCACTTGAACGTTGGGCCATGTCTACAGCTATCGAGTTGTTGGAGCAGCCTCTTGCTGCTTCGCAGCCGGGACAATAAGTTGTCCCGGCCACCCGACGGTCGCACGCCACCCGGCGTCAAGGAACGTCTTTAGAGTTTGCATTTCGGAGCCGAACCCCGACTGCTCCAAGTCCTTGATCAACTTAGCGCGTAGTTCGTCGTTCATTTGCAGCTAGACCTAAGTCGGGTGGCACAAGCGAGCAGTTTGCCGTGGACTTCCCAGAACGCCAAGCTTCACCGACCGGTGGCCGCGCGTGTCCCGGACTGATTGAGCAGCCTGCTGTGCGGGTCGATCCAGGTAGATTGAGCGACTGGCTCAACTCAGAATTTAGAAAAGACGTTCTTAATCAGTTTCTCGATGTGCGCAGCGACGCTGTTCTCAGCGATAGACGCGGAATTGGGATGTCCACATGCGTTTCGAAGCATCAAGCATTCGTTTTGAAGGATTTGCTTTACGCTCTTTCCGATCACTCCGATCGCTTCACAGACGGTAAGAAAATCATGTTCCCGCATGCGGCCAAGATCGTCTTGCTGCTTAGCAACGCGCCATTTGGAATCATGCCGTGGGGCCTCCGTATTGAAATCGGCTAATTTGTTGTTGAAGACGTGTTGATGGAGCAAAGCAACCGCGCCTGCCCAGGAAAACACGACGGCAGCGCGATACTGGCTGGCCTTGAAGCAATTGACGGCCTCCGTCACGAACGACTTCGTGAGAGGGTCCGTCAATGAATCAACATGTCCTTGAAGCGATTGACTCGAATGCTTAACGACGAGATTCACATTCGCCGTTTGCGCAAGGGTCTGCACGCGCAAAACGCCGGCCTGCTGAACTTCCCAACCATCCTGCGTGCGAGCGACAAACCCGTTCGCCCATCGGAGAATGTCGGACAGATTCATCTTCGCCAGCTTCGGCAATCCCGCCGCCGCACACCGTTGCTTGATGGTCCGAACCTGACACGGCCCTACGGGATCAATTGCGAGCAGCACCAGCAATTGATCGCGACTTTGCAACTTGGACCCGTGCAAAACTCGTTTCGCTTCTTCAATCGTTAGCATTTACCGCTCAATCGGTCGTGGCCTTTGTGGACGCCTTCGGCTTTCGGCCTGGCTTGACGCCCCATCGCTCGCCGAACATCAAACTACCGGTCGCGGTCGGCTTGAACGACCCCCTTCCGGCACGCTGAAACAGCTTCCGACCCTGTTTTGTGGCCTGCACCAACGTCATGTCGGGCCGGCCTGGCACGATAACCCCGGCGTCAGCGGCGATTTGCTGAATCTCCCCGATCGAGAATGGAGCACCTCCATACTCAGAAAAGTGGTAAGCCGCACACAACAGGGCGTTGTCGGCGGGCTTCATCTCACCCTCGCGATTGAAGAACGCGGCGAGATCGGTGTGGTTGTCACCGGCTGGGATGTGGTGTGCGAACTGAGAACCAGCAGCGGAGGGTTGTGCGCACAACTCTCCAAGCGCGGTCATCGCTGTTTGAAAGACACGTTGCCGCGTCTCGGAATCTTCGCGCATAAGGAGTTTGACAATGGCTTGCGCCAATTCCATCACCTTCGTTGGATCAGCGGTCTTCTTATCTTGCGCGGCGACTTCTAACGTCATGCGTTCACCTTGAGAGACTCGAGGTTGTCGAACCCAATTGCCGAAACCCGATATTTGCCGTTCGACACGACGAAAACGCGTTTGCTTTGAATTAGGCGGCGGACATTCTGCGATGCGTTTGCGATTTTTATGTTTTGATCGAGCAGCAACTCATTTGCAGCCTTCGTCGTGAAGGTTCGTTCCTGGCTCGCGCTCTGGACGAATGCTGCGGCAACGAGCACCTTGTCGACGTCGGTAATGTCCGACCGGAACCCGGTAAAATGCTCTCCGAATATTTCCGGCACTTGCCCAATGCCAGCGGCCGACGCGACTGGCTCCGATGCTATATCGCGTCCGTCATCATCGTGAAATTTCGAAAATTGTTTGACTTCCGGCCATAGCCGGTCCCACCACTCAGCGACTGCCTGTGTGGCGCCCTCGACTTCGAGTTCGCCCGTACTTCGATTTGCTCGAACCTTGATTCGGTCACTCATCTAGTGCCCCTAATTAATCTCCGGACCCTAACATTCACCCAACCAAATTAATCTTAGTAATAACGGGATTGCATGTCAATATTCACGAATGACAAGTCATTTAGCTATTCATCGCAAAAAGACCGATCCGCAGCGAAATTGTGATTCCGCTCAGTGGTTAATAAAGTGAGTGTGCTATTATTTATCGCATCGACAAATCATCGGCGACTTGTCGCACGCTCTGCCGGTCGTGTGTCCGGCCGTGTTGATCGGAAGATCGCGGCGCGGAGCGGAGGTCTCGCGAATCAGGTATTTCGGCAGATTTTGGCGATCTTATGGCGTAAGGGGCGAGGTAACGGAGAGAGCGCTCCAATGCTGTAAGCCAGGGGGGCGGTTGTCGTCGGCGTGGCCCGTTGCCTTGCAGTCCGCATCCTTCGGACAGTGTTATTGGAAATAAACATGGTGTTCATAACATGTCGCCAAAATGATGTTTTAAAGCAATAATTTCAAACACTTTAAGGCGTACAGTACTTTTCGTCAAAGGAATTTGCTATCCTCAATCGCAGCGACAAGTTATCGGCGACTTGTCGCACGCTCTGCCGGTCGTGTGTCCGGCCGTGTTGATCGGAAAGTGGCGGCACGGGGCAGACGGCTTCGCGAGCCAATTCTTTCAGCAATTCCGATTATTTATGGTGCTAGGGACCCAACGGCTCCAATCCCCATTCACCAGGCGTGCGACCAACGTCGGCGTACCCCGCTGTGTCACAGGTTGAACGATGGCAGATATGCGATCGGCGATATAGATTCGCCTAAACGCCCGCAAGTCTTCTGAAGATTACGGCAGGGTGGCCGGGGCGCTCCGCTTCGCGGAAGCCCCCGTCTTGTACTCAGCGATTCGTCCAGCACTTCGGCCATTCATTCCTATTGCCGTGCCGATTCAAGAGGCATGATTAACCAACTGTTCCTCGCTGCTTTTTTGTGAGCATTGCCCGCTGATGTAGGCCGATGTTCCGCGGCTTCCGCTCCGCGGAGCGCCCCGGCCATCCGAACGCCGATTGCTTTGGCTGCGGATTTTGCGACTTTTCGCAGACAGAAACGGCCCCGCCTGCCGTCACTGAAGCACGGCTCAATCTCCCTGACGATCCGGAACGAAGCCATGTC
>Ga0210396_10004882_pt1 | contig 13046 bp, 8 predicted proteins | sample IncBWH17OmetaG_FD_155466 | JGI IMG/M metagenome (GOLD analysis project Ga0210396, IMG submission 155466) | Forest soil microbial communities from Barre Woods Harvard Forest LTER site, Petersham, Massachusetts, United States - Inc-BW-H-17-O ...
CTCGGGCGCGTATGATTCGGCAATTCCGGCGACGACTTGTCGCACCTCAGTGCCAAGATCGACTTCCAGCCGCAGTAATTTATCCGCGCCCTTTACCTTCTCGGCAACTTTAACTTGTCCCACACGCAATTCGACCTTAGCGAAATCATCGATGGTGATCTTGCCGTCAGGAACAACTGCAACCGGTTTCACCGCAGGCGTTGCCGCTGCTGCTTGTGTGGCGACAGGCGCGGTCGCGGGCTCTGCCTGGGTTGCGCTGGCAACACTTCGTTGCTGATCTTCCATCGTCTGCATCCTTTCGATTGCGGTCTTGTCGGCGCGCGGAAATACGGGCTCTACGTTACCGAGTTTGGTGCTGAGCTGCAGTTGTCCCCACTTCAAATCTGACAGCGGAAATTTGCGAATATCGCCCAGGCCCAATTGCGCCCAGATCTTTGCAGTTGCATCCGGGATGACGGGGTGGACAAGCGCAGTGACGATGCGCAGCGCCTCGGCGCTGGTATACAGAATTGTTGCCAGCCGCGATCGGCTTTCTTCACTTTGATTTTCGGCCAGCGCCCACGGCTCATTTTCGACAATATATTTGTCGACCGCGGCTACCAGGCTCCACGCGACTTCAAGAGCGCGCGAGAACTGGTACTGATCGACCAATATGCCGTACTCGGCGATCACTTTACGCGCGGTCTCAGCGATGGCGCTGTCGCCCGCTTTTTGCGAAATCGTAGCCGATGGGTACGGTACCTCGCCGCGAAAATATCGCGTAATCATAGTCAGGGTCCGGCTAGCGAGGTTGCCGAGTCCATTGGCCAGATCCGCGTTGTAGCGTTGGACTAGAGCGTCGAAAGAAAACGATCCATCCTGACCGAAGACAACTTCGCGCAGCAGGAAGTACCGCAGCGCGTCCGCACCCAGCACATCGAGAATGGTTTCCGCGCGCACAATATTTCCGCGCGACTTCGACATTTTATTTTCTTCAAACAGCAGCCAACCATGGGCCACAATGCTTTTGGGCAAAGGGAGTTCGGCAGCCATCAGGAACGCAGGCCAGTAGACACAGTGGAAGCGAACGATCTCCTTGCCGATCATATGAAGATCGGCCGGCCAGTATTTTTGAAAGGCCTCCTGAGCACCTTTGTGCGAAGATCCGTAACCGATGGCGGTGATGTAGTTGGCGAGCGCGTCCAGCCAAACGTAGATCACGTGTTTCGGATCGTCCGGCACAGGAATGCCCCATGAAAACGTAGAGCGGCTGATGGAGAGATCGCGCAAGCCGCTACGCACGAACGACATCACCTCGTTGCGTCTGGTTTCGGGACGGATGAAATCTGGGTGCTCCGTATATAACTGCATTAGCCTGTCGGCGAAAGCTGAAAGTTTGAAGAAATAATTCTCTTCCTTGACAGTTTCCGTCGGACGGCCACATTCCGGGCAAGGCGCGCCAGGTCCGACTGCGTCCACGTAAAGTTCGTCGAAGACACAATATTGGCCAGTGTATGTACCTTTATAAATGTGCCCTTTATCGCGAATTTGGCGGAAAAGTTGCTGCACCCGCTTTTTGTGGCGATCCTCGGTGGTACGGATGAAGTCGTCGTAGGTGATCCCCATCCGGTTCCAGAGGGCTCGAAACTGAGCCGAAACTTCGTCGGTAAATTCTTGTGGAGTTTTGCCTGCAGCCTGGGCCGCGCGTTCGATTTTTTGTCCGTGCTCGTCGGTGCCAGTAAGAAAAAATGTGTCCGCACCCAACATGCGTTGCCTGCGTGCGATTGTGTCGCAAGCAATCGTAGTGTAGGCGTGGCCGATGTGTGGCCGAGCATTCACGTAGTAAATCGGCGTCGTAAGGTAGAACTTTTTGCTCATTGTGCGGTTCAAGGTGCTATGAGATCCGAAGTGCTTCTAAGATTTCCACTGTGAACTTTCGTGCCCTCTGTGGTTGAAGACTTTCAGCGTCTTCCGTTTAAGTAAAGCTGCAACGCCTCCTGCATCACGCTTTTCAGCGGCACGTGCTGCTCGCTCGCGATGCGGCGGCAATCCTCATATTCCGGAGCATAGTTTGTGGTCGTGCCATTCATGCTCGCGATCTTCAGCCGTACATTTCCCCAGCGAGTTGCAACCGTCACCCATTCTCGAGTGAGCGTGCGACGTTTTTCCTCTCGCTGGCGCACACCGAGAGTCGTGGTTTCAATCAAAATGAGATCGGTCAGTCTGGAAGCGTCCTCATTCCGGCACAGAACCGTCAGCAACATGCCTGGACGATTTTTCTTCATCTGCACCGGCACGCCAAAGGCATCCAGAGCACCCTCCTCGAGCAAACGGTCCACGACGTAACCAAAAACTTGGGGATTCAAGTCGTCGATATTGGCTTCGATCACGGTAATCGTCTCTTTATCCTGAGAAAGCTGGGATAAGGCTTCGCCGACGGTAAGCCGCAGAACATTCGCATGGCCATCAAAGTCACGCGTGCCGGCGCCGTATCCGATTTTTTCGACGCTCATTTGCGGGAAAGGCGCGAATCGTTTCGCCAGCGTTTTCACGATCGCAGCCCCAGTCGGAGTAACCAGTTCGACTTGAGGGCCGGACGAATACACCGGCGCATTTTTCAACAACTCGAGCGTGGCCGGCGCCGGAACCGGCAGGGTTCCGTGGGCGCACTTAACTGTGCCTCCGCCTACATTGAGCGGCGAGCACATAATTTCATCTATGCCGAGAGCCTCGGCGCCTACCGCCGCACAAACAATGTCCACCATGGCATCGATCGCGCCGACTTCATGAAAGTGAATTTTCTCGATGTCGGTGGCGTGGACTTTCGCCTCTGCAGCGCCCAGCGCTTCGAAAATCGCTACGGCAGTAGTCTTGGCAGTGTCGCTGATCGCAGCATGTGAAATGATGTTTCGGATTTCGTTTAGTCCACGCTCGTGATCATGGTCGGTACCGTGTTCGTTTAAGTGTGATGCGGGCTCGGAGTCTATCGACGCGGATTTCGCTTTTGTAGATTTGCCTTCATGCCTCGCAGGTGCCGGGTTTTGCAATGCGTAATTATGCTCCAGCAAGGCGACCGGTTCCGCGAGCTTTGCATGTGAGTGCTCGCTGTTCTCGTGATTGTGGGTGGAGCGTTCGGGCCGTCGCGCCTTTTGTTCCCAGTAGATTTCGCGAGGCAAGTCTTTTTCGCCATGCGAAAAAACGTCGATCTTGGTCGCGCTTATACCGTTGCGCTTAACGCGAGAGATCTCCAGCCGCGCCTCAATATTCAAGGCGGCGACGGTTTGTTCCAGCAATCGCGCGGGAACCCCGGCGTCGACTAAGGCGCCAAGGAACATGTCGCCGCTGATGCCGGAAAAACAATCTAGATAAGCTATTCGCATAAAGTCTTGTCGTTGGTCTTTCGCCGGTGGTCGTTGGCCAACGACCTACGACGAACCACCAACGACTGCTGCCAACGACTGATTTTCATCATAGGGAAGCGTGCACATGCCGTCAAACCGCTATGCGGCGTGCCCTCTGCTACAATCACTTTTTTCCCCAAGCACTTCGAGGCACTCTTGTATCGTCATCTGGAACGGCGGCTCGCCCAGCAAATACGCGACTTTCTGCGCCGTAACTACGGGCTTGAACTTGCCAGGATTGTCATCGAGCAGCCGCCGCGGGTTGAGCTAGGCGAGTACGCGCTTCCGCTTGCTTTTGAGTTAGCCAAGCAACTGCGCAAGCCGCCGCGAAAAATCGCAGAAGAAATTATCGCCGGACTGGGACCGATCGACGGTTTCGAAAAGCTGGAACTGGCCGGGGCGGGCTACATTAATGCGCAGGTTGACCGAGCACAGATGGCAGCCTCGGTTGTAGCTGATGAGAAGCCGAGGATCGACGTTCCAACCGGAAAAGTACTCGTTGAGCACACCAGCATTAATCCAAACAAGGCGGCGCACATCGGGCATCTGCGCAACGCCATCCTGGGCGACACTTTCGTTCGTCTGTTGCATTTTGCGGGCAGAGAGGTCGATGTTCAGAATTACATCGACAATACCGGAGTTCAGGTCGCCGATGTGATTGTTGGCTTCTTGTATCTGGAGAAAAAGTCTCCCGCTGAAATCGAAGAACTCACTCGCCAGCCGCGCTTCGATTTCTACTGTTGGGATTTATACGCACAGGTTTCTCGCTGGTATCAAGAGGATGAGGCGAACCGCAAGGCGCGTCAGGAAGTGCTGCATGCGCTCGAAGAAGGTGGAAACGAGACAGCCGCAATTGGCGACTTGATTTCAATTGCTGTGCTGCGCCGCCATCTTGAAACCATGGACCGGTTGGACATCGAATACGACTTTCTGCCCCGCGAGAGCGAAATACTGCATCTGCATTTTTGGGACGCGGCTTTTATCAAGCTTAAGGAAGCCGGCGTACTCACGTTCGAAACCGAGGGCAAGAATAAAGGCTGCTGGGTGATGCGGCGCGGAAAAACGGTGGCCGCAAAAGATGCGAAGAACGGCGACATCGCCGAGGAAGACCAAAAAGTCATCGTGCGTTCGAACGGCACCGTCGGCTACGTTGGGAAGGACATTGCCTATCACCTTTGGAAGTTCGGATTGCTGGGGCGTGATTTCGGATATCGCAAATTCTATCGCTATCCCAATGGGCATGATTGCTGGATTTCGACCAAGGTGGGCGCGTTGGATCATCCGCATTTCGGTGATGTGGCTGAAATTTATAATGTGATCGACGCACGGCAGGCTGAAGCTCAAACCACCGTGATTGAAGCACTGCGCGGCCTTGGATACAACCAGCAGGCTGATCACTACACACATTTTTCCTATGAGATGGTCGCGCTTACGCCGCGTTGCGCCGCCGAACTGGGCTATCAGTTGTCGGACGAGGAGAAGACGCGGTCTTACATCGAAGTTTCGGGCCGAAAAGGTTTCGGAGTGAAGGCCGATGACTTGATCGACACATTGATCGCTTCAGCAAAAAAAGAAGTCGATTCACGCCACCCGCAACTGAGCGAAGAAGAGCGAACGACCATCGCTACACAGATTGCGGTGGGTGCGCTGCGCTATTTTATGTTGAAGTTCACCAAGCCTTCGGTCATTGCTTTCGACTTCAAAGAGGCGCTGAGTTTTGAAGGCGAGACCGGACCGTACGCGCAGTACGCGGTGGTTCGCGCCACAAACATTTTTCGCAAGGGCGGACTGGATGCGGAGAGTTTCTCCAGAGACATGGCCGGCCGCATCTCTACGGCTGATTTCGCTAAGTACCTGAACGGCGAGAATGGAAATGAAATCTGGGAACTGTGGCTCTCTTCATCGAAAACGTCTTACGTGATCGATCAGTGCATTTCGACCACTGAACCAGCCTATTTAGCCAAGCACGTTTTCCAGTTGGCGCAACTTTTCAATGCTTTCTACCACCGGTATCCGATTCTTGCGGAATCCGATGAGAGCCGGAAAAGATTTTTGCTCGCTACCGTCGCGGTGGTTCGCCGCGAGTTAATCCGGGCGATCGCGGTAATGGGAATCAGCGTTCCATCAGCAATGTGAGTTTGGAACTGGCAATCGGAAACTCTTAGCTCTTGCCTCGCCCCGCGATCATCATGCCCGCCCCCACCACCACCAATACCACACTGAGGGCTGGGGCGACCCGATCGTCGTGATGGGTCGTCACTCCAACCTGGAGGTCGCCTGCGCTGACACCGTGGTGTTCCGAATGCGGCACGGGCACGAAAAAAGAAACGATTCCGAGAACCAAGACCACCAGGCCGATCCCAAAAAGCGCTCTCATAAGGTCTCCGGTGTGCGCAAGCGGGTGTATGCGTTCACCAGTCAGCGCAACTTCAGATGCCGGACGACTTAAAGAGGCTGCCTAGATTTCGGATTTCTGTAGTTGATTAGCCCGCGAATCCCCTGGCAAACTCCACCAAGCTTCTGACGGCGATCCCTGACGGTCCCTTGGCTATCCACGGTTTATTCTCTTCCATCCACGCGGTACCCGCGATGTCGAGGTGCAGCCAGGGAGTGTCTTCGGCAAATTCTTTCAGGAACATGGCCGCATTTATGGCGCCTCCCCATCGACCGCCTGAGTTGACAATGTCGGCGATATTCGAGCGAATATTCTCTTTGTATTCGTCGTCCACCGGAAGCCGCCAAAACTTTTCCCCCGCTTTTTGTACGGCGCGGTCGAATCGTTCGTACATCTTTTCGTCGTTGGCAAAAACTCCGGCGTTAACATAACCGAGTGCCACTACCACCGCTCCGGTGAGCGTCGCAGCATCAATCAGATGAGTGCACCCGAGTTGGCGCGCGTAGCAGAGGCCGTCGGCGAGGATCAGCCGGCCCTCCGCATCGGTATTGATAATCTCGATCGATTTGCCCGACATCGCGATCTGGATATCGCCGGGCTTCTGCGCTTTACCGGAAGGCATATTCTCAGTTGCGCAGATAATCGCGATGACGCGGCTTTTCGGCTTGAGCAGCGCGATGGCCCGCATAGCGCCAATCATCGCGGCGGCGCCGGCCATGTCGTATTTCATCTTTTCCATGCCATCGGCCGGTTTTATGGAGATGCCGCCGGTATCAAAGGTGACGCCCTTTCCTACCAAGCCGAGCACCGGAGTCGCGGGCGCGTCGGCCGGTTCGTATCGTAATACGATTAAGGCGGGCGGTTCGTCAGAGCCTTGAGCGACACCCCAAAATGCGCCCATCTTCAATTCTCTTAGTTTCTCGGGCCCGTAGACTTCGACTTTCAACCCCGTTTCCTGCGCCATTTTGCGAGCGCGTTCCGCAAGGATAGTTGGGGTCATGCGGTTGCTGGGTTCGTTCACCAGATCGCGAGTGAAATTCTGCGATTCGCCGATGATGCGGGCTTCATCCATGGCCTTCTGCAGTTTGGATTGATCGCCACTGGCAATCACAGTTATCGAGTCGACCTTTTGATCTTTGCGGTCGCTCTTGTAGGTATCGGGGTCGAAATCACCGACGAATGCTCCCTCTACGAGGGCGCTTACGGCTTGGTCGGTTGGGATACTATCGGGCGTCAAAAAAGCGAAGGAGCGAATACCCCGCGGTTTGAGATAACGGACCGCCGCGCCGGCGAGTTTCCGTAACTCTGAAGCAGTGAAATTCTTTGCCTTGCCCCCAGCCAATAGCAGCAGGCGCTTCGCTTTTACTTTCGCTGGGCGATGGAGCAACGTGGTTTCAAAGATTTTTCCCGTAACTTCACCAGTGGACATCAGTTCGGTGCTGACGGCCTTAATGGCGCTATCGCTGCTCCCGACGCTGAGTTCACTTTTGTCTTTTGAGCCGTGATCCAAAACCACCACGGCCAGGCATTCGGTTTCGACTTCGGAAGGGCTAGCAAAAGAAAGGTTTGTCTTCATAATTTATGTCATTCCAGTATCGTCGGCGGACGGCCAAAAGTGCAAGCCCGCGCTTCTCAAGACCTCCTGACAGTGAGCTCTAGAACCCGGCGTTCTTTTTTGCTTGGCCAGCATCTTATAACTAGAGCGTTAAGACTGGCTGATAGCTCAAGCAGGTCTTACGGTCTGAAAGGAAAAACTATGAAGAAACGTTTCCTGATGGTTGAGAGCCTCATCGCAATCGCTGTGCTTCTGGCTGGCGTGCAAGCGGCAACTGCTCAGCAGTCCCCATCGGCGGCGGACATTACTGCGAATTTGGTAGTCACCGTGGAAGCTCGCCACGGTTCCAACATCCCTGATATTCAACGCGACGACGTGATGATTTACGAAGGCCGCGATCGGGACAGAGTTACCGCCTGGCTGCCGCTGCAGGGGGATCACGCGGGCCTGGAGTTTTTCATTCTGCTCGATGATTCGGCGAGCGTGAGCCTGGGTTCACAGTTGGAAGATCTACGTCAGTTTATCAACGCACAACCTCCGACCACAAAGATCGGTGTCGCATACATGCAGAATGGGACGGCACAAGTCGTGCAAAATCTTACCAGCGATCATGCGGCGGCAGCCAAAGCCTTGCGCCTTCCCCTGGGAAATCCCGGGGCCTCGGCGAGCCCATATTTTTCGCTGGGCGATTTAATCAAACGCTGGCCCCCAAGCAATGAGCGCCACGAGGTTTTGATGATCACCGACGGCATCGACCGATACTGGGGCAGCGGTCCGGACAATGCTTATGTCGACGAGGTGATCCAGCAAGCTCAGCGCGCCAGCGTCATGGTTTATAGCATCTACACTCCGGGCGTGGGACACTACGGCCACAGCTTTTGGCGAACCTACTGGGGTCAGAATTATCTCTCTCAGCTTTCCGACGAGACCGGTGCCGAGAGTTATTACCTGATCGGCTCCGCTCCTCCAGTTACGTTCGCACCTTATCTTGAGGACATAACGCGCAAGGTAAACCATCAGTACCTGGTGACTTTCGTCCCCAAGCCGGAAAAAAAAGCGGGAATGCGCAAAATTAAAGTTCAGACCGAGGTGCCGAATGCCGAATTGATCAGCGCCGACAAGGTCTGGGTTCCCGCTTCAGAATGAAACCTCCCAATGAGGCAGGGGTTTCGTTCAGTTGCTTGATTGAGCATACCGGCGGAAGAAACTGTCCTGCTTCCATTGCGGCCGTTGCGGACTCTGCGCGACATCGATCATGAGTCCGCGAACTACTTCTTCGTAGAGCGCAGCCGCCGCGAGATCCACCGGCTGATTCAAGTCGTCGGAGGGCGCGTGATAACGCTGGGTCAGCCAATCCTTGAGTATCTTCTGTTCGGGAGAACCGGGCGCGGCGCCCACTCCCATCGCCAGCGCGGGGATCCCGTGGCGGATGAAATTATATTGATCGCTGCGAATGAAAATGTTTCGTTGCGGCTCCAGATCGGCTTGCACAGTGATGCCGTGCGACTCAGCTATCTGACGCGCCATGTCACCGAGATCAGACTCTGCCAGCCCGTAGATGGTGAGGATCTTTAGCGGAACGATCGGAAGAAACATGTCGACGTTGATGTCGGCCACCATCGATTTCGGGTCGACGGTAGGATGCGCGGCGAAATACTTCGAACCCAGCAGCCCCTTTTCTTCTCCGGTCACGAACAGAAAAAGAATTGAACGCTTGAGTTTCTCCGGCGATTTTTTCAGTGACGCTGCGACGTCCAGCAGTAAAGCGCTTCCTGAAGCATTGTCCATGGCGCCGTTGTAGATGCTATCTCCATTGATAGGCGCGCCAATGCCAAGATGATCGATATGCGCGGAGAGCACTACACATTCATTCTTCAAGTCGGGATCATTTCCCGGCAGTTTTGCGACTACGTTAGCCGACTCCAGATTCTTCTTCTCAAGCGCTGCCTTCACCTTTATAGAAGCAGAAAGCGGGAATCGCGGAAGCTGCTTTCGCTCCTTCGCGATGGTTACCAGTTCCTCGAAAGTATGGCCCGAGCCCTCGAAAAGCTTGCCCGCACTTGCCGGATTGAAATAGAGAACAAGCTTCTCACCTTCGGTCTCGTTGAATTCCGGATCGGCTAAGCTCATGCTCGGATGCGTGCGGTTCACCGACATACGAGACCACGGAATGTCCATGGATCCGGGATTGGCTACGGTAATCACTCCGACTACGCCTGCAGCGCGCAGAGTCTTCCAGCGTTCTGCGGCGGTTTGGTAGTGCGAGGCCAGAGGACCTGGAATGTCGGCGGGTGAACCGTTCAAAATCACCGCAACTTTGCCATTCAGATCGAGGCCGGCCAGATCATCGTAATTCTTCTCAGGAATGCTCAATCCGTATCCGACAAATACCATCGGCGATTGCAACTCGGGTGCAAGATCGACTCGCGTACTGAAAAAAGCATCTTCACCAAGAACAAGGGGCTCGACTTTTCCATCGCGCACCAGCGCCAGGCTTGACTCCTTTTCGACGATCTCACGAGACTGAAATTTAATTCGCTGATAATATCCGTCGCTTCCAGCAGGCTGAATTCCTGCCTGCTTCAACTGCTCGACGATGTAAGCCTCGGCTCTCTGCAATCCGGCACTGCCGGTCTCGCGACCTTCCATGTTGTCGTCGGCAAGAACTTTGACATAATCCCACCAAGTCTTGCCATTGAAGTGCGTAGGCGATCCCGATTGGGAAAACGCACAGACCGCAACTAACAAAATCGCCGCAGACAGAATCTTTCTCAGCATCGGATTATCTCCTTAATCTCACCAGACCCTGCATTGATTGGCCCGTACCATCGGCGTGCCTTTCTTGCAGGAAAAAGCTTCCTGAAATTCAGGCATGTTGGAAACGACATTATTCACACGGTATTTCGGAATCGAGTGCGGATTAGTCAGCACAATCGTTCGCATCAGTTCAGGACGATACTGCTGACACCATGAGTTGGCGTAGGACAGGAAGAACTTTTGCCGCGGCGTCCAGCCATCGGCTTCTTTTGTGTCTACCGACTTATTTTCCACCTCAAGTTTATTGCTCAGCGCCATCAATGCCAGCCGCAGCCCGCCGTTGTCGGCCGTGTCTTCGCCCTGGGTCAGGTGACCGTTCTGCTTAACCCCAGCCTCGGGGATCTCTTGCGTGTATTCGTCGGCTATGCACTCGCCCCGCTGTTCGTAAGCCTTCGCGTCCGCTGGCGTCCACCAGTCGCGCAGATTTCCCTGGGCGTCAAACTTGCGGCCTTCATCGTCGAAGCCGTGGGTAATCTCGTGCCCCATGACCATGCCAATTGCGCCGTAGTTCACCGCATCTTCCATCTTCTCCTCGAAAAATGGAGGTTGCAGAATCCCGGCAGGAAAGTTGATGGTGTTCAACTGTGAACTGTAATACGCATTGATGGTCGGAGGGGTCATGCCCCACTCAGCGCGGTCGACAGGCTTACCAATCTTATTGACCTGGCGATGAAATTCGAAGGTCGTCGCCTGATGAACGTTTTCCAGATAACTACCGCGGACGATTTTCACCGAAGAGTAATCGCGCCAGTGATCTGGATATCCGATCTTGTCTTCGATGGCGTGGAGCTTGATCTTTGCCTGCTCCTTCGTCGCTGGCTGCATCCAGTCAAGGTTAGCTATGTCCTGGTCCAGCGCGTGTTCAATGTCGTGTATCAATGCGACGGTACGTTGTTTATTTTCCGGCGGAAACGCGACGGCTACGTAGGCCTGTCCGAGGGCCATGCCGAGGTCACGGTCGGCCGCGCGTACGCAACGCCGCCAGCGCGGTAATTGCTGTTTTGCGCCGAGCAAGGTGTGGGAATAAAAATTCCAATTTTCGTCCACAAAAGCCTTGCTCAAATACGGCGACGAGCCGTGGACCAAATGCCAGCGCAAATACACTTTCCAATCGTCCACCGAATGCTGCTGGATTACCGTCTCAAGGCTGCGAAAAAATGCTGGTGACGACACAATATAGTGTGGCGCAGACGCCGGAGCCGCGACCACCTCGACGTAGTGCTTCCAGTCGAACGAAGGAGTGAGCGCCTGCACTTCCGCGAAACTCATCTTGTTATTCAAATTCTTGGGATCACGACGCGCGACGTTATCCATCTGCGCTTGCGCCATGGCGGTTTCTATGGTCATGATCGTTTTCGCGTCGGCCTCGGCCTGTTGTGCGCTTTCTCCCGCCAGCGCCAACATCTTGCTGATGTGGGCTTCGTAGGCGATGCGAATCTCTTTTGATTTGGCGTCGTCCTTTACATAAAAATCTCGATTTGGCAAGCCAATGCCACCCTGATCAACACTGGCGACGACTTTGGTTGCGTCATCAAAGTCCTGTTGTTGGCCGAAGCCGAGGAGCGCAGCGTCTGTCTGGTTGTCATTGCCGTCCCAAGCCGCGGGAATGTCTTCGTGAAGACGCGCAACTTGCTCGGCAAGTTGAGATTTGTTTTGCATGTGACTAATGCGGTCCAGGCCAGCTTTCAGATCGCGGGTTCCGGCGGCTTCAATTCCCGATTCATCCATGCAAGCGGCCCAGTAGTCGCCAATCTTCTGTTCATAGTCGGTGCGATTATTGGTTCCCGACGCCGCTTTTTCCATGGCTTCCCGCAAAATATTTTCGTTCCAGTACCGCAAGCCGCTACCCGTACCCCAGGACACTTGGTCTGCGGGGATGGGGTTCGCAGCGTTCCATTTACTGCATGCATATTGATAAAAATCCTGGCATGGGTCGAGCGTCTTATCGACCAGATTGAGATCGAAGTGCGAGAGAGCAGGAGTGCTGGACGAAGTGTTCTGGCCATAGGCGCGAACGTTTACAACGCTGAAGCAGAGTACTGCGGTTAGAATCGCGGATAATGCAGTGCGCATTGTTATCTCCAAGGTTGAAAAATGAAAATGGCATCAGCGGCGTTAAACCGCAAATCGATTTGGTCCGAGGTCTATACAAGGCAGGTAACGGCTGCGAAAAAGAGTTTACCGCAGTTTCGCATCGTGCGCTCAAAACCGGGGAACCCGAACAGATTTCAGAGGTAACTCGGAAGATAACAAACCGTCGTGATGATTTTGTGCAGAAAAACAAATAGGAGCTTGGCCTCTCGGCACAAGCTCCTATTGCGGTTGATATCGCGCCTTTAGCTAGTCGGGCTGATGTCAGAAATGTGAATCATGCTGGTGCTGCTGTCGAGGTTGCCGTTTACTTTTACTTGCTGGCCTACGAACTGCTTGGCTTTGTCCTGGTCATCCAATTGATAGGCTCCATCGGTCGTCTTCAAAACGTACTTGCCACCGGCCTTCACAACGGTCCCGGTAAAAGACGAGCCCACTGCATTTTGCATTCCCTGGCTATTTTGCATGGAAGTAGACGAATCCGGGGATTGCGCGCTCGGCTGCGTTCCTTGCTGTTCTGGGCTGGTCTGTTGCCCGTTCTGCACCGCCGAACTTGATTGCGAATTCGAGGGGGCTGACTGATCTTGCTGAGCGAAGCTCATCGCCGAAAGGGTCATGGCCAGCGCCGCGGTGGCCATTCCTATCATAAACTTCTTCATTTTTGGCTCCTCCGTATTTGAGTAAATTCGTGCGGCCTATAGACAGCAAGTGCGGGGCCAAATGCGTCTGCATGCAATCGCACGCAGATAGCCACACGTACAGATGGCGCACCCATGTACGCTAGAGGTTTTTTCCAAAGTAAATGAAA
>Ga0210396_10004883_pt1 | contig 13044 bp, 10 predicted proteins | sample IncBWH17OmetaG_FD_155466 | JGI IMG/M metagenome (GOLD analysis project Ga0210396, IMG submission 155466) | Forest soil microbial communities from Barre Woods Harvard Forest LTER site, Petersham, Massachusetts, United States - Inc-BW-H-17-O ...
CGGATCAATCTCCAACTTGCGCCGCAGCCGCAAGACCTGAACATCGATGCTCCGATCGAAGATATCTTCATGAACTCGCGTCGCATGCAGCAGATGCTCGCGCGTAAGAGGTCGCTCAGGTGCTTCAAGAAACGCCAGCAGCAAGGCATACTCACCTTTACTCAGCGAAACTGGTGCTTCATTGGGGTCTACGAGTCTTCGGCGGTTACGCTCGAGCCGCCAGCCGTTGAATCTAAAGCCGCCGCCTTTCGGATCGCGAATTTGCACGGCACGCGGCAGCTGCCAGCGTCGCAATATGGCGCGCGTACGTGCGAGCAACTCCCTGGGGCTTGGCCTTACGATGTAATCGTCGGCGCCAAGTTCTAGGCTGACGATAGGATCAATTTCGTCGGCGCGGTGGCTGGTGATGATGATTGGAATATCTGATTTCGACCGGATTGACCGCAACTGATTCAGCCCGTCATTCAGGCCGTGTGGCTGGTCCATGATGATCAAGCTGGGAAGCGCGCCGGTGGATTTCAACTCGCTCCAGTTGGAAACACAACGGGCGGGGAAATTGTGCTCGGAAAAGTACCCGCTCACCGTCTGTCGCATCGCCAGATCATTATTGATGATCAGGATAAAGTCCATCCTTCCGGTGTCCTGGTTCATGTCTTCGATTCCCATGGGTCATCAGGCGTGGTTCCGATCTCATCAACTTCCAATCGACCGCCGGAATTCTCCGAGCGAGCTAACTCGGACGGCGACGTACGGCTGTGAACTGGTTCATATTTCACGAAACTGTTGATCGCCGTAGAAGGCGACGGAAAATGTTCCGCGTTGAACGGCGAACGTCGGTCCAGATCCCGCCATGACCCCAGCCCCGAGCGAACCGCGAAATTGTTTGGTCTCGACGTGCCACCCGCGCTACTCGCTCGCGCCGCCGACGAGGTGATCGAATAACAGGCGGTGACTGCTGCAGTGCATCAGTCCGTTCGTGGCACGAAACGGGCGCGCCGACTGCATCGCGCGATGTCCGCTGTCAGGGGCAAAGCGGAAAATATATGCTCGCATTGAGCTTTTCCGTTTTGACCGATACTTCGGATACTGGCACTTTTCGGGAGGCGGCCGTCGTCTGGAGAAGGTGCACGGGAGGCCCTTCGATGAACCGGGTTGCACCCGATTGAACAGGACAATGATTTCCCTTGCGGTGACTCTAGCCGTGCACGTATCGCTTGCGATACTCGGCAGGCGTCACGCCGACATGGCGAACAAAGGTGCGGCGCAGCGTGTCCGCGTTTGCGAAGCCGCACTGTACCGCCACCTGCTTGGGCGCGTTGCTTCCCGTCTCCAGGAGCCGCCGCGCCGTGGAGACGCGCGCGGTTTCCACCCACGCTGCCGGCGTCATCCCAACCTCATGTCGAAACAGCCGCGCGAAATGGCGCGGGCTCAGGCCCGCGCGCGCGGCGAGCTTGTCGACACCATGATCGTCGGCGGGGTGCGCGGCGATAAAGCGCTGAACCTGCTGCAGTGCGGAGCGTCCCGAAGGCGCCGCCTCGCCCCTGCGGCTGAACTGCAACTGGCCGCCGGGGCGCTTGAAGAACATCACGAGCTGGCTCGCCACGCGCTTGGCGATGTCGCGACCGAGGTCTTCCTCGACTAGCGCCAGGGCGAGATCGAGCCCGGCGGTGACGCCGGCCGCCGTGCGCAGTCTGCCGTCGCGCACATGAATGGCGTCGGCGTCCAGCTTGATCAAAGGATAGGCCCGCGCAAGCTGCTCGGCGACCGCCCAATGCGTAGTCACGTGCTTGCCATCGAGTAAGCCCGCCGCGCCGAGGAAAAAGGCGCCGCCGCACACCGAGCCGTAGCGCCGCGCGGTCGAAGCGACCCGCCGCAGCCAGTTCACGATCAAGTCGTTGAGTTGCATCTGCGCGGCATTCGGCGAACCGGCGATCAAAAGCGTGTCAATTGCCTCGGAGTGCATGTGGCCGATGACGCCATCCGGCAGCAGCCGCGCGCCGGAGGACGAGCGGATGTCGCCAGGTGCGGAGGCAATCACGCGCAGGCGGTAGGAATCCCTGCCCGCCTGTACATTGGCCTCGGCGAACACATCGAGCGGGCCCGATACGTCGAGAAGCTGAACGCCGGGCAGCGCCACGATCGCGATCGTGCGGGTGACTGGCTTCTGAGATTTGGCTTTCGGCATAGGCAAACTGCCGTGTCTGTCTTGGACCGGTAATGGCAGATTTTGACGTAGTGCGTCGGTGGCAGCTGGACAAGCCGCCACCGACTTTTTTCGGCAACGGTTCACCCTGGAGAAGGTTCATGACTTCAACCTTGACAACGGCCCCGTCGATCGCGGGGATCAAAGTTCCCGACAGCAAGCTCGCCCGCGCCGTCACTGAATTGGTGCGGGATACAGAAACGCCGCTGCTGTTCCATCATTCCAGCCGCGTTTATTACTTCGGTGCGCTCGCCGGAAAGCGCCGCGGCCTCAAGTTCGATCCCGAATTGCTCTACACCGGCGCGATGTTCCATGACATGGGCTTGACGCATCAGCACAGCACCACGCAGGAACGGTTCGAGGTTGACAGCGCAAATACCGCCCGTGACTTCCTTCGAAGCCACGGAGTCCATCAAAAAGATATCGAAACGGTCTGGACGGCGATCGCCTTGCACACGACGCCCGGCATCCCGCAGCACATGCACCCGGTCGTAGCTCTGGTGACGGCCGGCGTCGAAATGGATGTGATGGGGTTATGCTACGCCGAGTACAGCGACGCGGAGCGCGAGGCGGTGGTGCATGAACATCCGCGTACTCCGCGTTTCAAGGAAGACATTATCCAGGCCTTCTACGACGGCAACAAGCACAAGCCGGAGACGACCTTCGGCAATGTCAACGCCGACGTGCTCGCGGACAAGGACCCGCACTTCAGCCGCGTCAATTTCTGCAGCGTCATCCGAGGATCCGCCTGGCGAGGGTAAGCCTCTCGCGTCCTCCAATCGAAAATTCAAGCGCTGAGGCTTTCGGAAGCATCGGTCGGACAGGACCGGCCGGCGGCGACGCGCGAAGTCTCGCACATTCAGAAGCCCACCATGTCCAAAATTAAGGAGCCCACCATGTCCACAACGAAGCGATTTACCAATGCCACCGGGTCGCCGGTCGCCGACAACACCAACATCATGACTGCCGGTCGGCGCGGCCCGGCGCTGCTGCAGGATATCTGGCTGATCGAGAAGATGGCGCATTTCGACCGGGAGGTGATCCCGGAGCGGCGCATGCACGCCAAGGGCTGGGGAGCCCACGGCACCTTCACGGTGACCCACGACATCACCCGCTACACCAAGGCCAAGATTTTCTCGAAAATCGGCAAGCAGACGCCGATGTTCGCGCGCTTCTCGACCGTCGCCGGCGAGCGCGGCGCGGCCGATGCGGAACGCGACATCCGCGGCACCGCCCTCAAGTTCTATACCGAGGAGGGTAACTGGGACATCGTCGGCAACAACACGCCGGTGTTCTTCTTCCGCGATCCGCTGCGGTTCTCGGATCTCAACCATGCCATCAAGCGCGATCCGCGCACCGGGCTGCGCAGCGCGGACAACAATTGGGATTTCTGGTCGCTGCTGCCGGAGGCGTTCCACCAGGTCACCATCGTCATGTCCGATCGCGGCATCCCGAAGAGTTTCCGCCACATGCACCTGTTCGGCAGCCATACCTTCTCGATGATCAATGCCGCCAATGAACGCGTCTGGGTCAAGTTTCACTTCCGCACCCAGCAGGGAATCGCGAACCTCACCGACGCCGAGGCTGCGGCCCTCGTCGCCAAGGACCGCGAAAGCAACGGGCGCGACCTGCTCAACGCGATCGAGGCGGGCGATTTTCCGCGCTGGACGCTCTTCATTCAGGTCATGACCGAGGCTCAGGCGAAAACTCATAAGCACAATCCCTTCGACGTGACCAAGGTCTGGCCGAAGGCGGAGTATCCGCTGATCGAGGTCGGTGTGATGGAGCTCAATCGCTACCCGGACAACTATTTTGCGGAAGTGGAGCAGGCCGCCTTCTCGCCCGCCAACATCGTGCCCGGTATCGGCTTTTCTCCGGACAAGATGCTCCAGGGGCGGCTGTTCTCCTATGGCGACACCCAACGCTACCGGCTCGGCATCAACTTCAACCACATTCCGGTCAACGCACCGGTGTGCCCGTTCCAGAGCTACCACCGCGACGGCAAGATGCGCACCGACGGCAATCTGGGCGGAACGCTCAGTTACAATCCCAACAGCGCGGGGCTCTGGGACAACCAGCCCGATTTCGCCGAGCCGCCGCTCGCGCTCGAAGGGGACGCAGCACATTGGGACCACCGCGTCGACGATGACCATTGGGAGCAGCCCGGCAACCTGTTCCGGAAGATGACGCCGGCACAACAGGAGTTGCTGTTCGAGAACACGGCGCGGGCGATGGGCGACGCCAAGCTGCACATCAAGCAGCGGCACGTCGACAATTGCACGCGCGCGGATCCGGCCTACGGCGCAGGCGTCGCGAAGGCGCTGGGCATCGATTTTAAGCCGCACACGATCGCCGCCGAGTAGGCCCGTTCGCTTCGCCGGCCGGCGGCGCTTCCCGTGCCGTCGGCCGCCCCCAACCAACATGTTGTTGCTTGGCGCAAGCCTGATCGCGCCAAGCGGTCAATCTCATCTCCGGAGAGAACTATGTCTAATCGGATCGCACCAAAACTCCTTGCGGAGTTCATCGGCACCTTCGGGTTCGTGTTCATCGGCGCCGGCACCGCAGCCGTGGTCGGCGAAGGTGTCGGCATGCCCGGTATCGTCGCGATTGCGTTCGCGCACGGCCTGGCCATCATGGCCTTCGCCTTCGCCTACGGCTCCGTGTCGGGCGGCCATTTTAACCCCGCGGTCACTGTCGGTGTGCTCGCCGCCGGCGCAATGAGCGTCGGCGAGGCGATCGGCTATATCGTCAGTCAGTTCATCGGCGGCATCGTCGGCGCGCTCTTTTTGTCGGCCGTATTGGGCGGCGCGGAGACCGGCCTCGGCACGCCTGCACTCGCGCAAAACCTCGCTCTGGGCGCCACGACCCTCACGATCACGCCCGCTGCCGGCTTCATGATCGAGGCCGTATTAGGCTTTTTCCTGGTTACGGTGGTACTCAGCACCGCGGTTGCAGGTCGCGCCGGCAGCGTCGCACCGCTGGCGATCGGAATGACCCTGACCTTCAACATCCTCATGGGCGGAGCCCTCACGGGTGCCCCCTTCAATCCGGCGCGGGCGCTTGGCCCGATGGTCGCGACCGGCAATTTCAGCGATGCCTGGCTGTACCTGACGGCTCCGATCGTGGGCGCGATCGTCGCTGCCATTCTGCACACCGGCCTCGTCCGCCTCGCCCAAGAGCGAACGGCGGCTGCCGAGCCGGACAGGATCATCCGGACGCCCGCCGAATGAGTCCCATTCGAGGTTCATGCTTCAAGGTCAGAGGAGATGGTGCGATCTCAAACCGCGTGAATTTTTAAAGCGTGTCATCGCCCGTCAGAAGCGCGTCTTCGCTAAAGCATGCCCGGCGTCTCCCGCGTGAGCGGGATAGTTGACACACTCGTTCGGGTGAAGGCATTAAGCCATAGCAGCAATGGCTATGTTATTTGCTGCGCTGCATGAGTCCGAAATTGGCACCAAAGCGGACGTCCGCCGGCCGCCCTGAATTTATGGGTTCACGCCCTAATAAAATCCGTGAAAATGATGGATCGGCCCGTGACCGTGGCCGACACCGAGGCGATCGGCCGCCGCGATGGCGGCACTGATCCAGGCCTTGGCGTTGCGAAGAGCGCTTTCCAGCCGCTCGCCTTTGGCAAGGCCGGCGGCGATGGCGGAGGACAATGAGCATCCGGTGCCATGGGTATTTTCGGTGGCGATGCGTGGCGCCGGCAGCGCGAGCATGCCGTCGCCGGTCACGAGATAGTCGATGCTCTCGCTGCCCTGCGCATGGCCGCCCTTGATCAAGACGGCCGGACAGCCCATCGCCAGCAACCGCTGGCCCTGGCGCGCAATAGCGGCTTCGCCCGATGCGATCGGCTCATCGAGCAAGGCGGCGGCTTCCGGCAGGTTCGGCGTGATCAGCGAAGCGCGCGGAATGAGTTGTGTGCGCAAGCTCTCGATCGCGTCGGCAGGAAGCAGCCGATCGCCTGAAGTCGCCACCAGCACGGGATCAAGCACGACATGTTTTGGCGACCAGCGCACCAAGCCGGCTGCGATGGCATCAATGGTCGCGAGCTGCGCCGCCATCCCGATCTTAACGGCCTTGACCTTAATATCGCCGAAGACCGCGTCGATCTGCGCGGTCACGAACCCGGCGGGCACCACATGAATACCGTTGACGCCATGGGTGTTCTGCGCGGTCAGGGCCGTGATGACGGAGGCGCCGTAGACGCCGAGCGCCGCGAACGTCTTCAGGTCGGCCTGGATGCCGGCGCCGCCCGACGAATCCGAGCCGGCGATGGTGAGCGCGGTGGGTATCGTCACCGCCTGGCCCGCAGGAGTTTCAGCGGTCGCGTGAAGGTCATGGGCGTTATCCCTAGCGCGGGGCGCGATCCGCAGCAAGTTCGCTGGCCGCGGCGCCCGGCTTTAGCTCGGTTGATATAGGGTGGGTTTACATTGATACGTTTTCTTGGCGTGAACCGGTATTCACCTCGCTTGAAAACGCTATATTGGTGCGGCGCGACGCCTTCCCGGAGACAACAGCGATGGTTCCCTTCTTCGTCCAGTTCAAATGCAAGCTCGGCCAATCCTACGCGGTCGCCAACGCGCTCGCCGAGGCCGAGATTGCCTCGGAGATCTACTCCACCGCGGGTGATTACGATCTCCTGGTGAAGTTCTATGTCGATAACGACACCGACATCGGCCACTTCGTCAACGAAAGGGTCCAGGTCATTCCCGGCATCCAAGACACCCATACCATCATCACCTTCAAGGCGTTCGGCACCGGCTAGATGGCGCTGGGCCCGCCACGCCTGATAGCACTACCCGGCCCGGACGACCGTCGTGGTGTCCGCCCTGCCGCAACCGGATTTCCTGCTGGAAATCGAATGCGAGGCGCTTCTGGAATAATTGCCGGATGAGCGCCCACACATTTCCGCGCTCAAGACTTGTCACTGCCCTTCGCCGCTTTCTTGGGCCGCGGCGGTCCCCCCACCGGCGGCAGCGACTTGAGATAGTCCGCGATCACGGCGCGATCCCCAGCGCTTAATTGCGAGGTGTTCCTGATCACGCGCGCCATCGAGCCGCCGGCGGTGTCACCATCGGGTGTTTGTCCGGTTTCAAGAAAATAGGCGATGTCCGTCACGCTCCATTCGCCGAGTCCTTTTTGCGTGATGTTCGGCACCCAGCCCTCGCCTTCCGGATTCGGTCCGCCGGCAAAGCGCTGCGCGGCGACGATGCCGCCCAGGAAATTGCGCGGGCTATGACACTCGGCGCAATGGCCGAGGCTGTTGACCAGATACGCTCCGCGATTCCATTGCGCGGAGTGCGCAGCGTCCGGCACGAAAGGCTTGCCGTCCAGAAACAGCCATTTCCAGATTCCGACGTTGCGACGGATATTGAACGGAAACGGCACGTCGTGATCGCGCACCTTGCCGGACACCGCCGTCAAAGTCTTGAGGTAGGCGAACAGGTCGCGAATGTCTTCAAGCTTCGCATGCTGATAAGACGGATAAGGAAAGGCCGGAAAATAATGCGTGCCGGCGGGCGACGTGCCCTTGACGAGGGCCGTCACGAAATTCGCCTCGGTCCAGCGCCCGATGCCGTCAGTAGTGTCGGGCGAGATGTTGGGCACATAGAACGTCCCGAACGGCGACGGCAGGGCGAGCCCGCCACCGAGTTTAAGGCGGTCGGGCTGACCCGGCACCGCATGGCAGGAGGAACATCCACCGGCATTGAACGTTGTGAGACCGTTAGCGAGATTTGGCGTATAGGCCGGCAGCAAATCCGAAGAGATGACCGCCGGTATTGTGAGCCACCAGAACACCGCGAAGCCGATGGCGGCGGCAACCAGGAAGCCAGGGATAGTTCGTCGCAACATTCACCGATCCGTCATTATCGATTGCAACCTTACGGCTAGTCTGATCGGAGGGCGAGCCATCAATGACTTCAAAATTTCTCGCTATCGAGGTCGTCAGCGGGAATAAAATCGAGAACCGGCTGTTTTGAAATCGGCACCATCAATAAACGTTCACAGGGAGAAAACCATGTCGAATACCAGGATCATGCTTGCGACGCTGGCGCTGGGGACCGCCATTGCCTTCGCCGGACCCGCCTTTGCCGAGAAGATGAAAGCCACCCTCAACGGCGCATCGGAGGTGCCTCCCACCAGCAGCGCCGGCAAGGGCTCCGCCGATATCGACTACGATCCCGCCACCAAGAAAATGAGCTGGAAACTGACCTATTCGGGGCTCTCCGGCCCCCCCACCGCGGCGCATTTCCACGGGCCGGCCGAACCAGGCAAGAATGCCGCCGTCGCCGTCGCGATTCCCGGCGCCGCCTTAAGCCCCGCCGAAGGCAGCGCCACGCTGACGGACGCCCAGGCAGCGGAACTGATGGCCGGCAAGTTCTACGTCAATGTCCACACCGCAGCCAATCCGGGCGGCGAAATCCGCGGACAGGTGACGAAGTAAGGCTTGGCTTTCAAGTAAGGCTTTGGTTTTCAAGTAAGGCTTTGGTTTTCAAGTAAGCCTTGGCTTTTCCTGTAACCCTTGGCTTTAGCGACAAAAGGGGCGAGCGCGTCAGGCGCCCGCCCCTTTTTCTTCGCCTTTTTGTTGGCCCGGAGCCTTATCGGTTCTGATCGAATCAGAACCGATGTCTATTTTTCGATGCGTTTTCTTCACGCGAACCGGGACCCACCCCGCATCAAGTGCGGGGCAGCGCTCGTTCTAAATCGAACTGAAATCAGGTTTTCTTGACGCGGAAGGTCTCGTGACAGCCGCCGCATTGCTTGCCGATGACGGACAACGTCGCCTTCAGCGAATCGAGATCCGTGATCTTGCCCTTGGCGTCCGCTACGGTCTTGCCGAAGCTTGCGATGTGCTCGCTGAAACCAGCCTTGTCTTCCCAGATCTTGGGAGAGGGGCTGTAGTCGCCTTCCCACTTGGCCCCCTTGAGGCTGTCGGGAAACAGCGTCGGAAGGTTCTTGGCGGTGTCCTCGAACTGGGCGAGCGCAGTATCAACCGTAGCCTGGTCATATGGCTTTTCGCCCTTGACCATCGCTGCCAGCGCACCGGCGTTCTTTCCGTTGCCCTTCATGAAGGTCTGCGTGTGCTTGACCGCATCCTGTTGCGCCATCACCGCGCCGACGCCGAGCAACAACGTTCCAACAACCACGACAGTTCGCATCATCAGTCTGATCCCTCTGGTTTTTTCAAGCAAGGTAAACTCGTTACACGCAGCTAAACAAATGCAGCCATCTTTCCAACACCACGCGCGGGACTTCATTCCCGCGCGCATGAATATCACAGGCTATGCCGGCGCTGATGCTCGCGGATCGCGATCCAGACCCGCTCAGCGGTCGCAGGCATGTCGATATGATCGATCTGTTATTCACGCCACAGCCCTTCGATGATCGCATTGACGACCGCTGGACAGGAGCCGATCGCGCCGGCCTCGCCCGCGCCCTTGACGCCGAGCGGATTAGTCTTGCAGGGGATGTTATGCGTCTCGAATACAAAGGGCGGACCGTCAGCGGCGCGCGGCAGCGCATAGTCCATGAACGTTCCCGTGACGAGCTGGCCATCCTTCGGATTATAGACCGCCTGCTCCATCAAGGCCTGACCGATCCCCTGCATCGCGCCGCCATGCACCTGGCCGGCGAGCAGCAACGGATTGAGCGTCACCCCGAAATCGTCGACGATGACGTAATTGACGATCTTGATGATGCCGGTGGCCGGATCGATTTCAACCTCGGCGAGATGGGTGCCGTTCGGATACGTCCCGTCGGCGCTGGTGAAGGTGGCGCTCGCGTTCAGCTTCGACGGATCGTCGCCCGCGCGTTTGGCCAGATCGGCAAAGCTGACCGAGCGGTCGGTGCCGGCGATCCGCACCGTTCCCTCTGATATCTCGAGGTCGCTGCTGCTGGTTTCCAGCGCCTCGGCGGCGATCTCGCGCAAATTCGCGCCAAGCTGGCGGGTCGCACGCTCGACGCTGACGCCGCCGGTGGGAATCGACGCCGAACCGCCGGTACCGAGGCCGGCGGCGATCTGATCGGTATCGCCCTGGAAGATATGGACACGCTCGGGCGCGAGTCCGAACTGCTCGGCGACGAGTTGCGCATAGGCCGTCTGGTGGCCCTGCCCGCTCGACTGGGTGCCGATCAGGACCGACACATCGCCATTGGGATCGAGCCGCACATTGGCGGTCTCCTCACCCATCGTGCCGCACACCTCGACATAGCTGGCGAGTCCGATGCCGCGCACGAGACCCTGTTTCTTCGCGGCCTTGGCGCGCCTGGGAAATTCCTTCCAGTCGGCGATCTCCATCGCCCGCTTCATATGCGCGGCAAAGTCGCCGGAATCATAGACCTTGCCGGTCGCGGTCTTGTAGGGCAACGCGCGCGGCGGAATGAAGTTCTTGCGCCGGATCGCATCCGGTGTCAGCCCAAGCTTGCGCGCCGCCGCATCGACCAGCCGCTCGACCACATAGGCGGCCTCGGGACGGCCGGCCCCGCGATAGGCATCGACCGGCACGGTGTTGGTGAAGACGGTGCGGACGCGGCAATGAAAAGCCTGAATGTCATAGAGCCCGGGCAGCATGCCGGCGCCGCCATGCGGGATGTAAGGGCCAAAGGTCGACAGATACGCGCCCATATCGCCCATCAGATCGACGTCCATCGCCAGGAACTTGCCATCCTCGGCCAGCGCCATCCGCGCCGTAGTGACGTTGTCGCGGCCTTGCGCGTCGCCCATGAAATGATCGGCACGGTCGGCGGTCCACTTCACCGTGTTGCGCAGCTTGCGCGCGGCGAACGCGGCCAGCGCGTATTCGCGATAGGGAAACAGCTTGGTGCCGAATCCGCCGCCGACATCCGGACAGATCACCCGCATCTTTTCCAGCGGGATCTTCAGCACCATGCCGCCGATGATTTCGCGCAGGCGATGACTGCCCTGGCTGCCGATCGTCAGCGTCAGATGATCGCGCCTGGCGTCGTATTCGCAAACCACCGCGCGCGTTTCCATGAAATTGGTGACGATGCGCGGATTGACAATCGAGACCTCGGCCACCGCATGCGCGTTCGCGAATGCGGCCTCCGTCGCCTTCTTGTCACCGATCGGCACGTCGAATAGCACATTGCCGGGATGCTGAGGCCAGACCTGCGGCGCGCCGTTCTTGACCGCATTGGCGACACCGACCACGGCCGGCAGCGGCGTCCAGTTGACCTCGATCGCCTCGATCGCGTCGCGGGCCTTGTCGAGCGTTTCGGCAACCACGAATGCAACGGCATCGCCGACATGGCGCACCACATCCCGGGCGAGAATCGGATAGGGCGGCCCCGTGAACGGATTCTCTTCCAGATTGAACAGGCACGGCAGGTCGCCCAATTCCCCGACATCCTCCGCGGTGAGGATCGTGGCGACCCCCGGCAGGCCGCCGGCAGGGGCGACATTGATGGTGAATTTCGCGTGCGCATGGGGCGAGCGCAGCACCAGCGCGTGCAGCGCCGGCTGCGGCGCGTGGTCGTCGGTATAGCGGCCTTTGCCGCGAATCAGCGCATCGTCTTCCTTGCGGAGCACGCTTTGACCGACGCCGAATTTGATGGGAGCCATCGTGCCTCCAATTACGATCGTTTGTTGGTTGCATATTGGCGCGGATCGCGCGGCAGCGCAAACGGCTCTTTGTCTTGACGCGTTTTCTTTACCGGTACCCACCCCGCATCAAGCGCGGGGCAGGCTTTCGCTGGAGAACGCTTTAGCTGCGCACCAGTGATCGCAGCCAGCCCTTGCCGAACAGCAGCAGGATCGAACCGGCATAGACCAGCGTACCGACGACGATCAGCCACAGAAACGCAATCTCGTCGGGCCATCCGCTTAGTCCGGCACGATGCGAGCCCGCGAATCTTGCGGCCAGCCACAAGGCGGCGGCCAGAACGACGCCGGCCGCGACAAACTTCGTCACCGATTGCAGCAGCGCACGATCGAGATCGAGAAACCCTCGTCGCACCGCAAACCCCATCACCAACAATAAATTGATCCAGGCACCGACCGCGGTCGCGAAGGCGAGACCGACCTGCGCCAGCGATCCAACCAGCGCGATTTTCAGCGCGACGTTGACGGCGACACCCGACAGCGCCGCCTTTACCGGCGTCGCGGTATCCTTGCGGGCGTAGAAGGTGGCCACCGCGCTGCGGATCAGCACAAACGGAATTAGTCCGACCGCGTAGGCCGCGAGCGTGGCGCCGGCGGCGGCGGCATCGGCCTTCGAGAACGCCCCGCGCGCGAACATCGCCCGCATGATGACGTCAGGCACCGTCAGGAACGCGGTCACGAACGGCACTGAAAACAACAGCGTAAAATCGAACGCGCGCCGCTGCGACGCCATCGCGCCGGCATGGTCTTCCGATGTCAGCCGCCGCGACATTTCCGGCAGCAATACCGTGCCGATCGCGATCCCGATCACGCCGATCGGAAGCTGGTTGAGCCGGTCGGCATAATACAGCGCCGACAGCGCGCCTGCGGGAAGGAAGGTCGCGATGATGGTGTCCGCAAACAACGCGACCTGCGTACCCATCGAGCCTACGGTCGCGGGCCCGAGCGCGCGGAAGAAGGCGCGGACATCCTCATCGAGCCTCGGCGGCGCGAACCGGGGCAATCCGCCATGGGTAGCCAGATCGCCGGCAAGCAGGAAATATTGCAGAAAACCCGAGATCAGCACGCCCCACGCCGCGGCGTGGCCGGGCGTCGGAAAGAACACCGCCAGCGCCAGCGTGGCCATCATCGAAATGTTGAGAAAGATCGACGCCGCCGCCGCGCTGGCGAAGCGATGCATCACGTTGAGCATGCCGCCATACAGCGTCACCAGCGT
>Ga0210396_10004884_pt1 | contig 13039 bp, 13 predicted proteins | sample IncBWH17OmetaG_FD_155466 | JGI IMG/M metagenome (GOLD analysis project Ga0210396, IMG submission 155466) | Forest soil microbial communities from Barre Woods Harvard Forest LTER site, Petersham, Massachusetts, United States - Inc-BW-H-17-O ...
TCTCATGGTCATCTCCTGCGCCGGCGCAATTGACGCCTCATCTTATTCGTCAAATCCATGGCAAACCACCGCGGGGAGAGGAGAAGATCCTGGCAGGTCTGCGCGAGCTTCACGATGCACTTGTGGGCGGCGATCCTCGAGGCGCGATGAGTCATCATGGAGAGGGATGGCGACATCTTTTTTTTCAATCCGTTCGGGCGCTGGGGCGATATAATCAAGATTATGACTACCGGCGCATCCGTTCTTGAGCGAGTCATCAAACCCCGAACCGGCGGATTTTCCGACGAGCATGCGCGGTACGTCCTGTCACTCGATTTCTCGCCTGAGGAGCAGGCCCGCTACGCCGAGCTTGCACACAAGGTTCAGCTTGGGACTCTGACCGAGCAGGAACAAGCGGACCTCGACGACTTTGTCGCGGCCAATGCGCTGCTGACGATCCTCCAATCCAAAGCGCGAGTCTCGCTAAGGCAGCACAACTCCGCAGCGTGAGCCGGCATGGACCGCACTCTCGAAGAACTGGTGCGGCAGCGTGCGGGAAATGTCTGCGAATACTGCCGCCTCCCGCAACGGTTTTCCCGTCTGACCTTCCCTGTCGATCATGTGATCGCTCTTCAACACCAGGGGCCAACGGTCGAAGGCAATCTTGCGCTCGCGTGCCCGTTTTGTAACAACCACAAGGGACCGAACATCGCTGGCATCGACTCAGAAACTGGCCAGTTGACCCGTCTGTTTCACCCAAGGCGCGACCAGTGGAGCGAACATTTCGGGACGAATGGGCCGATTATCATCGGTTTGACCGACATCGGACGCGTGACGATCGCCGTCCTTGCAATCAATCACCCGATTCAGATCGCGATCCGGAGGACGCTGCTCGAAGAAGGCGGGCATCTTCGCTAGCGAAACAGGCGCCTTCAGACCCATTTGGCTGCTGCGATTGCGACGTGTTTCTCGGACGCTGCGAATCGGCTCAATTCCATTTGCAAATCCGACGAAAAGCAGAGTGACCCGGCCCATTATGTCCGAGCAAGCTCCAGTCGCCGCACATTCCCGCCATCGCTGGTCGATCCGTTTCTGGGTGGCCGCGGCGGTGGGCCTGGTGACGTTCGCCGTGTTTTTCTCGGTGCTGAAACACTGGTTCGTCTTCTGGGACGACGATGTGTTCATCATCGGCAACCCCGAGCTGAACCCGCCGACGCTGGCGGGCCTGGCGAGAATCTGGGCCAACCCCTGGATCGGGTACAACCAGTTCTTTGTTCCGATCAACTACACGCTCTGGTGGATCATCGCCCATTTCGCGTCGATCCCCGGCGCGCCCAACACGCACGCGATTTTCCTGGCCCCGGCGTTCCACGCGATCAACCTTTGCTCGCACGTGATCGCCTCGATCTGTGCGTTCCTGATCCTGCGGAAGCTGGTGAAGTCGGATTTCCCCGCGGCGGTGGGCGCGCTGTTCTTCGCGCTGCACCCGCTCCAGGCCGAGCCGGTCTCGTGGGCGGCGAACATGTACACGCCGCTCAGTGGGGCGCTGGCGCTGGGCGCGCTGCTGGCTTACTTGAGCTTTTCGGATGCGCCGCGCGGGTTTGGCCGCTGGATCGTCTTCACCCTTGGGACCTTCTGCTTCCTTGCTGCCCTGCTGAGCAAACCGTCGGTTGTTCTGTTGCCTTTCATCGCTGCCGCGCTGGAATTGTTTCGCGGGCGAAAGCCCAGGGCGCTTTGGCCGCTGCTGGCCTGGCTGCTGCTCGGCGCCGCCGACGCGATCGTCACGCACCACGTCCAGAGCGGGAATGCGGCGTTTCACCCGCCGCTCTGGAAGCGGCCCTTTATCGCCGGTGACGCGCTGGCGTTTTACCTGGGCAAGGTCCTGCTCCCATTCAATCTCGTTCCCGACTATGGGCGCTCGCCCGAGCACGTGTTGCAAAGCGCGTGGCTGTGGTGGGCATGGCTCATTCCTGCTGCGACGATCGCCGCGTGCTGGACGCTGCGGAAACGGGCGCCGTGGCTTTGGTGCGGCGCGATCATATTTGTGCTCGGCGTGCTGCCGATGCTCGGGCTGGTTCCCTTCGATTTCCAGAGCTTCTCGACCGTCGCCGACCGCTACGTCTACCTCTCGCTGCTGGGCGCGGCGATGATCGTGTCGTTCGCGACGCAACTGCTCGCCAGCCGTGCCAAAGAGCACCTTCGCGGCCTGGCCCACGTCGCGCCGCTGGCGATTGCGCTGGCGCTTGGCGCCTTTACGGTCCGCCAAGTCGGCTACTGGGAGGACACCGGCGTGCTGTTCCACCACACGCTTGAAGTCAACCCGCACAGCCAGGTGGCGCACCTCCAACTCGCCTACGTGCTGCTCAACCGGGGCGGCCAGCCGGAACTGGAGGAATCGCTGGACCACTACCAGGCGGTTCTGGATGACCGCCCGCATGACCCGCGGCTGCTGGTAAACATCGGGATCGTGCTGCGCCGCCTGGGTCGCCCGACTTCGGCCGCCGCTTATTTCGATCAGGCCTGGCACATGGACCCGAGCCAGGTGCAGGTCGAATACATGCTGGCGGACGCGCTGTTCGCGGCGGGCGACCGCCGGGGCGCGATCACCGCCTTCAGCGACGTCTTCCGCCGGCAGCCCGACTTCGTCAACACCGAAATCCGCCTGGCGCAACTTCTGGCCCAGTCCGGCGACACCCCCGCCGCCATCGCCCACTATAAGTCCTACCTCCGCACCCACCCCACCTCCGCCGAGGCCCGGATGGAACTCGCCCATCTCCAGACCACCTCTCCCCAAGCCGCCACCGACCCGCGATAGCGACCGCACATCCCGCACCGCTATAATCGACGGCTCACAAAGCGCTCAGCGATTTGTATCTCTACACAGCCGGATCAAACACAATGCTACACATTCCCATTCTCCGTCAGGGCAAGCCCTATGAGTCGGTCGACAAGATCGAGATCGTTCATCACGCGACCGGCGAGCCAGTCGCCAGGGTCAGCCAGGCGAATCCCGGGCTGATCAGCCGCGACGTGAACCGCTGGGATTACGACGTGCTGGAGCAGTTCACGGTCAAAGAATTGATCGCGATGTGCAGGAAGGCCGCCGAGCTGCTCATGAGCGGCACGCTGCCGGTTGGGGATGCAAAGCAGACCTTCGACGACTACGTTCGCCAGCTCTCCGCGACCACCGGCATGCCGCACAGCTACTGCCGCTTGAACGCCAAAAAGATTCATCGCGTGCTGGATGAGATGGAGGCGATCCTGGCCGGGCTGACGCGCGGGTTCGACCTGTCGATCCTGGACAAGGGCTGGGGCTCGGACGAAGGCCGCACGCTGAGCTGGTATCGCGAGGCGCGGACGTTCGGCGCGGTGCTGCCCAGCAACTCGCCGGGCGTTCATTCGCTGTGGATTCCCGCGATCGCGCTGAAGACGCCGATCGTTCTGAAGCCCGGGCGCGAGGAGCCGTGGACGCCGTTGCGGGTGATCGAGGCGCTGGCCGGCGCCGGCGTGCCGCGCGAGGCGTTCGGCTTTTATCCGACCGATCACGGCGGCGCTTCGACCCTGCTTCAGGTGGTCGACCGCGCCATGCTCTTTGGCGACGCCTCGACGACCAAGGCCTGGTCGCACGACCCGCGGGTCGAGCTGCACGGCCCCGGCTACAGCGAGGTGATCCTCGGCCCCGACGCCGCCGACGAATGGGAGAAGTACGTCGACCTGATGGTCTCCTCGATTTCCGCCAACGGCGGCCGCTCCTGCATCAACGCCTCGGCGGTGTGGACGCCGAAGAATGCCGACGCGATCGCCGATGCAGTTGCAAAGAAACTTTCGCAGGTGAAGGCGCTGCCCGTCGACGATCCCAATGCCCAGATCGCGGCGTTCGCCAATCCGCAGATGGCGGTGCGCATGTCGGCGATGATCGACGGGGCATTGCCTGGCGCGCGCGAGCTGACCGCGGAGATGCGCGGGACGCCGCGACTGGTGCAGCAGGGCCGCATTGCGTATCTGCTCCCAACGATCATCCGCTGCGACCTCGAGCACACGCTGGCCAACAAAGAGTTCCTCTTCCCCTACGCCTCGGTGATCGAATGCCCCGCCGGGGAGATTCCGGAGGCGGTCGGCCCGACGCTGGTCGGCACGGTCATCACAAAGGACAAGAAATTCGCCCGGGCTCTGATGAACTCTCCCCACATCGACCGCCTGAACGTCGGTCCGATTCCGACCTGGCAGCTCAGTTGGGACCAGCCGCACGAAGGCAACCTCTTCGAGCACCTCTACCGCCAACGCGCGTTTCAGATCGAGGCGGTGGAAGTGTGACTTGTTCAACCCCGACCCGCCCTATGATGTAGATCGAGAGGCGGCGTGCTCGTCGCCGGAAGTGGCTGGCCGACGAAACGGTTTTGACGCCGCATGAGTTTCGCGCAATCTTCACAACCCACGACGCTGCCCGGCTCCCGCGTCAGGATCGCCTTCGGCGCCGGGAACCTGGAGGCGATTGCATCGATCGTCAAATCCGAAGGCGGCCGGCGGGTGCTGCTGGTGAGCGATCCCGGCATTACCGCCGCGGGGCACGTCGAGCGGGCGGTGCGGGCCCTGTACAAAGGCGACATTCCCGTGCGCGTTTTCGACGAAGCCGAGCAGAACCCGACGACCGAGCACGTGCGCAAGGGATTGCTTGCCGCCCGTCCGTTCAACCCTGACCTGATCGTCGGCCTGGGCGGCGGCAGCGCCATGGATTGCGCCAAAGGGATCAACTTCCTGCTCACCAACGGCGGGAAAATGCAGAACTACTGGGGCGTCAACAAGGCGACGCAGCCGATGCTCCCATTGATTGCGATCCCAACCACCGCCGGCACCGGCAGCGACGCCCAGTCGTTCGCCCTGATCACCGACCCCGAAACGCACCAGAAAATGGCGTGCGGCGACGAGAAGGCGCTTCCGCGGGTGGCGATTCTCGACCCCGATCTCGTCGCGACCGTTCCGCCCGGGGTGGAAGCGGCGGCGGGGATCGACGCGGTTGCCCACGCGGTGGAAACCGCCGGCACCACCAGGCGCAACGACACCTCGCGCCTTCTTTCCAAAGAAGCCTGGCAACTGCTCGAGCCCGCCTACGAGCGGGTGATGACCGACCCCAGCGACCGCGCCGCCCGCGAGGGGATGCTGCTGGGCGCCCACATCGCCGGGGCGGCGATCGAAAATTCCATGCTCGGCGCCGCTCATTCGTGCGCCAATGCGCTGACTGCAATGTTCGACACGGTGCACGGCGTCGCCGTCGGGCTCATGCTGCCTTACATCATCCGCTTCAACAGCGAAGGGAATGGCACGAACCCGTATTCCGACCTGATGGAGGATGCCGAGGCGCTGGCCGGGCGGATCGAGCGGATGCTTGATGCCGCGTCGCTGCCGCGCAAAATCTCGCAGGTCGGCGTGTCGTCCGATTCGATCCGCGAGCTGGCGGGAATCGCAGCCAAACAGTGGACCGCGACTTTCAACCCCAGGCCCGTCGGTCCTTCGGATTTTGAGGCGATTTTCCGACGCGCGCTCTGACTGCAATGCCCAATGCCCACGGATGCTATCCGCGGGCTTCAGTGGCGGTGGTTGTACGATTGAGCGAATTGCCAATGCCCGCGCACCCTCCTGTCATTGCGATTGTCGGCGCCGGCGCGGTGGGCGGGTATTACGGCGCTCGTCTGGCGGAACACGGACACGACGTCCACTTCCTGCTCCGCTCCGATTATGAGACCGTGAAAAGCAAGGGCTGGTCGGTCAAAAGCATTGCGGGAGACTTTGACCTGCGGCCCGATCGGTTCCACTCCTACGACGACCCGCGCAAAATGCCCGCGGCCGATTTGATCGTCGTCACACTCAAATCGACTTCGAGCGACCAGTTCGATCCGCTGATCCGCCCGCTGCTCAAAAGCGATTCGGTGATCCTGACGCTGCAAAACGGATTGGGCAATGAGGAACGAATTGCGGAACTTTTCGGCCCCGAACGATTGATCGGCGGCCTGGCCTACGTCTGCACCACCCGCGTCGCGCCCGGTCAAATCCACCACACCTTCAACGGCAAAATCCAGCTCGGCGAGTTCACCGGCACGCCCAGCGACCGCGCCCGCGACATCGCCAAACTCTTCGAATCGAGCAACGTCACCGCCGAGGTATTGTCGAATTTCCGCTGGGGCAAATGGCGGAAGCTGGTGTGGAACGTGCCGTTCGGCGGGCTGGGGGCGCTGCTCGATCTCCACACCGACGAGCTGCTGGCGGATCCCAAAGGTGTGCAATTAGTACGCGCGCTGATGCAGGAGGTAATCGACGCCGCCGGGGCACTCGGCCATCAGATGGCGCCCGATCTGATCAAGCAGATGATCCCGTACACATTGGAGATGGGGCATTATCGCTCGAGCATGCAGGTCGACCGCAATGAGAACCGCCCGATGGAAGTCGAGGCGATCCTCCGCGAGCCGTTGCGTCAGGCAAGACAGGCGGGCGTTGAGGCCCCGCGGCTGGCGTCGCTCTACGAGCTGCTCTCGATTCTCGATTCCCGCCGGGGAGCCGCTTGCCCCGCTGTCGCGGGGCTCCGGGGAATGACGAAATCCGAATGACGAATGACGAATCAAATCCGAAAAACGAATGACCGGAGCTCGAAACCCGTCGACGGCGGGTTTTCGTTTCGTTATTCACTCATTCGGTCATTCGAGCTTGATTCGTCATTCGTCATTCGGATTTCGTCATTTGAACACTGAGCGCTAGACTGCCGCTAAACTGCCCATTGGAGGCCTCTCATGATTCGAGTGCTTTTGCTGGCGGGCGCCCTGTGCTTCAGTCCCTGCTGTGCCGACGGCGCTGATGCGCCGCCCGCTGTGCAGCCGAAGGTCGGGAAGCTCCCGCACATCGAATTCAACGGCCGCACGAAGCAGGTGCGCGTGGAATGCGAGATGCTCGGGTGCAACGCGCCGCTGGAGTTTTTCTGCTGCGTCAAAGGCACCAACGATTACGAGGCGATGATCCGCTCGGAGGTGAGGCCGTCGGCGCTGCACTTTGCCCTGCTGGCGGTCGGGCTTGTGCCCGGCGAGCCGGTGCATTTTTCGGAGGCGGCGCAGAAGTGGCTGCCGCCGCACGGCCCGCCCCTCCAGATCACCATGGAATACCAGAAGGACGGCAAAACCGTCGCCGACCCCGCGTGGCGATGGATGCGGGATGTGCACACCAAGAAAGCCGCCCCGCCTTTTACGTGGGTTTTCTGCGGCTCGCGAACGCTGCCGGATGGCAAGTACGCCGCCGACATGACCGGCTATCTGGTCAGCGTCGTCAACTTCGATCTGACGGTTGTCGATGTTCCCGAACTGGCCAGCAGTTCCAATGAGACGCTCGAGTGGGAACGCAATCCCGACGTGACGCCCATGGTCGGTACGCCGCTCTGGATGATCATCGAGCCGGTGGGAAATCAGCACGCTGGCGATCAACCCGCGACGCAGCCGGCCGATGCGCCGCAAACGGAAGCGACCGCGCCGACCGGGTTGTCCGGCGCTGATGCGGTAACCGCGAGCACCGACGCGCAAATTGCCGCCGCCCAGGATGCCGTGAAAAAGCTCCAGCAGCAGTGGGAGCAGCGGCTCGGTCCACACCGCGCCGCTCTGCGCGACGCCGCCGAAACGCATTACAAGGTGATCCAGGAATTGCGCACGCAGCAGCAGAAGCTGATCGACGCCGCCGACCGCGTGCAGCGGACGATCGACGATTTGGAGAAATCCTACCAGGACCTGACCACGCCGCGGCCGGAATCGCAGTGAAGCTGGGCACAGGCAAACTTTCAGCCGCGGCCACTGCTTTTGCTATTTCAGTCGTCGCGACATCGTGGTGCTGGTGGCTGGCCGGGCCGGGCCTCGCGCTGTTTCTGGGCAGCGTCGTTCTGGCCGCGCTCTATGTCCCGTCGCTGGCGCTGGCCGCGGAACGCCCGGCGAGTTGGATCACGTGCTGCGCATCCTCAGCCGGAATCTGTGCGGTGTGGCTGGCATCGCCGGCGCGCGCCGACATTTCAGCGGGCGAATGGCTGCGATGTGCAATGGTGTGCGTTGCGTTTGTCTTCGCGCTGTCGGGTCTGGGGGCGGCGGCGATTAACCTGCGGATGTCACGGCCCATCGCCGCGACCGTCATCGCGTTCGCGGCGATGGCCTGGCTGACCTGGCCGATCTGGCTCAGCCCGTGGCTGACGCAATCGATGGTCGACTGGCTCGTCCCAGCTCATCCCCTGCTGGCCATCAATGGTGTGCTCCAGCACCTGGGAAGCTGGGACCGCGCCCCAATCGCCTATCGCCGGCTCACTATTCTCAATCAGGACATTCCGTATCACCTGCCGCGAAGCGTGTTGCCGGCACTGGCAGTACACGGCGTCATCGGATTGCTCGGATTTGTGCCAACTCACCTCCCGAAGCGCGCCGCGTTTGCCCCCTCCTCCGGGAGAGGGCTGGGGTGAGGGGAAATCGGAGGCGCCTCTCTCTCGGCCCTCACCCCAACCCTCTCCCGGAGGGAGAGGGGGGAAGAAGGCTTTCCGGCACCGCGGCTATTCTCATTTCCGATTGGCCACGCCATGCCGCGCGACAGTGGGAGGCGATTCCAGGTCCTCGATCAACATCGGCGCCAGCACGTTCTGCGCGAACGGCTGCGACATGCACCCAATATGGTTCCCAATATTTTCAAAAGCAATCCATCCCTTGTCATACGGCTTCTGCACGAGCTTCTCGTACTGCGCCTTGTCCGCATCCGGCGGCTGGCGGAACCCGACCAGGCCCGCCGCCTCCGACTTCACTCCGTCGATCGTGCCGAAGAGCCTCGTCCCCGCGCCGAGCACCACCTGATCGTTGTTGCTGAAAAAGACGTACGCCTTGCCGCGCACGTGCCCCAGGGCCTTGGAGAGGTCGTAGTCCGGCGACAGCGCCGAGGCCAGCAGCACCAGCGTCTGCACTTGCATTCCCTCCGGCAGCCGTTCGAGGGCCCAGACGGCGATCCCCGTCCCGCCGCTGTGCGAGGTCAACGTGATCTCGAGTTTCGGGTCTTTGCTCAGCCGATCCTCGATCTGCCCGGCGACCTTCGCGGCCTCGCGCACGTTCCGCTCGTGATTCAAGAGCGCATCGAGTCCCGGATCGTGCTCGGTCCAGTCGTAGATGGAGATTTGCCCGTCCCAGCCGCCCTGGCGCAGTCCGCGGGTCATGCGTCGGTCCATCGTCCGCTCTCCGCCGATCCCCGGAAGGTGCAGCAGCCACGTTTGCGAAAAATCGACGGCGGGCGCGGTGGTTGGCATCGGCGAATCCGCCGCTGCCCGCAGCACCGGCACGGCGGCCGCCGCCAACAGAATCACCAGCGACAAACAGACTCTCCTGTGCATTGCAGCCATTCTATGCATGGGGCCTCAATCGGTTGAACCTTCCTGCACGCGAATATCGAACTGGTTTTTGCCCTGCTGGATGTGCCGCTCCAGTAGCCGCACGTACGAACCGACGCGGGCGGCGTTGTAGTCTTCCAATATCCCCGTGCCCAGGAATGTCCCGTAGCAGGAATGGTTGCGGAACTTGCGGCCGATGTCGTTTCGCACCCAGGAATAATGATGCTGGAGAAGCATTTCGCGGGGAACGATGGAAATCTTGTTCGCGTTCACCGTCCGCGTCGGGTCGCATTTGTAGGGAAAATTCGAGCCGACACACGCCAGGTCCGGCTTGTAAGCACAAATGAAGGGGAAGAATGCGTCGTCGATGTCGTCCAGCTCCCAGTCCGGGCGCTTGAAATACATCTGGCTGTAGATGATCGACACGTCGGCGTCGCCGGATGCGACGAATTCTTTGGCCGCGGCAAACTGCTCGGGTACAAAATATTCATCGCAATCGATCTGGATGAAATGCGTGAAACCGGCCTTGAAGCCCAGTTGAATCGCCCCGAACCGCTTGCGCAGCTCGTTGAGCTGCCCGCGTGTGTTTTCCTGCGGCGTATAAGTCGCCACCTGGTCCACCAGGCCGCGCCGCTTGAGCTGGTGGCACTTTTCCAAAGCCCCCTCGTACACTTCGCCGGAATACGAGACCGTCTGCACCGAACAGAAGACGAAATCAACCAGCGGCCGTACCTGCGCGATCGAGCCTTCGAGCAACTCCTCGCCCTCGAAGACGCTGTAGATCGCGAACAGCCGCACCGCACTTGATTATATCCGGGTTTGCGTCTGCTTGCGCAGGCCGTTAGGTTACTGTCATAAGGAGATTTGCGATGCCGCTCGAGAAATGGTCCGAGGATGTTTACCTCGTGCGACTGGCCGAGGACCCGCAACTGACCGATGAGCTCACCACCCTCGAGCAGGCCGTCGGGGGCAAACGATGCAGCGCCGTTCTGGATTTCACCGGCGTGAAATTCATCAACTCCTCGAACCTCGCCAAGATGCTCAAGCTCCGCAAGCAGTTCCTCGCCGACGGCGGCCGCCTCGTCCTCTGCGGCTTGGGCGATCAAGTCTGGGGCGCACTACTGGTCACCGGCCTGGATAAACTCTTCACCCTCACCGACGACGTGGCTACCGGACTGGCGGCAGTTCAGATGAAATCGGGCGCGTAAAACGAAAAACGTAACGAGCGCCTCGGCGGCACATCGTCACGTTTTACGTTTCACGTTTTACGTTCGACTATCGCGAGTTACAAAGAATATCCCTTCCGATATTCCCTGGACAGGAACGAGTTGGCCTCCGGCCAGTTGGTGAATTTCATGGCTTCGCCATCGTATTCCAGCGGGTGTTGGACGCCGGCACGGATGGCGGCGTTGCCCAGCAGGATGAACTCGGTCAGTTTGCCGGCGATGTTGAAATTGCTGTAGGCCGGGGGTCCGCCCTTGATCGCCGTCACCAGTTCCTTCTTCATCCAAAGGTCGGTGTCCTGGCCTTGCATCCGCGGGATCGTCGGCTCGGGGGCTTTCCAACTACGGAACTTGTTTTCCGGGAGCAGGTGCCATTCGGCGCCGTAATCGTCGGGTGAATACATGACGCCCTTGTCGCCGACCATCAGCGAGCCGCTGGTGGCGACAGGCCGGCCGTAGAACAGCTCGCCGGGCGGCCAGTTGTGCAGATGGGTGCCATCGTCCATCTCAATCTGGCCCTCATACCAGTGCACCTTGACCGGCGGCATGTCGCCGCGGGCGGGAAAGTCGAACGTCACGCTCGCCCACGACGGGTAAGTCTCGAAGTTGACGATTCCCGACTTGGCCCGCACATGGGTCGGGTAAACCTGATCGAGCTTAAGGGCGCGGAACGGCAGGTTCGCCGTGTGGCAGCCCATATCGCCCAGCGCCCCCGTGCCGAAATCCCACCAGCCGCGCCAGACGAACGGCTCATAGCAGCGGGGATCAGCGTCTCTTCCAGGATATTTGGCGACGTACGGCCGGTAGGGCGCGGGGCCGAGCCAGGCGTCCCAGTTGAGTCCCTGCGGCTCGTCCTCGCCCATCGGCCGGTCGGTGCGCTTGGGCGCCTGCGGCCAGATCGGGCGGTTGGTCCAGACATGGACCGAATGCACTTTCCCGATGGCGCCCGCCTGAATCGCCTCCACACCGGCCCGCAGGCCACTCTCGGCGCTGCCCTGGTTGCCCATCTGCGTAGCAACTTTGTATTCGTTGGCGGCATTGCGCAGCGCCCGCGCCTCGGCGACGTAGTGCGTCATCGGTTTCTGGCAATACACCGCCTTCTTGTTCTTGATTCCCATCATCGCCACGACTGCGTGATTGTGGTCGGGAATGCTGACGGTGATCGCATCGATCTCCTTGCCCATCTCATCGAACAACTTGCGGAAATCGGTGAATCTGCGGGCTTTGGGAAAGACCTGGCTGCCGCGCTTCTCCAACACCTTCTCGTTGGTATCGCAGATCGCCACGAGGTTGCCGACTTCGCTGGCCTGGCTCGAATCGCTCTCGCCCTTGCCGGTAATGCCGACCGAAGCGAAATTCACCTTCTCGTTAGGCGACTTGCTCTCGGCTTCCTGCGCCCAGGTTTTGGTCCCTGCGATCCAGAACCCCATGCCGGTGGCGGCCGTGTACTTCAGGAAGTCGCGACGCTTGGTCCCTTCGCTCATGTTGTCAGCTCCTTGGCGTGTCTGCCGATGGATTGAATGGAGGCGCTCGATGATGACCGACGCGCCGATCGAGTTTCCGCACTCTAACGCTCATACGCGCGTGCGGCAAGAACGTTTGTTATCTGTGGGACGCAGCAATTGGCTAGATACCTTCGCAAAACCGCTTGTATTCTTTCATGCGGCCGGCACCGATGGGGTCTGGCAGACCGCGACGCGGTATCGCATCCCGTGACACGGGTTTTTAACCCGTGCTGACGGCGTCCCCGCATAGACGAATCTCTCGATCCGCGACATCCTCAGCATCGCGCGATCCGCACGGGTTGAAAACCGGTTGAAAACCCATGTCACGGGCAGCTCGATCGCACATGCACGTTGGAATCATTTGGAAGGTCGCCGGATGTGTAGTCTTCCTTTCACCTCGCGCCCAGAATTCGACTTGGCGGCCCGGCGGTGCATCGCGCGCTGCGCAGCGGTGAGCGGACGTGCTTGCTGATCGGCGGCGAAGGGTTTCTCGTATTCCTTCATCGCTTCCGCCAGTTCGGTCGCGTTCATCCGATGGTATGGCTTGTGTTTTCGGTTTCACATCGCTGTCGCCTCCGCAGCTTCTTCTATCTGATTCATATCAGCTTGCAAAGGGCTTTGCGCGCATCGTGTGACACAACCCCCACGATGAATTAATCTCACTCCCATGGAGATGACCGGCGGCATCGGAGGCGGCGAGCACGCGGGGCAGACGGCCCGGAGTGCCGGGCGCAAGGGCATCGGTGCGCGGCCGGCAGCCGCGCTCGTCTTCGCCCTGTCGCTGGCGATGCACCTGCCGTTTCTGGGGATGACACCGATGGCGGGGACGGAGGGGCATCGGATTTTGCCGGCGCACGAGATGGTGCGGTCGGGATGGTGGGCGGTGCCGATGCTGTTCGGCAAGCCGTTCATGACCAAGCCGCCGCTGCATTTGTGGCTGATCGCGAGTTCCGAAG
>Ga0210396_10004887_pt1 | contig 13037 bp, 12 predicted proteins | sample IncBWH17OmetaG_FD_155466 | JGI IMG/M metagenome (GOLD analysis project Ga0210396, IMG submission 155466) | Forest soil microbial communities from Barre Woods Harvard Forest LTER site, Petersham, Massachusetts, United States - Inc-BW-H-17-O ...
TTGATGTTCGACGATATGTACACGGCGTTGGACCTCGAAGAGGGCCTGGCACTGCTGAATCGGCACCTGGGGCTGGGGAAATCGATCGGACTCGACGGTGGAGGATGACGTCAAGGTCGATGTCGGCAACCCCGACGACATCGTAGCGGCGCGTCAGGCGGGTCATCAGATGGCTCGCGACCTGGGTTTCTCGTTGACCGATGTCACGATGATCGCGACGGCGATCTCGGAAGTCGCCCGCAACATCACCAGCTACGCCGGCTTCGGGGCGATTCGGGTTTGGGTGCAAGACCGGGAAGGCCGGCAGGCGCTGGTGGTGCGAGCCGAAGACGACGGTCCCGGCATCGCCAACATCGAAAGGGCAATGGAGGACGGCTATTCCACCGGTCGCGGCCTGGGCCTCGGCCTGCCCGGCGCACGCCGCTTGATGGACCGCATGATCGTGGAGTCCACACCGGGTCACGGGACGGTCATCGAGATGTGGAAGTGGATTCCGAACAATGGCTGAGCACGGTTGGCTGGGTCCGATCGAATGGGCGGCCAAGGCGAGAGCGCGGCCCGGTGAAAACATCTGCGGCGACAAGCTTATCGCCGTCGACGTTGACGGCACCGGCGCCCTCATGGGTGTGCTGGACGGTCTCGGCCACGGCGCGGAGGCCGCCGAGGCGGCGAAGCGCGGCGTGGACGTGCTCCGGTCTGGTCGCGCCGAGCCACTCGACGTACTCGTGCGGCGCTGTCACAATGCCCTGTCCGGCACCAGGGGGGCTGCGATGACACTGGCGCGCATCGATTTTCGATCCGACACCCTCAGTTGGATCGGCATCGGTAATGTCGCCGCCGACCTTGTCGCCAAACATCCGGCCGGTCTCGAGGTGCGGTCCTCGGCACGGCTTGCCGGCGGCATCGTCGGCTACCGGATACCCGAAGCGCTGAAACCGCAGCAAGTTCCGATCCGCCCCGGCGACCTGCTGGTGATGGCCAGCGACGGTATCGTCGAAGATCACCTGGACGGTATCGACTTCTCCGCATCGTCATCGACGATCGCCGACCAGATTCTGCACGCACACGCCAAAGGCAACGATGACGCGCTGGTGCTCGCCGCGCGTCACCGAGGCGCGTCGGGATGACGCCCCGATGACTCGCGCCAGCGACGACGATGCCGGCATAGCCGGGATCGGTGGGGGTACCGCCCGCTTGCGGGGGAGAGTGGCGCCATGACTCAAGCCGGCGACTTCCATGCCGGGTACGCCGCCGCGCTGCGTACCTACCTGGAAGCGCGCGGCGAAGAAGACCTCGCCGTCGGCCACGAGCTGGGACGCCGTGCCCTGCAAGAACGCATCAGCATGCTCGACATCATCGAGAACCACTCCTGGCTGATCAACGAACTGGCACAGAGTCGCAGCGGCGTCGACCTGGTCGCTGCGCTGGGTTTCCTGTTGCAGACGCTTGCCCCGCTCGACGTTGCGACCCGCGGATTTCTCGATGGCACAAAGCGTTACGAAGAACAGCGGGCCCGCGCCGAAGATCTGGCCGACCGCGACGAGTTCCGCACCGCCTTGGTGAATTCGCTGCAGGAAGGATTCTTCGTCGCCAATCATGAAGGGGCGGTCACCGAAGTCAATGATGCATTCACCAAAATAACCGGCTACCCGGGGCACAGTGTCCCCTACCGGTGGCCGCACCCGTGGCTGGTCGACCAGAAAGCGGCGCAGCAGCAACAGTTACGGCTCAACCAGGAGAGCCAAGTTCAGTACGAGACACCGATTCGGCATCGAGATGGCCGGCTGGTGTGGGTGACGGTCAACATCAACAGGGTCCCGGCGGATGTCGCCGATAACGCCGTGTACGTCGGGACCATTCGCGACATCACTGCCGAGCGCGCCTTTGCGGCACGGGAAAGCGCGGTCCTGCGCTTGGCCACCGCCGTCGGCGTGGCCAAAAGCGTGGCCGAGGTGCTCACAATCACCCTCGACGAGTGCCGCCTCGCGCTCGACGTACACCGAGTAGTCGCCGCGGTGTGGCCGACGAACGGTGGTGACCCGACGATTCAGGTGGCCGGCGACAAAGCCACAGTGCCCTGGCGTCAACTGGATCCACTGCTGCGTCAGATATTCCAACAGGCGCGCCATCAACTGCCGCTCACAGTGCAGCCGATCGACTGGCCGGATAATCCGGGCGCGGCGGGCGGAATCGTTGCGGTCCTCACCGGCGGCGGAGATGTCGCATTGTGGCTGGAGCTCCGGGTGCCCCGCCGGGTCAGCGCGGAGGATCGTCTGCTGGTCACCGTGCTCGTCGGCCACCTCGGGCTGGCAATACAGCACGTGCGCCAATTCGAGACTGCACGCGAGACTTCGCTGACACTGCAGCACGCGATGCTGGCGCCAACGGAGCTGCCGCCCGGCTTCGCGGTCCGCTACGAACCCGCGGTGTCGCCGTTGGAGATCGGCGGCGACTGGTATGACGTACTGCGGCTCGGCGACCACCGGATCGGCATCATCGTCGGTGACTGTGTGGGACGCGGCCTGTCCGCGGCCGCGGTGATGGGTCAGCTTCGCAGCTCTGCACGGGCGCTGCTGCTCACCGGTGCCGAGCCGGCCATGCTGCTCGAAGAGCTCGACGCCGTGGCCGAGCTGATCCCAGATGCCTTCTGCACCACAGTTTTCCTCGCGGTGCTGGATACCGATTCCGGCGAATTCTGTTACAGCTGCGCGGGCCACCTGCCGGCTGTGCTGGCCGCGCCGCATTCCGGGCCGACACTGCTCGCTGACGCTCGCTCAGTTCCGCTGGCGGTGCACCGCAAGGCGTCTCGTCCACAAGCATCCGTGGTTCTGCCACCCGGTTCGACGTTGATGCTCTACACCGACGGACTGGTCGAGCGGCGCGAGGTCTCGCTCGACAAAGGCATCGCGCAGGTTAGCGCGACCGTGGCCGGCGGGATGAACCTGCCCGTCGATGCCGTCGCGGACGCAGTGCTCGCCGAGATGGCGCCGCCAGCGGGATACGACGATGACATCGCAATCGTCATCTATCGGCATCCCTACGCGCCGTTGACGATTGACATGGCCGCAGCGGCCGAACAATTGAGCGACGTCCGGCATCAGTTCGGCGCGTGGCTGCGGGCCGCTGCCGTTCCGGAGGGGACGATCGCCGACATCGTCTTGGCGCTCAACGAGGCGGCCGCCAACAGCATCGAACACGCCTACCGAGGACATGAACCGGGCGAGGTGCGCATCGAAGCCGAAAACGACGGCGCGCGAGTGCATGTGCGGATCATCGACAAAGGTTCATGGAAGCCGGCACGGGCCGACCCCGGCGTCCGCGGACGCGGATTACTGCTGATCCGGGCGGTCAGCGACTGGCTCGAGATGGACTGCACCCCGTCGGGTACGACGGTGAACATGATTTTCCATTTGCCCGACCAGACGTCGTAACGCCAGCGGCTATGGCAGCACCGTATGCATCAACATCACGTCGTACGCCGACCACAGCGACAGGTTGAAGTACAGGTCTCTGCCTGACGACCAGGGATGGATCATCGGCGCATATATGCCGCCGGGCATCGAAAATGACGACACCAGTGGTTGTTCGGGACTCCATGGCCCTGTCGGAGTCGGCGCGGTCCGCGCCACCACGTCGTTGCTGCCGCCGTTGGTGTAGAGCACCAGGTATTGCTTGAGATAGTCGTTGTACTGCGCTGACATCTCGCCCACCGGCCCCGGGAAGATCGGCGTCGCCGCGCCCGGGTCCATCGGAACCCAGCCCTTCCCTTCCAACCCAGCCCTTCCCTTCGCCGTTCCAGTACTGATACTTGCTCAGGTCGGGCAGCATGCCCGGGGGGACTCGCGACAGGAATGCCGGACCGCCGCGTCCGGACGGGGTCCCGAAGGAATAGAGGTAACCGTCCCTCCCCTTCATGAACGAGCCCATCTGGAAGTTCTCATTGCCCGGGAAGTACCGGCCGCCCGGGACAGTGTCCGCCGAGGCCAGGCGGATGCTGCCGGGGAAGATCCCCCAGCTCTGGCCATTGTCAACGGATCTGGCGATTCCCGAGTAGTTCGTCGACCATTCGCCGTCGCGACCCCAGTTCTTGATGGACATGAAGCTCATGTATTGGGTTCTGCCAAGGGACATCGCGGACGTCGGAATGATTCCGGTCTCGTGCGATGCCTTGTGGATGCTGTTGAGGACCTGTTTGGAAAGGCCCGGCGCCCAAACCGGTGAGCCGGAGTATGGGTTGTTGGGCACCCCGTCGGCCACGTGAAGCCCATGAGACAGATCGCGGTCTTGGCTGCGGAAAAGTACGTTGTACCGCCACTGCTGGCCACGCACAGCGCAATAGCCGAAGGTGTCACCGAAGGCCATCAAAACCTGGCGATTGGCGGCATCGCCGTTGTCCCAGGGGATCCCGAGGTCGGTTCCCGAGATACCGAACCGTTCGAGGGTGCGATTAGGGCTGTTCGGTCCGGTCACGAAGTCGATTAGGGCTGTTCGGTCCGGTCACGAAGTCGACCAGCGAGGTCGGGGCACCGGCGACCCCCGCGGGCGGGGGCGGTGGTGCCGGCACGGCCTCCGGAACCGCCTGATTGACGTTCGGGGACCCGGGGACGGCGCCGGGAGGAGTGGGCCCCGGCGTCACCGCAGCCTGGAGTTGCGCCTGCCTCTGGGCTTGGGTCAGGGGTTTAAGGAGGGAACCGAAGGACTGGATCAGCGGACCCAGTTTGGGCAGCGGGGCGTTCTCGTTTGTACCCCGAGGCCTGCGCCCGGTCGGTGGTGCCACGACCGGCGCAGGCGCAGGCATGTCCGGGAGTGCCGCCGGGGGCGGGGCGTTCGCTTCGGGCGCGTTACAGGGTGTGGCGCTCACCGGTGGCGCGATGCCGATCGGAAGAACGAGTCCGAGAGCAGTAGCCGACGCCACCGACATTGAAACGATTCGACGCATCGCCGACTCCCACCTTTCCAAGGGCGATCCGTCGCATTGACGTCCGCAGTTGGCTTATGTGACGATAGTGGTGGATGCGGTTAATGTGACTGCTGAGTTTTCAATAGGTATGCAACCGTGACCGTGTCGCAACCCACTTGGGAAGTGGCGGAAAACGCCACCAGACAAGCGACTTTGGCGGGGATGCCGCCCGCCCAATCGCCTCAGAAGTTGTTACAGGTGGCGGCGACCTGCTGGACAAGTCCAAACTGCTGCTGAGCCCCTGGCGAGCTCGCGATCTGCTGGGCCATCGCCATACGCCGACTCGGCGGCGAGAGGAGGAACTGATGCAGATAGGACTGTGCCACCGGCGATGAGTTGATCTGCGCGGCAGCTCCCGGATCTTGCGCGTTGAGCGCCGCCATCACCTGCGAGTAATTACAGGTCGTGTTGACGATCGGACCAAGGTCAGGATCTGCCGACGCGGTCCCGGCCCCAACGGACAGCGACAATGCCAGACCGCCAACCGCGACAGCCAGTCTGGTCAATGGCCGTTTGATCATTTGTAGTCTCCTTCCAACTGATTACACACCGGCTACCAAGGGGCTGGTGGGCGCCGGTTCGCTTCGGCGAACCGATCGGGCACCCGGACTTGCCGGTGATGACCGTGTTCGGCGAGGCCGTACGGGGTCCGGTCCGGAACCGGATATCCGCCACCTACGGGCTGCTCTCTCAGCAACAGGGCACGAACCACCGGACGGGAGCCGACTGGCTGGAGTAGAGCACTGGCGGGGCGGAGGCGCACTATTTGCGGCCACCAGAACCAGCGTCCCAGCAGCGCGGCGATAGACGGCGTCATGAACGAGCGCACGATCAAGGTGTCGAACAGCAGGCCCAGGCCGATGGTGGTACCCACTTGAGCGATAATACGCAGGTCACTGACCGCCATCGCCATCATGGTGAACGCGAATACCAGGCCCGCGTTCGTCACAACCTTGCCGGTACCGGCCATCGCGCGGATGATGCCCGTCTTTATACCGGCGCCTATTTCCTCTTTCATCCGGGATACCAACAACAGGTTGTAGTCAGACCCCACCGCCAAAAGGATGATCACAGAAAACGCAAGGACCATCCAGTGCAATTTGATCCCCAGAATATACTGCCAAACCAGCACCGACAGCCCAAACGATGCGCCCAACGAAAGCGCCACCGTACCCACGATAACTAGTGACGCAATCAAACTACGTGTGATGATCAGCATGATGATGAGAATAAGACAGAGCGCAGCGACTCCCGCGATCACAAGATCATACTTGGAGCCGTCTCGGAAGTCCCTAGCGGTCGACCCGGTGCCGGCGATATAGATCTTGGCGTTCGCCAGCGGAGTCGTCTTGAGCGCCTCCGCGGCCGCCGTCTTTATCCGGTCGATACGCGTAATTCCCTCGGGCGTCCCGGGATCGCCCCTTTGCGAAATGATGAATCGAGCCGCTTTCCCGTCCGGAGACAGGAAGGAATTCATCGCCCGCTGGAAGTCCTTGTTCTTGAAAATCTCCGGCGGCAGATAGAAGGAATCGTCGTTTCTGGCGGCGTCAAACGCCTGCCCCATGGCGTTGGCGTTCTCGTTCATATCGTCCATCTGGCGGAAGATCCCGGACATGGTGCTGTGCATGGTGAGCATCATGGTCCGCGATCTCTGCAGGGTTGCGATCATCGGCGGGAATATGGTGAGCATTTGCGGCATGATCGCATCTAGCTGATCGAGGTCTTTGACGAGATCCTGCAGCTTATCGCTAAGCTCGTCAACACCATCGAGTGTATCGAATATCGATCTCAGCGACCAGCAGATGGGAATGTCGTAGCAGTGCTTTTCCCAGTAGAAGTAGCTGCGGATCGGCCTCCAGAAATCCTCAAAATCCGCGGCGTGATTCCGCAGCTCCTCGGTGATGAGTTTGATTTCCTTCGTTTCAGCAATCGAGTGATGAGTCGTGGCGACGATCTGCTGCAGCAGGGCGTACTGGCGCTTCATGAGATTGCTCATTTTCGTCATCTCATCGGCCTGCTTGAGTATGTCATTCACGCGGGCTTTCATGTACTTCATGTCTACTTCATGTCTTGTAGCATGCCAGCGTTTTGCATGCTGAGCAGAAACGGTATTGACGTGTGTTCGATCGGTGTTCCCTCGGGCCGGGTTACGCCCTGCACCCGAGAAATTCCTGGAACTCGCAGAGCTGCTTTCGCTAGTCTGTTCAATATCAGAAAATCCGCTGGATTGCGCAGATCGTGATCGGACTCGACTAACAGGATCTCGGGCATCATTCGTGCCTGGGAGAAATGACGATCAGCGGCCGCATACCCCAAATTGGCTGGAATGTCTTTGGCGATATAGAGCCGGTCGTTGTAGCTCGTTTGATAGCCCGGCAGTGTCACTAGACCCATCAGCGCGATCGCGCAAGCGGCAGCCAGAATAGGCGCGGGCCAGCGGACAATCGCGGTGCCGACCCGCCGCCATCTACGGCGATCGCACAAGCGGCAGCCAGAATAGGCGCGGGCCAGCGGACAATCGCGGTGCCGACCCGCCGCCATCTACGGACCCCGACCCTGCGCTTGGGCTCGAACAGACCGAAACGGCTTCCGACGGCCAGGACCGCCGGAACCAGCGTGAGCGCGACCGCGACCGTGACGAGCATACCCACTGCGCACGGGATGCCCAGGGAGTGGAAGTAGGGCAGCCGGGTAAAGCTCAGGCAGAAAACCGCCCCGGCGATCGTCAAACCGGAAGCCAAGACAACGCGCGCGACCCCGCGGTACGTGGTGTAGTAGGCCGTTTCCGGGCCCTCGCCGGCCTGACGCGCTTCTTGATATCGACCGAAGAAGAATATCCCGTAATCGGTTCCGGCCGCCATCCCGAGGGCCACCAGCAGATTAGTGGCAATCGTCGAGAGTGCAAAAATATTGTTATGGCCGAGAAACGCGACGATTCCCCGGGCCGCCAATAATTCGATTCCGACTATGAGCAATAGCAGAACCACGGTGATGATCGAACGGTACACAAAAAGCAGGACGATGACGATTATCGCGGCGGCTGCCACGGTAATCTTCAGAACGGATTTATTACCAGCGTGCTGCATATCCGAAATGAGCGGTGCCGCGCCGGTGACATAGACCTCGACCCCGGGCGGCGGCGGCGCCCGTCTTACGATATTCCGGACCGCCGCCACGGATTCCTCCCCCAAGGACGTGCCTTGGTTGCCGGCCAGATTCAATTGCACATATGCGGCCTTACCATCGGGGCTTTGCGCGCCCGTCGCAGTGAGTCGATCTCCCCACAAATCCTGCAAATGCTCGATATGCTTCGAGTCGCCTCGTAACTCACGAACCAATCCGGCATAGTAGCTGCGAGCGTCGTCCCCAAGCGGCTGCTGCCCCTCCAGCACGATCATCGCGAAACTGTCCGAATCGGATTCTTTGAAGTCCTTGCCCATGCGCTTCATGGCCTGCACCGACGGCGCGTCTTGGGGAGCCAGTGATACGGAATGCTCTTGCCCGACTTGCTCCAGCGATGGAACTTCCAGAGTCACAATCAGAGTCAGCGCCACCCAGGCCAGGATGACGAGCAGCGAAAACCTGCGGACGGTCCGCGCGATAAAATAAAGGGGGCCTGCGGGCGTTCGGTGCTCATGTGGCCTTCAACAAGCAGAAGGCGTATGCGCTCAGTTCCGAGATGAGTGCGGACTCATGGTTGCTCGGGCACATCATGGCGGCTCGTGACGGCGATGCCCGACAAATATGCGATCGGTTCCCGCCTCGCCGCCGGGCCAGACAGAGTAACCTCCATCGGTCTGTCGCAGAGACTCCCCCGCGGTGCGCTCTCCGTTCTGAACCGCAAACTCGCCACTTACGGGCTGCTCTCTCAGCAACAGGGCACGAACCAGCGGACGAGGGCCGACTGACCGAAGTAGGGCACTGGCGGGGCGGGGGCGCACTCGCTGCGGCCACCAGAACCACCGTCCGAGCAGCGCGGCGATCGACGGCGTCATGAACGCACGCACGACCAGCGTGTCGAACAGCAGACCGAGGCCGATGGTGGTTCCGATCTGACCGATCGTGAGCAGATCGCTGACCACCATGGACGCCATGGTGAATGCGAAGACCAGGCCCGCGGACGTGACGGTCTTGCCGGTACCGCCCATCGCGCGGATGATGCCCGTGTTTATACCAGCCGGTATTTCTTCTTTCATCCGGGAGACCAGCAGCAGGTTGTAGTCAGAGCCCACCGCCAAAAGGATGATCACCGATATCGCCAGCACCAGCCAATTTATTGGTATGCCCAGAATATACTGCCAGACGAGCACGGACAGCCCAAAGGAAGCGCCCAGCGAAAGCGCTACCGTACCCACGATAACCAGGGCCGCAATCAAACTTCGCGTCATGATTAGCATGATGATGAAAATAAGGCAGAGTGCAGCGACTCCCGCGATAAAAAGATCGTATTTGGAGCCGTCGACCTCGTCTTTCACCGTCGCTGCGGTGCCGGTGAGGTAGATCTTGGCGTCTTCTAGCGGGGTTGCCTTGAGCGCCTCCTCGGCCGCGGATTTTATCGGCTCGACCCGCGAGATGCCCTCGGGCGTCGCGGGATCGCCGCTTTGCGAAATCAGCAAACGGGCGGCCTTCCCGTCCGGCGACAAGAACACTTTCATGACGCGCTGGAAGTCCTTGTTCTTGAAAACCTCGGCCGGCAGGAAGAAGGAGTCGTCGTCTTTGGCGGCGTCGAACGCCTGCCCCATGGCGGTGGCATTCGAGCTCGTGTCATCCATCTGGTCGAAGATCCCGGACATGGTGCTGTGCATGGTGAGCATCATGGTCCGCATGCTTTGCATGGTCGCAATCATCGGCGGGAACTCGGCTAGCAATTGCGGCATGATCACGTCTAGCTGATCGAGGTCTTTAAGGAGATTACGCATCTTATCGGTAATTTCGTCAATACCATCGAGCGTATCGAATATGGATCTCAGCGACCAACAGATAGGAATGTCATAGCAGTGCTTTTCCCAGTAAAAGTAACTGCGGATCGGTCTCCAGAAATCCTCGAAATCCGCAGCGTGATCCCGCAACTCTTCGGTGACCGCCTCGACATCGTGCGTTTCGCCGACCAAGTGATGAGTCGTGGCGGCCATCTGTTGCATCAGGCCATACATACGCTGCATTATTTTGATCGTTTCCGCCAACTCGTCGGCCTGCTTGAGCAGGTCATTCATGCGGTCTTTCTGAAATCCCATATTTTGCGACATACCAGCGTTTTGCATGCTGAGCATAAATGGTATCGAAGTATGCGCGATCGGAGTTCCCGTGGGTCGAGTTATGGACTGGACACTGGAAACGCCTGGAACGGCGAGGACGCCCTTGGCTAGCCTGTTCAATATCAGAAAATCCGCCGGATTGCGCAGATCGTGATTGGCCTCCACCAGGAGGATCTCAGGCGTCATCATTCGCGACTGGGGAAAATGTCGCTGTGCGGCCGCAAACCCTAGACTGGCGGGGAGATCTTTGGGGATATACTTCAGGGCGTTGTAGCTGGGTTTGTATTCTGGCAGCGTTAAAAGCCCGATAAGCGCGACTGCTATTGTCGTAGCGAGAACGGGCGCGGGCCAGCGAACCGGGCGCGGGCCAGCGAACGATCGCCGTGCCTACCCGCCGCCATCCACCGACGCTGATCACGCGCCTCGGGTCGAATAGCCCGAAGCGGCTGCCTAGGACAATTACTGCCGGAACAAGCGTGAGGGCCACCGCGACCGCGACGAATATGCCCACCGCGCACGGGACGCCCAGGGTTTGGAAAGTGGGCAGCCGCGTAAAGCTGAGGCAGAAAAGCGCTCCGGCGATCGTCGAACCGGAGGCCAAGACCACCTTAGCGACCCCGCGGTACGTGGTGTAGTAGGCCGTCTCCGGGTCCTCGCCGGCCTGACGTGCCTCTTGATAGCGCCCAGTGAAGAATATCCCGTAATCCGTTCCGGCCGCGATCCCGATGGATACCAGCACATTAACGACGAAGGTAGTAAGACCAATAAGCCCGTGATCGCCGAGGAACGCGACAATTCCCCGAGCGACCTGCAATTCTATCGCGACCATCAGCAACAAAAGAATTACGGTGATAACCGAACGGTAGACGAGGAGCAACATAACGAAGATCACGGCGATGCTCACCGCCATCATTCTTTGAACCGTCCTGTTGCCACTGCGGCCCATATCCGCAGCGATCGCCGCTGGGCCGGTGACATACGCCTTGACGCCCGGCGGCGGTGGCGTCCGCCCCACGATGTCTCGGACGGCTTGCGCCGATTCGTTCCCTAAGGTCGTACCCTGGTGACCGGCGAGGTCCAATTGGGCGTACACGGCCTTACCGTCGGCGCTTTGCGCGGCACCCGCCGTGAGTGGATCCCCCCAGAAATCCTGGATGTGCTGCACATGCGTCGGATCGTCTTTGAACTGACGAACCAAACGATCGTAGTACCGGTGAGCATCGTCGCCCAAGGGTTGCTGACCCTCCAAGACGACCATCGCCACACTCTCGGAACTAGCTTCCTTGAAGTCCGTAACCATGCGATTCGCCGCCTTGAACGACGGCGCATCTTGGGGATTCTCCGATACTGCATGCGCTTGCTCGACCTGCTCCAGCGAGGGGACGCCGATAGTCACGATGACGGTGATCGCCAACCACGCCAAGATGATGGGCAGCGCCAGTCGACGGATCATCCGCGCTACGAATGGCCGACTGTTGGGCAGCTGATGGTTGCTCATTTGTTCTTCAACGCGCAAGAGGTAAAGGCGTTCACTTCGTTCGATATTTGTTCGGCTTTGACTTCAGCGTCCACCACGATGCGGCAGCCAATGCTGTCACTATCGCCTTGCGCCACGACACTTCCCACGGCCGTCGCCTCGGTGCTCGCGAACTCCACCGACCACGGCAAGCGCGCCCCGTTGACTCGCCGCGGGTTGGCATTGGCGTCGAAATAGCTGATGTTGGCGACGGTCCCCGGCGGTCCGAAGACCTCATACGTCATGTGCTTAGGGTTGAAAGGTTTGGTGTCGTTGATTTTGGTGTCGGCATACAAGGGGCGGTTCTCAGAGCCGAACACACTGTGGAGTCGTGTCACGGTGAATCCGCCGCCGGCGATGACCACGAGTATGACCAACGGAATCCACAACCGCCGCAGAACTCTGAAAATCCCAAATCCCCGATTTCGGCGACTCTTTCGAAGTCCACCTTGTTCTCGGGGCGCAGCTGAACCTTGGCGAAAAGGTCGCAGACGAGCGGGTCGACGGCCGGGCCGCCGGCCAACGTCTTCGCGATCCGCGGTGGCGACGTCGGACGGGGCTTGCGCAAACGCAACGCCGCGCACATCGCTTTCGACCACGGCATCCAAGGTCTCACCCGTTTCCATTTCAGGCGGCTTCCACGGGCACCAGTTTTTCGCACAGCCGTTCCGCCAGACCGCGAATGGTGGTGGTGGCGATGTCACTGGAAGTGACGCGTACTCCCGTTTCGGTTTCGATGCGGGTACGCAGTTCGAGGGCGCCCAGCGAGTCGACGCCGTACTCGGAGAGCGGCCGGTCGGGATCGATGCTGCGACGCAGAATCAGACTGATTTGGTCGGAAATCAGACGCCGCAGCCGGGTGGGCCATTCTTCTGGGGGCAACTCGTTAAGCTCAGCACGCAGTTTACTTGTGCCCGTTTGGTTTTGCCCGGTGGAGCGGAACGCTTCAGCGAAGGGGCTGCGTTGGGCGAAGGCAGTCAACCACGGTGTGCCCATGATCGGCGCGTAGCCGGTGTAGGCACGGTCGTGGCGCAGCAGTGCTTCGAACGCGTAGGCGCCCTCGTCGGGAGTAATAGCAACGCCGGCGCTTTCTGCCACCGCGGTGGCGCGCCCGATCTGCGCCCACGCGCCCCAGGCGACCGCGGTGGCCGGCAGGCCCTGAGCCCGGCGCCACCGGGTGAACGCGTCTAGCCAGCTATTGGCCGCAGCGTAGGCGCCCTGGCCCGGCGAGCCCACCAATGCGGCCGCAGAGGAAAACGAGCAGAACCAGTCCAACGGGTGGTCTGCGGTGGCCTCTTGCAAGGCC
>Ga0210396_10004888_pt1 | contig 13037 bp, 12 predicted proteins | sample IncBWH17OmetaG_FD_155466 | JGI IMG/M metagenome (GOLD analysis project Ga0210396, IMG submission 155466) | Forest soil microbial communities from Barre Woods Harvard Forest LTER site, Petersham, Massachusetts, United States - Inc-BW-H-17-O ...
TGACGAAAACAAAAACCGGGGTAACAGAGACGATCGGAAAACTAAAAGGGACGTGCTTTTACCGCACCAAACAAGTCGAACTCGTAGAAGGCAGCCTCGCGGTCAAACTCACCGGAGGCGGCGAACTATGGTACAGGGGATAGCACGAACGCGAAACCCTCGCGTCCACCAGTAAGTAAACACGTCTGGGCGGGACCCCGGTCCCGCCCAGACGCGTCTTCGTTTCGATCTGTCGAGTCCTCCTGCGTGCAGATATCCGACCGCTACGACCACAGCCCACTCAGCGGGACCGCCCACAGGCGCTCGCCGAAGCTGAGCGTGCGTTTGCCGGTGTAGAGCAGGACGCCGGCCTTGAACTGGGCGCCGAGCTTGTCGCGCAGGTGGCGGAGTCCCGCGAAGTCCGCGGGGCGGGCTCCGGCGGCGGTCTTGATCTCGACGCCGGCGACCTCGCCGCTGCCGAGCTCGAGGACGACGTCGACCTCGCGCTGCTGCTTGTCGCGATAGTGGAACAGGGACGCGGGGCTCTCGGCCCAATCGCATTGGCGGGCGAGCTCCATCGCGACGAACGTCTCGAAGATCGAGCCCGCGAGGTTGCCATCGCGGATGAGTCGCTCCGCGCTGACGTTGGTCAGCTGGGTGAGCAGTCCGGTGTCGGTCATGTAGAGCTTTGGGGTTTTCACCTCGCGGCCGCCGAGGTTGACGTGCCACGGTTGTAGGCGCCAGACGAGGAACGATTAGGCTACCGCCGTGTCCGGACAATTGGGGAGTAGGCGACCGGGCAGATGGGGAATACCTGGCCGGACAAATGGGGAATAGCGGGGCGGACAGATGGGGAATTGGGGCTAGGGCAATTGGGGAATCCGAGCGGCGGGGCGCGTGCTCAGGCCATGCCCGCGCGCTCGGGCTCGCCAACGCCGTCATCCAGCCTCGACTCATCTTGGACGTCGCCCTCCGCGCGCACGGAGGTCCCCTCGATGTTCAGCTGCGGTAGGGCGCGGTCGAGCCACGCGGGGATGCTCCAGGTGCGCGGCCCGATGATGTCGAGGACGGCGGGCAGCAGCAGACAGCGCACGATCACCGCGTCGAGGAACACGGCGCTGGCGAGGCTCAGGCCGAACTCCTTGATCACGCGGTTTTCGCCGAGCATGAAGGAGAGGAACACGCAGACCATGATCGCGGCGGCGGCGGTGACGACGCGGCCGGTCAGCGCGAGCCCTTCGCCGACGGCGCGGTGGTGGTCTTTGCTGCGCGTCCACTGCTCGTGGATGCGCGAGACGAGGAACACCTCGTAGTCCATCGAGAGGCCGAAGACGATCGCGAACAGCATCACCGGGATGAATGACTCGATCGGCCCGGGACTGACGCCCATCAGGCTTTGCACCCAGCCCCACTGGAAGACGACCACGATCACGCCGAGCGAGGCGCCGATGCTCAGCAGGTTCATGAACGCCGCCTGCAGCGGAATCACGAGCGAGCGGAAGACGAGCATCAGCAGCAGCGCGGAGAGCAGCACGACGACGCCGATGAACAGCGGCAGCTTGTGGCCGAGGACGGTCGCGAAGTCGACCGCGCCGGCGGTCACACCGCCGACGTAGGCAACGAGGCCGGTGCGCGCGGCGACCGGGGGGATCACGTCTTCGCGCAGGTGCGAGACGAGCTGGCTGGTCGCGTAGGCCTGCGGCGAGGAGCGCGGGTAGACGGAGATCGTCGCTACTTCACCCGTCGGGTTCAGGCGCGGCGGCGCCACCGAGACCACGCCGGGCGCCTTGGCGATCGCGCTCTTCAGTTCGGCGAGGGCGGCGGTATCGCCGGCATGGGGCAGCCGCACGACGACCTGCAGCGGGCCGTTGAAGCCCTGGCCGAAGCCCTCCGCAAGCAGCTCGTAGGCGCGGTGGGTCGTGGTGCCGGTCGGGTCGTTGGAGGCGTCGCTGGAGCCCAGCCGCAGCGCGATCGCGGGTGCGGCGATCAGCAGCATCAGCAGCGTCGCGCCGACCGCGATCGCGGGCGAGTGGCGCTGCACGAAGGCGCTCCAGCGCAGCCACATTCGACCGGCGCCGGCGGCGCGGACCCCGTTTGTGGCGCCATTGGCCCCCGCGCCGTCGAGTGCCGCGCCGTTTGCCGCTGCGCCGTTGCCCGTTGCGAGCGTCGCGGCGCCTGGCGCAGTGACCGCCTTGCGTGCTCGTCTGCGTGCGCGTCGCCCGGGCCGCGCGAGACGCGCGCCGACGAGCGTGAGCAGCGCGGGCAGCAGCGTCAGCGAGGCGAGCATCACCAGCAGCACGCCGATCGAGGCGGAGATCGCGACGCCGTAGAGGAAGTCGACGCCGAGCAGCATCATCCCGAGCAGCGCGATCACGACGGTCGTGCCTGCGAACAGCACGGCGCGCCCGGCGGTGTCCATCGCCTGCACGACCGACTCGCGGACCTGTCCCTGGGTGGGTCCGGGCTGCATGTAGGCCTCGCGGAAGCGCGTGAGGATGAACAGCGAGTAGTCGATGCCGACGCCGAGACCGATCATCGCGGCGAGCTCGGAGGAGAAGTTGGGGGTGTCGACGACGTGCGTGAACAGCGCGATCGCGCCGAGACCGGTGCCGAGGCCGAAGAGCGCGGTGAGGATCGGCAGGCCCATCGCCAGCAGCGAGCCGAAGGTGAGCAGTAGCACGACGATCGCGGCCATCAGCCCGACCGCGGTGGAGAGGCCGAAGCCTTCCTGCTCGGTCGCCTCGATCGCCTGCCCGCCGAGCTCGATCTGCAGGCCCGCTTGCCGCGCGGCCTCGGCGGTCTTGACGACGCGTTCGGGCGCGCTCTTGGGCAGCAGGTTGGCTTTTTCGTCGAACACGATCGTGGCGAACGCGATCTGGCGGTTGGCGGAGATCGCCTTACCGGCGGCGGCGCCGTATGGGCTGACGACGCCCGCGACGTGCGGCAGATGTTCGATCTGCGCAAAGGTCGCTTCCATGTGGCGACGCACCGCGGGGTCGAGGACGCTGCCGCTAGTGACGCGAAAGACGAGCTGGTCGCGGTCGCCGGCCTGCGCGGGGAAGCTGTGCTGCAGCAGGTCCGCCGCGCGCTGCGCGTCGGAGTTGGGCAGCGTGAAGTTATTGGAGTATTCGGTGCCCGCGGACTGCGCGAGGGTGTTGATGGCGAAGATCAGCACGATCCAGCCGATCACGATGTACAGGCGGTGGGTTGTCGACCAGCGGGCGAGCTTGAGCATCGGCGACCTCGGACGGGAGGGACTGGGGCGCGGAGCGGCACGTGTCGTCGGGACGACGGCCTGCAGTAGAGAGTAGACGCCTTCGCGACGGCCGGGGGTCCGCACGGCTCCCGGCCGCTGGGACTCGGCGTTACACTGCGTCCTGTCATGGCGACCGTCGGCGTTGTTGGGCTTGGCTACGTGGGCCTGCCGCTCGCGGTCGCGTTCGCGCGGGAGGGCTGCGAGGTGATCGCGGTCGATCTCGACCCGCGCAAGGTGCAGGCGATCGCGGCGGGCGAGTCCTACATCGAGGACGTGCCCTCGCAGGCGCTGCGCGAGCTCTCTGGGCGGATCCACGCGAGCACGCGCTACGCACGCCTGGAGCGCGCGGACGCGGTGCTGATCTGCGTCCCGACGCCGCTGACGCGCAACCGCGAGCCCGACCTCGGACCGCTGATCGACGCGACGCACGGGCTGGCCGAGGTGCTGCAGGCCGGCCAGCTGGTGGTGCTGGAGTCCACGACCTACCCCGGCACGACGCGCGAGCGGATGCTGCCGATCCTCGAGGAGTCCGGTCTCGCGGCGGGCCGCGACTTCCATCTGGCGTTCTCGCCGGAGCGCGTGGATCCGGGGCGCACGGACTTCACGCTGCGCAACACGCCGAAGGTCGTGGGCGGCCTGACGGAGGCCTGCGCGGAGCGCGCGCGGGAGCTGTACGAGCTGGTCTGCGACAGCGTCGTGATGGTCTCGAGTCCGGAGGCGGCGGAGTTGACAAAGCTCCTCGAGAACATCTTCCGCTCTGTAAACATCGCGCTCGTGAACGAACTCGCGATGTTGACCGATCGCATGGGGATCGACATCTGGGAGGTCGTCGATGCGGCCGCGACGAAGCCCTACGGCTTCATGCGCTTCGAGCCGGGGCCGGGGATGGGGGGGCACTGCCTGCCGGTGGACCCCTTCTATTTGAGCTGGCGCGCGCGCGAGTTCGACATGGCGACCGAGTTCATCGAGCTCGCGGGCAAGGTCAACCAGCAGATGCCCTACCACTGCGTGATGAAGGTCGAGCGCGCGCTGAACGACATCGGCCTCGCGGTGCGCGGCGCGCGGATCGCGATCCTCGGCGTCAGTTACAAGCCGGGCGTGGGCGACGTGCGCGAGTCGCCGGCGCTGAAGATCATCTCGCTGCTGCTCGGGCTCGGCGCCGATCTGCGCTACCACGACCCGCACGTGCCGCAGCTTGCGGACTACGACCTGCAGAGCGCCCCGCTCGCGGACGCCCTGCGCGACGCGGACCTCGCGCTGATCGTCACCGCGCATCCCGGCGTCGACCACGACCTCGCGGGCGAGAGCGTGCGCATCGTGCTCGATCTGCGCGGCGTCACGCGCGGCGCGGCAAAGAGCAACACGGTCCGGCTGTAGCGCCCCGCGAGGCTGCCCGTAATCGCCCGGGCGACTGCCCCCCGTTCCCGGCGGTCCGGGCCGACGGCGTGAGGTGCGCGCGGCCGGCGGGACCTTTCAGTTCACGCTGGGATCGAGCGGCATGCGCGCGATCAGGACGTACGCGCCGCCCTTGCGCGCGAGCACGCGACCCCACAGCTCGTCGGGGTCCTCGTTGAATACATCGTCGGGCTGCGCGGGGTGCGCGATCCAATCGCCGTTGTCGATCTCGGCGTCGAGCTGCCCGCCGCCCCAGCCGGCGTAGCCGGCGAACACGCGACGGCGCGCGGTGGCCTCGGCGAGCTCGTCGATGTCCGTCTCGGGTGTAGGGAAGCCGATGCGACCGAGCACGAGCAGCCCCGCGGGCGCGGGATCGATGAACTCCGCGAGGAAGACGATCGAGTGCGGTTGCACGGGTCCTCCGACGAATACCGTCGCCTCGTCTCCGACGGCGGGCTCCAGCTGCGGCACGACCTCCCCGACGGTCGCGGTCGAGGGCCGATTGAGCACGACGCCCATCGCGCCGTCATCGCTGTGGGCGCCGATCAGGACGACCGCGCGCCTGAAGTTGGGGTCCTGCAGCGAGGGCGAGGCGAGCAGGAGCTGGCCGCTCAGCGATCCATCCATGCAGCTCAGGCTAGCGCTCCGCGCGGGAGGTTTGGAAGCCCCTGCGGATCGCGAGGCTCGCTTGCGGGGGAGCTCGCAAGCCCGCGCCCGGTCCCGCCACGCGCACCATTTGAGCGTCGGGCGCGGCGATCCGCGTCGTCGCGGCTATCCCACAGAGAACAGGTCGAGCGTTCCCGTCAGACTGTGTTCGTTGGCGTTGCCCTCCGGCTCGAGGATCTGCCCGTCGACCACGATCGGGCTGTTCCAGTGCCCCGACGCGCCCGGCAGCTTGACCAGCGGTCGCGGCGACGACGGGGCATACACGTTGATCCCGCCCGCGTTCGGGTCATACACGTAGAGCAGGCCGCCCGCGAGGATCGGGCTCGTGCCCGCGTCGCGATTGATCCACAGCGCGCGCAGGCGCCCGCCGCGCAGCGCGTACGCGCCGGTCCCGGCGAAGCCCGCGACGAACACCGTCGTGCGGCCCCCGTGGCGCCAGACCGCGGGGGCCGTGAACAGCTGTCCGGCGCCCGGGATCGGCAGTTGTTGTACTTCGCCGCCGAGCGTCGCGTGGTCGCTCGACGGGGGATGCCCATCCAGGCGCGAGAGCGCGAGCACGCGCATGATCCCGTCCTTGCCCGCGAGCACCACGCGGTCTTCGCCGAGCAGCGCCGGCGCGCTCGAGCCGAGGTCGGTGTCGCTCGCGTTGAGCTGCGCCTGATTGGTCGGCGTGTAGGACTGGCGCACGCGCAGGCCCGGGAACGTGAGCTCGAGCACCGAGTCGCCGAAGTTCGTCGCGCCGTTCCAGGGGCCGTTGCCGGTGTCGATCAGAATGCGCCCGCCGCCCGGCTCGACCACCGGCCCGCCGCGCGAGAGGATCGCCGAGTCGCTCGCCGCGCAGCTCGCGGGCGCGATCAGCTCGCGGCGGCCCGCGCAGAGCGTGTTGAACACGCCGCGCAGCGCGCCGCTCGCGCGATCGATCAGGGCGACGTGCCCCTGGTAGGGCGGGATGTCGCCGATGTAGCCGCCCGTCGCCACGATCACGTCCGGTCCGTCGATGTTGAGCGCCGCCGCCAGCTTCTCGTGGGTCGCGTCACGCGTAATCGCCACCGGCCACGCGCCGCCGCGGTCCTCGCGGCCGTCCGCCAGCGCGAGCTTGTGCACCAGGCCGTTCGGCGAGGTCGCGTAGAGGAAGCGGTGGTCCGGGTCCGCGATCGGGCTCGCCGTCGTGATCTGCGCGCTGCCCGCCCAGCGCGCATAGCCCGGCGGCGTGAACGTCCACAGGATGCGCCCGCTCGACGGGTCCAGCGCAAGCGTGCGGCCGTATGTCGTCGTCACGATCGCCACATCGCGCACCGCGCCCCCCACGCGCACGCCGTGCAGGTAGATCGGCGAGGAGTCCACCGTGCCCGGCAGCGCGACGCGCACGCGCCGCAAGTGCCCCACGTTCGCCGCCGTGATGCCCGTGCTCGCGTCGCTCGCGTCGCTGCGCTGCGCGTTGAGGCCGAACTCCGGCCAGTCGCGCAGCGTCACCGCACCCGCCGCCGCGGCCACGCCGACGCCACGTCCCGCGCCGCTCTTCCCGTCCACACCGCCCCGCACCGAGGCCGCGACCGGGGACGCGCTGCCGCCGCACGCCGCGATCAGCAGTGCCAGCAGCGGCGCGATCGCGAGCAGCGAGCCCGTGCGGCGTCTGGTCCGGGAGCGCGGACGGTCGTCGAGCATGCGCTGCCGTTGTAGCGCACCGAGCCCGGACGGATGGCCAACTGTTGGGATTTTGCTCACGCCGGGGCGACTCACGGCCGATCCTTGCCGCAGGCAATGGCGCGCTCACCTTCCCAACTGCGTCGCGGCGACCGATCGCGCGAGCGGCGTCCACTGGCCGCGCAGGCCGCGGCCGGGCTCTCCGAGTCGCAGGCGCGCGACCTCGTCGAGCGGTTGCCCGCGATCGTCTACGTCTCGGAGACCGGTGTCGACGGGCGCTGGCACTACGTCAGCGCGCAGGCCGAGGCGATCCTCGGGTTCGCGCCCGAGGAGTGGCTCGCCGACCCCAGTCTCTGGGCCAAGCAGATCCACCCCGACGATCGCGAGCGCGTCTTCGCGCGCGAGGCCCAGCTCGAGGAACCGGGCGCGCCGGAGGAGTACCGGATGGTCCACCGCGACGGGCGCACCGTCTGGGTCCGCGACCACGCCGCGCTGCTCGCCGACGAGCTCGGGCAGCTGCGCTGGCACGGGGTGCTCTCGGACATCACCGAGCGCAAGCTCGCCGAGGCCGAGCTGCGGCTCGCCGAAGCGGACCTGCGCTACCAGGCGCAGCACGACGCGCTCACGGGTCTGCCCAACCGCGCGCTCGTCTTCGAGCAGCTCGAGCGCGCTCGCGCGCGCTCGCACGAGCAGGTCGCCGTGCTGCTGCTCGACCTCGATCGCTTCAAGCTCGTCAACGACAGCTTCGGACACGCCGCCGGCGACGCGCTGCTCGTGGAGATCGCGCCGCGCCTGCGCGAGGCGCTGCGCCCGGGCGACATCGTCGGGCGGCTCGGCGGCGACGAGTTCGTGCTGCTGCTCACCGACATCGCCGACGAGCGCGTCGCGGTCGAGGTCGCCGAGCGGATCGTCGCCGCGCTGCGACGCCCGTTTCGGCTCGAGGGCATCGAGCACTTCGTCACCGTCAGCATCGGCATCGCCATCGGCGGCGGCGCGCGCGCCCTGCCCGGGGCGCTGATCCGCGACGCCGACGCCGCGCTGTACCGCGCGAAGGAACGCGGCCGCGGGCGCTACGAGGTCTTCGACCGCGCCATGCGCGTGCGCACGCTCGCGCGACTCTCGCTCGAGAACGACCTGCGCCGCGCGCTGCAGCGCGAGGAGCTGCGCGTCCACTACCAGCCCGTCGTCTCGCTGCACGACCGCTCGATCCTCGGCGTCGAGGCGCTCGTGCACTGGCAGCATCCCGAGCGCGGTCTGATCGCGCCGGCGGAATTCATCCCGATCGCCGAGGACAGCGGCCTGATCGCAGCGATCGGCGAGTGGGTGCTGCGCGAGGCCTGCCGCCAGGCCGCCGAGTGGCACGCCGCCAGTCCCGACGCGCCGCCGCTCGCGGTCTCCGTCAACGTCTCCGTCCGCCAGATCACCCAGCGCGACCTGCCGGGCGTCGTCGCGCGCGCCCTGCGCGACACCGGCCTCGACCCGCATGCGCTGTGCCTGGAGATCACCGAGACCGTGATCCTCGACGACTCCGATATCGCCAACCAAGCGCTGCAGGCGCTGCTCGCGCTCGGCGTCGGGATGGTGCTCGACGACTTCGGGACCGGCTACTCCTCGCTGGCCTACCTCACGCGGCTGCCGATCCGCGGCCTGAAGATCGACCGCTCGTTCGTCAATCGACTCGGCGCCAGCGAGCGCTCCACCGCGATCGTCACCGCGATCCTGCGCATGGCCGAGGCCCTCGCGATCGAGGTCACCGCCGAGGGCGTCGAGACGACACGCCAAATCGAGGAACTGCAGCGCCTCGGCTGCCACCGCGCCCAGGGCTTCTACTTCGCGCGCCCCCTCCCCGCGAGCGAGCTCGCGGCGCTGCTGCGGGGGCCCGGGCGGCGCGTGTAGGGCGAGCAACCGGCGTAGCATGGTGCCGGAGACGCGCACACTCGAACGTAGAAGGGGAGCGAGCATGGCCAAGACGCCGCAGGTCGGAGAAGAGGCGCCCGATTTCGAGCTGCCGGGGACCGCGGGGTCCTTCAAGCTCTCCGCGCACCGCGGGGAGCGGGTCGTGCTGCTGTTCTACCCCGGCGACAACACGCCGGTTTGTAAAAAGCAATTCTGCTCGTACCGCGATCGGGCGGATGACTTCGCGGCGCTCGAGGCGACGGTGGTCGGAATCTCCGCCCAAGGTCTTGCCTCCCACGAAGGCTTCATCCAGAAGAACAACCTTACGGTCCCGCTGCTAGCCGATGTCGACAAGGCGGTCGGGAAGGCATACAGCGCGAGCGGCAAGCGTGCCGTGATCATCATCGATGAGCAAGGCGTGGTCCGCCACCGCCACGATCATCGTTTGGGGCTGGACTACCAGTCGGTGGACGACCTCAAATTGGCGCTGGACGCGCTGCCACCTCCAGCCGCATGAGGGCCGCATCATCCCAAGGGCTTTCGGGAAAAGTTTGAAAAAGCCGAATGCCTGTGAGTAGTCTGGGAGTATGGCTACCAAGCATGATCGTGCTCTCGCGTCGTTCCTCGTCGGGCTGGACGATGTTTTGGCGATTTGCAAGACTCGCGGTGGACCGGGCGGGTGCGCCCTGCTTTCAGCCGCGCGGGGTGCTCACGACGCCAGCGCATCGCGTTGCCATCCGTGCTGCTGAGCAGCGCCGGCGCGCGGTGAGGCCGGGTGGCTTGCCCCACCTGGATGCGGGTGGTGCGGATTAGCGACGTAGCTCTGCCCGTAGCCGGGTTGCGAGGCGGACGGAGGCGTCGATCTCGACTTGGCGGATTGAGACGCTCTCGACGCTGACCCCGAATGGGACGCCGACGCGCCGGCAGAATGCGATCAGCTCGACGGCCGTAGCGACGGCTTGGTCGTAGGACGCTTCTAGGGTGTCCTCCGCGTGGCGCAGCTCGTTCTCGATCCAGCGCGGCACATCGACACCGAGCCACTGAACGAACTCTAGTGTCTTCACCGACCCGCAGACCGAGAACGTAAAGACGATCGGCGCCGGCTTGAGGCCACGAGCGGCGCACTCGTAGTGATAGTCGGAGACCAGGTCCTTCGCGGCGTTGACGTCATAGACGATCTGGGTGACAAAGAACGAGCAACCTGCAGCCTGCTTCGCAAGCAGACGGAGGTGCTCCGTGCCTCCGCGCGCGTGGCGCTCTGGGATCGCCACACCTCCGAGCAGGAGATCCGGGCGCACCTCACTCCGTAGTTCGTAGGCCCGCGGCAGAGAGGTCGCGACCGGCTTTTCACGGGACGACGCACCGACGAACACCGACAGCGCCTGGGTTGGGGCCTGTTCGCTGAGCCACGACTGAAGCTGTTGCTCTGGGTACTTGCTGACAGCGCGGTACACGATTGCGGGTACCTCCAAGCCGACGAGATCGCGAGCGAGGTAGTCGGCGGGGTCCATCGTGGGCAGGAACGGAAAGGGCCGTTCCTCGGGATTGCGGTCGCTCTCGTCATCAATGTCGTAGAGCACGAGGCCGTCGATGCCCACGGGGCGCAGGCGCTCGAGCGTCTTCGCGGCGATCTGACGGGCGTGCTCCGGTTCGGTCATCAGGCGCGGTGGCGTCAGCGCGAAGAGCAAGAACTCACCCGTCCCCTCCGCAATGCGCCGCTGCAGCTCCACGCGCCGAAGCGTAGCCAAGCGCCTGTGCAGTACGACTTGGCGCCAGCGGTTGTGGCCTCCTCTTCTCGCAGGACGTCGATTCGCACAGGGAGCGCCGGGTAGCCTCGTGCTATGCGTCGATGATCGTGGCCGCGACGCCCATCGCCTGGTAGGTCGGGAGCGCTCGCCGGTCGGCGCTCACGATCTCCGCGTCGTAGCTGGCCGCGGTCGCGGCGATCAGCGCGTCATAGAGAGCGCCACCTCGCACTCCGGCCTCGACGGCCTTCTGCAACGCTTCGCGCAGGCCCTCGGCATCCATCGCGAGCCACGGGCGCGGGAAGCCCCGCTGCAGCGCCTCCAAGACGACCGCGGGCGCGATCCGGCGCCCCTCGGGCATCCGGCTGAGCGCCGAGGTGGTCTCAAACCCGACATGCGCCGGGAGCCGCACCACCCCCTCGGCGAGCGCGGCGCGAGCAGGCCCATGCGCTTCATGCCACGGAGCGAGCGCCGCGATCACGACGCTCGAGTCCGGCGCAATCACCGTCGCACGCGCTCGACCGCGGCGCGGGCCTCCGCGACACTCAGCGGCGCCATCGGCTGGTCGGGCACGATTACCGGAAAGCCCTCCTGCTCCTCGACGTGTGCGGGCACGTCGGCGACCGTCAGCTCGAGCCTTCCGTCTGAGGCGGTCAATTCCAAGTCGGTTGGGCCGTGCACCCCCAACTCGTCCCGCAGGGCCTTCGGGATCACCAGCCGACCTACACCGTCGATGGCAACACGCATACCAACAGAATACCAACGCGGCGCGCGGCGCGGCTCGCTTTCCGCTACGGCGGACCACTCAGCCCCGCGACTCCCCCAGCAGGCGGTCGAGCGCGAGCTGCAGCACCTGGCGCCGGCTTTTGCCGCGGTGCTCGGCGGCGACGAAGTAGCTGCCGACGAACAGCGAGAAGGCGAGCATGCTGCGGGCCTCGACGTCGTTCTCGTCGGCGCAGAGTGGCGCGAACAGCGAGCGCAGGTATTCCATGCGGCGGTTGTCGACGAGGCGCATTCGTTTGGCGACGTCGCGGTCGCGGCGCGACCAGTCGCGCAGCGCGAGCTCGACGGCTAGATCGACCTTGGAGGCGAGCTTGAAGAGCTGCTGCAGCTTGGCTCGGGGCTCCGCCGGGTGGCGCTCGATGCGTGCGATGACGTCGTCGACCATGGTCTTCTCCCACGCGTCGAGCATCTCGCGCAGCAGCGCCTGGCGATCGGCGAAGTGCCAGTAGAAGCCGCCCTTGGAGACTCCGAGGGAGAAGGCGAGCGCCTCGATGCGCACGGCATCCGGGCCCCCTCCCGCGAGGGCCTTGAGTGCCGCCTCGACCCAGGCGCCGCGGGGGGTGCGCACGTTCGCCACGGGAGTATCTATACGCCATCGTATTGACAGGCGCAAGGGACGGGGCTAATATCCATACGACATCGTATGGATCGAGGCTCGAGACGAGGCTCCCGACCGATCGAGGATCGACATGAGACTCCCCAATGCGGCACACGAATCTCGCCCGTGGCGTATCCGCGAGATCGTGCCGGACTTCGGGCTGGAGGACGTGTGGGCGCTGCCGGTGCACGGCGGCGCCGAGGACTTCCAGGCGCTGCTGGAGATGACGGTCTCCTCGGACCCGGCCGACGCGGAATCCCTGCCGACTCGCTTCCTCTGGGATGTGCGCGATCGGCTCGGCAGCTGGTTCGGCCTCGGCAGGATCTCGGCGGCGGTTGACAGCGATCCGGATGGCGCCGCGCGCCAGCCGCCGATTCCCGGCGAGGACGCGACCTCGCTGGCGGACAGGCTGCCGGAGGATCTGCGCGGCACGGCGGCGGACCTGCGTTTCGTCGCCCTGCCGTTCACATCCCTCTATCGCACCGACGTTGAGTTCGCCGCGGAGCTGTCGAACCAGACGGTGTACAGCGTGATGCATCTGGCGTGGGTCGATCAGGGTGACGGTCGCTACCAGGGACAGATGGCCGTCTACGTCAAGCCGCGCGGCCTGTTGGGCAAGGGCTACATGGCACTGATCAAGCCGTTCCGGTACTGGATCGTCTACCCGGCGCTGATGCGCCAGACCGAGCGGATGTGGAATGAGCGCGGGGCTCGGTGAGGAGACGTGTGGGTCGGGGGGTGGCCTGAGGTCGGCCAGCCGGGAACTCGCTACCCACTGCCGGTATAGCGGCGCGGCAGGTCGCGCGTAGCGGCATTACTTTCGAGCGAAGCTTCCGTTTTGTAAGGATCTTCGATTTTCAAATGCACTCCGCTGAGGACCGACTGCGCATCGGCCCGCGCGCGGCGATATTACTTTCAAGCGAAGCTTCCGTTTTGTAACGATCTCCAATTTTTGAACGTCCAATACACGCGGGCGAGCGGACGACGGCCGCGCCGTGGGCCGGGACCCGACCGCGCTATCGCCCCGCCCCCGCCCCCGCCGCCGCCTACCGCCCCGCCCCAGCCGCCTACCGCC
>Ga0210396_10004893_pt1 | contig 13027 bp, 4 predicted proteins | sample IncBWH17OmetaG_FD_155466 | JGI IMG/M metagenome (GOLD analysis project Ga0210396, IMG submission 155466) | Forest soil microbial communities from Barre Woods Harvard Forest LTER site, Petersham, Massachusetts, United States - Inc-BW-H-17-O ...
GGACACCCACAACCGGCTGATCGCGGGTATCAGCGCTACCAGCCGGATCAACTCCATGCTTAGCTTCCGGTTGCAGAGCGCCACCGATATGGAATTCATCAGCTCCTGGCAATACCGCGAGCTCGGCGGGCTCCAGACGCCGCAGGGTTCTTACAGCGATCTCGAGCAGCATTCGCTGAATTATGACTATACGGCCCTCGCCATGTTCAACAAAGCGCTGGGCAGCGATTTTACGCTAACCGCCAACGCCGGCGCCGAGCTGGTCACCAACAGCTCGTTAGCCAGGACGCAGAAGGTCCTGGCCCTGCTGGTCCATAATATGCCGTCCATCTCCAACAGCAATGCAGTTCCGCAGGTCGCGGAGACGGAGTCGAAGACCAATACCCAGAGTATCTTTGGCAATGTCACGCTGGGCTATAAGGACTTCCTGTTCCTCGATGTCACCGGCCGGAACGACTGGTCGTCCACGCTGCCGGTGAACGACTGTTCCTTTTTCTATCCTTCCGTGAGCGGCAGCTTTATCTTCAGCGATTTCATCAATAACAAAAGCCTCATCAGCTATGGTAAGCTACGGGCTTCCTGGGCGCAGGTGGGTAACTCGGCACCCGTTCAGGCCCTGGTCACTCCCTATACCTATGGCGGCATCTTTTTGGGTAACCCGTATATCAACTATTCACTCATCAATGGCAACAACCAGCTTAACAACCCCAATTTGAAACCCGAGCAGACCGTCTCGCGGGAAGCGGGGATCGATGTCACGATGTTCCATGACCGCATTAGCTTTAACGGAACGGTCTATAGCACCAAGGCCACTAATCAAATCATCACGGCGCAGACGGCGCCCGAGACGGGTTTCTACCAGCGTTATGTCAACGCGGGCGAGATCACGAACAAGGGTATCGAGCTTTCACTGAATGCCAAGATCATCCAGACCAGGAAGTTCACCTGGAATATGCTGGCTAACTGGTCGATGAACCGGAATAATGTCGTTTCGCTGGCGCCGGGCGTCAATTCGTTCCAACTTGCGAATAACCTGGGCGTCTTTGTCGATGCCAAGGTTGGATCACCCTATGGGTATATGATGGGCAATGCGCCGTATATGGTTGGCGATACTACGTTGGTGCAGGCCAATGGCCGCTGTGTCGTGCAGCCCAATACGGCGCTGGGTAATTTCCATCCGGACTGGATCGGCTCATTAGGATCTACGTTCACCTATGCGGGTTTTGATTTCTCCATCCTCTTCAATGTCAAGTGGGGTGGAAAGATCTATTCCGCCTCTTACGGCCGCGCCAATTTCGCCGGCACGACGCAATACAGTCTGATGGGCCGCGATCAGTGGCTGCTCAGCTCCGTGATCCTGGGCGAGAACGGAAACGAGCAACAAGGTATCGGTCAGACCGTGGGTTCTACGGTCACCCGCTATGCGGATTCCGGCAGGGACAAAGGAATGCAATATCCCAATGCCTATACTATCAAAGTGGATTCGAAGGGCAACCCTGTCCTGGACAAGAACGGCCGCTATTTGCCTGGCGCCAAGAGCACGGTATGGATGAACCCCACGACCTATGAATCGGATATGACCGTGAACAATACGCCGGCCATCACTTTCAATGCCAGCGATATCAAGATCGCGGAGATGGTCTTCGGGTATACCGTGCCGCAGCAATATCTCGGTAATCTGCCGATCCATGGCGCGCGGCTGGCGTTAGTGGGCCGGAATCTGTGGACGCTCTTCAAGCATACGCCGCAGGGCATCGATCCCGAAGCCGCGAACACCTCGGGCAATGGCCAGGGTATCGACGCGGGCAACTCGTTCCCTTACGCTCAATATGGCTTCGATCTGAAAGTTAATTTCTAAAACGATCATCATGAACAAACGAATTATCTATATAGGGGTGCTGGCAGGACTGCTGTTCTGCGGCTGCACCAAGAACTTCCCCAGTATCAACCAGGACCCGAATAAATTCACCGTCGTCTCGCCCGAATCCGTGATCGAAACGGCCGTCAGGAATCTGAATATCCAGATGAACACCTACGACTATTCCAAATACTGGGATATCGCCAACCAGATCTGGGAAGGTTCCCGGTACGATGTCACCGACGCGGGGCTTTGGAAGACGGCGTATAATGGCGTGCTGGAGAACCTGGACCAGGTCATCCAGACCTATGGGGGTAATCCGGCCTATGCTAACCGGGTGCAGATCGCCCGTATCCTCAAATGGTATACCTTCTCCATTTTAGTGGGGCAGTTCGGACCGGTCCCCGTGACCCAGGCCAATAACCTGAATGACCTCAACAGCGTCAACTTCAACCCCGAAGATTCGGTCTATGGATTCATCCTCGACAGTCTCAAGGATGCCGCCACGAAGATCGTCCCTACCGGTGATAAATTATCCTATGATGTCGTTTACAACGGCAATAACACCTATTGGGTCCATTTTGCCAATACGCTGCGGCTCAAGGTGGCGCTGCGGTGTATGAAGAACCTGGGTGCCAGGGCCACGGCCGCGATCACCGACTGTATGTCTAACGAGTCGAATATGATCGGCTCCGAGGCGGAGACGGCCAAGATGGCCTACGAGAATGTCACCAGCAACCAGAACCCGTATTACCTGTTCTTCGTCTATTCCAATAGCTATTATCCCTATAGCGCTACCGGCCATAACCCGCCGCCGCGCATGGCCGAGTTCATGCAGGTCTTTTGCCGGTCGTACAGTGATCCGCGGATGGCGGTATATTTCGATTCCGTGACGTCGCTGACGGCGCGGTATCAGCTCACGGACACCTTGAGCAGTACGGCCGACGATAGCCTGCGGATCGTCAAATACGGCATCCCGTACCTGGGCAAGGCGCTCGCGGCGAATTTCACCACGTTATTGCCCAATTGGAGTACGACGCTCACGGGGCTCACCAATCCCCTTAGCGGTTTGAATGACACGGCGTATTCGCTGGTTGCCGACAACATCATCAACAACACGTCACGGCCGATCATCCTACTGTCGTATGCCGAGACACTGTTCATGAAGGCAGAGGCCGCGCAGCTGGGTTTTGGCGGCGGGTCGGCGGCGCCGGTCTATTACAATGCGGGGATCGCCGCCAATTTCGCCTACTGGGGACTATCCGCGGCGCAGCTGGCAGCCTATATGACCCAGCCGGGTGTCCAGTGGGGCACGGTCAACACCAACGCTTTTAATGATCCGCTGGATCTAACCAATGCGAATATCACCAGTCCGTTGCAGCAGATCTGGGTGCAGACCTGGATGAACTATTTCCCCGACGAGGGGTTCGACACCTGGTGTCTGCAGCGGCGGACGCGGTTCTTCACCTTCCCGCCTGAGCTCAATCCGGGGGGTAATGCCAGCTATACCACCCATACCCTTTGGATGGATGTACCGGGGAGAGGTTCGTATAACCTCAATGAGGCTACACTGAACCCCATAGGCTATAACCAGGCCGTGGCCGATCTGCAGGCCAATCCGCTCAACGGCGGACTGATCGCCAACAACGAATACGATCCCGATATCCAGCTCAATTTCGCGATCCCCAATAAGATCGCGGACTGGAATACGCTCGGGCCCGGCGGTTATGACCTGCGGTATATCAGCAAATGGTATGGCACGACCATCCAGAGCCTGCAGGCCGCGGCCACCGCGGGGCATTTCCCTTACACTCTCGTCTCTACCTATTACCCATAATGTATAAATGCTTTCATATGAACAAGAATTTTTCGGGAGTCGTGGCTACCTTGCTGGCGCTCCTGGTACTCTCGTCAATGCTTTCCTGTAAGAAATGGGCCTTTGCCAAAGATAACACGGGGCCTACGCCGCAGGACAATATCCTGGCGTATTCTATCAATGAGATCCCCGTTACCAAAAACTACACGGTAGGCGCCTTCTACTACAACAACAGTACCTGGACCACCGCGGTACAGCGCTTGCCGGTGGTCGGCGATTACAATATGCCTAATGGGGCTATTTCGCCGGCGATCATGTCGACGCATATTGCACAGGCGGCCGGCGGGGGTGTCGATTATTTTGTGTTTGCGTACCGGTCGCCTACCAAGGACAACACGAACTGGCTGCATGACTCCACGCTGATCCAGACCTTCGTGAACGCCAATACCTCGAATACCATGCAGTTTGCGCTGGCGTATACCGTCAATTCGGGGGCCCTGGGCATCAGCAATTCGGTGCCGCTGGAAAAAAGCGCCACGGCGCTCAATAATTTCCTCACCGATTTCCAACGGGGCGCCGCCGCGTTTATGGGCAACAGCAACTATGTAAAGGTCCATGGGAAGACGTTGTTGTATATCGAAGCGGCCGAGAACATCTTTTCCAGTGAGGACAGTGTAATCTATGATTCGATCAGGGCCCGGCTTTCCAATATGGGTTTCACCATGTATCTCGTCGGGATGCAGGACGCCTGGTCGCCGCCGGCCCGGTATATCGACCGGTTCTACCATTGCGTAGATGCCATCTATCACCAGAGTCTCAGTGGGAATTCGGGGCTCACGCAGTGGGACCGCTGGTATCTGCTGCCGCAGACCATGGATCAAAACTGGGAATATTCACGCGCTTATTTCCGCGATAGCATGGGGGGCATCGATTACATCCCGAATATCAGTCCGGCCTGTAATCCACAGATCACGACGCCCAACAGCACCAATCCGATCTATCCGCGAACGGACAGCGGGGCCATGTTCCGGCAGCTTTGTAACGTCGCAAAGATGAATGCCGATACGGGCACGAGCGGGATACGGATGGTCCTCATCGATTCCTGGAATCAATGGCAATACGATATGCAGCTGGAGCCGGATACGACCAATACCAATAAGCTCACGCCCTATGGCGAATCCTATCTTAACATCGTCCGTAAAGAATTCAAAACACCCTAGCATGATGAAGACTTTTGCCTTTGTGCTCCTGGCCTTATTGGCGGGCTTTGTCGCGGCTGCGCAATGGTCGCCGGATGCCGATAAGGGACCGGGTAACTTACAATATGTCGATCCTACCATTGGGAATGTCGCGGCCTTGTTGCAGCCTACGCGGCCTACGGTGCAGCTGCCGCATCAGATGATCCGGATGTATCCTATGCGGAAAGACTATACGGACGATCAGATCACCGATTTTCCTTTGATCATCGTGTCGCACCGGCTAGGGCAGGCGTTCTCCATTAGGCCCAGCCGGGAGGGCACTTCCGGCGACGGCAATTCCCACGACGGCGCTTCCGGTGAAGGCCGGGAGGTCTCCGGGGCCGGGGGGAGGGCGTCCGCGATGGCCTATGACCAGGGGGCCGAGATCACGCGTCCGTGGTATTATTATACGTATCTGCTGGATGAAGATGTGGCGGTAGAATTTACCGCGGGAAGAAAGACGGGTATCTTTCGTTTTGCTTTTGGCGGCGGTCGGCCCCGGAGCATCTTGTTAGGCGGATATAATGCCGGCGGTGCGAAGTGGGAGTGGCTGGAGGGCGGTGCAGTAGCCGGCACCGAGATCTATCATGGAGATATCCCGGTGTATGTCTATGGACGGTTCAATGTGGCCGGGACAGTAGAGCGGGCGCCCGGCGGACCGGATCAGGCCGGGGCGGCGCCGCGGATGCGGGTGCGTTTTCCGGCGACAGCGGGCGACACCATCGAATTCCGGTATGCCGTCTCGTATATCGGGCCGGAGCAGGCTAAAAAGAATTTTCACGAGGAGCTCGATGGGCGGTCCTTTGACGTCATGAAACAGGCCGGTGAAGCCGCCTGGGGAAAGGTCATGGGGCAGATCCGGGTGGAAGGCGGCACGGAAGCGCAGCGGCGTTCTTTCTATTCCGCGCTTTACCGGTGTAACGAGCGGATGGTCGATATCACCGAAGACGGTCAGTATTACAGCGGGTTCGACAAAAAGATGCATAGCGATGCCGCGCGGCCGTTCTATGTGGACGACTGGATCTGGGATACCTATCTGGCGTTGCATCCGTTGCGGGCGATCCTGGATCCTGTAGCGGAGCGGGATATGCTCAATTCGTACGTACAGATGTACAAACAGCTGGGCTGGATGCCTACTTTTCCCGTGTTGTTCGGCGATCATGCGTGTATGAACGGTTTTCACTCTTCCATCATGATCCTGGACGATTACCGCAAGGGTATCCGGGCCGATGACCCCGCGCTCGCGTATGCTGGTATGCGTAAGAACGCCACGGAGGCGACGATGTTACCGTGGCGCAACGGGCCTGCTACCGGGCTCGACAGCTTTTACTATACACAGGGTTATTTCCCGGCTTTGCGGGTGGGGGAAAAGGAGCGTTTTCCCGAAGTCAATCCCGGGGAACGGCGGCAGGCGGTGGCGGTCACCTTGGGCGGCAGCTATGACGATTGGGCCGTCGCGCAGATGGCGCACGAGTTGGGGAAAGACTCGGACTATCGTTATTTTCTCCATCGGTCCGGTAACTACCGGAACCTCTGGAACCCCGAGCGAAGGATGTTCCTTCCAAAAGATGAACAAGGACAGTGGATACCCATCGACCCTAAATTTGACGGCGGGTCGGGTGGCCGTGACTATTATGACGAGAACAACGGCTGGACCTATCTGTGGCAGGTGCAGGAGGATGTCGACGGGCTCATCGGACTGATGGGCGGCAGGAAGGCCTTCGAGGCCCGGCTGGACCAGCTTTTCCGCGAGGGGCTGGACCGGAGCAAAAGCGATTTCTGGTATAAGTTCCCGGATGCCACGGGGTTGGTGGGACAATATTCGATGGGCAATGAACCCAGCTTTCATATTCCTTACCTCTACAACTATACGCGTTCGCCGTGGAAGACGCAGGAGCGGGTGCGGCTCTTGCTGGATCTTTGGTTCAAAGACAATGTCTTTGGCATCCCGGGTGACGAGGATGGCGGAGGCATGAGCGCCTTCGTCGTTTTTTCTTCGATGGGTTTTTACCCGTTGACGCCGGGTGTTCCGCGCTATACCATCGGCAGCCCGGTATTTGAAAAGGTCGCCATCGATCTGCCCAATGGCCGGCGGTTCACCGTCATCGCGCATGGGTGTTCGAACGTCAACAAATATATCCAACGGGCTTCGTTCAACGGCGCTCCACTCGACACACCCTGGTTCTCGCATGCACAGCTCATGGCCGGCGGCCGGCTGGAATTGGAGATGGGGCCGCGGCCGAATAAAGACTGGGGGGTGGCGCCGGCTACGATGCCCGCGGATGCGGATGGCCGAACCGGCGAATAAAAAATCATCACTATGAAAAAAATACGGATTTTTTTTGGTCTGACCCTTTTGACGGGCTTTTGCTTTGGTTTCGGCAGGCGCGTTTCGGCGCAGACCGTGGCCCGGCCGGTTTCGACGCCCGCGATGGGACAACGGATCGACTCGGTGCTTACGGAATACAGCGAGCGCGTTCCGCAGGAGAAGGTCTATCTGCAGTTCGACCGGGGTGTTTACAATCCCGGGGAGACGATCTGGTTCAAGGCGTATCTTTTAGCGGGGTTTGATCCAGGAACGGTTAGCCGGAATCTCTATTTCGACTGGTACGATGGGACAGGCAGACTGTTGACGCATGTGGCGGCGCCGATCTTCGAGGCTTCGGCTAAAGGACAGTTCGATATCCCTTCCCGGTATGGCGGCGGTCTTTTGCATGTGCGGGTGTATACGCAATGGATGTTGAATTTCGATACGGCGTTCTTGTATGATAAGACGATCTTGGTCACGCGGGCGGGGGCTTCGGTGGCGGGCTCCACGGGTGCGGCCTGGCCGGCTGAGGCAGGTTCCGGCTCGGCCCGGATGGGTTCCACGACCGAGGGGCCAGTGGCTCCGCGGCGGGAGGCCGCGCGGACGGAATTGGGTTTCTTTCCCGAAGGAGGCGACCTGGTCACGGGTCTTATCGGCAAGGTGGCCTTCAAGGCCAATGATCAGTGGGGGCGGCCGGTGGCGGTGAGCGGGGTAGTGCAGGGGAGCGACGGCAGCTTTGTCGATTCGCTTCTAACAGAACACGATGGGATGGGTAGTTTTCTTATCAAGCCTGCGCCGGGTGTTCGGTATACGGCGTCCTGGACGGATGGATCGGGGAGAACTTTCACCACCGGGCTGCCGGCGGCGGCGCCGGGCGGCGTCGGGTTGCAGATCCAGCCGCACAGCGGGAAGTGTAGGATCATCATCCGCCGGACGGCGGATCATCTCCCGGAGGGGGCGCGGTCGCTTTATCTGCTGGCGCATATGAACCAGCGGGTAGTCTATGCGGCCCAGGTCTCGCTGGAGGACAACACCGAGGTGGCGCTAGCCGTTCCCACGGCGGATCTGCCTACGGGCGTCCTGCAATACACCTTGTTCGACGCGGGTTGGAAGCCGGTGGCGGAGCGGGTGGTCTTTGTCAACAATCAATTGCATTCGTTTGCCGCTTCGGTGAGCGTCGTCACGTCGAGTCTGGAAAAAAGAGGCCGCAACGAAATAGCCATCCAGGTACCGGATAGCGTTTTCTCCAACCTCAGCGTTGCCGTCACCGATGGGCGGCTGGCGGCGGGCGATGAGGACATCGTCTCACGGTTATTGCTGAGTGACGATATCCGGGGCGCGGCGTATCGTCCATCTTATTATTTTTCCGAAACAGCGGGCACCGCAGGGGCGAGGCAGCTCGACCTGGTGATGCTCACGCACGGCTGGCGGCGGTTCCGATGGGACGATATAGTCGCGGGCAAGCTGCCGGAGCTGCGTTATCCCCGGGACACCAATTACCTGGAGCTGCGGGGCAGGGTCGTACCCGAAAGGGTCCATGACCTTATGGCGGGACAGCCGGTGTTGCTGATCCTGGAGGGAAAGGACAGCAGCCGCAAGCGGTTGATGGTGCCCGTTTCGTCCGCGGGCGGGTTCGAACAACACGGGATGGTGTTCTATGATACGCTTAAGGTGTATTATGATTTTCCGGGGAATAAGAAATTGTCGGGGTCGCGGAGTGTCGAGCTGGGGAGTAACCTGCTGCCGGCGGGCGCCGGGATCGTAGGGGCGGGTGACGCTTCGGCGTTCATCGCGGACGGCCGGAGTCTGATGGGCGTTGGAGCAGACACCGCTGGCTTTGGGGGAACACAATTCTTTGCGGGGGAGGAAGCCGGCCGGGAGAAAAAGCGGCAGGCGATGATGCTGGCGGCGGTCACGGTCAACGGGCACGTCAAACGACCGGTGGATGTTCTCGACGATAAATATGCCACGGGCTTCTTCCGGCGGGATGCAGGGTATCAGTTCGATGTCAAAGACGATGTGCTGGCCTTGCATTCCACGGATATCTTTTATTATCTCCGGCAGGTCGTGCCCGGCTTAGAGGTGCAGTACAAAGATGGGTATCCGGTGGTCAAGTGGCGGCAGACCACACCGACGCTTTTTGTCGACGAAGTGGGGATGAAGGCGGATCTCGTAGCCGATATCCCCATCACCGACATCGCCTATGTCAAAGTATTCCATCCCCCCTTTATGCTGGGCGGGGTGGTGAATCCGCGGGCCGGCGCCATCGCCATCTACACCAAGAAAGGAGAAGATGTCAAACCGTTGCCTACCAAGGGACTCAACTATAAGCTCATCGAAGGGTATGCTGCCGAACGGCAGTTCTATTCACCGGATTATTTGGTGGACCCCACGGGGCAGGCCGATTTTCTGCCGGACGTACGGCCGACGCTTTACTGGAACCCCTATGTCTTCACCGATGCCAATACCCATACCGCGACGATCAGTTTTTACAACAATGATGTCAGCACGAAGCTGCGGATCGTCGTGGAGGGGATGAATGCGGCGGGTAAGCTTACCCATGTAGAAAAGATCATTCAATAAAGTACCATGTTAAAACTTGTTTTGTTTTTTGGGCTATGCGCCATGTTGACGATAGCCAGGAGCCAGGGACTGCCGATAGCCGCGCGGATCGGGCGGGGAGAATGTAAAGTGGAGGGTGGAGTGTTGACGACGAAAGACGTGTATGCTTGTTATGGCGACACAAGCTGGCGAAATGTTGAATTTAGTTTTCGGGCCATGGGCAGCGGTAAGGACACAGCGGGTTTGCAACCGGGCGATCCGCAACCGGCCGGTGAGGTGCATATCTGTGCGGGATTCCGTGCGGAAAATCGCGATGACCGGTATGTGTTGGGACTCAAGGGTGGTTCTTTTAACGCGCTTTACTTGGAGCGTCTGGGCTATATGGGCACCGACGACTATCTGGCCTTGCGGCCGTTGACTTTTGCTGTTCGGCCGGGGGAGTGGTATCGTTTTCGGGTGGCGGTCGCCGGGGATCGCATCCGTATCTTTCTCAACGACGAAGCACTGCCACGTATCGATATCCGTGATCCCAACGCGGCGCTTTGTCCCAATGGGCAGATCACGTTGGGGGGTAGCTACCTGGAAACAAGCTATGCAGGATTGGAAGCGCACGAGATAAAGGAAAATGCGCTGGCGGGGCCGGCGCGGGAATGGGTCATGCCAGCGCCGGACATGGATGGCGCGCCGGGCAAGGATCGGGCACCTGACAAGGATGGGGTGCCCGCCAGGGATCGGGCACCGGATAAAGAAGGAGCGGCATATAAAGAGCGCCAGCGGCAGACGGAGCGTGCGGCTTACCGGCCCGTGGAATTGCCGGCGCTGACGGGGGCGCGGACGGTGTTGTCGCTCGATGGCAGCTGGTTGTTTTGTCCCGGGTATGCGCTTCGCCGGCCGGCAGAGGCCATCGAAGTATCCCGGGATGACCGGCAGTGGCATGTGTTGCATGTCCCGGACTTTTGGAATCCCAGCAGGGTGTGGTTACATGGCGAGAAATACAAATCGGAAAGCAAAGGCGCTTCGGACAGGTATTATCAGCAGGAGATCGACCGGTGCGCCGGTTACAGTTTCGATTATACGCGGACGGATGTCGGCTGGTACCGGCAATGGATCGCGCTGCCGTCTTCCGTTCAGGGAAAGCAGATGGTACTGAGTTTCGATGCCGTTTCCAAAGTAGCCGAGGTCTGGGTCAACGGACAAAAAGCCGGTAGCCACATCGGGATGTTCGGGGATTTCTCACTCGACGTCAGCGCTCTCCTGCATCCGGGTAAGAACCTGGTCACGGTAAAGGTCCTTCGGAGTTATGTGAACGATATCAAGGATGCGGATAAAATTACGGATGTCGCTGTCACGGTCGAGGTCACACAGCGGATGATCAAGGACCTGGCGCATGGGTTCTTTGTCGATGATCCGGCAGGCATCTGGCAGCCGGTGAAGCTCACGATCACCGATCCCTTGCATATTGGCGATGTGTTCATCCAACCCGGATTAACGGGCGCTTCTTTTGCCGTCACGGTGCGGAACGACGGCGTTCGCGACAGGACCTTCTCTTTGCGGACGGCGATCGGGGAACTGTACTCGGGTGAATCGGCGCGCGAGGTGCGATTGAAGGCAGGGGAGGAGCGGGTGCTCAGCTATGCGATCGACGGGCTGCGGCCAAGGTTGTGGTCGCCTGAGCAGCCAAACTTGTACGATTTTAGATTTTCGATCCTGGCGGATGGAGCCGGGGTGGGTGATCGGCCCGGCGCGGCCGCGGCGGTCGATTCGGTTACGGTGCGCTCGGGGTTCCGGACATTCGAGGCGAAGAATGGATACTTTTATCTCAACGGGCGGCGGTATTGGCTGCGCGGCGCCAACCAGACTGCGATGCCGTTGGGGCCCAATGATGCGCGCTTAGCGGATCGTTTTTGCGGGTTGATGCATGCCGCGCATATCAACGCCACGCGGACGCATACCGTTCCTTTTACCGAGACCTGGCTGGAAGCCGCGGACCGTGGGGGATTGGGCGTAAGCTATGAAGGCACCTGGCCCTGGCTGATGATCCAGAGCACGATGCCCGATAGTGCGTTGATCGCCTTATGGCGGGTCGAATGGCTGGATCTGCTGAAGAAATATCGCAATCATCCGTCGCTGTTGTTATGGACAGTCAATAACGAGATGAAATTTTATGATAATGATCCGGATGCCGGCCGGGCGCGTCTTAAAATGCAGATCATTTCAGATGTGGTGCGGCAGATGCGGAAGATCGACCCGACGCGACCGGTGGTCTTCGACTCCAACTACCACCGGAACAAAAAGAAATTCGGAGCGGAGTTCCTGGCAACCATCGACGACGGAGATGTCGATGATATCCATATGTATCCCAATTGGTATGACAACTCCATCTTCGACCAGTTCAAAGGGGAGTTCCAGGCCAGATATAAAAACGAAGGGCGGCCATTGATCAGCCAGGAGATGTCCACGGGATATAGCAACAACGAGACGGGGCACCCCGTGCGTTTCTACACCTTTGTCCATCAGACGGCACAGGCCCTGGTGGGCAAATATGCGTACGACTACAACGATCCGGCGTATTTCCTGCATACACATGCCTTCATCACCCGGGAATTGGCCGAAGCCTTCCGGCGTACCGATGACCAGGCCACGGGCATCCTGCATTTCGCGAGCATTACCTGGTTCCGGTACGTCTATTCGGCGGACAGTATCCAGCCTTACCCGGTGTACTATGCCATGCAGCGGGCGTTACAGCCATTATTGGTCTCGGCGGAATTATGGGGCCGGCATTTCTACGGCGGATCGCGTTTGCCAGCGCGGGTCTGTATCGTCAATGACCAGGATGACACGGTCCTCGACCGGCCGGCGGTGTTGCATTGGGCATTGCAGGGCGCTTCGGGCATCGTGTTGGCGTCGGGGACGGTGCCGGTAGACACTTTGGGCTATTCGGGCAGGCGTTGGCTGTCGCCGGCCATCGATATCCCGGAGATCGCGGGAAGGGAGGATGCGAAGCTGGTGTTGCGGCTGATGCGGGGCGATCAGGTGCTTTCCGTTAATGATTATTCCGTTGTGCTGGCCTCCCGTAGATGGGTAGCCGACAAGACGCCGGCCGTCGCGTTGGTCGATCATAGCGGCTGGCTGTCGGGATGGTTGGACACGCTGGGGATGAAGTATACGCGGTATGGTACGGTGGATGCGGCCGTGGGCGCGCTTGCAGGCGGGATCGGGGGCGGCGCGATTGGCGCCGAAGCCGG
>Ga0210396_10004894_pt1 | contig 13027 bp, 8 predicted proteins | sample IncBWH17OmetaG_FD_155466 | JGI IMG/M metagenome (GOLD analysis project Ga0210396, IMG submission 155466) | Forest soil microbial communities from Barre Woods Harvard Forest LTER site, Petersham, Massachusetts, United States - Inc-BW-H-17-O ...
AGGAAGTTGAGCAATATGACCAGTCACGTCAGTGAGCCGGGATGTTCCGGTAAACTCCGAGCGCTACTTCGTGTCCGGCTCCTGGGGGATAGCCGCCCCATCGGAGCGAGGATCTCCCGCGGCAAAGTTAACCTGGCGGCTGCTGTCCCGGACAACGGCCGCGCCCTGTCCAACGGTAAAGGTGAACGGTTCGAGGAGCTTGATCTGATGGCCTCGCTGTGCGAGACCCGCTCGCACCTCCGCAGGGATGGTCTCCTCCATCTGAACGTCGCAGCCATCGAAGGTTTCCTTGGTAAAGCGCGGCTGTTCGAGTGCCGCCTGGACGTTCATGCCGTAATCGACGATGTTAGCGACGAACTGCGCGTGAGCCTGCGCCTGGTTCCAGCCCCCCATGATGCCGAAGCCGATGTGGATGTCTCCCTTCTCCATGAAGGCGGGAATGATGGTGTGGAGGGGACGCTTGTGTCCGGCCAGTGAGTTGGGCAGCCCCGGAGTGAGCTGAAAACCAGCGCCGCGGTCTTGGAAGGAGAAGCCGAGTCCCGGGGCTACAAAGCCGGTGCCGTAGCCGGCATAGTTGCTCTGGATGAGCGAAACGATGTTGCCATCTTTGTCGATGGCGGATAGATAGATAGTTGAGTTGCCATGCTTGTTGAGCTCGGCCGAGATATCAGAGGGAACGACCTGACATTGGGCTTTGCTCATGTCGATGAGTTTTGCGCGCTTGTCGGCGAGGTCTTTGGAGATGAGCTCCTGGACTGGGACCGGAGTGAAACGTGGGTCGCCGACGTATTTGTACATGTCGGCATAGGCGAGCTTCTTCGCCTCTATCATGACGTGCAGAGCATCGACGGAATTGTGGCCATACTGGGCCATGGGAAAGTGCTCCATGATGTTGAGCATGGAGAGCGCAGCGATACCCTGGCCGTTGGGAGGAAGCTCGTAGACAGTCCAGCCGCGATATGTCGTAGAGACCGGCTCGACCCATTCGGGCTGAAAGTCGCGGAAGTCTTCAACAGTGTGGACGCCGCCGTGGGCATCGAGGAACTTGACCATCGTCTCGGTCATGGGGCCGTTGTAGTAGGCGTCGCGGCCATGAGCGGCGATCTGACGAAGAGAGTTGGCCAGCGCCGGGTTCCTGAAGAGATCGCCTGGTTTCGGTGCCGTGGGCCAGATATCATAGGTCTCTTTGTAGCCGGGCTGATCAAGCAGCCGTTTGGCGATCCAGTAACGGGCATTGCGCTCGGCGAGCGGGAATCCGTTCTGCGCATAGTAGATGGCCGGCGCGAGCAGTTGGTTGAAAGGCAAGGTCCCGAAGCGGCTGCGCAAGGCGTCCCATCCGGCAACCGCTCCGGGAACATCGATGGTCTCTACACCGATGGGGTTGATTTCGGTCACACCTTTGGACTTGAGGTAATCAATGGTCAGTGCCTTGGGGGTCCAGCCACTGGAATTCAGACCATAGAGTTTGCCCGTCTTTGCCTCGTAGTAGATGGCAAAGAGGTCTCCGCCGATGCCGTTGACGTAGGGCTGGACTACGCCCATGACGGCGTTGGCCGCAATGGCCGCGTCGATGGCGTTGCCGCCCTGTTCGAGGATGTGAGCCCCGGCCTGCGAGGCGAGAAACTGCGGGGTTGAAACGATGCCAAACTTCGAGACAACCATCGAGCGGCCCTGTCCGGGAACGGATGAGAACTGCTGCGCCGGCACAACCGCCGAGTTAAGAACCAACACGATCAGACACGCAAGATGCTTCATACCACTCCTTAACAGAAAACCAAATTTAGGAGAATCAGATACCGATGGGAATCACCGATCCATGGTGACGACACATAGACAACATTATTCCACCTGTACGAAGAAGTCTGATCCATCCGGTCAACAAGCGATTCATCGTGATGGGCCAGACAGTAGTGTCGGCTATGGCATGAGCGGAGTGGTCATCGTACACTCATCCGGAACCACAAAATACATTTCTGCTTGAGGAATACGCCTACAACCAGTGGATCAGGGCAAGCGGTATCTTCGATAGCGTGATTGATTTCGACAAGATCACACAGGACCCGGCGCATCCGGAGACATTTCTGCCGGATTACGATTCCGGGGATCACCTTCATCCCAAGAACGCGGGATACAAGGCGATGGGCAATGCGATTGATTTGTCCCTGTTCCGGTAGATTTCAATTGCGTCAGAACCTGTATCATGGCCAGTCGCCTATGATCAACTTCCGCAAGTCGTCTGCCTTAGCGAACGTTGGAGCGTGACATTGCGCGCTTCCTTGCTCCTTGGCATTATGCTCTGCCTTGGGTTCGTTGGTTTCACCTTCCGCTGGCAATTTCTTGCTCGCACGATGATCGAAAAACTCAACCAGAAGATACCGGCGCGCATAGCTTGTTTGGCTTCACATTCCTTAGGCGGCAGAATAGATTCTGACAGGAGTGGCATCATTATATCCCTGACCCGCTAGCCCGCGACTACCGAATCAGCGAGATGTTCGCGTTTGCCTTTTTGTTAGGAATTGCAGTGCTTGTCTTTTATTTAGCAGGTGCTCTGCGCCCTGCAGGGTGACCTTCGCACCCTGTATCATAGCCAGTCGACCATGATTACTTTTCGCAAACCTCTTGAAGGTATCGACCGCCCGCAGATGGAGGCCGATGTTGTCATCGTCGGCGGAGGGCCGGCCGGGATGGCCTGTGCGCTACGCCTCTCGCAGCTCATCGACGAACATAATGCAAACCATCCCGACTCGCAGCTCACAAAGGAGAACATCTACGTTCTTGAGAAGGCGCGCGAGGTGGGCCAACACTGTTTGTCGGGAGCGCTGCTCGATCCGCGGTCTATGAAGGAACTGCTGCCCAGCTTTGAAAGCGAGGCGCCGATCGATGCCGAGGTAACGAAAGAATCCGTCTACTTTCTGAGCAAAGACAAAGCGCGCAAGTTCCCGATTGTTCCGCCGCCGCTGCGAGATCACGGCAACTACGTCATCTCCATCAACAAATTCGTGAAGTGGCTGGGCCAGAAGGTTGAGGAAGCGGGCATCACGATCTTCACGGGATTTGCCGGGTCAGAACTTTTGTTTGACGACGACAGCCGCGATGTCGAAACCGCGCGCGTCGCCGGAGTGCGCACCGACGACAAGGGAGTCGACAAGCAAGGCCAACCCAAGGCTAACTTCGAGCCCGGATACGACCTGCGCGCCAGGATCACCATCCTCGCCGAAGGCACAAGGGGCAACTGCGCGAAACAGCTGATTAACCATCTGAATCTCGAAGACCCTAACCACGCGCAGACCTATGGCATCGGCATCAAGGAGCTGTGGGAGATCCCGGCTGGCCGCGTCGCCAAGGGCGAAGTCATCTACACACTCGGATATCCGCTGACAACGCACGAGTACGGCGGCGCGTGGATTTACGGCATTTCGGACACGCTCGTTTCGATCGGCTACGTCACGGGCCTCGATTATGAAGACCCGCGCACCGATCCGCACCATGTGTTCCAGGACTTCAAGCTGCACCCGCTTGCGCGCCGGATTCTGGAAGGCGGCAAGATGGTTCGCTACGGCGCCAAGAGCCTCCCCTACGGCGGATGGCTAACCATGCCGCGCATTTACGGCAACGGCTGGATGCTGCTCGGCGACTCTGCGAGCTTTCTCAATTCGCAGCGGCTCAAAGGCATCCACCTGGCCATCAAGAGCGGTATGCTGGCTGCGGAAACGGCCTTCGACGCGATGCTTTCCGGCGACAACTCCGGCGATACGCTGAGCGAATACAAAGCTGCCGTCGATTCGAGCTGGATCAAGGACGAGCTTTACGCCGTGCGCAACTTTCACCAGGCATTTGAGAATGGGCTGTACGACGGATTGGTTCGCGCCGGCATTCAACAGTTGATGCGCGGCGGCAATCTGGGGCCCGACTCGACCAACCATGCAGGCTACCTGCGCATGAGGGAGATCGATTCGCTGACCTTCTACGGCAGCCGCCGGCACTTTCTGGGCAACGCCAAGGGAGACGGCAAGCTCACCTTCGACCGGCTGACGGACGTCTACCACTCGGGCACACGCCATGATGACGACCAGCCGGTGCACCTGGTGATCGAGGACCTGAACATCTGCGGCACGCGCTGCGCGAAAGAGTTCGGCAATCCCTGCCAGTACTTCTGCCCCGCGGCCGTTTACGAGATGGTCGAGACGTCATCGGGTGACAGCGGGACTTCTGCGAAAGAACTTCACATCAACTTCGCCAACTGTGTTCACTGCAAAACCTGCGACATCATGGATCCCTATCAGATCATCAACTGGGTTCCGCCGGAGGGCGGGGGCGGACCGAATTACGACGGCATGTGAATCAGGAATGTGCTTTCAACAACCGCCCCTGCGCGGCCTTGCGGCGTCCGACTCACGGTTACCAACGATTTGTCCGGCATCCGACATCATTTGCTTGCACGCAAAGGTAATCCATGAGACATTACCTGCAGCAATTACCAGCTCATCCTGCTGTCAACTCTTTTGGGGACACCACTCCCATGGCCGATTCGCAGCAGCTTTCCTGCCCCTGGTGTTATGAAGAGAAGGCTCTACGAAGGTCGCATCTCCGGCCAATCGATCTTCCACATCTGCTTTTCCGGCGTCGTCCGTTCCGGTGCCTGATTTGTAACCGGCGATTCTACAGCCACTTTGATCGCTTGTTTGCGCCGAAGACATCTCCTGCTCCGCCTCAGCAATGAAAAGTGTCGCGGCCAGGTTTGAAGCTGGCGCCTGATGCGCGCATCCAATACAGTAGACATCAGACCTATGACGCCCCGGTTCAGCACACTCGGAGCTCTTGACGAGGCTCCTTTCGTTGCTCCATCCATCCTCACGGATCGCTACCATCGGGCCATTACCGATCTGCGCGTCTCCATCACCGACCGCTGCAACTACCGTTGCGTTTACTGCCGGACAGGCAACGAGGGCGCGCAATACTCCGAGCTGCCCATGGCGGATTACCTTCGCCTGGTGTGCATTTTTGTCAGCCTGGGCATTGAAAAGGTGCGCCTCACCGGCGGAGAGCCCTTGCTGCGCAAGGGCCTTGTGGACTTCGTACGCGAGCTGGCGAAGCTCAGAACGAGAACCGGAGAACCACTCGACCTGGCACTCACGACGAACGGCCATCTGCTTGAAGACCTGGCCGCGCCTCTCAAAGATGTGGGCCTGAGCCGCATTACTGTCAGCATGGACGCAGTCGATGCCGCAACCTTTGCCCGCATCACCCGTGTTCCCGGCAGCTTCGAGCGCGTCGTCAAGGGCATTCGAGCGGCGCAGCGGGCGGGGCTCGATCCTGTCAAGGTGAACTGCGTTCTGCTGCGCGGATTCAACGACGATCAGATCGTTCCCTTCGCGAAATTTGCGCGCGATGAAGGCGTGATCGTGCGCTTCATCGAATTCATGCCGCTCGAAGAAGATCGCCTGTGGACTCCGGACACTGTCATCCCGATCCGCGAAGTGGTCGCACAGCTGGAGGGCTTTCGGCCTGTTGTGAGGCTCGCGCCGAACACTCCCAGCGAAACCGCTGTGCGCTACACCTTCGACGATGGCATTGGCGAGATCGGCATCATCGCACCCGTCTCCCAGGCTTTCTGCGGACAATGCAGCCGCCTCCGCGTTACTTCGGATGGAAAGATTCGCACCTGCCTGTTTTCGCAGTTCGACCACGACCTGTACGGCGTGATGAAGCGGGGAGGCAGTGACGATGAGCTGGCCGCGTTCATCGAGCGCACCGTAGCTCTAAAGGAAGCGAGGCACCACATCGGCGAACCGGACTTCCTCAAGCCCTCGCGCAGCATGGTTCACATCGGCGGGTGACTGCGCGTCAAGCGACACGCGCCCTCGGCGCCATCCTCGGCAGGTTACGCTCTTTGGCTTCTGCTCGCTCCCGTTGGTCGCTGGATTGATCGCGTGTAATACGCTGCTCAGGTCACTACTGCTGCTGCTGTTGCGCCTGCTGCAGCTGCAATTGCAGCAGCGGCTCGGCCGGCGGTGGCGGCGGAGCCTGTGCCTTCTCGACCAGCATCGACCAGTCCTCAGGAATCGGCAGCTCCTGATCGAGTGGCGGAGCCTTGTCAGAAGCCGTCACCCGCACGGCAACGTACATATCGCTCTCCGTACGGCCCAAAAAAATGCCCCTGGTTGGCGGAACATCGACATAGTCGCGCCCTAACGCCGTACGAATATGGCGGTCTCCTGCAATCAACGCATTCGTGGGATCGAATCCTACCCATCCCAGATGCGGCAGGAACGCTTCGACCCAGGCGTGGGTCGCATCCGAAATCGAGCGGTCATTGTCTTCCTTACTATGGTAGAGATATCCGCTCACGTAGCGACACGGGATTCCGAGCTGCCGAACAAGCGCGATCATGATGTGGGCGAAATCCTGGCAAACGCCCTGCCGCGAACGGAGCGCTTCATCGATCGGCGAATCAACGCGGGTGGTACGCGGCGAATAGCTGAAGTAGTCATACACCTTCTTGTTCAGCTCACGCAGCAACACCATGGGATCGTCACGGCGGTACATGCCAAGCTCGCGCGCTAATTCCTGCAAGGCCGGAGTGGGCACAGCAAACTCGCTGGGCAGCAGCATTTCCCAATAGTCCCCCTCCGACACGATCGCATCCAGTTCCGGCCAAGCATCCGGAGCCAGAAATGCGGGAATCTCCACGAGCGGCTGATGCTCCACAAGCGCCTCCGCGATAATCACCAGCTGTTCGTGCTGTCCCGGGATGTCGAAGTGATGGACATTGTTGCTCAGGTGGTCGCGGTAGGAAAAGACGCGGCACCGCGGGCTTACCGAGAGAGAAAATGTCAGGCACCGCTGGTTGCTGTCGCTGCGCGGGTGCATCCGCACTTCCATAACGCTCTCGCTCACAGGCTTCGAGTACACGAATTTCGTCAGGTGCCGAATGGAGTAGAAAAGCATCGATGCCCTCGTCCCTACAGAGCCAGCGCGGTCTGTACGGAGTACTGAATGTAGACCTCATAGATGAGGTCGTGAATCTGGCGGCACTGCTCGAGAATCCGGCGGAGGTAGCGTGCCGGGTCCTGCGCCAGGATCTCGGAGATCTGTCCATATCCAAGCGATGCCTGCAGCTTGCCGGAGACGCGCATCAACTCGGTCGCTTGGTGTCCGTGCGACTCCTGCTGGATGTGGTCAAGCGACCGGTGAAGGCGATCAATCGAATAGCGTATCGAATGCGGGAATTCCGGATCGAGAAGCAGAAATTCCAGGATGCGCTCATACGTCAAGTCAGCGGTGTAGACCTTGCAATAGGCCTCGAATGCTGTGCAGGTCCTCAGTAGACCGATCCATTCCAGATATTCGTAGGCATCGGCAGTCTCGTCAACATTCGCGAACACCTCCCGTTGATAGACGTCCAATAGCTTTGTGGTTGCAGTGGCACGCTCGAGGAATCGTCCGACCTGAAGGAACTGCCATCCCTCGCCGTGGCTCAAGGTGGTATCGGTGACGCCTTGAAACAAATGCACCCCATCGTAGAGCGTGGGAAGAAATTCGGAGAGCTGCGTGTCGGAAGGTGAATGCGGACGCAGCCGTGAGATCTCATGAAACAGCCGGTTCAACCGCTGCCACTGCTCGGTGCTGATCGCTTCGCGAATCTGGCGGGCATTCTCGCGCGCCGTAAAGATGCATGCCGTGACCGAGGCCGCATTCGACGTGTCGAAGAACAGCGTGTGGACGAGCGAATACACGTCGTCATCCCACTCGATTTCACGCGGATAACCGAGCGCCGCCAGCACACGCTTCCATCTGCGTTCCTCGCTGACTTCCGACTTATCCAGCATCAGGCCCATGTTGATATCGACCACGCGCGCGGTATGCTCAGCGCGTTCCAGGTAGCGGCTGGTCCAGTAAAGGCTGTCTGCGACGCGTGAAAGCATACGTTAACCCAGCACCCAGGTGTCTTTGCTGCCACCGCCCTGGGAGGAATTCACCACCAGCGACCCCTTGCGCAGAGCCACGCGCGTGAGGCCTCCGGGAACAATCGTGACTTTGTCTCCGAAGAGAATGTAGGGACGCAGGTCCACGTGACGCGGCTCGATGCTGCCGTCTTCGAGCAGGCAGGGCGAACGGGAGAAATCGAGCGTCGGCTGCGCGATGTAGTTGCGCGGATTGGCCTCGATCCGCCGGCGAAAATCCTCGCGGTCGGCGACGCTGCTGTGTGGGCCAATCAGCATGCCGTATCCCCCTGACTCCCCCACCGCTTTCACTACCAGCTTGTCGAGATTGGCCAGTGCGTGCTGTCGCTGCTTGCGATCAGTCATCAGATAAGTCTCGACGTTGTTGATGATCGGCTCCTCACCAAGGTAGTAGCGAATAATCGCCGGGACATACGCATAGAGAGCCTTATCATCCGCGACACCCGTGCCAAATGCGTTCGCCAGTGTCACGTTGCCCGCGCGATACGCGTTGAACAGACCGGCCGCACCCAGGATCGAATCGGTACGGAAGGCCAGGGGGTCGATGAAGTCGTCGTCCACGCGGCGGTAGATGACATCCACACGCTTCAGGCCGCCAGTCGTCCGCATATAGACCACGTTGTCGTGGATGACCAGGTCGCGGCCTTCTACCAGCTCGATCCCCATCTGGCGGGCCAGGTATGTGTGCTCGAAATACGCGGAATTGTATACGCCCGGAGTCAGGAGGACGATGGACGGCTCGGGCCGGCCCTCCGGCGCGATCGAGCGCAGCGTGCTGAGCAGCGCCTGCGTGTAGTGCTCGATGGGCCGCACGCCGTAGCTGTGAAAAAGATGTGGCAATGTGCGCTTCATGATGCGCCGGTTGGTTAGCATGTAGGACACGCCGCTCGGGACCCGCAGATTGTCCTCGAGCACAACGTACTCGCCGGTCTTCAGCCGCAGCAGGTCTGTGCCTGCGACCGCAACGTACACATTGCGAGGCACCTGCAATCCGCGCATCTGACGGCGGAAGTGCTGGCAGCTGTAGACAATCTCGCGCGGAATCACGCCCTGCGTAAGAATCTTGCCTTCGTGGTAGACGTCATGCAGAAACAGGTTGAGGGCGGTGATGCGCTGCGTAAGCCCGCGCTCAATTACATCCCACTCTTCGCCCGTCACCAGCCTGGGGATCAGGTCATAGGGAAAGATGCGCTCGGTTCCCTCTTCGCGTCCATAGACGGTAAAGGTAATGCCCTGCATCAGGAACGAAACGTCGGCAGAATGCTTGCGGCGCTGCAGTTCCTCGCGTGGCAGGCCGGAGATCACCTTCAACAGGGCAGCGTAGTGCGGACGAATGCTGCCCTCAAGCGTGAACATCTCATCGAAGGCGTGATCGAGGAAATATTCCCGCAGCAGCGGATTGTCGAATTCTCCACGTGACAGCGTTCTACTCATTCGACCTCAGAATCCGGAGCATTCACTTACTTCCCGGTTCATTCCGTGGCTCTTCGCCTCAGAATTGATAGAAGGCTCCCGCCGTCTCCTTAAATAGAGTCTTTGCCGTTCGTAATCTTTCAGGGAAACTGCCTGCCGCAATCAAGCCGAAACGTACCTTTTTGTAACATGAGCGTCACATTGCGGCAAGAATTTGCGCTGGGGGTAGTGGGTCAGGTTGATTCCAGCTTCGGGAATAGCACATGTCCGAGAAGCCGGTTTTCGTCCATATGGATTACTGGCGGTTAGCCGGTCGCACAGCAGCAACGGCCTTAGCATCCGGCCACGCATCTATTCAGATGGGTTAAAGGACAAGATCTTCCGGTTCCTAGCACATCCGTTTCGTGTGCATTCTCAGTCGGCGATCCAGTTACCGTGAAACCCGTACGGCACACGCTGTGGGAAGTTCGAGGCATCGATTATTGCCAAGTCGCTGCCGTCCCGGACCGGGTCGTAAGTATAGGACAGATACCAGCCGGACAGTTCGCCCGCCTCCGAATGAGCCGGAGCGAATACAGCCTCACCAGGTCCACCGGGCTTGGTGGCCGTACTGAATGAAAGCTCCTCGGCAGTGCCGCGTTCAAGGTCGTTGCGCACGAGTTTACCCATACCCACGGTAACGCCATACCGCGCCGGCAGACCGACCAGCCGATCATCGATGCGCGGGAACTCCACAGCGCGCTCGTCGATCTGCTCCTCTGTAACGGTGCCGCGGGTCAGATTGATCGTCCAGGACCACATCACGGCGTCAGAACCACGCGCCCCGTTGCCCCACAATTCGGTATACCGGGCTGCTTGCAGCACAATAACTTTGCCATCATCCGTGGTCTTATCAAAGGCGTTGAGTACGTGAAAAACGTAGCACGGAGCGATGTCAAACCAGCGGATCGGGCCGTATGGGTCATCGCGACGCAACACACCGAGCCGGGCGCCGTAGTCATCGCTCCAGCGGTACGGAAGGTCGCGGGGAATGTTGCGCGCGATGTCGAGCCTAAACACGATCGGCAGGTCCATGAGCACTATGTGCTCGGCGCTCAGTGCGAAGTCATGCGTCATGGTCAACTTGGGAACATCGACGCCGCGATCAATGATCAGTTCCCCCTACACGTTCGCGCGGTGGTAAGTGACATGCGGACTGGTCAGGCTGCCATAGCCGATAAAATGTAGCTCGCCAGTTCTCGGGCAGACCTTCGGATGTGCAGTCATCGAGTCAACCAGCTTGCCGCCGAAATCGTACGCGCCTAGCGTTTCCAGTTCGTTCGTGATCTCGTATGGCAGAGGTGACTCTACAAGCGCGAGCGTCTTGCCTGCGTGATTAACGACGTTAGTATTCGCCACGCTGGCGTGCCGGTTGCGGGTTCCGTCACCGTTGTACAGCGGAAAAGGTTTATCAAAGCTCTCAGTACGTACCCATCGATTGGTACCAGGCAGCGCGCCCGTTTTCTAACCGCACGCCGTGGATCATCCCGTCACCCGTGAACCAATGTGGCGTTTCGTGTCCCTGTCGCGGGTTGGGGCCGTTACGCAAATACCAGCCGTTGAGGTCAGGCGGGATCGCACCCTCAACTGGCAGATCGAATGTGGTCAACTCGTCGACACGGGTGCATTATTTCCGGTCCGGAAGAAGGGCACTGTCGACTTCGTAGACCAAGCGTTGACGATCGGGGCCTCTGCCATTTTTTGTGCCATAAGTTTCTCCCATTGGCTTTTCAGTCGCGCATCGTGCCTCTGCCCACATGACTTGTAACTCTGGTTGGCATACTCAGTCAATAGATAATGACCCAAGCCTGGTCTGCCGTAAGACACGAACCGTCCAACAGGGAACCTTCTTCATGTATGCCGCGTTTCCCTCAGCCGACTCGACCGCAGGCATGATCTGTGCCAGCGCATCTGTTGCGGCAATAACTACCTGGGATAGATTGTCGCCAACACGGAAATTGGCACTTGTCCGTATAGTCGTGCTTACCGTACAAATGGCTGATACGTGCCGCTCTGCTGAGTTGTCGAAAAATCGCCAAGAGCAGTTGATTACTTGCCGATGACAAGTATCTGGAAAGAGTGCGGGATCATCGGCGCGCGAGGGCCGCGCATCCAGGCTGGAGCGCCCGGCGGCGGACCGCCAGCAGACGGAGTCACAACCGAAGCCTGGGCCGGTACCGGGCCAAACTCGGCAGTGATCGTCAGGATCTGATTGGTCTTTGTATCCAAGGTCAGCACCTTCGCCCGCGCCGGCGTGGCAACCGTCTGCTCAACGGAGAAGCTCGTGGGAGAATTCTCCTGCACCACCGTGAGTGTGCCATCACCCTGCGAACTGAATGCCTCCATCGTCGCCGGGTTGAAGGCAGCGCCGTCGGAGCCGTTGCCAATGGGCAGATCAGTGATGATATGCCCGTCGGTAGCCGACAAAATAATCATGTTTTTGTTGTCGCGGCACGAGGCGAAGAGGATATTGTCCTTCGCGTCCAACGCTAGGCCAGCGCATCCTCCGCCCTTGCTCGAAACATCGTACCTGCCAATCATTTTCATCGTGTTCGCGTCGATGACCGCGATGGCGGCCTTGTCTTCGATGTCGACATAAATCTTCCCGTGGCCATCGGTGGCGGCCTGCTCGGGTGCGCCGCCGATGTCGATGGTGCCGAGGATCGAGCCATCCTTATCGTCGAGGACGGTAATATTCGGCTCAGCGTGGCTGAGGATGTAGTAGTGGTGATTGTAAGAGTCGTTGAGGTAGCCGTCCGGATTGCCCTGCACTTCGATCTTTTTCAGGATCGCAAAGGTCTTCGAATCGAACATCGTCACCGGCTTTGAGGTTGCAAAACCGTGCCCCGTCGCGGTGTCGACTGCCGCGCCATGCGCGCTTACGCCCGGGATATCTCCCACCTGGGCCAGTGTGTCAAGGTTATAGACGCCGATGTGCCCGCCCGGGCCAGACCGGGCAACATAAAGGTTGCGGCCGCCAGGGTCTGCCGTAACGTAGTCGAATCCGCCATCGCCTCCGACCAATTGAATTTTGAGAACCTTGTACGGGCCACTGTCCTGTGCGTAGGCGAGACCCGCGAACGGAACTATAGCGGCGAGTATTGTAACGATAAGGGGCTTGCACGACATTGCGGTGTCTCCAGTTAGATGCGATTGATTTCCGGGTCTTCTCCAAAGTCGAGCATACATGCTGCAACCTGAAAGCTTCGTGAATGGAAAGACGTGAACAGTGGGTGTGACGACGGCTACCGCGACTTCCTCGACCGGGACTTCTGGCCTGGCCTAAGGTCCGGCTAGACCGTCACCCCGCGATCCCAAAGGTTGGAGTTGGCTCCATCCACCGGGAGGGCTCTCTGAGTACATTGGCGATTCATCGAGAACCGAGCAGCGCACGACGAACTCGGAAGGCTCGACCTCAATCCATCCGCAAAAACTGCATGGGGTCGATCGATGTGGCGCGAAGTGCTGGAATATAAGTAGCGGTCAGAGCGACTAGGCCAGCAGGACCGGAATGAAAACAAATGTCTCGGTGTCCCAGGCGCTCACGCCGTAGATCAAGTCGGAGAGCAATCGAGCAAAGGCAAGAGCCAATACGACGCCGCCGGTTATTC
>Ga0210396_10004895_pt1 | contig 13026 bp, 9 predicted proteins | sample IncBWH17OmetaG_FD_155466 | JGI IMG/M metagenome (GOLD analysis project Ga0210396, IMG submission 155466) | Forest soil microbial communities from Barre Woods Harvard Forest LTER site, Petersham, Massachusetts, United States - Inc-BW-H-17-O ...
GATCACGGAACCGGCCGTGGCCTGAACCTCTCGGTCGCAACCGTCGAGACCGCTGCGGACAAAAATAAAACCTGCATCGACAGATGCAGGCCCGATGGTCAGACTTACCGGCAAACCAGAATGAACGCCGACGCCCATCACGGTGGCTTGCGACCGAAGCGTTGTCTGCCGGCTAAATTTCATTCAAATGCCCACACCGACTTACCAAGAGATCTGGCCGACCCAATCGCGGGTCGATTCGTCTCGAAGCATCCCCAAGTCACGGCGGACAATAGCCATTGCCCCAAAGCGCGCCAACTCACGCTTTTTTACCGATTGTTACCCTATCTCTGCCGTATTCGCGCCAAAGCTTAACCAAATTGCGCCGCGGACAGGGGTGGTTCCGGTCCTCCCATCGCACCATGAAATGAATAATTAATGATTTAATATCAGCTGCTTGTGAAAATTACTGCAGCCGGCCCCGACCGAAATGAAGAAGGTCCCGGCTGGCAAAGCCGGGACCTTTTCAGCTGTCGGAATTGTAACGAACCTCAGTTAACCTGCCGGCGCAGGAAGGCCGGAATATCAAGATGGTCGTCGCCCTGTGGCGCCGGTGCAACAGGTGCAGGGCGACCGTGGGCATCCAACCCTTGAGGGGCAGGCCTGCGCGCATACTCAGATACCGGATCGCTGGCGGCGATTTGCTGCGCGACCGAACGTTGAGGCTTCCGATCCGGCAGCGGCGGCATCGCTGCCATCGCCGGACCCGAGGCGCGGGCGGCAATCGGAGGCTCGGTCTCTTCGTCACGGCGGCCCAGGCCGACATTGGCCAGGCGCTGCAACAGCGACATCCGGGTCTTTTGCGGATGCTCCTCGTCGACTTCCCCGCGGGCCTGCCTGATTTCGTTCTGCGCGGGCATCGGCAGGTCTTCGAATTTCGGCATCCTGGGCGCGCGAGCCGGCGCGCGTTCAGCCGCTTGCGGGATGAATGTCTCGGGCGTCGCCGGTTCCTGGGCCGGGACAGGGGCGATATCAAGGTCCGGGAACAATGTCGGCTTCTGCGCGATCGGACGCACCGTGACATCGCCATAGGACGCAGGCTGCAGCGGCGCCGCCGGCTGCGAAACCTCCGGCGCAACCGCCGCGGCGATCGCCGCAAGCGCCGCACGCTCGACACTGCCTGAGGCACGTTGCGGCGCGGCCGGAGCCGCCGCGCCCGGGGTCTCCAGTTTCTGGGCGCGTTCGGCAAACCGCGCATTGTCGGCGCGCAGCCGCGCGGTCAACTCGGCAAGACGGCTGTCCGGAGCCGAACCCGAGGCCACGGCGCCGGTAACGGTTGCCGCCGGCGCGGCGGCGTTGCGCGAAATCAGCGCCTGTTCGATGCCGGTGGCGACGACCGAGACCCTGATGATGCCATCGAGCGTTTCGTCGAAGGTGGCGCCGACGATGATATTGGCGTCCTGATCGACTTCCTCGCGAATCCGGGTCGCCGCCTCGTCGACCTCGAACAAGGTGAGGTCCCTGCCGCCGGTGATCGAGATCAGGAGGCCGCGGGCGCCCTTCATCGAGGAATCGTCGATCAGCGGATTGGCGATCGCGGCCTCCGCCGCGGTCAAAGCGCGCTTCTCGCCGGAAGCCTCGCCGGTGCCCATCATCGCCTTGCCCATTTCGCGCATCACGGCGCGGACGTCGGCGAAGTCGAGATTGATCAGGCCTTCCTTGACCATCAGGTCGGTGATGCAGGCGACGCCCGAATAGAGCACCTGGTCCGCCATCGCGAAGGCGTCGGCGAAGGTGGTCTTTTCGTTGGCGACCCGGAACAGGTTCTGGTTCGGAATGATCAGAAGGGTATCGACCACCTTGTGGAGTTCGGCGATGCCGGCTTCCGCCGTGCGCATGCGGCGCTGACCCTCGAAGTGGAACGGCTTGGTGACGACGCCGACGGTGAGGATGCCCATGTCGCGCGCGGTCTTGGCGATGACGGGCGCCGCACCGGTGCCGGTGCCGCCGCCCATGCCGGCGGTGACAAACACCATATTGGCGCCGGAAAGATGATCGCGGATCTCATCGATGACTTCCTGGGCCGCGGCCGCGCCGACGTCGGGCTGCGAACCGGCCCCGAGGCCCTGGGTGACCTGGGTACCCATCTGGACGATGCGCTGCGCCTTCGACATGGTGAGCGCCTGCGCGTCGGTGTTGGCGACGACGAAATCGACCCCCTGCAGTCCGGCGGTGATCATGTTGTTGACGGCGTTGCCGCCGGCGCCGCCTACGCCGAATACGGTAATCCGGGGCTTCAGCTCGCTGATGTCAGGGGGTGTCAGATGGAGTGCCATGGTTGCCTCTCGATTACGCGCGCGTTGGTTCGCCCCGGCCGACGGCCGCGGGAGTTCGTGAAAGTCCAATAGTGCGGAAAAGATTCATCAGAAGCCCTCACGAAGCCATCGTCCGACTTTTCCGAGATAGCCGTCAGTCCCTGTCCTGAGCTGCCGCGTATGCCGCGGTTCGACGTGTTCAAGATGAGCGTATTGGGGATAGACCAGCAGGCCCGAGGGAACCGCGAACGACGCGCTCTTCGCCTCATTGGGGAGCCGGCCAAAGCCGAGCGGACGGCCGATCCGCACCGGCCGGCCGAGAATCTGGGTTGCAAGTTCGAGGGTGCCGCTGAGCTGCGAAGCGCCGCCGCTCAACACCACCCGCGCCTTCGGCTCTGCCGCAAAGGGAGAATCCGCGAGCCGATCCCTGACCATTTCAAAAATCTCCTCGGCACGGTGCCGGACAATGTTCGCGATCGTGGCGCGGGACACGACCTGCGGAACATCCTGATCGTTGTCCCCGGCGGACGGCACGGACATCAACTCACGCGTGTCGGACCCGCCGGTCAGCACGGTGCCATATAACGTCTTGATTCGCTCGGCATCCGCAATGCATGCGCTCAGGCCGCGTGCAAGGTCCATGGTGATGTGTTGCCCGCCGAGCGCAAATCCGCTCGCATGCACGAAGCGGCCTCCGGAATAGGTCGCGATCGTGGTGGTACCGGCGCCCATTTCCACCACCGCAGCGCCGATATCGGCTTCATCGTCGGTCAATACCGAAAGGCCGGCCACATAGGGGCTCGCCGCCATGGCTTCGACATTGAGATGGCAGCGCTCGACCACCAGCATCAGATTCCTGGCAGCCGTCGCGTCCGCCGTGACGACGTTCATGTCGACGCCGAATTGCCGTGCCACCATGCCCTTGGGATCGCGAATGCCCTTGACGCCGTCCAGCGCATAGCCGACCGGCAGCGCATGCAGCACGGTGCGGCCCTCGCCGGTGGCGTGGTGCATGCCGGCGGAGGTGATGCGCGTGACGTCGGCAGCCGTGACGGCGCCGCCCCGAATGTCGGCCGCCGCCTCGATCAATTGGCCCTGCAACCGCCCGGCCGAGATCGACAGAAGGACCGATTCAACCCGGACCTTGGCCATGCGCTCGGCGAGCGCAACCGTCTGGCGCACCGCCTGCTCGCATTCGGCGAGATCGACCACCGCCCCGGCCTTGACGCCGCGCGACTGAATCTGGCTGTACCCGATCAGCTCGACCGCATGGCTGCGCCCGCGCAAGGCGTCGCTCGGCGGGCACGGCCTCAAGCGCGCGATCATGCAGGCGATCTTGCTGGTGCCAATATCGAGGGAGGCCACGAGCGCGGTGCGCTTCTGCGCCATCGGACGTGTCTTCGGCGTCTGGTTGCGATCGAGGCCGGTCATGCGTCGCCGACCTTCTTTTTCGGTTTCTTGTGCTTGAACAATTCTTCGCGGGACTTGGCCGCATCTTACGACAATTGCGCGGTCAATCGATCCGGCAGCCGCATGTCGACGGCGACGATATCGCGGGAGAACAGCCGGTCTTCCTTGTCGAGCGTGCTCAACATGGCCAGCGCGTTGCCAACCTCGTTTTCCGGGAGGCGGATATCGAGACCGTCCTTGAGCCTCAGGTTCCAGCGCCGTTCGCCGACGAAGACCGCGGCTTTGGTCACCGAATTGACCCGCGGATAGCGCGCCAGCAGCGCCAGGAAGTCCCGGGCCTGGGTTTCTGCGCCCTTGCCCACCACCAGCGGCAGCGACAGGAAGCGGCGCGACACATAGGGCTCCAGCACTGCGCCGTCATCCGCGATCACCGACAGGCGGCCGTCCCGCTGCCATAGCGCGAATGCCGAGCGTTCGACGATGTCGATCCGGAGCTGGCCGGGATAAAGCTTCAGCACCGTCGCTTCCGAAATCCAGGGATTGGCTTTCAGCTTGTCGCGCACCACCGCGGCGTCGAGGAACAACAGCGAGGAGCGGCCATTGACGCCGCCGATCCCGAGCACTTCGTCCTGCGACAGTTGCCGGCGGCCGTTGATCGCAACCGTCGTGATCCGAAACCCGGCCGAATTGGCCAGCGCGTTGCGGGCGTCGCTCACGCCTGCGGTGAATTCGGCAAGATGGCCCCCCTTCACGATGCCGAAACCGGCGCTGCCCAAAAGCAACAGCACGGTCGCGGCAGTGCCGGCGCGGCGTGGCAAATGACGCTCCAGAAGCCCAATCAGGCGGGGCGGCTCTTCGGCGCGGTCAAGACGCGCTTTCGCAGGCGAGCGCTTCGCGCCCAGCCACTCGCGCAGCAGCACGACCGCGCCTGCGGCGGCAGCTTTCAGGTCAGTTTGGGGCCTCGGCGATCTGTTCGACCGGGCGAGGCGTCCTCCACCATCCATTGCACGAGCTCGTCAAATGTTGTCCCCGCAAACATTGCGAGTCCGACGCAGGTGACGTCTTGGTCGTGCCGGGCTGGGTGTCGACCTCAAGGCAGAAGAGGCCACCTGTTCCCTCGATGCGGTCGCGGAAAGCGGAAATCCGCAACAGCTCACGCCCCGGCAGCCAAGCGCTCCATGCGCCGCCAGCGTTAACCTTCGGACTTCCTGGTAAACAAAGGGTAAATTAGGTCGGGACACAGTGCGTTTTGATGTGCCCGCTGAAGGCTTTGCCTGGTAACGTTAGCAATTCGGTAATAAATTGATTCGCTCGCCTGCTGAGGCAGGACTTTGGCCGTTGCTACTTTTGCGCACGCCGCTCGGCCAGCACAATCTGATCCCGCAGGAAGTCGGCAAAATCGATCCCCTGCGCCTTGAGCGCCTTCGGATAAAGCGAGGCCTTGGTCAGGCCCGGCAAAGTGTTGGTTTCCAGATAGATCGGTCCCTGCGCCGAGACGATGAAATCGGTGCGGGAGTAGCCCGCGCATGACAGCGCCTGATGGGCCCGCAGCGCCAGTTCCATGATCTCTGCACTGATTTCAGGTGAAAAGCGGCCCGGACAGATCTCCTGGGTCGATTTGAGCAAATATTTGGCCGCGTAGTCGAACCCACCCTGCGCCGGAACGATCTCGATCGGCGGCAGCGAAAAAACCGAACCGTCCGACTGCTCCAGCACGCCGCAGGTCGCCTCGCTGCCTGCGATAAACGGTTCGATCACATATTCTTCCGTCTTGGCGGCAGCGCGGACCGCGACAAGATCCTGCATCGCATTGACGAAGATCAGGCCGTAGCTCGAGCCATCCCGCGCCGGCTTGGCAATCAGCCTGCCGTATTTGGCCAGCGCCGCTTCGGCGTCTTCCAGCGCCACGTCGGCCGCCGCCCTCACCCCCGCAATCGCCGCAAAGCGCTTGGCCGCGATCTTGTCGAAGGCCAGATTGGACGAGGCCGAGCCGGAGCCGGTGAAGGCAATTCCGCGCATCTCGCACATCGCCTGAAGCTCGCCGTTCTCCGCGGTGCCGCCGTGCAGGCCGAGCACCAGCAGGCGGTTCTCGGCCCCGGCCTTGTCAAGCGCCTGTTCGATGTTGCCGATACCTGGCGTGTCGGCCCTGAACGGCTCCTCGAATGGCCGTGAATGCTGCGCAAGCACCTCCGACGGCGTTTCATGCACGCTGTCGTCGACATCCCAGAACCACAAATCAGCGTCGGGCAGGGCCGAATGCAGCGCCTGGGCGGTCGCCACCGACACCAGGCGCTCCTTGTTCGTGCCGCCGAAAAGAATGGTGATCCGCATCCACCTTGCTTCCGCTCTTTCGTCATTCCGGGATGGTCCGAAGGACCAGACCCGGAATCTCGAGATTCTCCGATGTGCAATAGCACATCGTAGTTCGATGCTGAGCCTGTCATCGGGCCGCGCTTTGCGCGGACGCGTTGGCATCGCCCCGGAATGACAATTATGGGGCTACCCCGATCCGCTTGATTTCCCAGTGTAGCTCAATTCCGCAATTTTCCTTTACCCGGGCGCGGACGGTTTCGCCGAGGGTTTCGATATCATCGCCGGTCGCCTGGCCGGTGTTGATCAGGAAATTGCAGTGCATTTCCGACACCTGTGCGCCGCCGACGCGCAGGCCCCGGCAGCCCGCGGCGTCGATCAGCTTCCAGGCACTGTGGCCCGGCGGGTTCTGGAAGGTCGAGCCGCCGGTCTTTTCGCGAATCGGCTGCGCGGTCTCGCGATGGGTTTGCACCTCGTTCATCCGCGCGCGGATCGCCTCGGGTGCGGCGGTGCGACCGCGAAAGCGCGCGGAGGTGAAGATGATGGAAGGATCGACGCCGGAATTGCGGTAGACGAATTTCATTTCCGCATTGGCGAACGTGTGTCTGGTGCCGTCGCGGCCCACGCCTGACGCCTCGATCAGGACATCGCCGGTCTCGCTGCCGTTGGCGCCGGCATTCATGCGCAGCGCGCCGCCGACGGTGCCGGGAATGCCGTAGAAAAATTCGAGCCCGCCGATATTGTCCGCCGCCGCCGTCTCGGCCACGCGCTTGTCGAGCGCCGCGGCGCCGGCGAAGACGGTATCGCCCTCCGTGCCGGTATCGCCGAAACTGCGCGGGCTGAGCCTGACCACCACGCCCGCTATACCGCCGTCACGCACGATCAGGTTGGAGCCGACGCCGACGACGTAGACCGGCATCGCGGCGGGAAGAGCCTTGAGGAAACAGGCCAGGTCATCTTCATCCGCCGGCGTGAACAGCACCTGCGCCGGCCCGCCGACCCGAAACCAGGTCAGCTCGGCCAGCGACTGGTTCGCCAGCAGCCGCCCGCGCAGCTGCGGCATCGCGGCTTTGAGCTCGGGCGTGATGTCCGGGAAGGTCGTCACCTTCACCCCAGCGCCTTCAATTCGCCGGGCAGCGCGTAGGCCCATTGGGTGATATTGCCGGCGCCGAGGCACACCACAAAGTCGCCGCGGCCGGCGATGCCGTGAATCACTTTGGCGAGATCGGCCGAAGCCTGCAGCGGAATCACCTCGCGATGGCCGTGCGCGCGCAGGCCCAGCACGAAATGGTCGCGATCGATGCCCGCAATCGGCGCCTCGCCGGCCGGATAGACCTCGGCCACGACGACGGTGTCGGCATCGTTGAAGCAGGTGCAGAACTCCTCGAACAGCGACTGCAGGCGGGTAAAACGATGCGGCTGCACCACGGCGATGACTTTTCCGGTCGTGGACTCGCGCGCCGCCCTCAGCACCGCCGCGATCTCGACGGGGTGATGGCCGTAGTCGTCGATCACGGTGACGCCGTTCCACTCGCCGGTCCTGGTGAAGCGCCGCTTCACGCCGCCGAAGCCCGCGATCGCCTTGCGGATGGTGTCGTCGGAGAGTCCAAGTTCGTGCGCGACCGCGATCGCCGAGGTGGCGTTGAGTGCGTTGTGCCGTCCCGGCATCGGCAGGTGAATCTGCTTGATCTCGTGCACGGCGTCGGTCTTGCGATCGCGGAACGCGACCTTGAAATTCGAACCGCCGCTCATCGGCGTGAGATCGATCAGCCGCGCGTCGGCCTGCGGATTTTCGCCATAGGTGATGATGCGGCGATCCTCGATCTTGCCGACAAGGCTCTGCACCACCGGATGGTCGATGCACATCACGGCGAAACCATAAAACGGCACGTTCTCGACGAAATGGCGGAATGCGTCCTGCACGGCCTCAAAGGTCTTGAAATGATCGAGATGCTCGGGGTCGACATTGGTGACGATGGCGACATCGGCCGGCAGCTTCAGGAACGTGCCGTCGCTTTCGTCGGCTTCCACCACCATCCATTCGCCGGCCCCCAGGCGAGCGTTGGTGCCATAGGCATTGATGATGCCGCCGTTGATCACGGTCGGATCGAGATCGCCGGCGTCGAGCAGGGCTGCGACCATCGAGGTCGTGGTGGTCTTGCCATGGGTGCCGGCGATCGCGACGCAGCTTTTCAGCCGCATCAGTTCGGCCAGCATTTCGGCGCGGCGCACCACCGGAATGCGCTGGGCGCGCGCCGCCATCAGTTCGGGGTTGTCGCGCCTGATCGCGGTCGACACCACCAGCACGTCGGCGCCGGCGACATTATCGGCGTTGTGGCCGACGATGATCTTGATGCCCTTGTCGCGCAGGCGATTGACGTTGGCGCTTTCGGAAGAATCCGAGCCCTGCACGGTGTAGCCGAGATTGCACAGGACCTCGGCAATGCCGCTCATGCCGATGCCGCCGATCCCGACGAAGTGAATGGGTCCGATCTCGCGCGGCAGTCTCATGGGGCGTCTCGTTTGTTTCCGTCATGCCCGGGCATAGAAGTCAGCTTGGCGCAGACTACGTACACTTGTCTGCGCTCCCGGGCATCCACGAATCTGTCTCACTTCATGCAAGACGTGGATGCGTCGGCACTCGGTATACCGGCTGGCGTTCCTTTTAAAGCGTCAAGTCGGATATATCCGACTTGACGTGACAAGCCCTGCCATGACGCAAGAATATCCGAATTCGGGCTCTTTGGCCTAAATTCCCGCCACTTTCATCACCAGATCGGCCAGCCGCTGCGCGGCATCCAGCCGGCCCACGGTGCGGGCGGCGGCGGCCAGCGCGGCCAGCCTTGCGGGCTCGGCCGCCAGCGCGGAGATTTCGGCCGCCAAACGGTCGGAGCTGAATTCGGCTTGCGGGATCCGCAGCGCACCGCCCGCCTGCGACAGCACGCCGGCATTGGCAAACTGGTCCTGATCGATCGCACCCGGCAACGGCACCAAAATCGACGGGCGGCCGATGGCGCCGAGTTCGGCGACGGTGCCGGCGCCGGAGCGCGATACCACGAGATGGTGTGACGCCAGCTTCGCCGGCAGGTCACTGAAGAACGGCGCCAGTTCGGCGTTGATCTTGAGCCGGTCATAGACCGCGCGCACGCGCGCCATGTCTTCTTCGCGTACCTGCTGGGTAAGGATCAGCCGGCCCCATAATGACTGCTCCAGCCGCTCGATCGCGCCGGGCACGATATCGGCCATGATGCGCGCGCCCTGGCTGCCGCCGACCACCAGCAACCGAAACGGCCCGGCCGGTTCGGGAGCGGCATATTTCACCACCGCTGCGGCGAGAATGGCCGGGCGCATCGGCGTGCCGACGGTGGTTGTCTTTGCCGCCAGCGCCGGGTCGCGATCGAGCACGCCCGGAAGCGAGGTCGCGATCGCATTGACGCGGCTTGACAGGAAGCGGTTGGCGCGGCCAAGCACCGCATTGGCGTCGTGGATGATGCCGGGAATGCCGAACATTCTGGCCGCCAGCAGCGGCGGCAACGTCGGGTAACCGCCGAAGCCGACGACGGCCGCGGGCCTCAGCTTGCGCATCAGAGTCAGCGCCACGGCGGTGCCGGCGGCGAGCATGATGCCGGTATGGGCCAGCGACCATGGCGCGCGGCTGCGCAGGGTCTCGCTCGGCACCACATCGATCATGTCGCCGGAGAACAATCCGCCGTAGCGCAACGCGCGGGAGTCCGTGGCAAGGCGCACCCGCAAACCGCGCCGCATCAGTTCGACGCCCAGCGCCTCGGCGGGAAACAGATGGCCGCCGGTGCCGCCGGCGGCCAGCAGAATCAAAGGCGCAGTGGTCATTGGGCCAATCTTTGCAAGTTAGCTACCGTCATTGCGGGCGCAAGCCAGGCAATCCATAGAACAACAGGCAAGCATGGATTGCTCCGTCACTTCGTTCCCCGCAACGACAAAAAGCGTGTCTTCAGCGCAAGATCAAGCGTAGCTGCGCGCCGCGCTGGCGTTCATCGATTCCTGCTCGGTGCGCGGCCGCTGCCGCGTCAGCGCCAGCATCATGCCGACACCGTAAGCCAGCGAGATCATCGACGAGCCGCCATAGGAGATGAACGGCAACGTCATGCCCTTGGCCGGTATCAGCTGCAGATTGACCGACATGTTGATCGCGGCCTGCACGCCGAACAAAATCGCCAGTCCCGAAGCGGCAAACCGCGCGAAAATGTCCTCGGTCGCGTAGGCGCGCAACAGCGCGCGAATCACCACGAAGGCGAACAGCGCGAGCAGCGCCAGGCACAGGATGATCCCGAATTCCTCCGCCGCGACCGCAAACACGAAATCGGTGTGGCTGTCCGGCAGGCTGCGCTTGGCGATGCCTTCGCCGGGCCCCAGCCCAAACCAGCCGCCGTTGGAGAAAGCCTCCATCGCGGTATCGACCTGGAAGGTGTCGCCGGAAGCCGGATTCATGAATCGCTTGATGCGGCCGGCGACGTGCGGCACCAGCAGATAGGCGCCGAACAATCCGGCACTTGCGGCGCCCGCGAGCCCGAGCACCCAGATCATCCGCATGCCGGCGATGAAGAACAGGGCGCCCCATACCATCAGGATCAGCATGGTCTGGCCGAAATCAGGCTCCATCACCAGAAGCGAGACCAGCATCAGCAACAGCACCAGCGCCATCGAGGTCGCGGGCATTTCCGGCCGCCGCGTCGATTCCGCAAACAGCCACGCCGCCAGCACCACGAAGGCGGGCTTGGCGGATTCGGAAGCCTGGATATTGACGCCGATCAGGGTGATCCAGCGCCGCGAGCCCTTGACCTCGGGGCCAAGCAGCAGCGTCGCCACGATCAGCGCCATGCTGACCACGAACACGATGAGCGCGGTGCGCCTGATCTGCCGCGGCGACAGGAACGACACGCCGATCAGCACGATAAAGGAAGGCAGCAGGAACAGGACGTGGCGGTTGAAGAAATGGAACGGGTCGAGCCCGATGCGGGTCGCCACCGGCGGACTGGCCGCCAGCGACAGGATGATGCCGCCCAAAATCAGCGCGATCACCGCCGCCAGTTGCAGGCGGTCGACCGTCCACCACCAATCGCTCAAGGGGTTGCGTTCTTCACGGGAGATCATGGGCATTCCAAGGGCCAAGGCTCAGCCCATTGGTCGCCCAGGATGGTTTCCAAGGGGTTAACGGAATGGGGAAGTTTTTAGATTGGAGGCAGCTCTTCACAAAAGGCCGTCATACCCGCGAAAGCGGGTATCCAGTACGCCGCGGCCTTGATGTTTGAACCGTGATGGCTCTGGAATACTGGATCGCCCGCTTTCGCGGGCGATGACGACCGTGAAGGCAGGAGGACGGTTTTTACTCATACCACCGGCTTGACGCCGGGCAGCGCGGTGACGAGGTCGCGGAACGCCGCGCCGCGGATTTCGAAATTGCGGTACTGGTCGAACGAGGCGCAGGCCGGCGACAGCAGCACCACGGAATCCGCCAGCCCTGAGGCCTCCGCGTCGCGCGCGGCGTTCGCCACCGCGACGTCGAGCGTTTCCGAGATCTCGTGCGGCGCCCGGGTCCCGAGCGTCGCGGCGAATTCGTGGGCCGCTTCCCCGATCAGATAGGCCTTGCGGATGCGCGGGAAATATTCGGCGAGACTCGTGATGCCGCCGAGCTTCGGTTTTCCCCCGGCGATCCAGAAAATATCGGCAAAGGACGACAGCGCATGCGCGGCCGCGTCCGCATTGGTGCCCTTGGAGTCGTTGACGAACAGCACATTGCCGCGGCGGCCGACCTGTTCCATGCGGTGGGCGAGACCGGGAAAACTGCGCAAGGCGCGCTGCAGGGTTTCGCCGGAAACCCCGAGCGCGAGCGCGCAGGCCGACGCGCACGCCGCATTCTGCGCGTTGTGTTGGCCGCGCAGCGAACCGATGCCGCCGATCCCCGCGATCTGGCTGCGCGCGCCACCCGAGGCGCGCCAGATGGTTTCGTGGTCGACATAGAGGCCATCCGGCAGCGGATTTTTCACCGAAACGCGAACGACACGCCGGCCGGCCTGCTCGATCCGGTCGGCGATGTTGCGGCTCCAGCCGTCATCGACGCCGACGATCGCGGTGCCCTGCTTCTGCACGCCGGCGACCAGGCGCTCCTTCACGGCGGCATAATGTTCGAGCGTGCCGTGGCGATCGATGTGGTCTTCGCTGACATTGAGCAGGATGCCGACCGTCGGATCGAGGCTCGGGGTCAGATCGATCTGATACGACGACATCTCGATGACGTGGACCCGTCCCATCCGCGGCGGCTCCAGCGACAGGATCGCGGTGCCGATATTGCCGCCCATCTGGGTGTCGTAGCCGGCCACCCGCATCAGGTGCGCGATCAGCGCGGTGGTGGTCGACTTGCCGTTGGTGCCGGTGATGGCGACGAACGGCGCATCCGGCGCATGGCGGCGGCGCTCGCGGCAAAACAGCTCGATATCGCCGATCACCTCGACGCCGGCCTGTCGTGCCGCGAGCACCGTCCAGTGCGGGGCGGGATGGGTGAGCGGCGCGCCCGGGGTCAGCACCAAAGCGGCGAAACGCGCCCACGACACCTTTCGCAGATCCGCGGTGACAAAACCCGCTTTTGCTGCCTCGGCCAGTTTTTCCGCGCCATCGTCGCCGGCGACCACTTCGGCCCCGCCCGCCTTCAAGGCATGGCAGCTCGCCAGCCCCGATCCGCCGAGGCCGAACACCGCGACGGTCTTGCCGGCAAAGGAAGTGACGGGGATCATGATCTAGCTCGTCATTGCGGGACGTGCAAAGCACGAACTACGATGCGCAATTGCACACCGGAGAATCTCGAGATTCCGGATTGCCGAGCCTGAATGACGTCGGAGAGGAAATAGCATCATCACCGCAGCTTCAGCGTGGAGAGGCCGGCCAGCGCCAGCATCACCGAGATGATCCAGAACCGGATCACGATTTGCGGTTCGGTCCAGCCCAGTTGCTCGAAATGGTGGTGGATCGGCGCCATCCT
>Ga0210396_10004896_pt1 | contig 13024 bp, 16 predicted proteins | sample IncBWH17OmetaG_FD_155466 | JGI IMG/M metagenome (GOLD analysis project Ga0210396, IMG submission 155466) | Forest soil microbial communities from Barre Woods Harvard Forest LTER site, Petersham, Massachusetts, United States - Inc-BW-H-17-O ...
GGCCGCAATGACAGCCGCGGCAATGCCCAGGCGACGCCATCGCCATCCACGTTTGCGCGAAAGCCGTGGCGGCTTCTGCGGGGGCGTCTCGGGGTTGTTGGAGATCGACTGCGGCATCACGTGTCTGGCCAGCTGCGCCAGCTTCTGATGTCAAGCAAATCACACGCCATTCGTCGGCGCGCCCGAGCCTGCTGGCATCAGCTTTGCACCTTTCGCCAATCGACCCCGTTCCGCGGCCAAGCGTTTTGCGTCGCGGCAGTATGGGTGACCATCTGGAGCGATACCATGAAACGTTTTGTACTGCCCGCCCTGGCGACCGCATTGTTCGTCGGTGTCTTCACCACCACCGGATGCGAGACCTCGCATTCCGAAACCGACAAGCCCACCCTGACCGGCGGCGAGAAGCACGAGGAGACCACGACCTACAAGAACCCCGTGACGGGCGACACCTCCGTCGAGCACAAGCAGCAGAGCTATTGATCCCGATGACAAAAAGCCCCGGCTCGTCGAGCCGGGGCTTCGTTTGCGCCAACCGCGCCGTCGACGACATATCACCGACCTTCACTGCTGCGGCGCCATCTTGAGATGCCGTCTGACCACGTCCGCGCGGATCTGGTATCCCGCTGCGTTGTTGTGAAGCCGGTCCGCAATGAACAGATCTTCCCGCGGCTTGCCATCGGGGCCAAGCAGAACATCCCAGAACTCGATGAAGTCGAGGTTCTTCTCCGCCGCAACGTACTGCTTGATCAGTTGGTTTCCCTTCTGTTGTCGTTCACGCTGCGCCCAGCGCGACGGACTCGGGTTCATTCCCAGGTAAGCGATTCGCACATCCGGCAACGTGGCGCGGACCTTTTCGACAAAGGCCTCGAAGTCAGCCAGCACCTGTTCGGGGCTTTTGTGGTTGTTGATGTCGTTGCCGCCCGCTTGAATCACGATGAGCCGGGGCTTGTAAGGGATGACAATTCGGTCGGCATAGTAGACGGAGTCGGCCATTTCGGACCCGCCGAACCCGCGATTGATCACCTTCTCGTCGGGGAAGTCGTGGGCCAGTGTCTTCCACATCCGAATTCCCGATGCGCCGACAAAGAGAATGGCTCCCTGTGGCGGTGGGTCGCGGCGGTCGGCCGCTTCGTAGGCTCGAATCTCCTTCTCCCACTTTTCGCTGGGCGAGCGGGCCGGCGCTGGCCGGCTCGACGCCGCCGGGACGTCCGCACGCAAGACGCCCTGTGCGGGCAGCAATGCCGTCAAAACTCCCAGAACCAGAGATGACACTTTTGATCGAAGGGGGATCATTTCGCTGTCTCCTTCCGCCCAATTAACCCGCCTACGGAGCCAAACCGCAGGAATTGCACACTGTAATGTGAGATGGCCGTCTTTGTGTAATAGATTATCCATATAGACGAAATGGCGGCTCGCACCTGCAAGCCCCTTCCCCGGACGGGTTGTGGTAAACTAGAATTGTGGTGTCCGGAGCGTTTCCCGTCATCGGCCGGGTAACTCAAACGATCAGGCGGCGCCAGTTGAGCTGCTCCCACAGCGGTGGCCGCGAGCATATGGCACGTATCGATGCAGCTAAACCTGACCGCGCAGGGTTCCAGGTGGCTCGCGCGCGCCGGAGCCGCGGTCTTTCGCTGGTCGAAATGATGATGGTCTTGAGCATCATCATTTTGCTGACGGTCATCGTTCTGGCCACGATCGCCAAGGCCCGGATGCTGGCGCAGGCGACCGGATGCCTGAGCAACCTCCGGCAGATCCACGCGGCGTTTGTCCAGTACGCGCTGAACAATGACGGCCGCTTTCCTCCACCGGCATCCACTGCCGCCGGGAGGTCGTGGGAAAGCTTTCTCTCGCCATACATCGGACCGGTGCAGGCGTTCCGCTGCCCGGCGGACAGCGACATCTTCCCGTCGGTCGGCTCCAGCTACGACTGGCGTGACACTCCCGACGACAAAACAACGCTGGCGGGCAAGCAGGAGCAGTCGCCGATGCGGCAGGACATGATCCTTTCTTTAGACACACTGCCGGGCTGGCACGGCCGCCACACCATTACCGCCGTCCGATTGAACGGGCAGGCGCAGCTTCTGCCCGAGGACGATGTATTTCAGAATCTCCAGCTACCGGTCATGCTGGGAGGTCGGTGAGCCATGCGCATTCTGGTCGTCGAAGATCATGCGTCGCTGGCCCGCTCGATCGCCAATGGCCTTCGCGAGGAGGGCTTCGCGGTCGATCTGACGGCCGACGGGGATGAGGCCATGCAGTGGTCGAAGCTCAACCCGTACGACTGCGTGGTCCTGGACGTGATGCTGCCGGGCAAGGACGGGTGGACGGTGCTTCAACATATCCGCCGGCAGGGCTCCAACGTTCCCGTGCTCATGCTGACGGCCCGCGATGCCGTCGATGATCGCGTGAAGGGGCTGAACCTGGGCGCCGATGATTACCTGGTCAAGCCGTTTGCCTGGGAGGAGATGCTGGCGCGGGTGCGGGCGCTGGTGCGCCGCGGGCATGACAAGAAGACGCCGACAATTCAGGTTGGAGACCTGGAGATCGACACCGCCAGCAAATCCGTGAAGCGCTCCGGCCGGCCGATCGCCCTGAGCGGCCGCGAATATGCCCTGCTGGAATACCTGGCCCATCGCGAGGGCCGCGTCGTTTCCCGCGGGGAAATCTGGGACCACATCTACGACCAGGCCGATGAAACCACCAGCAACGTCGTGGACGTGTACATCGGCTATCTGCGAAACAAGATCGACCGCGATTTCCCCACGAAGCTGATCCACACGCGTCGTGGCTTGGGCTATATCCTCTCGGCGCAATCATGACCCGTCGAATCGCCATCACGATGATGTTGACCGTCTGGGCGACGATCCTGGTCGCCGGCACGACGGCATGGATCGCGGCGTGGGTCATCCTGTTGCGAAACCTGGACCGGCGCGTGCTGGACATGGCCAAGGCGCACCTCGGCGTCGGATTGGGTGCGCGGGTGGTCGTGAATGATTCGGCGGGTGGTCCGCGCATCCGGGAACGTGCCCATGAAGACCCCGATCCCCCGGTCACGGCGCGACAGTTCGTGATTAATCCCGACGGCTACTTCCGGAAGCTGGAGGTCGTTGTTCCTGGTTCGGCTTCCCCGGGCGTGTTCGAGCTGCCGGCCGATGATTTTATTTTCACGATGGAGGCGCTCGCCGGCTCTCTTGCCGCATGCGGTATTGCCGCGGGAGCGGCAGCGGCGCTGGTGGCGCGACGCATCGCGCGCTTGTCCCTTCGTCCCCTGAATCAAACCGCCGCCGTTATTGGCACCATCGACGAAGCGAATCTCGATCAGCGGATCGAGGCCGAAGAATTGCCCGTCGAGCTTCGGCCGATGGCGGGCCGATTGAACGAGATGCTGGAGCGATTAAGCCGTGCATTTGAACAGCGGCGGCGGTTTTTAGCCGATGCATCTCACGAGCTTCGCACGCCGGTGGCGGCGATCATCACGACGATGGAAGTCGCCCTGCGTCGCCCGCGGACGGCCTCGGAGCTGACCGAAACGCTGGAGACTTGCCTTTCGGAAGCGCGGCACATGCGGCTGCTGGTTCAGGCTTTGCTCCGACAGGTGCGGGCCGAAGGAATCGTCGGCGATGAAGAAGCAGAGAGCCTGGACGCCGGAGCCATGCTCAAGCAGTGTGCCGATCTGGCCGGGTCGCTTGCTGCCGAGCGCAACGTCAGTGTTGTCCGGCGCGTGCAGGGGCTTGTGCCGGTTCATGCCCAGCCGGGCCGGCTGCGCAGCGTAGTGTTGAATCTGATGAGCAACGCGATCGAGTACAACCACGCCGGCGGCACCGTCGAGCTTTCCGCCCGCTCCGATGAAGCTTCAACCGAGATCATCGTGAAGGATGACGGTCCCGGCATCTCGCCCGAACATCTCCCTCACTTGTTTCAACCCTTCTACCGCGCGACCCGCAGCCGTGAGTCGGACGGGCATCTTGGCCTGGGCTTATTCCTTGTCGATTCGCATGTTAAAGCGATGGGCGGGGAATGCCGGGTTGAGAGCGCCCTCGGCCGCGGAACCACATTTCGCGTCCGTTTGCCGGGGAATTCCCGCCGGACCAACGGAAATGGAGGCGTCTAAAAATGCGCCGGCCCTTTCATCGCCTTTTCATCTTCACATGTAAGAATATCCGCAGGATGTGTGAGGTCGGTACGAACTCGAAGCTGACCAAGCGATGGTTGCTGGTCGCAACGTTGGCCGGTGCGCTGGGCTCCGCCACCGTACTGGGACAGCCCGCGCCGGCCGCGGCACAGGGTACCTATCACATTCTGGTCCGCGGGTTCTACAACGGCGAAGGAACGGCCAACGTCAGCGGCGATCAGGTCACGATCAACGCGAATGTCCGAAGTGACCAGGGTATGGCGACGACTTTGACCGCAACCTGTTCGCTGACCGGAGACCACTTCAGCGGAAGCACGGTGCTGCCCGGCGGTAGTGTGACGATTCAGGGCCGCGTCGAGGCCCAGGATCCCAACGCGGGCAAGGGCAATGGTTCGACGGTGCCGAACCAGGATTCGATCGTTCATACGCCGCGGATCGGGGCTACGTTTCTCGTGAGCAACGGCCATGGCGGACGGTTTTCGGGCACAAAGGTTGACATTCAGTAAATAGAGTTTGCAGGTTTGCGTTTTACCAGGCGTGAGCAACGGAGTGGGCGTTTCTGGAGCGGGAGTTTTGCACGCCTCAGTGTCTTCCGGAGTTCAGGAGAAAGTGCGTTGGGAGAAAGGGCAGCCAGTCAGCGGCACCCAAATGCCGTGAGCTGGTTGGAGTATGCGATGCGGGGGGAACCGGTGTGTTCTTCCGGTTGGGAGATGCAGTGTGGTAAGTGAAGGGGCTCGACGTGAGGCCCCTTTTCCCGGTCGAAACAACCTGGCGTTTCTTCCGCTGAGGCCGCGGGCGCGGCTCGGGTCTTTGCTTGTCGACGAAAGATCCGGACCGCCCTGCGGCTTTACCACTTTTCATGCCCGTTCATGCCGCCCGGGCAAGGGCACTCTCACCTGATTGGAAAAGATCCGCCACGGGAAAGCGGGCGCGCTGCTGCCACGACTGGCGCCGCCGCTTCGCGTGAACCCGTGAGAGGTTGCTGATCACCGCCGCATCAAACCGCAGGTTCATCGCATCGGCATCCGAAAGGATCGACAACCCGCGATACCGCAGTCCGCGCCCCCCGAGCCTCTCGTCGGCGATGCCGACGACTTCCAGCCCGCATTCCCGCGCCGCGATCTCGTAGGCCAGGAAGTTCTTTCCCAGATCGACGAAAAGGATTCTGCGCAGACCCAGAAGATTTTGCAGGCCAGAGAGCCATCGCGACGTCTGGTCGATTTTAGCGAACTGCTCGAACGCCTCCCGCCGCATCGGCCGATGCTCGCCGGCGATGCCGCGGACGATCCCCTCGGCGGCCCCCAGCCAGAACATCCGCCGCTGACGATTTGCGATGGCCATCAGGCGGTATCGGTCCAGCCATGCGAGCGCGTATCGCGTCTGCCACGGATCAGGAAAGTAACGCATCGCCAGCATTACGTTGTTGCGCGCATCCAGCCGGGCAACGCGGCTGGGAAAACGCGACGCGGGTGTTTTGAGATGCGTGACGTGCAGGTCGTCAAACCCGCGCACGCGCCAGCCGGCGTTTAGCAGCCGCAGCGAAACGTCGTACTCCTCCGCCGCCATGAAAAAATCTTCTGGAAGCCCGCCGACCTCCAGGAGCGCCCGCCTCCGAAATCCCGTCCCGCATCCGATGCACACGTCCGGGTAAGCGCTGCACTCGCGCGACCCGTCCGGCAGGGTCACCGTGAACACCGCCGCCCCGAGCCGGGCGTCGATCCGGAAATGCTCGATCATCCGCCGGACCGATCGCGGGCTCGGGTACGAATCGTCATCGAGGAAAACCACAAACTCCCCGCGCGCCGCCCGGATCCCCGCATTCTTCGCACACGGCCCTCGATTGACTGTCTGTCGCAACAGCTTCACCGACGCAAATCGTTCGCCGACCGCTTCCGCGGTTCCATCCGTGCTGGCGTTATCGACGACCAACGTCTCGAACTCACCCGTCGGCAGCCCGCACGCGGCCACGTGCTCCAGCGTGTGCAGCAGCACCTCGCGCCGGTTGTGCGTCGCGATCACAAAGCTCACCCGCGGCCATTCCATGCCTCTCTTATCGGACGGCCTCGATCAACTCCCGCAGAATCGACCGATGACACCGCGATTCCCGCACGCACGCCGACGAGCACAGCAGCGTGATCGTCTGGCCGCTCCGCTCGCGTCGCGCGAGCTCCGCGATCAACTCCGTATTCTTTTTCTGCTCCCCGATGTAGCGTTTGCGATACAGCGGCCACGGAATCGCCGACCCGGTTTTCGGATAAACCGCCCGGTGCAGCTCCTTGCTCGGCCCGAGCTGGGGATACCACGCGTCCCAGCTCTCATCCTCTTTCCTCAGCCCCCGAGGCCGATACCGGCAAACCAGAACCCGCCACCCGTCATCGGCCTCGCGTGGATCGTCCCATCGTTTGGTCTTCAGTGGCATCTCGGAATCTTAGTCGCGGTCACGGGTCACTTGTCATTTGTCACTGGGCACTGGTCACTTGTCACTTGTCACTTGTCACTTGTCACTTGTCATTTGCATTTCACCAATGACCAATGACAAATGACCAGTGACAAATGCAGTTTGCGACCCGCGCCGTCCGCCCCCTATGATGTCCCCTGGCGTGGTCGCTTTAGCGACCCTGTCTTCACGCTTTCAAGAGCGCACATGGATTTTTTCAACTACAAGAACGGCGAGCTTTACTGCGAAGACGTCCCCGTCGAGCGCATCGCGGCGGAAGTCGGCACGCCCGCATACATCTATTCCAGCGCCACGATCCTGCATCACTACCGCCAGATCGCCGAGGCATTTAAGCCGGTCAACGCGACGATCTGCTACTCGATCAAAAGCTGCGGGAACCTCAACATCTGTAAGCTGCTCGCCCGCGAGGGATGCAGTTTCGACGTCACCAGCGGCGGCGAGCTTTTCCGCGCCCTTCAAGCCGGTGGCGACGCGAAAAAAATCATCTATGCCGGCGTCGGCAAAACCGATCAGGAAATCACCGAGGCCCTCGAAGCCGGCATCGCGGCGTTCAACATCGAGAGCGAAGCCGAGATCGAGAACATCGATCGCGTTGCCGCCCGCCTGGGCCGCACGGCCATCGGCGCCATCCGCATCAACCCCGACGTCGATCCCAAGACCCACATCAAAACCACCACCGGCAAAAAGGAAACCAAGTTCGGCGTCGACATCGAACGCGCTGAACGCGTCTTCGAGCAATTCCGCGACCTGAAGAATCTCCGCATCGGCGGTCTGCACCTGCACATCGGCTCGCCGGTCTACGAGATCCAGCCCTACGTCGAGGCCGTCACCAAGGCTACAGAGCTGATCGACCGCCTGACCGCCCGCGGCCACCGCATCGAGTGGCTCGACCTGGGCGGCGGATTCGCCGTCAACTACCGCAAGCCCGATCAGGCCCTCCCAGTCACCGAGCACGCCAAGGCCCTGCTGCCGCTGTTGATGAACAAGCCCTACAAGATCGCCCTCGAGCCCGGCCGCTACATCGTCGGCAACGCCGGCATCCTACTCACCCGCGTTCTCTACCGAAAGACCGGCGGCGAAAAACGCTTCGTCATCGTCGACGCCGCCATGAACGACCTGATCCGCCCGACCCTCTACGAGGCCTTCCACTTCATCTGGCCCACCAGGCCCAGCCCCAAAAATGTCCCCAAATTCCGCGACGAGGACATGGTCCCCGCCGATGGCGAAACCGTCGACGTCGTCGGCCCCATCTGCGAGTCCGGCGACTACCTCGCCAAAGACCGCCCGCTCCCGCCCACCCAACGCGGCGACCTGCTCGCCGTCTTCACCGCCGGCGCCTACGGCTTTGCCATGAGCAGCAACTACAATAACCGCCCTCGCGCCCCCGAGGTGTTGGTCGAAGGCAACACCTTCCGCGTCATCCGCCGCCGCGAAACCTATCAGGATTTGATCGCCGCGGAACAAGTCTGACTTCGACAGCCGCTCCGCGTGGTCGCCCGGCAATGTCCCCAAATGTCACTCCGGCGCGGTCCGCAGACTCAATGTCCCATGTCCCATGTCCCATGTCCCCTCGCAGGAGGGGACATTTGGGGACATTATGGGACATTTGCCATCTTGTTGCTCGCATCGACATCCGCGCGACCGATGTCATGTCGCAATGTCTCACTTGTCACACCCAAAAAAGTGCGACATTCTGCGACATTCGCGACATTCGGGGCACGCCACTTCCACCGCCCGCCTTCTGCCTACCGCCTACTGCTTTGTGGATGCTCCAAACGCTCCAAAACGCTCCACTTTTCGAGCCAAATGGAGTGTTTATCATATTCTTGCGTGGAACATTGCCCATCTCGCCGCAGCGGGCTGAGTCGGACTTTGCCCAGACCGCCGGCCGCCCAAGCTCCTCCACTGCTCCACTGTTCTCCCGTTCTACTGGTCTCGCTCGCTACGCCAGCGGGGCCCAGACCGCCGCAACCGCCGCCATTGACTTCGCTGTTTTGCCATGCGGGGTGCGCAGCCCCGGATCTTGGACTCTCTATAGGAGCCGGGGCTCCACCGTGCTCCGAACCCGGCTTGCGTTACGCCATCCTCGGGACTTTGCCCTTGCCCCGCGACACCCCCGAGCTTCCCCGCCACAGGCGCCGCAGGCGGAAAGCATTTCGGCGATCGCCTTCGACCTTCGATCGAAAGCTGAAAGGGCACTGCTTCTTACGGATTACGTCGTAACGAGCAGTGCCCCGCTTCACCCTTCCGTCGTAACAAGCAGTGTCCCGCTTCACCCTTCCGCTTCACCCTTCAGGTAAATCAAACCTGCTGTCAGCGCCGCCAGAATCAGCCATCCGATCGGACGACCCGGTCGTTCCAGAGCCGGCATTCGATTCGATGGGACTCGCCGATCGCGTCTCATTGCGTAACTCCCTCGTCTTCCGAATCGCCTTCCTTCATGTCCTTCGCAAAATCCTCCAGAAATTCCGCACGACTCAGAAGAAGCGGCGCTAGCTCCCTCTCTCGACCGGGTGGACCAATGAGATAGTTCGGCAACTGAGCGCCGTTCGCCATCACGGCCGCCGCCGCCTTCCATTGCCGGGCGAACGCAAGCAACACGTCTGCATCGTCTTGCTCATCTTTGCAAGTGAGATAATCCGTCGGCAAGTCCCCCGAAATCGCCCACCATCCGATCCGATCCGGATTCGCCTTTGACCGCACAGCCCAAATCGCAACGTACGGCGAAAGGAACCATCGAGGCTCCAGCGAAATACCGGCATCCTTGACGCCCTGCGACGAAAGATACGTGATGACCTGTTGCCGCTCCGCGGCCACCCAAGTCGCTTCCGCCGGGTCGCTGATAGTTGGTTCTTCGTCGCTGTCCATGTTTCCCACGTCTTAGTGACTCTAACCAGCCTCACGGAACACGCTGATATACCTCGTCTCCGTGGTCCGTTGCCAGCACAAGCCGCCCCTCATCGACCGACTTCACGGCTCCAAGCGGCATTTGCTTACCGACCATCGCCGCGTCACCGCCCTCAATGTGATTGATCTTTATATCAATGGACTCGTTTTGCAGCAGTCCCCAATCGCCGCTGACCGCCAGGCGAGTTGCCTCGCTTTGACTGCGTTCCATTCGAAAGGTGAAATCGGGGTTGAGAATAAAATCGATTTGCTGGCGCGGGCCGCCGGACTCGGAGAGCAGCCGCCAATGACCAGACAACTGATGGACGAACTTCGCGCGGTGCATCGCCGGCATGAGAATACTCACCACGAGCCCAATGATGGCGGCGTTCATTCCCGTGCCAACCACGGCTCTACCGAGTATTCGCTTGCGCCCGTACCGACGCATCGACACCAGCGCAACAACGCCGAGAATCAAACCCGAGATTGCCAGTAGCGCATTTATCGAACCTATCGCTATTGCGACAGCGCGATCTTGTTTCGTCATCGAGAGGATGCCCAGAACTAGCATGAGCAGAGGCGTATAGAAGCTGAAGCGCGCAGCTTGTTCCCCAAATGACTGTTTCGGCTCGGACATATTCTGCTCAGTTCCAAGATAGCAGGTCAGGCGTCGAAATTGCGCATCGTTCTATAATTGTCGCACCGCGTCCGACCGGGATACTGGTTGGCAGTCCTGAGCCGGAGCAGCCATGTCCTTCAAATGCCCCAAATGCCGGCGCGAGCTTTACAACCGCAGGCGGCCCACGTGCGCCTTCTGCGGCTCGCCGGTTCCATCAGAACTGCGGATGTCGGAAACCCAACGCGGCTTCATCGAGAAACTGAAAGCCGACGAAGCCAAACGCCACCGCGAATTCATGCAGCGCGACATCCCCACCGGCGGCGGCTGGCCAGACGTGCCGAGCATCGACGTCCCGTTCTGACCGCGAATTTCGCGAATACCAGCGGCTGAAGCCAACGGAAAGAGGCCGCCCCACACCGGGGCTTTGTTTTCGGCGGCAGGCACGTTCCGCGTGCCGCGAGCTACGGCAGGAGCGCGCCTGGAACACGATCGCAGCAGCGGGACATTCGACGGCTGGGTAGTGGGTCAGTTCGAAATTCTGTTTTGCTGACGCCGCTTTTTCAAGAAGGCAAACCAGAGCAAAACGCCGCCTACAACCAAGGCGATGCAAGCCAAACCCAGGCACTTGTTGTCATTCAGCTTGATCCCGTGGGATGCAAATCGATAGGCCGCCGCGAAGCAGACGACCGCCGCAAGTGCCAGTAGGACGGTTCTCATCTTACGCATGATTGCATCTTACCAAGTCGCAAACAAAAGTATTTATGTGCAATGCCGCTCATTCCGCTTTTTTCCTCTGATGCGGGCCGCGCTTCATCGCCCCGTTGGCGACCATCTTCGCTTCGTCCGCTTCCAGCAAGCCGACCGGTAAACCAATCGCCGATACCGGGAAAATTCAGACTGACCCGCTACCGACGGCCGTCCATTTACACATGAGCGCGTGGGGAGAAAATGGCGATTGCACGCACTGGCTGATCTCAACGGCGACCGTTGCGGAGTGCCAGGCCTGTCCGCGCGATCCGCGTCCTCCGCGGTTTCTTGCTCAGAGCCGATTGACGCACTTCGATCCCTGAAGTATAATAAAATATAACTTGGAGATGTTATGACCGTCATCGTCAAGAAGCTCGGCGGCAGCGTTGCCATCCTGATTCCCAAAGCAGTCGCGCGGGAAATGGACCTGGTTGAGGGAACGCCCCTGGACATGCGCACCGACGGCAGGGCGATCGTCCTGGGAAAAAAGACTCGCAGGCCGCGCCGGCCTCTCAAGCAGATCGTTGCCCAGATCAAGCCGGCCAGCTACCGCCGGCGCAGCAGTGAGCCGATGGACGATCGCGCCGTTGGCAGGGAGATCTGGTGAGCAAGCGAACCTATCACCCCGATCGCGGCGACCTGATCGAAATGAATTTCCAACCCGCGGCAGGGCGCGAAATCGACAAACGCCGCCCGGCAATCGTCCTCAGTCCGCTCGCCTACAACCGTCGCTCCGGCCTCTGCCTTGCCGTTCCCACTTCCACCGACCTGACCCCAGGACCGCTGTGGATCCCCATGCCAGCGGGATTCCTTCCCGCGCCGAGTCTGATTCTCTGTGACTACCTCAAGAGCTTCGATTATCGCGAGCGGTCCGCCACATTCGTGAGGCGCGTGCCGGACGATTTGGTGGAGCAAATCCTCAGTAACCTCCTGGACCTGATCGACCCGATGGGTTGACAGGCCATTTACACAGAAACGCGAGGAACGAGAATAGCGGCCACGTTGTTGAGGCTGGCTCAACGGGGGAACCGGTAGCGGAGTCGCTCACATGTCACTGAAACGCTCGCGTTTGTGGTTTATCGCGATTTGGTTGTTGGCGGCCGCCTTTGGGCAGCCATCGTTCGCGGAGCATTGGGTCGTATCAAACGTCGCCGGGACTGGCGTCGCGGGTCGGGCGGGCGACGGCGGGGCTGCCAGTGCCTGCCAGTTGAATCAGCCCTACGGCATTGCCCGCGGGCCGGACGGCGCGCTTTACGTCTGCGATTGCGAGAACCAGTTGATCCGAAGGGTTGCCCCGGACGGGACGATCTCGACCTTCGCCGGCAGCGGGCGCGCGGGCTATGGCGGCGATGGCGGGCCGGCAACGCAGGCGAAGATCAATGAGCCGTACGAGGTGCGTTTCGATCGGGCGGGAAATGTTTTCTTCGTCGAGATGGGGAACAACGTGGTGCGGCGGGTCGATGCGAAGACCGGGATCATTTCGACCGTCGCCGGGACGGGCAAGCCCGGCTTTTCTGGGGATGGTGGGCCGGCGAATTCGGCGCAGCTCAATCAGCCGCACAGCATCCAGTTCGATCCGCACGGAGATCTGTTCATCTGCGACATCGGCAACAACCGCATCCGCAAGGTCGATATCGCGAGCGGCGTCATCACCACGTTTGCCGGGACCGGCGGGCGGGGAGCGACGCCGGACGGGGCGACGATCGATGGCACGCCGCTCAACGGGCCGCGGGCGATCGATTTCGATCGGGCAGGAAACCTGTGGCTGGCGCTTCGCGAGGGGAACGCCGTGTATCGTCTGGACCTGGCGACGCGGACGATTCACCACGTCGCCGGCACAGGGAAAAAAGGCTTCACCGGCAACGGCGGCCCGGCGCTGGAGGCCACGCTTTCAGGCCCCAAGGGCTTGAGCATCGGCCCCGATGGAAACGTCTACCTGGCCGACACCGAAAGCCACAGCATCCGCATGGTCGATGTGGCCAGGGGGACGATCGAGCTGGTGGCGGGCACTGGGGAAAAGGGCGATGGCCCGCCGGGAGAAGCGAGCCGATGCCACTTCACCCGGCCGCACGGGATTTTCGTCGACGCCGACGGATCGATCTTCGTCGGGGACACCGAGAGCAATCGCGTGCGGGTGATTCGGTTGATGAAGTAACAGTTGGGGTTAGTCTGCAAAGGTGAG
>Ga0210396_10004898_pt1 | contig 13022 bp, 8 predicted proteins | sample IncBWH17OmetaG_FD_155466 | JGI IMG/M metagenome (GOLD analysis project Ga0210396, IMG submission 155466) | Forest soil microbial communities from Barre Woods Harvard Forest LTER site, Petersham, Massachusetts, United States - Inc-BW-H-17-O ...
CCGTATGGGCGTTGGTCATGGTCTCGAGCGTCGTGAAGGTTTTCGAAGAAACTATGAAAAGGGTCTCCTCTGGACTCAGGTCGCGGACGGCTTCCGCGAAGTCTGTGCCATCGACGTTCGAAACGAAACGAAACGTCAAAGCACGTTCGCTGTAATACTTGAGCGCCTCGTATGCCATCACCGGCCCGAGGTCGGAACCGCCGATGCCGATATTGATGATGTTGCGGATGCGCTTACCGGTGTGGCCGGTCCACGCGCCGCTCCGGATACGATTGGACAACCCCGCCATTCTGTCCAAAACGGCGTGCACCTTCGGTATCACGTTCTCGTTATCAACAACGATGGACGCACCCCTCGGAGCTCGCAGAGCTGTGTGCAGGACCGCTCGATTCTCTGTAACATTGATCTTCTTGCCACTGAACATGGCTTCGATCCGGTCTCGAAGACCCGATTCCTCTGCCAGTTGGATGAGGAGCTTGAGTGTTTCGTCGGTGACCCGATTCTTCGAATAATCCAAGAAGAGACCGACGGCTTCGCCTGTCATCCGCTCGCCGCGCTTCGGGTCGTCCGCGAAGAGCTGACGTAGATGCAAGTCTCCAACCTTAGTACGGTGGGCCTGGAGAGCCATCCACGCCTTACGTTGCTGGAGCGGTTCGATGCCCTGGCGTTTCGCGGTCGCGTTTGGGGCTGTTGCCATCTGGTGCTCCTTATCTTTCCCTGTCGCTAACGTCGGCCCTTGCCGCCAAAGGAGGGCCGACCATTACTTGCGCCTTCCCAGAGGCGAAAGCCGCCGAGGAATGCGTTGGCGTTGTCTCCTCTTCGGCAACCGGGAGGGAGGTGTTTCAGTTTCTTGGTGTTACCTCCCCCAAGAACAACGTCGTCAGGGTGGAGGGCGTCGACCAATCTGGCTACTCCAAACGCGACATATCGCTCCCATTTTTTTTTGCCTAATCGCTTCAATCCCCGGAGGCCGACGTAGTCTTCGTAAGTGCCATTCTTGAAGGATAGGTGACCAATTTCCATAGGGACCACGATGCCTCGATCGACGATCGCTGAGCCCAAACCGGTCCCCAAGCCCAGGAAGATCATCAGTCCACTCTTGTAACTTCCAAGAGCCTGCATGGCAGCATCGTTGATGATCTTCACCGGACATCCGAACGCAGATTTGAAATTAAAATCGACCCACGCCTGCCCCAGGTTATGTGGTTCAGCGGCCGCTTTGCCCTTAAGAACCAGGCCCGGGTACCCAATCGATACCACGTCGTACTTCCAATCGCCGGTTATCTCCTTGACGCCAGAGACCATCTGTTCGGGCGTCATTTTTGGTCCTGACGGAAATTTCCGGGGTTCTTTTTGTCCGGTCGCAAGAACCTTGACGTTAGTCCCACCGACATCAACGGTCAGCACGTTCATGACAAGACCCCTCGTTTCGAGAAGACGTCCCGGGATTCCTGTTCCACTTTCGTGGTGCGTAACAACCCCAAGGTTCAGTTGCCTAGGCCGTCTTGAGTAGTGCGGTCTTGGACGAGGTCACCGCCATTAACTCATCCCAGGACTTAACGAACGATTTCGCACCCTCAACCTGGAGACGATCAGCCAAGGAATCGACCTCAATGCCTGCTTTGGCAAATTGCGCCAGGACTTCCTCACAGTCACCGCCGTCGGCGGGTAAGATCGATCCGAGTTCATTGTGATGCGCGAGTGCTTTCAAGGTGGCCTCGGGCATCGTATTCACCGTAAAAGGGGCAGCGAGGGCCTTGATGTAAAGGATGTCGGACGCGGTGGGATCCTTGCTACCTGTGCTCGCCCACAATAGGCGTTGCGGGTAGGCACCAGCGTTATAAACGCGCTGCCAGCGGGGGGAGCCGAGCAGTTCACGGCACGCCTTGTACGTGCGTTCCGCGATAGCGATGCCAAGGCGATTGGTGATTTCGGCAGGGACTTTGCCTTTCACTGCGGCGTCCCAACGGCTGACAAATACGGAGGCCACGGAGCCCACATTGGGCCTCAGGCCTGCCGCGATGCGCCGCTCGATTCCGCGTACGAATGCCTCGGCCGCCGCCAAATAGTGTTCCCGCGAAAACAAAAGGGTGACGTTGACAGGAATTCCAGCGAAGATCGCTTCCTCAATCGCCGGCAGGCCTTCTTTAGTGCCGGGTATTTTGATGAACAAATTCGGGCGGGCCGCCTGTGCAAACAGATCTTTAGCAGCAGCCAGGGTGCTGGCCGTGTCGTAGGCTAGCAGCGGCGAGACTTCGAGTGACACCCATCCATCCACCCCGTTTGTCCGATCGTAAATTGGCCGAAACAAGTCAGCGGCGTCGGTGAGGTCCTCAATCGCCAGTTCGAAGAACAGCTCCTCGCCTGATTTCCCCTCTTCAACTTTGGCACGGATCGTGTCGTCGTAAGCAGAGCTGTTCTTGATGGCTTGGTTGAAAATCGTAGGATTTGAAGTAAGTCCCGTCACCGACAGCTCGGCGATGTAGCGTTCGAGCGTGCCGCTATGGAGCAAGTCGCGAGTGATATTGTCGAGCCACAGGCTCTGGCCCAAATTGTGGAGCAGTTGTGTCGCCTTCATCGCACCTCCTCGCAACCTACCTATAGAAAAAGAGTGCCGTCATCTTCCGCGGCCCGTGCTACAGTTGCCATAGCCAGACGGTTACTGAATTGGAAGAAGAAGCACGAGAGCTGGCGCTACCCCGCTGCAGGAACCATCACGATGTCGTGATCCAGCAACATCAGCAATCGGTTTTCCGACAGCTCCCATGTGCGAATCAAACGCTGCAATGATTCAGCACAATAGTGGCAACCCCACAGGCCACTTCTTCTACGAAGCGCATGGTAGACATCTTTGCTGGTTTAGCCTACTGTCAAACTTAACAGGCTGACGGTTCTTGCCCGCCGGGACAAACCGAAGGGTGAATGTGGCCCGCGTTTTTTAAATGCTAAGTAGGGATGATGCACAAGACACATCTTTGGGATAAATCTAAGTTCTTACTTAAGGACTTGACCATCAACCTAAAGTCGGCAGCACCACAACAAGACCGCGATTAACCGCTCGCTGCGTCATCGCCGCTACTAGGTTCTCAAGCTGTCTGCACTATTAAGGATATGGAATCACGTATGGCTGTCATCTCCTCTAACCCGCGAAATCCCAGAATTCAGGGGTTCAGAGTCCACGTGATGGGTGTCATTCCAAAGCCTGATCACAGGTCGGGAAAGATGCTGTTCGTAGCCCAATGCGCTGAGGCTCGCTGTGCTCAGCATGAAATACCTACTATTGGCCGTAGGTTGCAGCCCGAGCCAACAGGCTGCCAAGACCCGGATGAAGTGCCCGCTGGTGAAGAGCAGCACGTCCTTTTCAAGGGTGCGTACACGACGCACAACCCGGTCTGCTCGCGTGGCAACCTGGCTGGGTGATTCCCCTCCGGGGCAGCCATCCCGGAAGAGGTTCCAGTCTGGGCGTTCCGCACGGATTTCGGTACCACGGCGACCTTCATATTGTCCGTAGTCCCATTCGACGAGGTCCGGATCAATTGCGGCCACCGATCCGAAGCCAGCCAGCTCGCACGTCCGGTGGGCCCGCTTCAACGGGCTGGTGAACACGTGAGCGAACGTCATGCCTTGCAAGCGTTCACCCAACCGGCGAGCGGTGTGCTCACCCCTCTCGGTCAGCGGAAGATCGGTAAGTCCGGTGTGCTGACCTGTCAGGCTCCAGGCGGTTTCGCCATGCCTTGCGAGATAAACGATCGGTAGTTTGTTGTTCATGGCCCTGACTTCCGTGCAAGCAAATGACTAACTGATGAGTCCCCTACCTCTGAAAATGGTGCAACTCCTTTTCGCAGTGCTTTCGTTTCACGCGAAGCTTACCAGTCTCAGCTCGTTTCATTGCGAACACCCATCTGACAGCCAGGTTTGAACGAAAGAGTGATCGTTGGTTCTCTTGCGATGTTCTTTGCATTCTCCTGATAGTGGAGCCGCCAAAAACGGAACACTGGCAAAACTACTAGGCAGGCAGGAAAGTAACAAAGAAGAAGCGAAGGGGCACATGTTCGATCACTCGAATTCTAGTTACCCTTAGCAGGCGGCGAGTTCCTGATAGTTTTGACAGTTCCCTAACGTTTTTGGAATACCTACCATCAGTCACCTGTGAGCGCTCTCGACCAAATGACGGGCAAATGTCTGCCGGGCCTGACCTCACGTGTTTCGCATTTCGTGGGGAATCAACCTTCCGGGTCGAGCGCCGCACGCCTCCCCGGAGCGTCTTCCATGCAAAGCAAAAGAATGAAAGTTGCGGCGATTTTTCTCACCGTGGGCACAGTGCTTTCCACTGGTTGCGGAAAGATGGGGCTGCCGCCAGCGGGCCCTCCCGAAGTTGAAGTCGTCACAGTGGTCCAGAAAGATGTGCCAATCACCAGAGACTGGGTGGCGACCCTTGACGGGCTTGTTAACGCCCAGGTTCGCGCTCAAGTCGCGGGTCTACTGCTCAAACAGAACTATGCCAACGGCGCGTATGTCAGGAAGGGTGCTCCCCTTTTCGAGATCGATCCAAGACCTTTTCAGGCTGCTCTTGACCAAGCCAAGGGATCTCGTGAGGAGGCTAAAGCGAGTCTACAGCAGGCTCTGGCGAAACTGGGCAAGACAGAGATCGATGTGAAACGCTACACGCCACTTGCCAAGCAGAACGCCATTAGCCAACAGGAACTGGATGACGCTGTGCAGGCCGATCTCGCAGCGAAGGCACAGGTCGAAGGAGCTCAAGCCGCTATCGCGGGAGCTCAAGCCGCAGTAGAAAAGGCCCAATTGAATCTCGGCTTCACCAGCATCACCTCGCCGATCGACGGCGTGACGGCGATCGCCACTGCCCAGGTCGGCGACCTGGTGGGCCCCCAAAGCGGCGCTTTGACGACAGTTTCTACGCTGAACCCTATCCTCGCGAATTTGACCGTAAGCGAACAGGAGTACCTCAACGCAATGAGATCTATTGCGAAGGGGAGCGTTAGCGAATCTGCGGCCCTGCGAAAGCTCAACTGGAACCTCCGGCTCACGGATGGCACCACCTATCCGCTCAAGGGCCAGTTTCACGCTCTTGACCGCCAGGTAGATGTGAGAACCGGAGCAATCATGGTTCAAGTCGCATTCCCAAATCCTGGTAGTGTTCTTCGTCCTGGTGGCTTCGGCAATATCAGCACAGTGGTCAGAATTCAACAAAACGCGTTACTCGTACCGGAGCGTGCGGTGAGCGAACTGCAAGGTGGCTATCTCGTAGCGGTGGTGGATGAGGACAATAAAGTCAGCATCCGGCCCGTCAAAATGGGCGCGAAGAGTGGCGACATGTGGATCGTTGAGGATGGTCTGACGGCGGGCGAACGAGTCGTCGCAGAAGGCGTGCAGCGAGTGCAGGAAGGCACGCAGGTGAATCCCAAGCCTTACAAAGCCAGTACCTTAACGCTCGAGAAACCCGACGACGGTAAGCCGTAACCCACAATCATGGCCAAATTCTTTATTAACCATCCTGTTATGTCCATGGTGATCTCAATCGTCATGGTCATCGTAGGTGCGGTTGCCATATTGAGTTTGCCCACGGCGCAGTTCCCGAACATTGCCGACCCACAAATCCAGATTACCGCGACTTACCCCGGAGCGGACGCGCTCACTCTGGACCAGTCCGTTGCCACGCCCATCGAACAACAAATGAGCGGCGTGGACAATATGGAATACATGTATTCGCTGAATGCGAATAACGGCCAGTCCAAGCTGACAGTGGATTTCAACATAAAGACAGATCCGAACACCGACCTGATTCTCGCCCAGATGAGGCAGTCGCAGGCGGCCTCCCAGCTCCCGGTCGAAGTGAACACTCAAGGCGTCACCGTACAGAAGTCCACTTCCGCCCCGCTCATGCTGTTCGACCTCTACTCCTCAACCGGGAAGTACGACGCTCAATTTCTCGCCAATTACGCTTACATCAATCTTCTCAGCCCCCTCACTCGCTCTTATGGGATTGCCAGCGTCACAATTTTTGGTGCCGGTCAGTACGCCATGCGTTTCTGGGTGAACCCCGACCAGTTGGCCAAACTGCAAATCACTGTTCCCGAGATTATCAACGCGGTCAAAGTGCAGAACACCGTGAACCCCGCGGGGCAGGTCGGCGGCGAACCGGTGCCGCCGGGGCAAGAGCATACATACGCTGTGATTGCGCAAAGCCGCTTGGTTTCGGAAAAGGAATTCGGTCAGATCGTCGTCCGTGCTAATCCAGACGGCTCGTTCGTGCGATTGAAGGACGTGGCCCGAATCGAACTTGGCACTCAGATTTATAACCTACAGGGTCGGCTGGATGGCAGTCCTTCCGCCGTCGTGGCCATTTACCAGCTTCCCGGATCCAACGCCATTCGGGCTGCCCAAGGCGCCAAGGATCTGATGGCCGAGGCCAAGAAACGATTCCCTCCGGGCCTCGATTACGCAATCGCTCTTGACACAACACTCCCTGTCACCGAGGGCATCAGCGAAATCATTCACACTCTCATCGAGGCCCTTGTCCTCGTGATCGTCGTTGTTTACATCTTTCTTCAGGGCTGGCGTGCCACGTTGATACCTCTGCTGGCCGTACCCGTGTCCCTGGTCGGCACTTTTCTCATCTTTCCACTGCTCGGCTTCTCCATCAATACCCTTTCGCTGTTTGGCCTGGTCCTGGCAATCGGTTTGGTGGTGGACGACGCGATCGTCGTGGTGGAGGCAATCGAACATCACATCGAACACGGGATGTCGCCGAAGGATGCTGCCTTCAAAGCCATGGAGGAAGTTTCTGGCCCCGTCATCGGTATCGCTGTCGTCCTATCGGCGGTATTCATACCAACGGCCTTCATTCCCGGCATCACCGGTCGGCTCTACCAACAGTTCGCAATTACCATTGCCGTCTCTGTCATCATCTCAGCCTTCAATGCCCTCACGCTAAGCCCAGCGCTCGGCGCGCTGTTGCTCCGGCCCAAGAAAGAGTCCCGCGGACTCTTGGGGAAATTTTTCGCATGGTTCAACGGGGTTTTCAATCGCGCGACGACCGGCTACGTCGGCTGGTGCGGGGTACTGATTCGCAAATTGGGAGTCACTGTTGCTCTGCTACTCGTCTTTGCCGTACTGGCTGGCTTTTTTGGCAGAAAGCTGCCCCGCAGCTTCCTGCCAGAAGAAGATCAGGGTTACGTCTTTGTCGCCTTACAACTACCCGATGCTTCTTCGTTACAGCGTACTAGTGCGGCCGCTGCAAAAGTCGAGAACATTTTAATGAAAACCCCCGGCGTGGACCATGTAACCACCGTCGTCGGCTATAACATGCTGAGTGGTGTGCAGAATACCTATAGCTCTTTCTTTTGGGTGACTCTCAAGCAGTGGAAAGAACGCAAGGCGCCCGAGGAGCAATACTGGGCCATCAAGATTCACTTGAACTTGGCGCTTCGCGAAATCTCTCAAGGCACTACGATCACCTTTCCGCCGCCATCGATACCCGGTGTGGGGGCGTCCGGCGGCGCCACATTCGTGCTTGAAGATCGTTCTGCAAGGGGGCCCGAGTTTCTCACTGAGAACCAGGAGAAGTTTATGGCCGCGGCACGCAAGCGGCCTGAGTTTGCTGCCTTATTTACTACGGCGCTCCCCTCGGTACCCCAACTCTCGGTCAAGGTGGATCGCGACAAGGTGCTAAAACAGGGTGTCCCCCTAAACGATGTCTATCAGACCTTGCAAGCATTCATGGGGGGCGCGTTTGTCAACTTCTTCAACCGCTTCGGACGCGTTTGGCAGGTTTACGTGCAAGCCGAAGGTGACTATAGAACGCGGGCGGAAAACGTTGGCCGCTTCTACGTCCGTAACACTGCCGGCCAGATGGTTCCGCTGTCCACGGTTACAGCCATCGAGCCTCGGGTCGGTCCTGAATTCACCATGCATTACAACCTGTATCCGTGCGTTCAGATTAACGGCATCACGAAGCCGGGTTTCAGTTCTGAACAGGCTATGAAGGCGCTGGAAGAAGTCTTTGCTCAGACCATGCCTCCCGGGATGGGCTTTGACTACATGGGCATGTCTTTTCAGGAACAGAAGGCGCAGCAAGGCGTGCCGCCCGCAGTTATCTTCGGATTCTCAATCCTATTTGTCTTTCTCATCCTGGCGGCAATGTACGAGAGCTGGACGCTGCCCTTCAGCGTGCTGCTGAGCACGCCCGTCGCTGTATTTGGGGCGTTCGGCGTTCTCTTCTTCCGGCGGATCATAGGCCTTCTCGTCTTCCACGATTACACAAGTCTGGCTCTGGAGGACAATGTCTATGCGCAAATCGGTCTCATCATGCTGATTGGTCTCGCCGCCAAGAACGCCATCCTGATCGTGGAATTTGCGAAGTTAGAATTCGAAAAAGGAAAATCGCTCACGGACGCGGCATTGGAAGGAGCCAAGCTGCGGCTGCGACCGATTCTGATGACATCATTTGCCTTCATCCTGGGGTGCGTGCCCCTTTGGAGGGCATCGGGTGCCGGCGCGGCGTCACGACAAGTCATGGGCACGGCTGTTATCGGAGGGATGTTAGCGGCCAGTTTTGTGGCCATCTTTATTATTCCGGCGTTGTTTTGCATGATCGAGCGCCTAGGCGGCACTGAGCAGCCGCGGGTGGAAGTACCTCTCACAAGACCGGCTCCGCAGCCAGGAGATTAGCACCTTCAAGCCCAAGGCAAAGAAATAAGGACGCCTCATGCCGATGAGAAGCACGACTCTGACCAGCCCCGATTGCCGCGAAGACGGGCGGTTATCTTCATTCTCGACGAGGTGCCTAGGGAACGGAAAAACGCGGCCCAGATTTTCTTCCCGGTTGCTCTTTGTGGTTCTTGTGTCATTCGCTTTTTTGCCCGGGTGCGCGGTTGGGCCGCACTACAGGCGCCCCAAAGTAAATATTCCTGTCGAATACCGAGGTGCTGAAGGCGCATCGCAGCAGGCATCGTTTGCCGACCTGGCGTGGTGGGAGGTCTTTAAGGACGAACGCCTTAAAGAGCTCATCCAGACCGCACTGGCCAACAATTATGACTTGCGCGTCGCCGTGACACGCGTAGAGCAGTCGCGGCAAATCGCTGCCCAAGCACGCGCGCAATACTTTCCGTTCGTCAATTATTCCGTCAATAGTAGCGATGGGAAAAACGAGTTTGTGGGCGCTATCGCTCCCAATGGGGGCAAGACGCAAGGAGCTTTCTTGGCAGTGGCAACCGTTGCATGGGAAGCGGATGTCTGGGGCCGCCTCCGTCGTCTGAACGAGGCCGCTCGTGCCCAGTATCTCTCGACGGAAGAAGCGCGCCGCGCCGTCATGCTCTCTCTGGTGAGTGACGTTGCGCAAGCTTACTTCCAGCTTCTTGCATTGGAGCTCCAACTCGATATCGCTAAACAAACAACGGATTCGTTCACTCAGGCTCTAAATCTTTTCACTGAACGGCTTGAAGGAGGAGTTGCTTCCAAGCTGGAGACATCCCGCGCTGCAGGAGCCGCGGCGACGGCTGCCGCAAACATTCCCGAGCTAGAACGGGAGATTGCACTAGCGGAAAACCAGATCAGCGTGCTGCTCGGCAACAACCCTGGCGAGATCAAGCACACTTCGAAACTGCTCGATCAGATCGTGCCGCCTGAGGTTCCCGCTGGCTTGCCTTCCGCACTGATGGAGCGTCGCCCTGATGTGCTTCAGGCGGAACAACTGATGAGAGCTGCTAACGCCCAAATTGGAGTCGCCACGGCCAATTATTTTCCTCAAATCGGGCTTACGGCGTTGCTTGGGCGGGCCAGTTCTCCACTCTCCGCACTGTCTTCCGGACAAACAAACGTCTGGAGCATTGCGGGCAACGTTGCCGGCCCTATCTTCCAAGGCGGTGCTCTCAAAGCCCAAAAGCGCCAAGCCGTCGCTTTCTGGGAACAATCCAAATTGCAGTACGAGCAGACGGCCCTCAGTGCTTTCCAAGATGTATCAGATGCCCTGATCTCGCGCCAAAAATACGAACTCATTCGCGTGAAGCAGACCGAAGCTGTGCAAGACTACCAAGAGTCTGTCAAAGTATCCTTCCAGCGTTTCCTTGCTGGTAAAGCCAGTTACTACGAAATTCTTGAGGCCCAGTTGCAACTTTTTCCTGCCCAGGTCGCACTCGCCCAGACCGAACTCAACCGCCGTACGGTCGTAGTTCAGCTTTACAAAGCTCTTGGCGGAGGGTGGAATCTGGCGGATCCGGACTGGATCGGACCCAAGTCACAGGCTTCTTCGAGTACACCTTGAGTGCATGCGTACCGGTCTGCAGGAGTAGGGACGTTTCTTTTTCGAACTGAAGTGGATCGCCAGGGAAAGTCCAGCGAAATTCATGTGTCGCCGTCACCCGCAGAGAGCTGTTCGCTTTGCTTCGTTTCGTCTCCGGTTCATTTCGCTAACTAGCCTTCTTCTCTTGCCCGTGCAACGTTGATTGGGCCATTCCAACTTCAGCTTTCGATCCACGTCCGAGAAAGAGTGCCCGAAGCTCTTCTTCGCCAATCATTCTGCCCAACTCTCTGAATGCGAAGAACGGTATCAACATCACGAACGCAAGCGCGCTGATTGACACGATACCTATCAACGTTCGACCGCCAATCTCGGAAAAGCTTTCACTGAGAGTCTTGCCACCGAGCACTCCGGAAAATGTTCTTTCCACGACATGAAAACCGGTCAATAACGCAGAGAAGACGAGACACTTATACAACACCGGGTAGACCAGTGGCTTATGCTTAAACCGGTCTCCCAGACGCAAATAGTCACCGACAAGTAAGACCTTGGCAAAGATAAAAGCATTGATTACCGCAAAGGTGTGAGCGCCATAATCCAAATGGTTCTGCGCCCGGATGATCGTCTCATGGATGGAAAGCAACGCAAATACAACCCAAAGGTATACGAATACTGCCAGAAACCTCTTAAATTCAGTGTATGCTTTCCCGCGCAGATTTCGCGCCTGTTCACTCAGCGTGGCCTGCTCAGCCATTTGCGAAAACTCCTTGCGCGCCCCACAATATTAGATCGCAGGCCGGAGCCACACATCTGTTAGTTCTGACAGTAGGTATAAGAAGCGAGCCCGAATACGTAGGAATGCCAATCCGGACTTCAGTGGCGCACGGTCTTCCGGGTTTTCCGTGGTTTCCCCAGCGTCATCGCCCGTTCGCCTGTCAGAATCGACTGCGGTTTCTCCTGAGCCATCCCACATCGGTTCCTCCCGAAATCATTCTTGCGAAGGCAGGCCAATTGTTCGCACTCACGCCTGGGCATTTCAAGAAGCCATGAGTGACGACATGTTGCCCAGTGCCTGCTTGTTCACCCTGTAAGTTCTGCCAGTATCCGCCCCTGTGCGCACCTGCTAACTTGCTTATTGGGGAGACTAGGTGTACGGGAGTTCAACCCAGCATTTTTTGCATTTGCGCGGCATGAGGTCGGCTCTTTGCCTTACCCCGACGTCTTTACTGAGGCCCAGCACGGAGCCCAGTTTGCGGCAACTCCAGGACCCGGTGCTGGGCTTTCCCACGTTGTGGAGCAACAAATTGCGGGGACGCAGACCGGAATCAAGCAAACCTGCTCTTGGCCGGAGTGATATTACCCAACTCCTCGAAGCGTGTTGCCTGAAGTGTTGCTTCCATCGATGGATGGTAGGCCTTGAGCCGTCGAATGATTCCGTTGAGGCTCCCCCTTCGCGAACTTCAGAATCCTCAAGGCTTGGATATAAAGGGAGAGACGTATGCATCGCTATCCAACGACCCTTTTCCCCGTCGCATTGCTTATTTGTGCTGCTTGCGCTGCTGCGGCGCAGTCAAAACAAAACGAGCCAGCCGCCGGCCTAATCAGCAAGTCCACAACCGCGATCGGTTTCACGGTCGGCGGCGGCAGTACCAAAGTTGATCTGAAGGCCACGGAGTTCATGCCCGATGCCAGTGGCGAGGCAAAGGTCGAGGCCAAGGCTAAGACGGGCACGACCAACATCGAGGTGACGGCCAAGGGCCTGACATCTCCCTCAAAGCTGGGCGCGGAGTATCTGACGTACGTGCTTTGGGTCGTCACGCCGGAGGGGCGCACCGGCAATTCAGGAGAACTTCTCATCAACAAAAACGGGGAGGGGAAACTGAGCGCCACCACGCCAGCCCAAACCTTCTCCATGATCGTTACTGCGGAACCGTATTTTGCCGTCCGCGTGCCCAGCGAGATGGTGGTCCTGGAGACTGAGACCCGAAAAAACACGAAGGGGAAGCTCTTTCCTGTCAGCGAGTACAAGCTGATGAGGCGCGGTCAGTACGCGAAGCTGGGAAACCCGCTTGCCATGACACCTGATCTCCAGCGCGTGCCGTTGGAGATGTATGAAGCGCGCAATGCAGTGGATATCGCCAAGTCGCGCGGAGCCGCCCAGTACGCACCAGAGATTTTGTCCAAGGCTCAAGCCAGTCTGGATGAAGCAGAAAGCGCTCTCGCAAGAAAGGCCGACAAAAAGGAAATCGTCTCCACGGCCAGACAGACGGTCCAATTCTCGGAGGACGCGCGCACTCTCGCCGCGCAACGCCAAGAGGAACAACGCATAAAGGCGGAGCGCGATGCCGCGGCCGCCCAAGCCAAGTCCGAGGCGGAAGCCAAGGCACGGGAAGAGGCCAGCCGCCAAGCCGAGCTCGATGCCGCAAAGCAGGCCCAGATGAAGGCGGAGGCGGACGCTCTAAAAACAAAAGAGGAGGCTGCCCAAGCGGAGGCTCAGCGAGCCCGTCAGGCCACGGCCGACCTGCGTGCCCAACTGCTCGAGCAGCTCAATCGTATTCTGGATACTCGCGATACTCCGCGTGGGCTGGTAGTCAACATGGGCGACGTGCTCTTTGACATCGGAAAATACGATTTGCGTACACAGGCGAGGGAAAAGCTCGCAAAGCTATCAGGTGTAGTTCTGGCACATCCTGGATTGAATCTTGCGGTGGAAGGGTACACGGACAACATCGGCAGCGAGGATCTGAATCAGACGCTTTCTGAG
>Ga0210396_10004900_pt1 | contig 13020 bp, 9 predicted proteins | sample IncBWH17OmetaG_FD_155466 | JGI IMG/M metagenome (GOLD analysis project Ga0210396, IMG submission 155466) | Forest soil microbial communities from Barre Woods Harvard Forest LTER site, Petersham, Massachusetts, United States - Inc-BW-H-17-O ...
GCGGGTTTTCCAATCCCCGCACCGCCTGGACAATGTGCTCGCGATCGAACACTCCGACCAGACGATCCACCTCCGGCACTTCCGACAGCAGGCTCGTCTTATGCCGCTGCACCAGGCACCCCGCGACCACCACCCGCTTGCACTGTCCGGATCGCTTCATCTCGATGGCGTCGCGAATGGCCTGAAGCGACTCGGTCTTCGACGCCTCGAGAAAGCCGCACGTATTGATGACGATGGCATCGGCCTGTGCGGCGTCGGGTGTGACCGCCAGCCCGTCCCCGGCCAGAAGGCCCAGCATCCGCTCGCTGTCCACCAGGTTCTTGGGACAGCCGAGACTTACGAACGCAACCGAGCGAATTTGTGGGGCTTTGGCGCCCATCAGAACATCGTATCCAGGTCAGGGGTAAATCGGACTGAACCGTCGGAGCCGCGAAAGCAGCGAAATTCCGCAGGATTCAACGGATTTTAGCCCGGTGCGGCGCGTTTGCAAGCGGGGCTGATTCTGCGTCGCAGCCGGGCGAGCCGTCTTGGTCTTTGCTGCTAAGATGCACTCGTGACTCTGTCGAATGGTTCGACCGCTGATCCTTTCGAGATCCGCGTCGAGGACGTGCACAAGTCCTTCGGCGCCGTCGCGGTTCTTCGCGGCGTCAACCTGGACGTGCGCCGCGGGGAGATGGTTGCCATCGTCGGCGAATCCGGAGGCGGCAAAACCGTGCTGCTCCAGCACATGATCGGCCGGCTGCATCCGGACCAGGGCCGCGTGCTGGTCGCCGACCACGAATCTCAAGGTGCCCCGCTGGTCGATCTTTCACAACTGGGCCCGGAACAGATGGACCGTCTCCGCCGGCACTGGGCCGTGGTGTTTCAGAAGAACGCGCTGTTCACCGGCACCGTGTACGAAAACATCGCGCTGGGGCTTTCGGACGTGAAGGGAATGGTTGAGCCGGAGATCGGCCGGCACGTGCGCAGCGTCGTGACTTGGGTCGGGCTTGACCCGGACCAGGTACTCACTCTGAGTCGAGACGAGCTGTCCGGCGGGATGGCCAAGCGCGTGGCGGTGGCCCGCGCGCTGGCGCTGGACCCGGTGCTGATCTTTTACGACGAGCCAACGACGGGACTGGACCCGGAGCACGCCGAGCAGATTCAGGATTTAATTCGCCAGGTGCACCAGCAGATGCCAGAGTTGGGGATCGCGCGCACCTCGGTCATCGTCACGCACGACATCGGATTGCTCTTTCGATTGCGTCCGCGGATTGTGATGCTGCACGCCGGCCGCGTGCACTTCGACGGCGCCTACGATGCGTTCGTCAGCTCGACTTCCCCGATCATTCGCCCGTACCTGGAGTTGATGCCCGTCCTCCAGCACCGCAATATGTGAGGCCGGAGGAACGACGCGATGCATCAGACGGATTCGCCAATCACGACCGAAACCGCGCCGACGCAAGCCATACCCACCCCCCAAACCGCACAGTGGGGCAAGGCCAGGCCCGACTCCGAGGAAATCAAGTTCCTCAAGGGCCCCCAGCCCCGCAGCTTCGAGCTGTTCCAGGCGATGCGGATCTTCTTCGAGTTGATTGGCGGGTTTCGGGCGCTGCATTTCGTCGGCCCCTGCGCCACCGTTTTTGGTTCCGCCCGTTTCACCGAAGACAACAAGTATTACAAGCTCGCCCGCGAAACCGGCGCGTTGCTGGCGCGTGCCGGATTCACCGTCATGACCGGCGGCGGTCCCGGAATCATGGAAGCCGCCAACCGCGGCGCCAAAGACGTCGGCGGCTACTCGGTCGGCTGCAACATCGAGCTTGCTCACGAGCAAAAACCAAACCCCTACCTCGACCGCTGGATCACCTTCCGCCATTTCTACGTGCGCAAGCTGATGCTGGTGAAATACTCGTACGGCTTCGTCGCCATGCCCGGGGGCTTCGGCACCCTCGACGAAATCTTCGAGACCGTCACGCTCATCCAGACCCACAAGATGGCCGATTTCCCCCTGGTCTTCATGGGCCGCGACTACTGGGCCCCGCTGATCCAGTTCATGCACGACCGCCTGCTTCTGGAAAAAACCATCGACCGCGCCGACGTCGAGCGCCTCCTGGTGACCGATTCGCCCGAAGAGGCCGTCCAGTTCATCACCAAAACCGCAACCGGCCAGTTCGGCCTCACCTACGGTCCCAGGCCCAAGCGACGATGGTTCCTGTGGGAATGAGCCGGCCGAACGCTATGAATTCACCTGCTTCGACAACTCCCGTTTGAGGACCTTCCCCGTGGGGTTGCGCGGAAGCTCCTGAACAACGAAGATCTCCCGCGGGACTTTCCACTGCGCCAGGCCGCTGGAACGGGCAAACTCGCGAAGCTCATCCGCTTGCGCCGTCTGTCCCTCTTTGGGCAGGACGAAGGCGACGACGACTTCGCCGCGTTGAGCATCCTTTTTTCCGACCACCGCGGCCTCGGCGACGGCGGGGTGGCGGATCAACGTTTCCTCAATCTCGCGCGGAAAGGCTTTTTCCCCGGCCACGATGATCATGTCTTTCTTGCGCCCGGTGATGTATAGGAAGCCGTCCGGGTCGATCATCCCCAGGTCGCCGGTCTTGAAGTGGCGGTCGGTGGTCAGCACGGCAGAGGTCTCGGCCGCCAGGTTGTGATAGCCCTTCATGATCATCGGGCCCTTGAGCCAGATTTCCCCGACCTGCCCGGGCGGCACGTCGTTACCGTTGTCGTCGACGATCTTCACCTGCGCCCGCGGGACCATGCGGCCGACGCTCCCGGGCCGGTTGACGTTCGGCGTGTTCAGCGCGACCACCGGGCTGGTTTCGGTCAGCCCGTAGCCCTCATAGATTGGAACCCCATATTTCTGCTTGAACGCCTCGCGCAGGGTCGGCGGCAGGGGCTCGCCGCCGCTGATCACCGCGTACATTTGTGCGAAATCCTCGGGCTTGGCGTCCTTCAACCGCAGCACGGCCGCGAACATGCTGGGGATGCCGAAGAAGATCGACACCTTGTGCTCGCGGATCGCGTTCAACGTCGCCACCGGGCTGAAGCGCGCGATGTAGATGACCGTCGCTCCCAGTTGGATGGGCGCCAGCATCATCGCCGTGATTCCGAACGAGTGAAACAGGGGAATGATGCCCAGGAACACATGCTTGTCCTTCAGTTCCGCGGCCTCGATTGCGGCGTCGATGTCGCTCTGGAAATTCTCGTAGCTCAGCAACACCCCTTTGGGCATGCCGCTGGTGCCGCTGGTATAAAGCAGCACCGCGATGTCATCGGGTGAGGGGCTGGGAAAGTGCGGCTTGATCGCCGGGGGGTTCTGCGGGAGCTTGGTCAGGTCGATTACGTTCAGCGGCAGGTCCTTCAATCGGCTCAGGAAAAACGGGATCGTCACCACCGTATCGATCCCGCTGTCCTGCACGATGTGCGCGACTTCCTTCTCACCCAGCAGGTAATTGATCGGGACCACCGTCTTGCCAGCCAGCAGCGTTCCGTAGAAACTGGCGACGAACGCAGCGCTGGGCGGCAACAGCAGGCCGACCCGTGGCTGGCGCGTCTGAAACGAAAGGTACATCCCCAGGCCGCCCGCCATTGCAGCCAGTCGCTGGTACGTGTACCGCCCGTGATCGTCGATCACCACGACATGGTCCGGCTCGTGCTGGGCGTGGGCGAAAAGCGGTTCAAAAAGCATGGATTGGTCCTTTGTCACTGGTCACTTGTCATTTGTCAGTGGTTGCGATCGCGATGCACAAATGACCAATGACCAATGACAAATGACCGATGACAACATAACCAATGAGGCAGGGATGCGAAACTTGAGATGGATCGTGTGGGCGATTCTGGCGGCTGGCTGCACGTCGACCGCTTCGCTCCAGAGCAAGCAACAATTGAATTCCGGATACCAGGCGCTGGAGCACAAGGACTACAACAGCGCCATCGCCGCGGCCGAGCAGTTCCTGCATGAGCATCCCAGCGGCGGGCCGGGCACGGCCGAGGCGCTCTATCTCGAGGGCCGCGTGTATGAGGAGCGGGCCACGTCGGAGGAAGCTCAGAATCGCCAAGCGCAAGCCAAACTGGACCTTCAGACCGCACGCGAAACCTACGTCCACGCCCTCAGCCTTCCGGCCGATCCCAAATTGACGGCACTCATTCACGCCGGCGTCGCCAACACAGCCTACTTCCAGGAGGACTATTCCACTGCCATGAATGAGTGGGCGGTGGCCTATCCCGACATTCCGCAGCCCGACGCCAAGGCCTGGACACTTTATCGGATCGGCCTGTGCCAGCAGCGGCTGGGGCGCTTCGATCAGGCCGACCGGACCTTTGCGACGGTGCGGCAGAACTTTCCAACTAGCGTCCCGGCCCAGCGCGCCGCCGAGCATATCGGCGCGCGGGCTTTTTACGTTCAGGTAGGGGCGTATGCGGACAGTGCCAACGCCGATCGGATCGTCGCTTCGCTTCAATCGCAGGGATACCGCGCCAGCAAGTCGGTCAGCCCCTCCGGCCGCCAGGAAGTGCTCATCGGACCCGCCTACAACTACGCCGACGCCAAAGCCCTGCTCGTCCGGCTCCAAAGTGCCTACCAGGATGCGATGATCGAGCCGTGACCCGTCTCCGCCATGCCGGGATTTTCACGCCAGAGGCCCACGATGACCAGTCGCCAATATAAGATTTCGCGACGGACGTTTTTGGCCGGATCGGCCGCCGCGGCGCTGGTCGGTTCGCGCGCCGCAGGGCGGAGTAATGCGATCGCGCCGACGGATCGACTAAACGTCGCCGTGGTGGGAGCGGGAGGACGCGGCGCCGATGACTTGCACGAATTGGAGCCGACCGGCGTACGCATCGCCGCCCTGTGCGACTGCGACCACCGCCGGGCGGCTGCTTCGCTGCGTCGATATCCGGACGCCAAAGTCTATACCGACTGGCGCAGGATGTTCGACGCGGAGAAGGGGATCGACGCCGTGCTCGTGGCCACGCCCGACCACAACCATGCGATCGTTTCGATCCAGGCGATGAACTTGGGCAAGCATGTTTATTGCGAAAAGCCGCTGGCTCACAGCATCTTCGAGGCCCGACAGATGGCCCAGGTCGCCGCACAGACCAGGCTTGCGACGCAGATGGGCACGCAGGGCCACGCCTTCGAGGGAACCCGGCGGGCCGTCGAGGTCGTCCGCGCCGGCGCGATCGGGCAGGTCCGTGAACTCCACGTCTGGACGAACCGTCCCAAAGGCTGGTGGCCCCAGGGCATCAACCGGCCGACAGAATCCGTTCAAGTACCCGCGGGACTGGACTGGGACGTCTGGCTCGGCCCCGCACCGTATCGCCCGTACAACCCCGCCTATGTGCCTTTCAAATGGCGCGGTTGGTGGGACTTTGGCACCGGCGCGATCGGCGACATGGGGGTCCACAATCTCGACACCGCCTTCTGGGCCCTGGAGTTGACCCAGCCGACGTCGGTGAGGGTCAAGGATTGCTCGCCGGCCCTGACCGATCCTTCCGCCAAAGAAACCCTGCCGGCTTGGAGTGTTCTCGAACTGCATTTCCCGGCGCGAGCGGACAGCCCGCCGGTGAAGATGACCTGGTACGACGGCGGAAAGCTTCCGCCCGCCAACCTGTTCCACGGCGAGCCGGTGCCCGATCAGGACGGCGGCTCGCTGATGATCGGCTCCCAGGGCGCGCTGCTCACCCGCACCTGGCACGGCGGGCAATCCGACGCCGACATGTTCGTCCTCCTGCCACGCGAAAAATTCAAGGATTATCCATTCCCGCCCCCGACCTTGCCTCGCGTGAAGAGCCATCACCACGAATGGGTGTCTGCCTGTCGCGGCGAAGGCCAGACCCTCTCCAGCTTCGGCTACGCCTCCGTCCTCACCGAATCCCTGCTGCTGGGGAACCTCGCCCTGCGCCTCGGCAAAGACATCGAATGGGACCCGACGGCGATGCGCGCCACCAATGCCCCCGAAGCCGATCGCTACATCCATCCCGATTTCCGCACCGGCTGGTCGCTGTGATCGGCGATCGATCCCAGCCATGAACGAGCCAAAGCCAAAGCCAAAGCTGGATGACGTGACGCCTGCCGTTGCAGAAGCTTTGAAGTGGCACGGGTTTTCAACCCGTGGACGGAACAAGCCGTTCAACTGGCGCCGGTTTTGGTGTGGGAAAACCAACCCTGCTTACAGAGGCTTTTTGCTCGGTCAGCATGGAGTTGTTCGCGCTGTGATACTTGGCTTTCCCACACCAATGCCGTCTTGTGTCTTTGTTCCCCCTCGTCCACGGCTTAGAAAGCGCTTAGAAAGCCGTGCCACGAAAGGCGCGGAATCACCGGCCGACTGCTTTCTGTCGCGTCCGCGATTTCGCTGATGTTGTGCTTGAGTGGCAGGAGCCGAATGAACGAAGTGCACATAGATCCATGCTGTACGACTGGCCCGCCTCGGCTAAGATTGATGGATGCCAATGTACGCCGCACACGCGATCCTGTTCTTCCGGTTCAAGGAGACGAGGCAGAATTACTTCCCGGTGTGGGAGAACGTCTACTTGATCGAAGTTGCGGATGGCGAAGACCCGGAAACAAAAGCCCTCCAGCGGGCCAGGCAGGACGAGGGCGATAGTTCTGGCACCCTGACGTATGACGGTCATCCCGCCGAACTGGTGTTTGTCGGAATCCGAAAAATCATTTCCGTATCCCACATTTCCCAGGACGACTCCTTGACCTCTGGCGACGAACTCACTTATTCCAAGTTCGTGGTGTCCGACAAGACCAGTCTGCACCGGCTGGCAAGAGGGGAACCGACAACCGTCGAGTATTGCGAATGAAAAGAATGTGGAAAATGTTGGCAATACAAGAGGAGTGTAGCAATAATATGACAAATGGCACAGGAAGCAGCGCCGTTTTCTGTGCCAAAATCGGCCAAAAGTGCCACGCCGGAGGACTGGTGGGCGTTCACGAACGCGGCGAGGCGCTTTCAGGTGCTGTGAGCGTCTGTGGCGGATTCCGCTAGAATGCCCGCCGCATGAATCACCCCGCCGGGCGCGCGACGTTGTTTTTGTGCGGGCTGTGCGGCGTGGTGCTTTGGGGATGCGCGATCGGCAATGCGGACGCCACCCCACCAACGAGCCAGCCGGCGGAAACGGGGCAGACGGAAAACGTGGCGCCGCCGCTGAATCCGAACATGGTTCCGCCCCGGCCTCCGCCGCTGATTGAGCTGGGAGATAAATTCTTCGGCACGGGGCCGTTGCAGCACGGCATCCAACTGCCGACCGGCGCCGTCTGGACGCCGGATTTCACCGTCTTCGGAACCTATCGCACGACGGTGCAGGCGTTTCACATCGCTGCGACCGGTAAGACCGACTCGGAATGGGCCAATCGGCTCGATCTATTCGGGAATCTCCAGCTTTCCGGGACGGAGCGGCTGCTGGTGGGATTGCGGCCGCTGGACAACGCCGTCTTTTCCACTCCGCAGCAGGCCAAATACTCGGGCTATCAGTTCAGCCCTGCCGGCACCGAAGGCTGGGTCAACGGCTTCAAGGCCGAGCCGACCACGCTCTTTTTCGAGGGTGACATCGGCCAGATCTTTCCCGGCCTCGATCCCAAAGGCACCGCCCCGTGGGACGTAGGCTTCTCCGTCGGGCGTCAGCCTTTGCTCTACCAGGATGGGCTTTTGGTGGATGACGACCTGGACGCGATCGGAATCACGCGCAACACCATCCTTCCCCGCGGCGGCTCCAACGCCCAGATCACCGGTCTCTATGCCTGGAACCAGATCAATCGCGGCGACGGCGTCAATCACGACGACCATCTGCTGCTCGGGCTGGACGTGAACGCCGATTTCCGGCCATCGACATGGAACCTGGAGTTGTTTTACGTGGGCTCGGATTCGGCCGTGCCGGCGGGGGTGTACGGCGGCCTCAGTGCGGCCCAACGCATCGGCGTGCTCAATACCACATTCCGCGTCCTGGGCTCCCTGGCATTGGGCTCGGAGCCGCCGGCCCAGGTGTCGCAGTTCGGCAACGGATCGGTGGCGGTCGGGAGCGGGGTTCTGCTGTTCAGCGAGATGTCCTACACGTTGCCGTTCCGCACCGACCTGGTTTACCTGGACACGTTCTGGGGGATCGACGATTACACGTCCGCCGCCCGCGGGCCGGATCGCGGCGGGGTGCTCGGGCGAGTTGGGATTCTCTACGCCGAGCAGCCCATCGGGCGCTTCGGCTCGCCCCTCAGCAGCAACCCGCAGCATGCCCTGGGATTTGCCTTGGGATACCAGGCCTTTTTCGGCGCCGACCGCCGAAAGCAGCTTATCCTCGAGACCGGCGGACGCGTCGGCACCGCCGGCTCCTCCCCCAGCGCCCTGGCCGCCGGGGCTCAGTATCAACAGGCGTTCGGCCAGCACATCGTCACCGAGCTGGGGGCCTTTGCCTCCATCAACGACGGCCACGGCCCGGGATACGGGGCCCGCGTCGAGGTGCGGTTTGAATTTTAGTTGACGCCCCAAGACTGCACCGGAATTCTCTTGTATGAGCGTTTCGACACCCGGTAAGATACCGCCGGTCTCGTCCGGAGGACGCGCCTGGTTAACGCATCACATCGAGTTCGATTCCCTATTCTCGGTTTGCTCGCTATTGCCCTTGTGTGTGCCGGGGCGTGGCTGAGCGGGTGCGGGCAGGCCCCGGCCGGCACCGAGCCGCAGCCGCAGTTGGCCGCGAGCAATTCTTCCCAGGGAACGACTGCGACTGTTTCGACTGCCGTCGGCCCGTCGCAGGATGCCTACGAGGCGCACGCCGATCTCTTCAAGCAGAATCGCTTCCCGTCCGCCGCCAAGTGCGGGCAGTGCCACCCGACCCAATTTCGCCAGTGGTCGGTTTCGCAGCACTCCTACGCCCAGCTCAGCCCGATCTTCAACGCCATGCAGGGCAAGACCAACCGTGGCAACAACGGCACACAGGGCGACTTCTGCATCCGCTGCCACACCCAGCCCGGCATGATCGAGGGCGAGAGCGAATTCATGAGCAATATCGATCGCAGCCCCATCGCCCGCGAGGGCGTCACCTGCGTCGTCTGCCATCGCATCAGCGAGCCCATGGGCAAAGTGAGCGGGCGGCTGCCGCTCGATGAGGGCGAGGTCACGCAGCCGGTCTACGGCCCGACCGGCCGCAACACGGAATTGCAGAAGGCCATCGCCGCCGAGGACCTGATCACCAATCCGCACGAGCAGGGGAAGAAGGTCCACGGCGAGCTGAAAAAGTTCTTCCGCATCACCACTTCCAACTTCTGCGGCTCCTGCCACGACGTGACGCTCTTCAACGGTTTCCGGCTCGAGGAGGCGTTCAGCGAATACAAGCATTCCCCGGCGGCCGCCAACGGCGTCCTCTGCCAGGATTGCCATATGGGCAAGGAGCCGGGCCGCATCCTCGCGCCGAAAACCGATCCGAATTTCATCCGAATCAACTACGCCTTCGGGCCGGCGGCCAAGGTCGGAGATTTCCTCACCGCCCCGCGCAAGCTCACCAATCACATGTTCGTCGGCCCGGATTATTCGGTCGTGCCGCCCTGGCTTTTCCCGCATCACCGCGGCGCCATCCGCGATGAGAGGGACAAATCCGTCACCGGCGGTCTGGCCACCATCCGCGAATGGGAGACGTTCGACTGGAAGGCCGGGTGGGGGACCGATGAGTTTGAGAGCCACGTACCGGCGGGCACGATGTTCCCACAGCGATGGGTTTCGGCTGACGATCGCCGGGCTGCCCGGCAGATCATCGACGAAAACCAGGCGCTCCTGGCCGAGATGTCGCAGAACCGCCTGATTCTTCAGCGCAACGGATACAAGCTTGGCGACATCGTCGTCCGCCGGTGCAATGCCGACGGGATCGAATTCGCCGTCCAGGTGAGAAATGGCACCGACGGGCACGGCGTCCCCACCGGGTTCGACGTCGAACGTCCTGTCTGGGTCCACGTCACCGTCAAAGACTCAACCGGCAAGATCGTCAAGGAGTCTGGCGATCTCGACCCCAATGGCGATGTCCGCGACCTCCAATCCCAGTACGTCCACAACGCCCAGCTTCCCCTCGACACCGAACTGCTGTCGCTCCAGGGTCACTTCGTCGTTCACATGCAACATGGCTCCGAGCGCGAGCAGGTCCTGGCGACCAACTTCTCACCCAGCCCGCTCCCGTTCCTCCGCCCCGAACGCATGTCGTCGATCTTGCAGGGCCGCCCCCAGGGCGCGCGGAAGCAGAAGAACAACATCGAGCCGCTCGGCGAGCGCTGGGCCACCTACCACGTCGACAAGGCCCACCTCACCGGCCACGGCCCCTACACCGCCACCGTGCAGCTCAAGACCGCCATGGTCCCGGTCAACCTCGTCAACGAAGTCCAGGTCGTCGGCTTCGACTACAGCATGACGACCAAAACCATTGTCCAGAACCTGGTGGCGGGCCACCGCGTCGTGTGGGAACGCAGCGTGGTCCTGGGCGACGGAAACTGAAATCCCGCCAAGCCTCGGCGGTCCTACCTGCGCCGTTTCAGATTTTGCTCTCGGTGTGTCCCAGCAGCGCCCCCAGCAAAGCCAAAAATACCAATGCCGCCAGCATCAGCTCTGCCATCGTTTGTCCTGCCTTTTTTAGCGATGTTCCCGACTTCATCGGACAACCAGGCACAGAAAGCTGAATGCTGGCAGGTGGAGCTTCCCTTCGTGTAATTCTTCTGACTCACGTCTCACGCGTATCGCAAAGGACGGGACATTATGGGACATTTCGGGACATGGAAGACGGCGAGAAGCTGATCGAGTTTCTGGGGGAGGGGAGCCGGGTGTTTCCGCGGCCGTTTCCGGCACGGCAGGGAGCACCGGACTGGCTGAAGGACATTCCGCCCGAGCGGGCGACGGCGGAGGGCAGGACGGTGGGGACGGTCAAGAAGTGCCCGCCGTTCGTGGACGCCCTGACGGCGGGGTACTTTATCCCGCTGGTGGCCGACGTCACGTTTCGCATGGGAAACGATGGAATTCTGGATTTTTCCGCGGAACTGCCGATCGTCGGGACGCACAACCCCGAGCAGGTGCGCGGCACGCCGCTCGAGGGCCGGCCGCTGGTGAAGTTCAGCAACCCCTGGATCGTCCGTACGCCGGCGGGCTACTCCTGTCTCTTCACCCACCCCATCAATCGCTTCGATCTTCCGTTCCACATCCTCTCGGGCGTGATCGAGACCGACCGCCATTACCTGGAGGCGAATTTCCCGGCGATCTGCCTGCTCGCGCCGGGCCAGACTGTGACCCTCAAGCGCGGCACGCCGATCATGCAGGTGATCCCCTTCAAGCGAGATAGGTGGAAGTCGTCGGTCGCCCACACCGACGCCGAGCAGCACGGCCAAATCGAGCAGGAATTCGGCGATGACCGCGCCCGCTACCGCAATCACTACTGGGTCCGCAAGGATTACCAGTAACCATTGTGGTGCAGCCTTTCCAGGCTGCACCACAATCGGTGGCGCGCCCGCGGCCCACCGCAAGTTGCTGGCCAGTCGACGGGCTCACTTCAAGCCGCACCGATGACGGGGAAAGATCAGGAGATTTCGTAGATTACGCAGGTGAACGAGCGCCCAATCCGCGTCATCTGCGAAATCTGCGGGTCATCCGTCTTGTTTTTCTCGCGATGCATCATCGATGCATCATTCTGCATCCAAATGCATCACTTTTCGGGCTTTTTTTATTTTGATGCGTCGGGGGGCCGGTTATCCGCGGCTGAGCTTGCCCAGCATGATGGAGAAGGTCTTGAAGATGATGGCCATGTCGGTCCAGAAGGTGCGTTTTTCGACGTACTCGATGTCGTACTTGATCCACTCCTGGAAGTCGGAGCCGGTGCGGCGGGTGCGCTTGATCTGCCAGAGGCCCGTCACGCCGGGGCGGACGCTGAGGCGCGCTTCGCGCCACGGGGGGCAGAACTGGTTCTCGGCGTGGGGGCTGGGGCGGGGGCCGACCACCGACATGTGGCCCAGCAGCACGTTGAAGAATTGCGGCAGCTCGTCGAGGTTGTATCGCCGGAGTATCGCGCCAATGCGGGTGAGGCGGGGATCGTTTTCGATGTAGAACTGCGGGCCATCGGCCTGGTTGTGGGCGCGAAGCTCGGCTTTGAGCTGCTCGGCGTCCTTGCGCATGGAGCGGAACTTGAGGCAGGGGAACTCGCGGCCGCCGATGGTTTCGCGGCGGTGGGTGAAAAAGAATGGCCGGCCGTCCTCGATCCAGATCGCCAGCATCACAACCGGATACAGCGGCAGCGTCACCAGGATTGCGATAAACGCGAAGACGATGTCGAACAGCCGCTTGGAGAGGCGGTCGATGACCGTGCCGGCGCGGGGGATGGGATCGGGCGGGGGCTCGGTGGGCTCGATGTCGAGCCACTGGATTTCCTCGGTGGCGGGGCGGTGATCGGGATCGTCCCAGATGACCGCCGGGCCGATGACCGTCGAGCCGGCCTGGACGGTGCGGCCGGCGCCGACCCATACCGGGCCGATGAACTTGGCCGAGGCGTCGATGGTGCAGTCCTGGTCGCGCCAGACCTCGCCGGTCGATTTGCGGGCGCGCATGACGATCGTGTCGGGGCGGTTCCACAGGTGCAGCAGGTCGTGCAGAAAGCAGGCGATCTCGCGATCGACGTTGGCGTCGTAGACGGCGCCTTCGATGCTCTTGGTGGCGCGGTCGTGTCGGCGGATGAAGCGGCGCAGGCGCCGCCAGCCGGTCAGGGGATCGGGGGCCGATTGCCACAGCTGGGCGATTTCGCGGTCGGGCGTGAGGGCGACGCGGGCCATGTGCGAGGAGGCGTCGTAAACCCGCTGGAAGCGGATGAACCGCTCGGCCTCGTCGGTGACCACGTTCTCGCGGTAGCCGCGATCGTGCCCATCATGCAGGCGGACGAACAGGACCTGCGGCTTGATCCAGTTCAGCGCGTCCATGAGCGGCGTGAGCGGGAACAGCGCCAGCGAGCCGGCGTCGGTGAGGAGAAACAGCTCGGCGTGCTTGACGATTCCAGAAGGCTCGCCCAGGCGGACGACTT
>Ga0210396_10004903_pt1 | contig 13015 bp, 5 predicted proteins | sample IncBWH17OmetaG_FD_155466 | JGI IMG/M metagenome (GOLD analysis project Ga0210396, IMG submission 155466) | Forest soil microbial communities from Barre Woods Harvard Forest LTER site, Petersham, Massachusetts, United States - Inc-BW-H-17-O ...
CATAATCTACTACATTTAAGAAAATATTTAATGGTCGGTCAGTCTCCTAATGCTACAGCCTAAGACTCTTGGCTAACGCCGGATACATTTTCCTCTCTTTCACGCCCGCGACAGAATTGGCTCCGCAGCACAAAGCTCTTTGATTTTAAGGTTCGGCTTTCTGCGGTTGGCTATGAACTGACAGAACTTCCGCAGCCTGTTGATGGCTCGACGATTGAGTTTTCTTCTTGACAGCGCGCAATGCTCAATATAGGTTCGTGCCACCAAGTTTGTTGAATTATAGTAAGGTCGCCTTCGGCACAATCCGGAGTGGACAATGTCAGCAACCATATTGTTGACTGAATTTTTATTTATTCCTTCTCATACTAATCCAACACCGAAAATAGGAGTTTGGGGCGACGAAGTATCGCCGTGCCGTTAGGGCTGAACAAGCACTAGGTGGAAGTTTAGGAACGTTCCTTAGGCAAGTGTCAGAAATCAGGCGGCTCCAATCTGTCCGAAGGAAAGGGAGGGATATGAGCACATATAGATCGCTACCAACGTCACGTGTATCGGGATCGCAACGCGTTGGCCGACAACGGCTCGGCTTCTGGAGCATGGTGTACACGTTCCCCTCCGCTCCGGGGCTTATCTGGAGGACCGCGGCGTCGGTTTTGTTGTTCAGCATTTCCACGTGGGGCCAAGCCACGACGTCGGTGCGAGGCACGATCGTAGACCCGAGCGGCAAGGCCGTGGCAGGGGCCACTGTGGTGTTGGAGAACTCCGAATCCAAGATCGAGCGCACAGCAATCACTGAAGAGCAAGGCGAATATCAGTTCCTACTTGTGCCTCCGGGCAACTATCGCCTCACCGTAACCGCTACAGGATTTCGTCGACATGAGCAGACGGATTTGCAGTTATTGGTCAATACTCCAACGACCGCCAACGTACAACTGAGCATTGGGGGAGCCACCGAGACAGTCACCGTCAGTTCGGAAGCGCCTGCGCTGAATTTAGTGGACGCCTCAATCGGAAATTCCTTTAGCGAAGTACAAGTGAGAGAGCTTCCGCTCGAAGGCCGCAACGTCCCGGACTTGCTCACCTTGCAAGCGGGAGTGACCTACACAGGCACCCGTATCGGGGACAAAGATCAGGACACTCGCAACGGAGCGGTGAACGGTGCGCGAAGCGATCAAAGCAACGTCACTCTTGATGGTGCGGACGTGAACGACCAGTCCAATGGTTACGCGTTCACTTCGGTCTTGCCGGTCACTCAGGATTCCGTTGAAGAATTTCGTGTGACCACTACCAACTACGGCGCCGATCAGGGGCAAGGTTCGGGGGCGCAGGTCACCTTGGTGACCAAGAGCGGTACGAATAGTTTTCATGGTTCGGCTTATGAATACATCCGGAATACCATCACCAGCGCCAACGATTACCTTGTAAAACAATCCGAGTTAAACAATGATGAACCGAACAAGCCACTGCAGCTGAACCGCAACATCTTTGGCGCGTCGGGGGGTGGGCCCTTGCATAAGGACCGCCTATTTTTCTTCGCGAATTATGAAGGAACCCGCGAGCGGGAACAGCAGCGCGCGGAACGTGTCATTCCCACGCCCTCAATGTGCCAGGGCATTTTCCGATATTTGAACGTAAACGGCGGGCTCACGACGCTGACCCCCACTGATCTCCAGACCCTCGACCCGCGAGGAATAGGGATTGATCCAGCCATGCTGGATCTGACCAATCACACCGGTTATCTTGACAAGACGTTTTGTACCGGTCGCACCGTAACCAACGATTTTGCAGCAGGTGATGGCTTCAATTATGCCGGATTCGTTTTTCGCGCACCCACCAGCCTGGACAACGATGTCTTCATCGCCCGCCTTGATTATCGTCTCACGTCGGATGGCCGACATTTGTTGTTCTGGCGGGGGGCGCTCCAGGATTTGCGCAACCCAGGGGCCCCATTCCTGCCAGGCGATGCGCCCGAGCAAACTAACGTTGACCACAGCAAAGGCTTTGCTCTCGGATATACCGCTGTGTTAAGCCACAATCTAACTAACTCATTTCTCTGGGGATACACGCGGCAGAGCTTTGGCGTCATCGGTGATACCAACCAGTCGTGGAACACATTTCTGGGGCTTGATCAAGGAATCGTCTATAGCCACAATTTCCAGGTAGGCTTGCACAACCTGAAGGATGATATGTCATGGACCAAGGGGACGCATGCCTTCCAGTTTGGGGGTGTCATCGGTTTGGCGCGCGATCCCCGCACGAGTTATCTACACTCCAATGACCTCGGTCTTGGCACAACCAACTGGACGTCTCCTATTGGCTTCTCCTTTACTTCCAGCAGCCTGGATCCCACGAATACCAGCGCCAGTCCGTTCGGCCATCCGGGCATAAGCTTGCCGGAACCTTTGTCCTCGACTGCGTATGACCGCCCACTACTGGCTTTGTACGGCATGATTTCTGACGTGGTCGCCAACTACAATCTCGACCGTAACGGCGTCGTCCAACCCTTAGGCGCTCCTGTAAAGCGCAACTATGGACTCAACTCGTACGAATTTTATGGGCAAGACACCTGGCGCATAAAACCGAACTTGACGTTGACCTATGGGCTTCGCTGGTCGTTCTTCCCCCCGCCGTGGGAGACCAACGGATTGCAAACTTCTCCAACATTCGGCTTGGGGACCCAGTTCGCGACCAACGTCAAAAACGCGCAACAGGGATTGGGCTACACGTCCGCGCCGGAGATGGCCTTCGCACTCGGTGGCCCTGTGAACAACGGGCCCGGCTTCTACCCTTCCGAAAAAACGGATTGGTCGCCGCGAGTTTCCATCGCCTATTCGCCGCGTTTTGGCGGCAGCCTGTTCAAAAAACTTTTCGGCGAAAACGACCAGACGGTCATCCGCGCGGGCTTTAGCCGCGTTTACGACCGGGCGGGATTCGCGCTCTTGAACAGCTTCGACCAAATCGGGGCGGCGGGTCTGACCACAACTCTGCAAAATCCCTGCTGCACGTTCAATCAGACCGGAGCTGAGGACTTGCCGCGGATTACCGGGATCAACACCATTCCACTGTTCAACAATCCGCCGCCGGGGATCGCGGCTGTGCCATTCCTGCAATCGCCGCCTGTGGGAGGCTTTCCGCAAACACCCGCCATCGGCGCTCAGGCCAATCTGTGGGGCACCGACAACACGCTCAAGACTCCGCATGCCTACGCCGTTGATTTTTCGGTCGGTCGCGAATTGCCCAAGCGATTCTCGCTGCAAGTGTCTTACGTAGGCCGCTTCGGCCGCGATTTGCTGACGCAGCGCGATCTGACTCAACCGCTCGACATCGTCGATCCCAAGACCGGCATCGACTACTACACAGCCGCTGCGGCTTTGTCTAAGTTGGCAAGGACTTTTGCTTTGGCCAATAACGGCGGGCAGCCCACCAATTTCTACAGCGCGGTCATCACGCCGGCACAGATTTCCAGCGTTACCGCCTCCATGCTGGGACCCACCTCGCAATACTGGGTAGACATGCTGCCACCGCTGCGACCGGGCGCCACCCGCTATGTGGATTCGTTTACCACCACGCCTACCTCCACAACCAACGTTACGAACAGTCTGCTTCAGAGCGTCTTTGACCTCTATTACAACCCAGCCCTTTCCGTTATCGGTGACGAGATCGTAGGACTGGCCGACATTGACGCGTATGGCGGCTTGGGCGACAACATCGGCTCGGGCAGTTATTTCTTCAACGGACCCACGGGACTCAACGGCGGCGCCGGCAAATTCTTAAATGACCAGGCTTTTTCCATGTATGGGTGGAGTTCCATCGGCAGTTCGAGCTATCACGCTCTGCAAGCAACGCTGCGCAAGCAGTTCAGCAATGGAATCCAATTCGACTTCAACTACACTTTCTCGAAGTCCATCGATATCACCTCTGCGGCATCACGCGTGGGCTTTTCTGTTTATGGTTATCAAAACATAGGTCTGGTGGGAAGCCGGCTTGCCAACGCCTTTTCCCCGAACCTGGCTCGCGCTGTGTCGGACTATGACCTCACGCATCAGATGAACCTCAACTGGATTGTTGATCTCCCCGTCGGGAAAGGTCGGAGACTGGCACACGATGCGAACGGATTCGTGGATGCCTTTATCGGAGGTTGGCAGCTTTCTGGTTTAGCTCGCTGGACCAGCGGTTTTCCCTTCAGCGTGGATGGCGGCCAGCGCTGGCCCACTGATTGGTTCCTTACGGCGATTGCTCAGATGACCGCCAAGCCTCAGACGGGCATTTACCACTTGCAGGTTCCCGATCCGGTTACAGGCAAACCTGACTCTTTCGTCAGCCCGTTCGCGAATCCGAGCGCAGCGCAAAATGATTTCACCCTGCCCCTGCCTGGTGGAGTTGGATCGCGCAACGTCTTGCGTGGCGACGGCTTTGCCAGCTGGGACATGAGCCTCGCGAAACGCTGGAAAATGCCTTATCGGGAATCCCATAGCCTGCAATTTCGGTGGGAAGTATTTAACGTGCCGAATCTGACGCGCTTCAACGCGCAGGGCGTGGGAGCCTCGCTGCTTACTTCGCTCACGCAGTCGCCGGCAAGCTTCGGCGCGTACACCAGTTTGCTGACTCAGCCGCGTGTCATGCAGTTCGCATTGCGGTACGAATTCTGATGGCCGCAGCGTGAGTTCAACCTGTCGATCCTGTTACGGATTGAGACTGTCAGTGCGTTGAAAGTGTGCTGGGCGTTTCGCTACGCTTCGTAGTCACTAACTATTTATTTTTTCTGAAAAAGTTAGCCGCCGCAAACCCAAGAAAAGCAGGAGAACGACTCAACCGCCGAATGAAAATTACTTCCGAATTGCTAGTTTTGTGAAGCAATGCTTTACGGGCCACTACCGATACTGGACCGAATTCCTAAGAACCGGGGGACAGCGACGTCAGAGGGTTGGAAAAGTATTCAATTTAAAAAATGAGTCTGGCAAGCGAACACCGCGCGATCCTAGGGCCAATTTCGGCAGTGCCCGATTAACGCATATCAGGCAAGTGGAATACTTCCGAGTCACCCGTGACTCGAGAACAGACACCGGGAAGCCCACATGCCAAGGCACTACTCATATCTCAGTGCCACCATGGGATCCACACGCATTGCACGGCGAGCCGGAATATAGCACGCAGTAAGCGCCACAACCGTTAGCAGCGCGGCGACGGCAATCATCGTTAATGGATCGTTGGCATGGACGTCGTAGAGCATCGAAGTCAAATAGCGGGTCACGCTTAGCGCCACGCCGATGCCCACGGCGGCCCCGGCTATCGCCAGCACAATTCCTTGTCGTAAAACCAGCTTGAGCACGGTTCCGGGATGCGCCCCAAGCGCCATGCGAATTCCGATTTCGCGTGTGCGTCGCGAAACTTCATACGCAAGCAGTCCGTAAAGTCCCACGCACGCCAACACCAGCGCCAGCAAGCCAAAGAAGCCGGCTAATCGCGCGACCAGCCGTTCCTGAAACAGCAACCGGTCGATTTGCACCGATTCTGTTTTCACGTCAAACAGCGGCAAATTGGTGCTTACTTGCGAAACGACTTCCCGTATCGCGGGAAGAATCGCCTGGGGATCGGCCGCCGTGCGCAATTCAAATGACGCTCCTCCGGCGCTTTGTGGCGTATACATGCCGGGGTGAATCTCGCGGCGCAGGTTGCTATATTTCGCGTCTCGCACCACGCCGATGATTTCGTAGCCAGGACTCGGCGGTCCGTTTGCGTCTGCCGGCGATTCGCCAAATTCTTTTCCGAGCGGGTTTTCCTTGCCCAGGTATTTTTCGACGAACGCCTGATTCACAATTACCGGAGTCGGCGCCGAAGTCGGAGTCGCCGCGCTATTCGACGCGGACAGCTTGAAATCGGAAGCGTTGAATTCGCGGCCGGCAAGAAATGGAATATGCAGCGTCCCGAAGAAATTTGGTCCCACGCCGAGCATGTCCGCTTCGGATTGTTGATCTTGCGGGGTGCCCGGCCAGTGGAACACGGTGACCATCAACCCGTTATTTAACAGCGGCAGCATCGAATAGCTGACGGACTTCACTCCCGGCGTTTCGGAGAGCCGCCCTTGCAAGTCGCGATAGAAGCTGTCTACCTGCGGGCCCTTATAGCCGATCAGCGTCGGATCGATCCCGAAAATCAAAATATTATGGGAATCAAATCCAACGTCGACGCTACGCAGGTTCGCGAGCGTGCGCACTAGCAGTCCGGCTCCAACCAGAACGACGATGGCAAGTGCGACTTGCGCGACCACTAGCGTATTGCCGATGCTAAGCCATCTTCCTCCGGCGTGACCGAAACTGGCGGAGCTTCCCTCGCCTTCCTTGAGTGCCGGCGTCAGATTCACTCGCAGGCTACGAAAAGCTGGAGCGATGCCGAAAAGAATTCCAGTGAGCAGTGAAACCGCGACCGTGAATCCGAGGACGCGCAGATCAACGCCTGTTGCGAACCCGAGCGGACGCGTCTGATTGGCGGACACAAACGAAACAATCGTGTGTGCTCCCCAGTAGGCAAACAGAATCCCGAACGTGCCGCCGAGGGACGAGAGCAGCACGCTTTCAGTTAGGAGCTGTCGGCCCACTCGCGCGCGGCCCGCGCCCAAGGCCAGCCTCACCGCCATCTCCTTTTGCCGCGCAGCCCCACGAGCGAGTATCAGCCCGGCAACGTTTGCGCAAGCAATCAGCAGAATAATGCCCACGGCGAGCATCAGGACCCGCAGGGGATCAGAGTATTGGGCGCGGGCGCCGGTCAAGCCGGTTTGCGCCGGCACCAGCGTCACTTGCGGATTATCGGCGACACTCGATAACGTCTGCGGGCCGCTAGTCGTTTCGGGTGCGCTCAGGCTGCCCTTCTGAGGACCTCCTGGCGGCGCTGGGCGAATGAAGGGCTTATTACCCTGCGGTGGTATAGACGAGATTAACGGACCGTTGCCGCCCGTGGGCGGCCCTCCGCCGCCAATCACTTCACGCCGAAGCTCGGCGCCGCCACCTGCCGGTGCGGCCAGCGGGGCACGCAGCGCCATCGGTTCGCCAGCATGGAAGAGCGGAACGGAGCCGTGAAGCATTTCGTTTCGGAAAAGGCCGCTCACCGCTGCCTCGGCCGGGGCAAGTTGCGTTCCGGGTTTGAGCCGACCGACAATCGTGAGCCACCAGTTACTCACGTCGCCAGAGCGGTTTTGCCAGCGCATAGGATCGGTAATGCGTTGCGCGTCGGAGAGCGGCAGCCAAACATCGTAGTCGCTGCCCGGAGCGATTCCGGTGAATCGCTGTTCAGCTGCGCCGATGATCGTGAATGGGACACTGTTCAGCTCGATCGCCTGGCCGATGACGTCACGGGAGCCTCCGAAGGCGCTCTGCCAGTAACCATAATTCAGCACGGCGACAGGTGGGGCGGACGGTTTGTCGTCATCCGCTTGGAGCAGCCGGCCGGCCGCGGGCTTAAGACCCATCGCGCGGAAGAAATCCCCCGAAACGAGCTGGCCATTGATGACCGTCGCAGGGCCATTCCCGGTCAAGTTCAACCTACCAGAGTTGGCAAAGGCAGCCGTAGACTGAAAAACATTTGCTTGCGCTATTTCGCGAAACAGCGGTTCCGAAAATGAGCAGCCTGACGGATTCGTCGCGCCGGCCCTCAGGTCCGAGGGGCAATCTCCAGAATTCATGTAGCCGTGAATGTTGGGCGCATTGCGCGCGCCCCACCTAAGCACTACCAACTCCGAGGGATTCTGGACCGGCGGCGAGCGCAGAATTACAGCATCTATCAAGCTGAAAATTGCCGTATTTGCGCCAATGCCCAACGCCAGCGTCAGAATGGCCGCTGCCGCAAACCCAGGAGATTTGCGCAGCATGCGGAGGCCGAAGTGAATATCCTGCAGCAACTGCTCAAGCCAAACGAAACTCCACACCTCGCGTGTCTCTTCCTTAACTCGTGTCACGTTGCCGAACTTGCGCATCGCCGCGTAACGCGCTTCCTCGGGCGGCATCCCGCGCTCGACGTTGTCCTGCGTCTCGCGCTCGATGTGGTCGCGAATGTCCTGCTCGAGCTCTTCCAACATACGCTTGCGGCGCCTCATGATTCGTCCCCCTGCTCCGCTGGCCGGAGAATCCGCGCGATCGCTCCGGCTAACTTGTCCCATTTGCTGGTCTCGAGCGCCAGTTGCCGCCGGCCCTTGGCGGTTAAGCGGTAGAACTTCGCCTGGCGATTGTTCTCAGAGATGCCCGCTTCGACCGCAATCCATCCCCGCTTGATCAGTCGGTGCAGCGCTGGATACAGCGAGCCCTGTTCGACTTGCAGTACATCATCCGAGTTGAACTCAATCGCCTTGGCGATGGCGTGGCCGTGGGCGCGGCCCAGCAGCAGGGTGCGCAGAATCAGCAGATCCAAAGTGCCCTGCAACAGTTCGATCCGTTGTTTGTGTTCTTTAGTAGACATTCTAGGTGAGAATAGTTCGCTTTTAGTAGAATGTCAAGGTGAGCCACCACAATGGAATCGGAAGGATACATCGGGCCGGTTTGTCTTGCCTGGTCGCATCCCGCGAGTTTGCTTGACTTAAAACGCTTGGGTTAGACTTCATGGCTCATGGCTGACACTTACTCCCTTCCTGGTCGGATCATCTCTCACTACAGTGTGCTGGAAAAATTGGGTGGCGGGGGAATGGGCGTTGTGTACAAGGCCAAAGACACGCGGCTGGGCCGAAGTGTCGCGCTTAAATTTCTTCCTGACGACACTTCTCAGGATACGCAAGCAATAGAGCGATTCCGTCGCGAAGCGCGGGCCGCGTCTTCGCTCAACCATCCAAATATCTGCACGATTTATGATATTGGAGAATTCGACGGCCGTCCCTTCATTGCCATGGAACTTCTGGAGGGACAGACGCTGAAGCATCGCATCTCTGGGAAGCCCGTTTCTCTGGGGGAACTTCTCGAAGTCGGCATTCAGATTGCCGATGGGCTCGACGCCGCTCACGCCAAAGGGATCGTGCACCGCGACATCAAGCCCGCAAATATTTTTCTGGTGAGTCGCGGGCCGGCAAAGATACTGGACTTCGGTCTTGCCAAGCTAGCCCAGACGCAACATAGGGGAGCGTCAGTCGGCGAATCGACTCTGCAATCCCGTACCCAAGTCGGCGACGAGGATCTTCTCACTAGCCCTGGCAGCTCGGTTGGCACTGTCGCGTACATGTCGCCGGAGCAGGCGCGCGGCGAAGAGCTCGACGCGCGCTCAGATCTCTTTTCGCTGGGTGTGGTGTTGTATGAAATGTCTACGGGAACGGTTCCCTTTGGGGGCTCGACCGCTGCTGTGATTTTCGATGGCATCCTGAATTCCACCGCTGCTCCGGCTACCAGGTTGAATTCCAAATTGCCGATGGCGCTAGAAAATATTTTTGGCAAGGCACTAGAAAAAGATACCGAGCTGCGTTACCAGACCGCGAGCGAGCTTCGCGCAGACCTTAAACGCCTGAAGCGGGATCTGGACTCGAACCGGCGTGTCAGTGCAGAAAGCAGCGACTCTTCAAGCTCACGTCCCGCGGCGGCGCCGGCCAAGAAGTCGGTTGCCGTTCTCTATTTCGAAAATCAGAGCGGCGGCAAGGAAGACGAATATTTTCGCGACGGGATGACCGAAGACATCATCACGGAGCTATCAAAAATCACGCAGCTGCAGATTTTTCCGCGGTCAGAGATGCTGCCATTTCGCGATAAACCGACGGCGGCGCCACAAGTTGGGCAACAGCTTGGAGCGACCTTCGTCCTGGAAGGCACGATTCGGCGCTCCGGAAATCGCCTACGTATTACCGCGCAACTCGTGGAAGGCTCCACGCGGCATTCGGTGTGGGCTGAACGTTACGACCGGCAACTCGAGGACGTCTTTGCCATTCAGGACGAAATCGCGCGCAGCATCGCGCAGGCCCTACGCATCACCTTGACCCCTCAGGAAGAAAAGACTATCGGGCTCAAGCCCACCGAAAACACCCAGGCTTACGATTTCTACCTGCGCGGCCGCAGCTACACGCGGCGCGAAAATATGGATTACGCCTTGCAGATGTTCGAACAGGCCATCCAGCTGGACAAAAATTTCGCGCTGGCTCATGCCGGAATTGCCCATTTGTGCGGTCTGATCTACGAGATTCGTGAACAAACGCCTGAATGGATTTCGAGGGGACTGGCGGCCTGCGACCGCGCCATGGCACTTGCACCGGAGCTACCGGAGGTCATGGTCGCGAGAGCGAGACTGTTCTACGCACAAAAGAAATATGAAGAGTCGGAGTTGATGGCTCGACGGGCGATCGAGCGCAAAAGGGATTGCGACGGTTCCTGGAATATCCTGGCGCGTGCATTGTTTTCGACAGGCAAGTACGAGGAAGGTGCGAATATCGTCGAGCAAGCGCTGGAGGTCAACGGCGACGACTACAACACGTACATACCGTTCAATTTGTGTCTCGAACGCCTTGGGCGGAAAAAAGAAGCAGCAAACATCCGTGAGCGCATGAACGTGGTGCTGCGGAAACAATTGGAATTGGTTCCTGAGGACGTACGTGCGCGAATCTTATTGGCCACGAACCTGGCCTCTATCGGGGAGGCGGAGGAAAGCTTGAGGCACCTGCAAACGGCTGTCGCGCTTCGTCCCAACGATGGCAACACTTTATACAATGCCGCTTGCGCGTATGGAGTGCTGGGGAAAAAGACGGAAGCGCTTGCTACGCTGAAAAAGGCGCTCGCCGCGGGTTACGGTAACCTGAACTGGGCGTCCAGGGACACCGATCTCGATTGCTTGCACGACAACGCTGAATTTCGGAAACTTGTCGGCCTCACTGACGCAGCCACGCAGTAGGCAAAATTTTATTCCCTCACTTTACAAGCGCTGCCCAGGGTCAAACTCGTTGCAAACCATTTGTGTCCGGTAACGCAAGAAAACCATTGAAGTGGAACGGATCATCGATCCGAGTGCGTAGTACAGAAGTATGCTTTCGACCATAGGTGCTTGTCGTTTCTTTCTTGATTTCTGAAGTTGGACGTTCCGCCGCCTTGTTTTGCGGAAGGTTCACCGAGGTTTCATGACTCCGAAATATTTGGGGGCCAGCCTCAGATGCCCGTCCAAAATCAAAAAAGGAGTCTCAAGATGGTAAAGCCCGGAAAGCATCGCGCTATGTCTACACTAGCGCCGAAGCTCACTGTAATTTTAGTGATTATTTTTATTGCCAGCGGCGTAGCGTTTAGCCAAAACGGAAGCTCATTTTTTTCCCCTAAGAATCTGGTGGTCAGCCGCAGCGTTTACGACAACAACCCAAATACTGTCGTAGTAGGAGTTACCGCTCTCCCGCCAAACTGCTCGCCGGCTTCAGGTTCCTGCACCGACCCGCCCACCACCGCAATAAATGACGGCACTTATCCATACGTCTGGAACAATGATACGGTTGACGGCAGCTTCGGCATCACCTCGAAGATTTTCCTCGATCAGATCACTACATCGGGCTCACTAATTAATACGCTTGAGGTTCCAAACAGCTTGCAAAATGGTGTTCCACCAACGAAGGACCAGATGGTTACCAGCTTCAGCTCAAAATCGGAACTGGCCTTGAATCTTTCGACTGACCAGAGCTATCTCACTTTTATGGGTTACCTCGCACCTATCGACGCGGTTGACGTATCGAATTCCAATACTGCCGGGGCGGTCGATCCGACAAATCCCGTCGGGGAAAGTGTGTATCGTGTCGTCGCGCAGCTGGACCAGAAGGGAAATTTCAAGTTCACCAAAACCAACGCGTACAGCGGCAACAACGGGCGCGCGGCGATCCTGAACAATACACAAGGGGCGAACGTGGTGTACACCGCCGGCAATGCCGGCAACGGCCTTAATCCTCAGCCTGATGGCATCATTATCGGGGCTGGCGCGCAAATACTCACTCCGGAGGTGAAGGCGCTTGTCGCGCAAAAGCCAGGAGATCCGACGCCTGTAGGAAGCTTCAACATCACGCAACTAGGCAAGAAGGCGGACAAGGTCGGAAAGGACACGAATTTCCGGGGCCTCACGATTTTCAACAACGTCATTTATCTTTCCAAGGGCAGTGGCTCAAATGGAGTCAACACGGTTTATTTCATTGATACTACCGGCTTGGCTTGCCCAACCCCTGCGGGAGGCGCTGGCGGGGTCGGCCTTCCGCAGCCTTCGGCGGCGTTGCCGACAGCGGGAATTGCGTATGACCCAACACTGCTACAGTCAGAGGGCGTGGTTCCCTACAATATGTGCATTTTGAAGGGCTTCAATACCACGTTGGCCAAAAGCTCGACAAACGCGTTTCCATTTGGCATTTGGTTTGCCAACGCCAACACCTTGTATATTGCAGATGAAGGTAACGGCGACAATACGTATTCTGCCGCCACAAATACATATACAAAGGCTGCAGCTCAGACGACCGCGGGATTGCAAAAGTGGGTATTTGATGCCGCTAAGCAGCAGTGGGAACTCGCCTATATATTGGAGGCAGGGCTAGACTTGGGCAAACCTTACGTCGTACCCGGCTATCTGGCTGGAAACAATCCCGTGAGCGGACTTCCCTGGGCTCCCGCGACTGACGGTCTTCGCAACCTTACCGGCGTCGTGAACGGCGACGGCACTGCAACCATTTATGCGATAACTTCCACGGTGAGTGGAAATGGCGATCAGGGCGCTGATCCAAATAAACTCGTTACGATTACAGACAGCTTGGCCGCCGGAGGGCCCACTGCACCCAGCGGGGAAACGTTCACAACCCTGCGGTCGGCAGGCAACCTGGAAGTTTTACGTGGGGTATCTTTCGGCCCCGGAACCGGCAACTAGCAATTGCACAGAGACGAGAGGGGCGACACGCCCGAAAGCATTCACGCTGCTGAGCGTGTTACTCCTCCTCGTCATCTCCTAGCTTACATGCCGGAGGGCGAGACTTTGCTGCTTCAGCGGCGTGGTGTGTGGCGTGATGAAGATGCTCTTGGGCAGCATGGTCGTGATGTTCGGCGGCTTAGCGATG
>Ga0210396_10004905_pt1 | contig 13013 bp, 11 predicted proteins | sample IncBWH17OmetaG_FD_155466 | JGI IMG/M metagenome (GOLD analysis project Ga0210396, IMG submission 155466) | Forest soil microbial communities from Barre Woods Harvard Forest LTER site, Petersham, Massachusetts, United States - Inc-BW-H-17-O ...
CCCACGAGGTCATCACATGGCTAGATTCACTCGGCGAGCAACCCTCGCCGCGCTCGGCGCAGGTGCGGTAATGAGTATCGGGTACGCGCTTCGCGGAATCCTTGGTTCACCCGGCCTGAGCATCCGCCTGACCGACGGCGGCGGCATGATGGGTGCCACCCCGGCGGACATGAGCCTCTACATGGACATGTTCAACCGGCACAGCGAGATAACCCGCACCGTCGAGGAGATCCCCGGCGGCATACGCACCACCACACAATCGACTTCGCCCGATCTTGTCGCTCAACTCCAAGCGCACGTATCCAGCATGTACTCCCACCTCGACCAGGGCGCAGAGGTCATGTGCATGAGCGAAAGCCTGCCAACACTATTCAGACTTGCGAACGGTTATCGCCGCCAGTTGACCCTCACCCCAACCGGGGTAATGGCCCAAGAAACCGCTGACGATCCGGCGCTTACGCAAGCGATCCGCGCACACGCCCAGGAGGTGACAGGCTTTGTGCGCGACGGGATGCCGCCGATGATGCGAGGCATGATGGGCGGAATGATGGGGCCTGGGATGGTGGGTCCGCATTGAGCTGAAACCGCACCAATTGCCCACCATCAGCCCGCGCCAGATAGCATGTCCCAGGTCGCCAGCGCGTGGGCCGAGCTCTGTTTACCGGGTACTTAACTGCGTTAGTCGTCCTTGACGCGAGCTGGTCGCCACATGGGCTTGTGCCAATCGCCTCTGGTGGCGATCCTCTGATCCGATGATGGACACAGGGAAGAAAGGTGTGACCGTGACAGAGCGACTGGCCGCCATGGGCCGACGTCAACTCCTCGGGACCTCGATATCGGCAGCCGGTGTGATCGCCCTATCGGCATGCGGCAACCCGCAACCCAAGGCCGGCCAGCCCGGCGCACCCCCGGAAGAGGACGTGCCCGTCACTCCACCCGAAGACTTGATGCGCGAGCACGGAGTGCTCAAGCGCATCTTGCTGATCTATCGAGAAGGGATCCGCCGCCTCCAGGTCGGTGATCAGGCTCCCGCGCAGCCGCTCAACGCAAGCGCGGGGATCATTCGAAGCTTCATCGAGGACTACCACGAACACCTGGAGGAACAGTACGTCTTCCCCAAGCTGGAACAGGCAGCCAAACTCACCGATCTCACGACCGTGTTGCGCACCCAGCACGAGCGCGGCCGCGTGCTAACGGACCGGGTGCTCGCTGCCACCGCCGCAGCGGCTCCGTCCGATCAGCCTGCGCGAGAAGCCCTGGCGCAAAACATCTCGGCGTTCATCAGGATGTACGAGCCGCATGAGGCTCGCGAAGACACGATCGTTTTCCCCGCATTACGCGACGTAGTGCCCGCTGTGCAGTTTCGCGACATGGCGGACACTTTTGAAGACGAGGAGCATCGGCGCTTCGGCCAGACGGGCTTCCAAGGGGTGGTCGACAAGGTCGCCGAGATCGAAAAAAGCCTCGGCATCTACGATCTGAGCCAGTTCACCGCGACCTAGTAGCCCGCACCGGCTTGCAAATCAGCGAGACCGTTCTGGATTCCGTCATTAATTTGGTTTGACACAGTAAGTCCGCCGACCGCGGCCGTGGGTCCACCCCCGCAGCTACAGCTAAGGACGCCGAACGCGCTGGGGTCCGCGCTCACCGGTATGGCTACCGCTACGGCAACACTGAGCGCAACAGCGGCGCTGAACAACACTTTCTTGATCACCAGATGCCGAGCCGTTGGTCGCGGTGCAGGCGGCGCGTCCACTGCTCCCTGCGGCGGGCATCCCTCGTGTATTCCCACCTGAGCCACCGGTCGATAATCCTGTTGAGCATCCTGTCAATCGTCATCATGCTTCCACGGTGCGACGACTCGCGGCCGGTGTCCAAGACTGGCCTTGGATCGCTCGATAAGCGTGCGTTATCGGGCTAGCCGTAGGTGGCTTCCACGCGCACCCAATACAGCTTGTGATCCCACCCAGGTGTGAGCGAGTTCGAGTAGTCGAAGAGGCGCGGCCCGAGCGCAAGCGCACCCCGTTATCGCCGCCTTAGCACGGGTTTATCTCAACGCACAGGTCATGGGCAGGAACTGGCTAATGGACACCAATCGTTGGGTGACGGACACCATCCCGCCCTAGTAACCCAGGAGTCACATGCACGTGGAGCAGTTGCGCGTCCAGACCCTCATCGACATCGACCGGAAGACCAAGTGGTCGAGCTGGCGCGAAGGGACTTCCTGAAGCACGCGGGGATTCTCATCTACCAGGACTACCCATACCGTGGAGAACGTGCTGCGGGTTGCGGCGAACAGCTTGGGTGGAATCCACTGGGGTCCGGAAAACTGGGATGCCCGATCCGAGGAGCTGCGGAAGTACATGGCAGATTCGATGTGGCTTGGCGGGCCACTGCCAGCCGCAATGATGGGCACTATCGCGGATTGCACGCTGCGTACCTGTAAGCCGGTGGCAGACGAATTGACTCGGCGCGGCTGTATGCCCCTGCGTCCAGCGAGTGGGTGTGGTCAGCAGACGGCCATTGCAGTGTCAGAACCCCACAGCCAGAACCCAGTTCAAAGCATTAACAGCAGCTCGGCTCAGCTAGGTACGGCGGGTTATGTGGCCCTGGCCGGGGGCAGCAGCTCGGTGATCAAAGCCTTGACGCGGGCAGCGATTTCGTCGCGGATGGCCCGCACGGTGGCCAGGGGTTGGCCAGCGGGGTCAGGCAGTTTCCAGTCGCGGTAGGACACACCTGGGAAGTAGGGGCAGGCGTCACCGCAGCCCATGGTGATCACAACGTCGCTGGTCTGCACCGCGTCACTCGTCAGGATTTTGGGGGTGGCTGTGGTGATGTCGATGCCGAGTTCGGCCACGGCGGCGATGGCCAGAGGGTTAATCTGATCTGCGGGTTCGGTTCCGGCGGAGCGGACTTCGATGCGATCTCCTGCCAGGCGGCTCAGCAGGGCGGCGGCCATCTGCGAACGCCCAGCATTATGCACGCAGACGAACAGGACGCTGGGTTTGTCGCCCATGAGCTAGAGCTCCTCACTCGGCTCGGTTCGAAACAGCCGGGTGCGCAGCGCCAGGGACACGTAGACCAGCCCAACCAGCACGGGCACTTCGATCAGTGGTCCGACAACCCCGGCCATGGCCTGCCCGGACGTGACGCCGTAGGTGGCAATCGCCACCGCGATAGCCAGTTCGAAATTGTTTCCGGCGGCAGTGAATGCCAGGGTGGTGGTGCGGGCATAGCCGAGCCGGAGCACGAATCCAAGGGTGTATCCGCTAGCCCACATGATCGCGAAGTAGGCCAGCAGTGGAACCGCGATCCGTGCGACATCCCATGGCCGGGAGCTGATTTGGTGGCCCTGTAGGGCGAACAGGACGACGACGGTGAACAGCAACCCATACAACGCCCACGGCCCGATGCGGGGCAGGAACGCCATCTCATACCAGGGGCGGCCCTTTACCCGCTCGCCCAGTCGGCGAGACAGGTATCCAGCCAGCAACGGGATGCCGAGGAAGATGAGTACGGATTTGGCGATCTGCCCCGGCGAGACGGCGATGCCGGTTTGAGGCAGGCCCAGCCAGCCGGGCAACACCGACAAGTAGAACCAGGCCATCGCGGCGAACATGACAACCTGAAACAACGAGTTCAAGGCGACCAGGACGGCTGCGGCTTCGCGGTCCCCGCACGCCAGGTCGTTCCAGATGATGACCATGGCGATGCACCGCGCCAAACCCACAATGATCAGGCCGGTGCGGTACTCGGGCAGATCAGGCAACAGCAACCAGGCCAGAGCGAACATGACCATAGGACCGAGCACCCAGTTCAACAGCAGCGAGCAAAGCAGCAGCTTGCGGTCCCCGGTGACAGTGCCAAGCTGGTCATAGCGAACCTTCGCCAGTACCGGATACATCATGACGAGCAAGCCGAACGCGATGGGCAGCGAAATACCGTCCAGTTGAACGTCGTTCAGCGCCGTGTCCAGGCCAGGGACGAGCCGTCCCAACAGCAGACCGGCGGCCATCGCGGTGCCGATCCAGACTGGCAGGAGCCGGTCCAGACGGGAAAGCTTCTCGACAACCGCCGGATGCTGGTCTTGCCGGACCGTGTGGCTCACAGAACCGTGTCCGCCGCGTCAGCACTCTCGGCGTCGTCGGCGGTTGCGCAACAGATGCAGTCGTTGTCTTCACTGTTCTGGCCGTCTTGTGGGCGGGAGCCGAAGGCCTCCGCATCGGCCAGTACCGTGTACACCTCCCACCTCTCACCGCCAGGTCCTCTCACCCACACCTTGTCTTGCGTGGCGAAGCAACACGTCGTTCCGATTTCCTCTTCGGTGAAAATGCCTTCGCCGGTTAGGCGGGCAATCTCGGCATGCACTGCGTCGCTGGACTCGACTTCCACGCCAAGGTGATTGAGAGTCCCACCGTGGCCTCGGCTTTCGATTAGGACGAGCTTCAACGGCGGCTCGGCGACCGCGAAGTTCGCGTAGCCCGGTTTGACCTTGGCCGGGGCGGTGTTGAACAGCTTGGAGTAGAAGGTGATCGCCTCGTCGAGGTCGTCGACGTTGAGAGCGAGTTGAGCACGGGACATGACGATCCCCTTACCTCTGTGACTTATATCGAACTTGTGCTGCGTTCGATCGTGCCACCTCTTCGGCATATGTCAATAAGCTATGGCAAGATGGTGGGCATGCCGAAGACGCTGCCCGTGGTGGATGTATCCGGCCCGGTGTGTTGCTCACCCATGGCCGCTGGCGCTGTCGATGACGAAGCGGCGTTGGAGATTGCGTTGCGACTCAAGGCCTTAGCCGACCCGATACGGGTGAAGCTCGTCTCACTGCTGTTTAGCTCGGATGCTGGCGAGGTCTGCAATTGCGACCTGGCCGCAGCGATTGATCGGGGTGAGTCAACCGTGAGTCACCATCTCTCGCAGTTGCGGCGGGCAGGGATAGTGGAGTCCGAACGACGAGGCATGAACGTCTACCACCGTCCGCGCCGGGAATCCCTAATGGCCTTGTGCGCTGTGCTCGACCCGAGCTGCTGCCGCTAAGACGAGGCTGCCGCGACCGGACAGCCGCTAGTCCACTTGATTACCGAGCATGCACGGATTCGAGCCCAGTTGCCGGATCAGCACCTACCACCCGAATGACCTCGCGCAGCAGCGCCACGGAGGCTCTGGCTTGCGAGCGGAGCTTGTGGGGTCAGCTCTATCCACCACCTTGCTGCCAAGTCTTAGCTGTGAGGCGCGCCGCGTAGGCAATAGGCCGACCCAAGGCGCTCAGTCAGTCCGACGTGGCGCCAGCCCAGCGCGTGCACGCAAGCAGCGAACCGGTCACAACAATCGCGACCGCACTGCGCGTCGCGCCCTATGCTGGCGAACGGGACCTGGGGGCCGGAAGCGGCGGAGGACGTATGACCGCAGCGACCGCGTGCCGAATGTGTGGCACCGAACTGCGTGAGGGCGCTAGATTCTGTGACGGCTGTGGTGCACCTGTCACGGAGCAGGACACCCGCGCGGAGTACAAGCAGGTAACCGTCCTGTTCGCCGACGTGGTGCGCTCCATGGATATCGCTGCGGCGGTGGGTCCAGAGCGGCTTCGAGAGATCATGGCAGTCCTCGCCGACCGATGCGCGGCGGCGGTGAAACGTTACGGCGGCACGGTGGACAAGTTCACCGGTGACGGCATCATGGCCGTGTTCGGTGCACCGGTAGCGTTGGAGGACCACGCCGTCCGCGCTTGCTTTGCGGCGCTGGGCATTCAGGTGGAAGCTGCACGGCTAACGCCCGAGATAAAGCGCCGTGACGGTGTGGACCTGCGGCTCCGCGTGGGTCTCAATTCAGGCCAGGTGATCGCCGGTCAGATCGGCTCGGGGCCGTCCGGCTACACCGCCATCGGTCAGCAAGTCGGTATGGCCCGACGGATGGAATCGGCCGCTTCGCCGGGCGAGGTGATGCTCAGTGCGTCCACCGCACGACTGGTAGAGGGCGCAGCGGACCTCGGCGCCGCGGAGCTGGTTCAGATCAAAGGTGTTGACGAGTCGGTGCCCGCCCGTCGGCTGCTAGGCATGGTCGAACGAACCGCTCTCGGGCGTGCTGAATCGAATCTGGTCGGTCGGCGATGGGAACGGTCTGCCGTTGAGGGCTTGTTGGACCGCGCACTCGGTGGCCGCGGCGCGGTGGCCACCGTGGTGGGGTCACCGGGTATTGGCAAGAGCCGCCTGATGCGTGAGGAGGTGGCAATCGCTGCTGAGCGCGGAGTCGAGGTGTTCACCGCCCATTGCGATTCGCACGCCTCCGACATTCCCTTCCATGTCGTGGCGCGACTGCTGCGTGCCGCCGCCGGCGTGCGTGGCCTGGACAACCCCGCGGCCCGTGACCGAGTGCGCTCTCTGGTGCCAGACGCAGACCCCGAGGATGTGCTGCTCTTCGATGACTTGTTGGGCATCGCCGATCATGACGTCGAGCTGCCCAAGATCGATCCTGATGCCCGGCGGCGGCGGTTGACCGCGCTGGTCAACACCGCCTCGTTGGCCCGCCGGCTGCCAGCGGTCTATGTCATTGAAGACGCACACTGGATCGATGAGGTCAGCGAGTCAATGATCGCCGAGTTCCTCACGGTGATCCCGCAGACGCCCTCGCTGGTGCTTATCACCCACCGCCCCGAATATCGCGGTGCGCTGAGCCGGGTGCCCGGTGCTCAGACCATCGCCCTTGCGCCGCTGAGTAACCCTGAAACCGCAGCCCTCGTTACCGAGCTGCTCGGGTCGGACCCATCCGTGGGCGCGGTGGTCACCATGATCACCGAGAAGGCAGCCGGAAACCCGTTTTTCGCCGAGGAGATGGTGCACGACTTGGCCGAGCGCGGCGTGCTACGGGGCAACCGCAGCGCCTACGAATCGAGCGCCGATGCTCCCCAGGTCAGCGTGCCGGCCACGCTGCAGGCCACCATCACTGCCCGCATCGACCGGCTTGACGCGGCGGCCAAGCGCACCCTGGGCGCAGCCGCTGTCATCGGCTCACGGTTCAGCCGGGAACTGCTGGAAACGCTGGGGATTGATCCTGTCTTTGAGAGCCTGCTGCGCGGCGATTTCATCGATCAGATCACATTTACCCGACAACCCGAGTATGTGTTCCACCACCCGCTCATCTGCACGGTGGCCTACGAATCGCAGCTCAAATCCGATCGCGCCGCGCTGCACCGGCGCGTCGCAGTCGCCGTCGAGGAGCGTGACCCGGAATCGGCTGACCAGAACGCCGCGCTGATCGCCGAGCACCTGGAGGCCGCAGGCGATCTCCCGGCTGCCTACGGCTGGCGCATGCGCGCGGGTGCGTGGTCGACCCGGCGCGACATCGCCGCAGCGCGGGTCAGTTGGGAGCGTGCCGGTTCGATCGCCGATGAGTTGCCGACCGATTATGCGGATCGGACCGCGATGCGGATCGCTCCCCGCACCATGATGTGCGCCACCGCGTCGCGCGGGGAGTATCTGCGTGTCTCGCGTCGCATCGATGAACTGCGCGAATTGTGCCCCGCAGCAGGAGACAAGGCGTCGCTGGCCATCGGCATGTTCGGGCTGGGAGGCGAGCATGTGCTCTATGGCCGGGTGCGCGAGGGGGCGCGGATCTTCGCCGAGCAGATGACCGTAGTCGAGTCGATAGCTGATCCGACCCTCATCGTCGGGCTGTCCGTCAGACTAGTGCCGCTCAAGGTTCAGCTCGGCGAGGTGGCCGAAGTACTGCAGTGGTCGCAGCGAGCAATCGAACTGACCGACGGTGATCCCACTATGGGCAACGGCATACTGGGCTTGGGCTCCCCGTTGGGGTGCGCGCTGGTAGGTCGCGGTATCGCGCGATGGTGGTTGGGCCAGAGCGGGTGGCGAGAGGACTTGGCCGCCGGCGTCGAGCTAGCTCGACGCGCCGACGCGGCGACCTATGCCACGCTCGTCGGCTTCAAGTACGGGTTTGCCGTAACCAACGGGGTCCTGTTCGCCGACGACGCCGCGCTGGCCGATCTCGACGAGGCGCTACGGATCACCGAAGGATTGAGCGACGATTACGTGCTCGGCATGGCAAAGTACGTGCTCGCCCTCGCGCTGTTGCATCAGGATTCCCCAGCGGACCGTCAGCGCGGACTGGAGCTCCTGGCGCAGGCGCGGGACATGTGCCTGCACCATCGGTACTACTTGTCGGAGATGCCGATAATCGACTTCGGCACCGCACTGGAGAGAGCCCGGGGCGGCGACCGCGATGGTGCCATCCCGCAACTGCGTCAAGCCGTCGACGACATGTTCGATGCGGGGCAGCTTGGCTACTGGATTACTACCAACGCCGTGTTTGCGGAGACGCTACTTGAACGTGGTGCGGACGGTGACGTGGCCGACGCCGAGGCCGCGGTCGACCGGTTGGCGGCCGTGTCAGCTGATCACGGCTGGGTGATAAGCGAAGTCTGGTTGTTGCGACTCCGCGCTCTTCTGGCGCGGGCTCACGGTGACGAGGCCCGCTATCGCGAATACCGGGATCGGTACCGCAACATGGCGACATCGCTTGGCTTCGACGGGCATATCGCGTGGGCTGACGCGATGCCATAACGGCGGTCGCTTCTGGTGCAAACCCACCTCACCCACATCTACGCCAAAATTGGGCCTGAGCTCCCGCGTGCAGCTCGTTCAAGAAGCCGCCCGTCACGCTTGAACCCGGTTCAAGCGGCTCACGAAAGGCATTGGGGTAGTCGGAGGATTCGCGCAGCCTGATCGGGCGTTGCCACGGAGCGGCCGAGCCGACGGCAAAGGTCTGCCGCCTCGGTCACGAGCTCGAGGTTGGTCGGAATGCGTTCGCCGCTGTAGAACTCAAGCCCCACATGCAGGTGTCCGCCACGTTCGAGCGCCAGTGTGGCGATTGGGCTCGCACACAGGTCGCCGCCGACGACGGAGGCAGCCCACGGAATGTCGCATCCGTCAAGCAATTCCAGGTAAGCGTCAAGCGCGCGCTCCGTTGGCGATAAGCCGAAAGGCGCTCCCAGGTAACCGCGTTCGGTCGAGAAGTAGAGCTTGATCATCGCCCCCTGGGGCAGTAGGCCCGCACGCCACCACGCGAGGGTCGCCCGGAGAAACCCGGGTTCGTAGATGGCCAGACTGGGGCCCAATTTCGCCTCGCGGCAGATGTCGAAGGCCCGGCGGATCGAGTCGAAGGAGTTGCTGTAGACCAACGGTCCCGCTGGTATGCCGTCGGCGTCGGTGCCGCCGAGGTTGACCGACCCGGGGTCGGTAAGCCCGACGCGCAGCCCTGCCGCGGCGAGCGGGAGGAGATGTTCGTAGGAAATCGACGATCCCTGTTCGAAGTGAACCGTTGGATACAACAGGGCATCCGGCCGAGCAGCGAGCACAGGGCGCCAAGCTTCCAGATAGCGCTCGACCGCCTGCTCCACGCTGACGCCGTAACGATCGATGTGATTGTGGATGATTGCTGCGCCTGCCTCCATACAGCCGAGGGCATCTGCAACGATCTCCGACGGCTCGACGGGTACATGGGGATTGGTCGCCTTCGATGTGACGCCGTTGATGGCGCATTCAATGATGACGGGATTCATTCGGTGGCTCCTCTGGGTTCTCGATATTCGGGCCGATGAGAGTATCCCGCGTGACGGTTGCTGGCGTTTCCGATGGTGTTCGGCTAGGAAGAACGATGGAGGCGATGGAGGTAAGTCATGGCGACAGCAAAACTAAGGCCGGTGACCGTCGCACCCTTGCGTATCCAGCCCGCCTACGCCGACCGTGACGCAGTTCGGCGCACGATTCTCGATCACGCCCCATACCCCATGATGAGTGCCGGCGCGGGGTACGGCGAGATGATGCAATCAGCGCCACTGGAGCCGTGGTTCCGGGCTACTTGGGCAACCGGCGCCAACCCTCTTGACAAGTCAATCCAGACACTGATAGGTGATCCGCGGTTCATCGAAGGAGCGGGAAACCTCTTCGGAGCTAAGGTGATTCGTCCTCAGGCTCTCGTGGTGAACGTGATGGGTCCGATGGCGGCAGGATATCGCCACGTCGACCTCCCGACCTATCGAGGCATCTCCCCCAGGACTCCGCTCTGGTTTCCCATGGTGATGGGCGTGTCCGGCCTCTTCGAAAGATGGGCGGTTCGCGTCGCGGGCGCACCCACCTGGTTTTACGACGGAACCGACGGGGAGTACGAATACTGGCCGCGGGGCATCGACCAGCCCTCCGAATCCGAACGCGGACCCTTCGGGAATGTCGCGCTGTTTGGTGACAACGATCTGATGTTCCATCAAATCGGCGCGATTGGGGACGCCCAACGCTTCAAAGATCAGATCAAGCTCACCGTGCGATCCGAGATCCGGCGTGGCGGCGACGGCTGGGAGATAACTGACGGCACCTCCGTTAGCGGAACACTGCCGAATGACCAAGTGCGAATCTCACTGCTGTGGAGGGCAATTACGTTCCGTGACGAACGTGAGGCGCATGTTTACGACGCGCACGAAGACGACCTCGACGCCCAAACCGCGATATCCAGATTCTGCGACGACCTCACCGAGCGCGGTATCGATTTCACGCCGCCGCAGGACCCCTTCAACGACCAGGCATGGAGCACGCTCCTCACGCAAACCTATTTAGTGGGTGCATTTGTCTGACCGTCGCGGGGTCGCGCTCCACTATGAGCGCCTCGGTGACGGTCCGCGACTGCTGTACTGCAACGGATCTGGCACCACGGTGGATACGAGTCGCCCGCTGCTCGACATGTTGTCGGCGCGATTCGAGGTGCTGGCCTTCGACTACCGGGGCATGGGCCGCAGCGCGCCGGTCACCGAGCCGTATGGGATGTCCGACGTGGCCGCGGACGTGGCTGCGCTGCTCGACGACGTCGGTTGGGACCGAACGTCGTTGGCCGGGTTGAGCTTTGGCGGCATGGTCGCGCAGGAATTCGCGGTGACCTTCCCACACCGGATCGACCGGTTGGCGCTCATGGCCACCTCACCCGGCGGCGCCTTCGCGTCCTATCCCCTTGAGACGCTGGCGGATCTGCCGGCCCTCGAGCGCGGGCTGCGATCCCTGAACTTGGCGGACCGGCGCTGGACGGCGGAGTGGTTCGCGACGCACCCAGAAGACGCCGCACTGGTGGGCACCCTCGCCACAGACCTGCCCGCCGAGGAGACCGCCGAACAGGCCCAGGGGCGCCTTTTTCAGCTGCGAGCCCGCAAGGGTCACGATGTACTTGATCGCCTGCACCAGGTGACCTGCCCGACCTTCGTGGGAAGCGGTCGCTACGACGACATCGCACCGGTGGCCAACGGCCAGGCCATCGTCGACAGGATCACCAACGCCACGCTGCACATCTACGAGAGCGGGCACCTTTTCCTGCTGCAGGATCCGGCCGCATGGCCGGCAATCGCCACGTTCTTGGGGGCCTACGCCGTCGGTTGAGACTTCAGCGCGGCGATGAAGCCATCCGGGTCCTCCAGGTTGATGTAGACGCGATGGACCTCTCCCCAGTCTCCGGCCTGAAACTTCACCGAGTTCGACGTAGCGGGGCGGGAAAGCTTGAGCTCAACGATGCCGTCTCGGGAACCGTTGACGTACCAGTACTCGCCGGTCGTATGAACTCCCCAGGCCATTGGCCGTTCGGCGATGAGACGTGCGGATTTGATGTCTTTGCGTGGAACATCAAGACGAAAAGCCCAGCCGTACCGCACGTGCAGTGTGTCGTCGTCCACCCGAATTGTCGTCTGCTTGGGCCCCAAGCCGATCACCGTCGCCAGTGCCCGAAACCAGCGGTCATATCGGAACGCAAACTCCACATAAACATTCTGCCGTGGGCCGTCCCCTGGTTGACTTGACAAATGGACCTGCTCATCGAGAGCGCGACCCTGCTCGATCTCGACACCGGAGACCTGCACGGCGGATCGTCTGTCCGCGTGCAGGGCGACCGCATCGTGGAGACCGCTCACGGCCGCTCGCTCGCCGCCAACGACGAGATCCTTCGGGTCGACGCCGGGGATCGCGTGCTGCTCCCCGGTTTCATCGATGCGCACGTGCATGCCGCGTTCACCACCATGAACCTGGCTGAGTTGTGGACTCGTGCGCCCTCGCGACGTGCTATCGAAACTAAGAACGTCTTGGAGGCGATGCTGCGCCGCGGCTTCACGACCGTTCGCGATGCCGGCGGGCTGGACAGAGGAATCTGTGAATCACTCGACGCCGGGTTGATCAATGGTCCTCGGGTGTTCAGGTCTGGCCGGGTGCTGAGCCAGACCGGCGGGCACGGCGACGGCCCGAGTACTGGTGAGCCGCTGTGTGCTTGCCAGATCAAGACGAGCGATTTTTCGCACGTCGCCGACGGGGTGGACGCCGTTCGCCGCGCGGCGCGCGAGGAGCTCAAAAACGGTGCCCACCAGCTCAAGATCATGGCCGGTGGCGGCGTCGCGACACCTACCGACCCGATCGACATGGTGCAGTACACCGGCGAGGAGATTCGCGCGGCCGTCACCGAGGCCGGCGCCCGACGCACCTACGTCATGGCTCACGCCTACATTCCCGAAGCGATCATTCAGGCGGTCGAGGCAGGTGTCCGTTCCATTGAGCACGGCAACCTCATCGACGAATCGGCGGCGCGCGTGATGGCAGAGCATGACTGCTTCCTCGTCCCCACCCTTGCCACCTACGACGCCCTCGCCAGGGTGGGAAAGCAATTCAATTTCCCCGCCGAGAGCTTGCGCAAATTGACCGACGTGCTTGACGCCGGTGCCAGCGCGATCGAGATCGCCGCCGCCGCGGGGGTGCGCATCGGCTTCGGGACTGACCTGCTCGGCGAAGCCCACGACCAACAGTCCCGAGAGTTCGAGTTACAAGCTGAAGTTCAGTCGCCCCTCGACGTCTTGCGGTCGGCAACGATCACGAATGCCGAACTGATGGGCAAGGCCGGTGAACTCGGCGTCGTAACACCCGGAGCATTCGCCGACCTCGTGCTGGTCGACGGGAATCCGCTGGAGGACGTTTCCGTGCTCGGTG
>Ga0210396_10004906_pt1 | contig 13013 bp, 5 predicted proteins | sample IncBWH17OmetaG_FD_155466 | JGI IMG/M metagenome (GOLD analysis project Ga0210396, IMG submission 155466) | Forest soil microbial communities from Barre Woods Harvard Forest LTER site, Petersham, Massachusetts, United States - Inc-BW-H-17-O ...
CAAGTATGGGGTGAACAAGAAGGAAGCCGCCATTGAACGGAAACGGCTCTTCAAAATCATGGAAGACTTAATACTTTGGGAAAACACCACTAACGATGAGGTCTTGGAGCGCGCCCGAGAGGAGATTCGCCGGTCCTGGCGTGAGGTGTGCGAACTTAACGAAGACCACCCGCAAGCAGCTGAATTATTCAACCCGACAAAGCTCCCAAGGGTCCGCGATCCCTTTGCCGGCGGGGCCACGATACCCCTGGAAGCGCAGCGCCTCGGGTTGGAATCCTGCGCCTCCGACCTCAACCCCATTGCGGTCCTAATCAACAAAGCGGCGATCGAGATTCCTCCCAAATTCGCCGGGCGACCCCCGGTCGGGCCACAACTCGCGGACCGGACAGAGCCTAACAAGCTTGGCTTCTCGCAATCCTGGCGTGGTGCGACGGGACTTTCGGAAGACGTCCGTCGCTATGGGGCCTGGATGCATGCCCAGGCACAGAAGCGCATCGGCCACCTCTATCCGTCTGCCGAAATCACTAACGAGATGGCCCGCGAGCGACCTGACCTGAAGCGGCTCGTTGGCCAGAAGCTCACTGTCATCGCTTGGCTCTGGGCGCGCACTGTCAAAAGTCCCAACCCCGCCTTCTCCCACGTCGATGTGCCCCTTGCGACAACCTTTATTCTCTCCCAGAAGGCGGAAAAGGATGTCTATGTAGAGCCGTTGGTGCAGGGCGACCGCTATTGCTTTAAGGTAATGACTGGCACGCCGCCCACTGAGGCAGTCGAAGGAACAAAGGCTAAAGGCTCAGGCGCGAGCTTTCGTTGTCTAGTGTCCGACACACCCATTGACGGCGACTATATAAAGACCGAAGCGCAGGCCGGGCGAATGGGAGCGCGGCTCATGGCCATCGTTGCAGAAAGTTCGCAAGGCCGGGTGTACTTGGATGCTACCGATCACCAGGAGCAGATAGCTCTCAAGAAAGAGCCGACATGGAGACCAGATGTTGAGTTCTTTCAGCAGGCTTTGGGGTTCCGCGTCGGTAATTACGGAATGTCGAAATGGAGCGATCTATTCATGGCACGACAGTTGGTCGCGTTGACGACGTTCAGCGACCTGCTAGGGCAGGTGAGAGAAATGATCCAGTCTGACGCTCTTGCTGCCGGCCATATTTACGAGGGCGGCGGTCTAGCCGACGGTGGCACCGGAGCTAAAGCTTATTCGGAAGCAGTATCAACATATCTTGGTTGTGCCTTAAGTCGATTGGTCACCTACAACAACACCCTCTGCCTATGGAATATGAAGGGTGGAAGTGTTGCTCAGATCTTCGCCAGACAAACCGTTTCGATGTCTTGGGACTATATCGAAATAAACCCACTTCAAAAGATGAGTGGCAATTGGGCCGGAGGAGTTGAGTGGGTTAGTGACGTTGTCGAAAAACTTCCGGTCGGCGCTTTCGGTGTCGCTAAGCAACTGGACGCTACATCTCTGCCCGACAACCAGGCTAAAGTCGTTTTTTCCACTGACCCTCCATATTACGACAATATCGGATACGCTGATCTCTCAGACCTGTTCTATGTCTGGCTCCGACCGTGCCTCAAACCGGTCTTCCCTGAAATATTCGCAACGCTGACTGTCCCAAAAGCGGAGGAATTGGTGGCCACGCCACACCGTCATGGCGGAAGAAAACTTGCGGAAATTTTTTTCTTGCAGGGCATGACCCGTGCTATGCAGCGGCTATCTGAACAAGCGCATCCCGCCTTCCCAGTCACCATCTACTACGCCTTTAAGCAATCTGAGAAAGACGGTGATAAAGGCACCGCCAGCACAGGGTGGGAAACTTTCCTTGATGCTGTTCTCCGAGCTGGATTCACTATAGACGGAACGTGGCCAATGCGAACGGAACGTGACGGAGGCGTGAGAAACGCAAACAGAAACTCGCTTGCGTCCAGCATCGTGTTAGTCTGCCGCAAACGTCCCGCGGATGCCCCAACCGTTTCCCGCCGCGAATTCCTGCGCGAGTTGAACGCCGTGCTTCCCGAAGCGCTCGATGAAATGACCAAAGGCTCCGGTGATGACCGCTCACCCGTTGCCCCGGTCGATCTGTCGCAAGCCATCATCGGGCCTGGTATGTCCGTCTTCTCAAAATACGCCGGAGTGCTCGAGGCCGACGGCACGCCGATGAGCATCCGCACTGCCCTCCACCTCATCAATCGCTTCCTTGCCGAGGACGACTTCGACTCGGACACCCAGTTCTGCCTTCACTGGTTCGAGCAGAATGGCTGGGGCGAAGGCCGCTTCGGCGATGCCGACACGCTCTCCCGGGCAAAAGGAACGAGCGTGGATGGCTTGAAGAACGCTGGCGTGGTGGAATCTGGCGGCGGTATCGTCCGCCTACGCAAGTTTTCTGAATATCCTCCCGACTGGAACCCGCAGAACGAGACCCACCTGCCTGTATGGGAAACGCTGCATCAGTTCATTCGTGCACTGAAGAACGAAGGCGAAAGTGGTGCGGGCCGACTCCTTGCGGCCGTTAGTGGCAAAGCCGAAGCAATTCGCCAGCTAGCCTACCGCCTTCACACGCTCTGTGAGCGCCAGGGATGGGCCGAGGATGCGCGCGCTTACAACGAACTCATAACTTCCTGGAGTGGCATTGAAGCTGCCGCCAGTGCTGTGCCGGCGGAAGAAACACAAGGCAGTCTCTTTGAGTGACCTGCCATTAGACTGGAGCAAAAATCGATGAAACCGTGGCGCGAGATAGCCGTTCCCCATCCCGACGTGCTCGAAGGCACATTCCTTCAATCGGAGTTCGCTGCGGACATAACTGCCGTGTACACCGGTAAGGCAACGCCCGAATACCAGGATGCAGCGGCCTTTTTTCAGCGTACCTTCATCACGGAAGGCATGGGATTGCTGCTCACTTCCGTGGCCAGACGGCTGAATGGACAAGGCGGCGACCCTATAATTCAACTGCAAACAGCCTTCGGCGGGGGCAAGACGCACACGATGTTGGCGGTCTATCACATGGCCACCCGCAAGTGCCCACTCAAGGATCTGCCGGGCGTGCCCGATCTGCTTGATCACGCGGGCGTCATGGACGTACCAAAAGCCCGTGTAGTTGTGCTCGACGGCACGGCCCGTGCGCCCGGCCAGGCGTGGAAAGATGGCAAGCAAACCATCAAGACCCTTTGGGGTGAACTCGCGTGGCAACTCGGCGGCGACGAAGGCTATGCATTGGTGAAAGAGGCTGACACGACCGGCACATCGCCCGGCAAGAACGTCCTGAAGGCGTTGCTAGAAACCTATGCGCCGTGTGTGGTGCTTGTAGATGAGCTAGTGGCTTATATTCGCCAGTTTCCAAATGGCCAGACTTTGAGCGGCGGAAGCTACGACAGCAATCTCTCCTTTGTGCAGGCGCTGACCGAAGCTATCAAGCTGGTGCCCAACGCCATCCTACTCGCGTCTCTGCCGGAATCGGACATCGAAGCCGGAAGTAATCGTGGAATGACGGCGCTGCAAGCACTGGAGAAAACCTTCGGCCGGTTGCAGGCGCTATGGAAGCCTGTCGCAACGGAGGAGGCCTTCGAGATCGTCCGCCGTCGTCTCTTCGAACCTGTACGCGACGCATCTGCCCGCGACGCGGTATGTCGAGCCTTTGCCGATGCCTACGTTGCCGAGGGTGCCAAGTTGCCGTCGGAGACGCAGGAAGCGCGGTATTTCAATCGTCTGGTGCAGGCCTACCCCATCCACCCGGAAGTTTTTGATCGCCTTTATGAGGATTGGACGACCCTTCAAAGTTTCCAGCGCACTCGCGGGGTGCTGAAGCTGATGGCGAAGGTGATCTACCGGCTTTGGAAGGATCAAAATCAGGACCTAATGATTCTGCCTGGCAGCTTACCGCTTTACGATGGCAATACACGCAATGAGCTGACCTACTACCTTGCACCGGGTTGGGATGCAGTGCTGGAAAAGGACATCGACGGCGAACGGGCTGAGACCACAGAACTCGAAACGAAGGAACCGCGCTTTGGTGCCATTAATGCCGCTTGCCGTGTGGCTCGTACAATTTTCCTAGGCAGTGCGCCATCTGCCGCTGTAACACAGAAAGGAGTTGTTCGCGGTCTGGATCGCGCCCGTGTGCTCCTAGGTTGTGTCCAGCCAGGACAAGCGTCTTCAACCTTCTCCGACGCACTCAATCGGTTGGCCGACCGGCTGCATTATCTGAATTCCTCCGGCGATAAGACTCAGGACGCCACACGATTCTGGTTTGACACGCGCGCCAACCTGCGTCGGGAAATGGAGGACCGAAAGGGACGGTTCAACGACCAGAATGATGTGCGTGGCAAGCTGGCCGATGTGCTGCGCAAGCTCATGCCTGGCGGCTCATTCTTTGAGGGTAGCCACATCTTCACGCCGCATGCGGACGTACCCGATGACGGCGCATTGCGCTTAGTGATTTTGCCGCCCGAAAAGTTTTACAGCAAGCAGGAGATGCGCATAGCCTCTGAAGAGGTGCTGGAATTTGTGCGCAACCACGGCCAAAAGCCACGATACCGTGGAAATAGGCTCATTTTCATTGCTCCAGATCATGCCTCCTTGACCCGTGTGCGCGACTGTGTCCGCACAGCGCTTGCCTGGAACTCTATCGTGGCGGACGTTAGAGAAAAACGGCTGAACATCGACGGCCTCCAAGAGGAGCAAGCGAAGAAGGAACTCCAGTCCGCTGAAGACGTGCTGCCTCGGGTCGCACGAGAGTGCTACAAGTGGCTCCTGTGCCCGGTGCAGGCCACACCCGCGGATCGCCAGCCCACCATCGAGGCATTTCCGCTGAACACGAGTGGCTCAGCTTTGGGTGCAGAAATCCAGCGCGTGTGCCATGACAATGAGCTGGTTATCAGCGCTTGGTCTCCGATACATTTGCGCGACACCCTAAAGAAGCTCTACTGGAAAGATGGCAAGGACGCGGTGGGCGCAATGGCCTTCTGGGAGGACATGCAGCGCTATCTCTACCTGCCACGCCTCAATGGCCGCAACGTGCTGGAACAGGCCATCGTTAAGGGCGCCAGCAGTAAGGATTTCTTCGGAACCGCCTACGGTCAGACCGGCGAGGTTTTTGAGGGATTCAAATTCGGTGACGCCAACGTACAATTTGACGACACACTGATGTTAATAGACCCGGAAATTGCGACGAGATATCAAGCAACTCTGCCCGTAGACCTGAAACCCTCTTCGGACTTCATCGGCGGCATCGCCCCGCCGCCGGGAGCCACTGGTGTTCGCTCTAGGCCGATGCAACTCCCAACCGTCGGAGCAAGCTCCGGTTCTGCGGGGGCAACATTTTTTCATGGTTCCGTGGACGTGAATCCAGTGACGGCGAAGATGCGTCTTGTGCAATTGGCCGAAGAAATTATCAACAATCTAGCTTCTGATCCGCAAGCCGAACTCAAGATCACAGTAGAAATCAGTGCCGATTTTCCGAGCGGTGCCAATGACCAGATCAAGCGCGCAGTTTCAGAGAATGCGAAAACCCTTGGGTTCAAAACTTCCTCATGGGAATGAGGTTCTCGAACGTCGTAAAACTATCTGTCACCGTCATCATCGCTATTTGACAACCGTCAATTGACGCTATACGTTTGGGCGTATGACTACCACAAAAATTCCTCCCCATCCAGGCAAGGCCGTCCGCGAATTATGTCTTGAGGCGAGTGGCTTGTCTGTGACGGACAGTGCGAAAGTCCTTGGCGTGACACGACAGGCCTTATCCAATCTAATTAATGGCAAAACGGGCATATCGCCTGACATGGCAGTTCGCCTGTCGAAAGGCTTCGGAGGTACACCTGATAAGTGGGTGGAGTTGCAAGCGGCCTATGATCTAGCCCTAGCCCTCAAACGCCAGAAACAAATTCGCGTGCGCCGCTACGAACCTCGACCTGCCGCTTGATATTAAGACGGGATACACAATGCGCACCACGATACAGGGAGAGAAACTGAAGCATCTGTTTCAGGCGTATCGTGATCACGACGACTCCGCGTTTTTGAGAGCTGCCGAGGCCATTATTTCGGAGGAGTTAGCCGCAAACCACTATAGCTCCGCAACCGATCTCCAGCGCGCGCTACGGAAGGGAAAAGAGCCTATGGACAATGGTGCCAAAGTGACTCAACTGACAAGGATACCGCCGAAGGACAGGAGGAACGGCGAAGATCTTCTGTGGTTCGTCGATGCTCAAAGACCGCCGGTTATTTTCTTTTCTTCGGCAGCAGAGAAGAAGATCGCGCGCGTTCTGGACGAGCATCGGCGAGGTAGTTTACTTAGAAAACACGGATATGCGCCCAAAAGCAAATTTCTTTTCTGGGGGCCCCCCGGCTGCGGAAAAACACTCACCGCACGTTACCTTGCCGCCGAACTCGGATTGCCTCTTGGGATTGTTCGGCTCGATGCCGTCATTTCGAGCTTCCTCGGCGACACAGCATCCCACCTTCACAGAATCTTTTCACAAGCAAACAACACTCCAATGGTCTTGTTGCTCGATGAAGCCGACGCGCTCGCGAAGCAGCGCGATGATCCGAACGATGTCGGCGAGCTCAAGCGCGTCGTGAACAGTTTTCTCCAGGGAATGGACGGATTTTCCGGCACACAAAGCATTCTGATTGCTGCAAGCAATCATCAATACTTGTTCGACCCGGCGCTATGGCGACGATTTGACGACGTCATTGAATTCGCGCCGCCTGAAGCCTCCAAGCGAGAGGCGTTCATAAAGACCCTTCTCAATGGCATTCGATTTCAAGGCTCCCATCGTGAAGCAGTCAGGAAAATGGCGTCCCTGTCGTATAGCGACATTCAACACGTCGTTATTGAGACCATTAAGACGATGCTGTTGACCGAAAGCGATACCCTACAGACTAAGGATTTGTTGGCGGAGATCCATACGTGGAAAACATCCGTCCAGAAGGCCCGAAAGCGTAATGGAGCCGCGAGAAAGTGAATCAGGATTTCAACTGCCGCAGCCTCAGACAGCTATCCGGCGCGCCGAAAAGTCGCGACCTGTCCCCCTGTCGCCCGAAACGCTGGCGCGGCGCAGCGAGATCGTCAATCGTTTAAAGCTTCAAATCACGCCCCTATCCGATGCATTGAAGGCAATGACCGATGCCGAGCGTCGGGCTGTCTTCTACAAGTTAGAACACGATGGCCCCGTTTCGCTCGCGGGCACGGGCTTGAAGGCAGTCTCAGAACCGTCCGAACGATTCACTTTGGCCGTTCCGACCGCGGATGACTTCTCAGCGTTTACTAAGAAGCTAGAACAGTTTGCGGCCACCGTGCCCAAGAAAGGCGTCGTGCCGCATTCGCGCCTCGCGACCGCGCTAGAGTCGGTTCAGCTTGGAGAGCCAACGGACCGGCTAAGTCAAGAGCTCCTCGAAAACTACGAGAACCTGATAAAACAGAGACAGATCATTTGCGAAGTGGAACTTCTGTCCCTCCATCTCGGCAAGAATCAGCAGCGTCAAGAATTAGAGCAGTTTCGCCATCTCCTCAAAACCGAGCTCGACCGCGACAGGGGTGTAGGTGCTTTTTTCGAACATGAGGAAATCAAAGGAACGTGCCGCGTGGTCATTCGCTGTACTGGACCACTGTTTCGAAGGCTGGTCGAAGATACCGAATGGCAGCGGCGCATCTACTGGTTCGAAGCCCGCCCAGAGTTTCAGACATTCGATCGCATCGTTGAGGATTTCACTGTTTCAGCACTCGGACCGATTACTGGTCCTCAAGAGACTGCGCCGACCGTATGTATCGTCGATACCGGGGTTAGCGCCGGAAACCCGTTCTTACAACCTGTGGTTCGCGAAGCCCTTTTGCGGTCCTTTCTCAAGACTGCACCGGAGGACCCCTCGGACCAATACGGACATGGCTCTGGCGTGGCCTCATTGGCTGCGTATCACGCGCTGAACCCCACCGCCGGAGCCGAAAATGCTGGAAAGATCTGGGTTGCAAGCGCGCGCATTCTAACCGCAGAAAACAAGCTCGAAGATGAGCGGCTATTTTCATCTCTGCTCCGCGAGGTGGTCGAATATTTCGCACCCCTCGGTATCAAGATTTTCAATTTGTCGGTCAATGTTCACAACTTGAGCTGGAACAAAAACGCGAAGAGGACGCACCCCAGGCGATCTTGGGCCGCGCGGACTATTGATGAACTGTCTCGGAAACATGACGTTGTCTTCGTGATTAGTACGGGGAATATTCTTCCAATTGACGTGCGGGGATTTCAAAATGATGGCAAGCCATACCCGACCTATTTCGCTGAAGAGGACGCCTGCATTCTCGATCCCGGCCAAGCGGCACTTGCAATCAGCGTTGGTTCAGCCGCGCCAACGACTCTGGCCGCAGGTCATGTTGCGCGAGCGCGGGCGATCGCACTGCAAGATAACGCATCGCCATTCACTCGATGCGGGCCAGGCATTCGCAACGAGATCAAACCCGAGCTTATAGACTACGGCGGCAACTACCTGCTCGACGAAGAAGGCGGGCAGGTCCGGCAGAATCGCGCTCTTGGAATGGCGGTCGCTACTCACCAGCTCACGCCCGCGCTGTTACACGATTCGGGAACAAGCCTGGCTGCGCCCCGAACAACGCACAAGCTGGCCCTAGTGCTCGCCGACTTGCGCGCTCTCGGTATTGAGCCGTCGGCCGATCTCCTAAAGGCGTTCTTGGTCAATTCCGCAAAATACCCCCTTGGCGAGGAGGACCTTGCGAGCTTTAGAACGGCTGTAGGGGCAAATCAGTGGCTCAACGTGCTCGGATACGGCATGGCCGATGACGTGCGTGCGACGTATTGCGACCTACATTCAGTGATCTTGTTTTATCAGGGAACGATCAAGCCTAACACGATTGCGTTTTTTGACATCCCGATTCCTACGAATCTGCGCGAGGGCGGACGCGAAATTAAGCGTCTGACAGTCACGGTGGCTTACAGTCCTGAGGTTCAGCGCTGGGGGCTTGAAAGATATCTCGGAACCTCGCTCAAATGGCGCGTGTTTCGGGGCGATGTTGCGCGGGATGACGTAGTCACGGCAATGTCCATCGGTGACGACGAGGAGACGCAACAGTCAGCACCGGCTACCGGTAGTGCGTTGGAGGAAGCGGAGGAGCCCAATGAATTGGGTTTTAGTTTGGGCATCACCAAGCGTTCGCGCGGAACGATCCAACACGATGTCTCTGAATGGAACGTGCACAAGCCCGAATTCAGTGCCAATAATTACACTTTGGCCATCGCGGCCTACGAAAAGTGGGGCCGAAAGAATCCCCCCTCCGTGCGCTTCGCGGTCGCTGTCCGCATTGAAGAGACGAGCCAAAGCGCCGAGATTTACAACGAGATCAAGAATGCTCTTGTCGCCCTCGAAATTCAGACAAGGGCGTAAATTATCAGAGCGTGTTCGGGCACGAATCCGTCACGACCACAGACGTCTATATGCACGCGGACCTGAGTCTCAAGCAAAAATGCGCGCGCGTGGCTGTCACTCCAAGTCGGAGTGACAATTGCGTTCGCTGGAGGCCGGGAGTATATATGGCAATTCCGGTTTAATCGGGGAGAAGCGATTGAAGGCAGATCCATTTCAGATCGGCGATGTGCTGAAAAACCCCAAGCGGTTCGTCGTGCCGATCTATCAACGCACTTACACCTGGAAGATCAAGCCGCATCTCGAAACCTTCTTTGACCAGGTCGAGGCCAAAGCGGAAGAGCGCTTGAACGGCAACGCGCAATTCCCGCATTACATGGGCGCTGTGCTTGTCATCCCGCGCGGCGCGTATTCATTTGGACGCATGGAGGTGCTCGACGTTGTAGACGGCCAGCAGCGGTTGACCACGTTCCAAATCTTCCTCGCGGCGTTACGCGATCTCGCCCGCTCGCTTGGCCAAAGCCAAACCGCCGATTTGCTCGGTTCACTCCTGCTCAACCCCGAAGGCCCTCAGCTCCACGAGCGGATCGAGCGCTATAAGCTCTATCCCACGGCTTACGATCGCAAACTATATTGCGACCTGGTCGATCTCGATTGGGACGGCCTGCGCAAGAAATACCCCGATGCCTTTTACAAAAACGGCAAGGTCCTCGAAAGCGCCGAACTGCCCTTGCGTGCTTGGGGTTTTCTACGAGCCGAAGCGGAAACCTTTATTACCACAACCAACGGAGAGACACCTAACGCTCGGCTTGACGCGCTTTCGGCTGCTCTGCTTGAGGATTTCCAGGTTATCGCCATCACATTGGACGAGCACGACGATGCCCAGGTGATCTTTGAGACCTTAAACGCCGGAGGCGAACCGCTCGCGGCGATGGACCTTGTCCGCAACGATGTCTTTCACCGCGCCACGCGCGCCGGTGAGAATGTCGAAGTCCTGATGGAGAATCGCTGGAGGGCCTTTGAGGAGCCGTTCTGGAAAGAACTCGGAATCCGCGGCAGGATCAAAAAGCCGCGAATCGATTTTTTCCTGAGCGATACGCTTGCCGCAGAAACTGGCAAGGAAATTCTCCTCACTGAGCTTTACGCACGCTACAAAAGCTTCATTGTCGAGCGCAAGTTCGCAAGCGTCGATTCCGAGCTTGAGACACTTCTCAGGCACGTCCCCACTTACCGCAAGCTTGTTGAGCCAACTGGCCAGACTGCTTTGGCTGAAATGGGGCGAGAACTAGCGGTCTTGGATGTCACAACCGCCTATCCGTTGGTGTTCGTCATTCAAGCCAGCGATGCGACGGAAGAGGAAAAGTCGGCTCTCTATCGACTGATCGTGAGCTATGTGGTGCGCCGGATGCTCTGTGGCCTTACCGCGAAGAACTATAACAACGTGTTCTTGCGGCTTGGTGCCCAACTCCGCACCGATGGCGTATCTCTTGCGACTGGCGCAGCCGCGTTAGCGGCGCTTGATGGTGATGCGGTGCGTTTCCCCAATGATGCCGAACTCCGCGACGCGATCTCCTCACGCCGACAATATGGGAACATCCAGCAGCATCGACTTCGGCACATTCTCTGTCAGATTGAGCGGGAGGCGCGGGACAAATTTGACGAAGCGACCAACCTACCAGACGATCTGACGATCGAACATGTGCTGCCGGATATGTGGAGGGAGCATTGGCTATTGCCGGACGGCACGCAGGCCGCGGCGGATTTGGTGACCGGCATGAGCGAGGCTCAGCTCAAACTGATCGCGGAGCGCGAAGCCCTCAAGCACACGCTCGGCAACCTCACACTTCTGACCGACGCCCGCAATCCGAGCCTTGGCAATCTCGATTTCGCCACAAAACAAATACAGCTAAGAAAGTCACTGCTGAAACTGAACCACGAGATCGCGGAGATGCCGAATTGGACTGAGGAACGAATACGCGCCCGTGCCACCCGCTTGTCGGATCTTGCGATCAAAGTCTGGCCCGCGCAAGGGTAGATAACAATGGCGCTCAGGCTTCACAACAAAAGATGGTATCCCATCATTTTCTTGGTCGGTTCAGCGGTCGTTGTAGCCCTGGTTTCGCTTCGTGCCGGGACATCGCCCCGAGTTGCTGTTGTCCTTCATCGGAGCTGTAGCGGGTTTCACCTACTTTATCTACCGTCAACATCTCGATGAGACGAAGTTGTTCAAGGAATGTCGAGTTCAATGAGCGGTACGACAAAATGAACGAACGACTCAATGGAATTCTATTCGGGCCTTTTGAGGGCGATCCGTCAGATACGGAACGAAACCTGTTGTTTAGTTACTTTAATCTTTGCGGCGAAGAGTATTTCTTTTACAGAGATGGATACATTGACCACCACGTCTGGAAGTCTTGGCGACGGGGCATGAAGGTCTTTTTTTCACATCCAAGAGTCCGCTCCCTTTGGGAACGGGACTGCAAGGCCGATTCCTATTACGGTTTCACTCCCGACTGATCTTCCCCCCCATCCATCTAGGTGAAGAACCAGGGCACCCTTCAACAAACAGATGAATATCGAACACCGATATTGCACGGGTCTCCGTTCATGATTTCAATAAGCTAGGAGGCCGTAGATAACGAGGATTCTTGAACGTCAAGGAAGAGGGGCGATTTCCCAGAACGCCGTCCCCGAGTCGACTATCCGGGCGGTGATCGGTTCGGTCAACACAAGCGCGCTTATCGTTACGAATTTTCCAACTGACGTCAATTTGCCGGAAATATGTCATTTTCACAAGTTGTCATTCCTTAGCCTAATCGCATGGGTCTGCAAATCGCTCGGGTTCCTTTTTGAACTCCCCCTGGGTCGCCGTATGATTCGCCCAACACATTTTCCCTGCAGCCGCCGCGGCTTTCAGCGGCACCTTTGTTGTGAATGGAAGCCGCTTGAGGTTTTCAACGAACAGGTCGCAGAAAGGCCGCCGTAACCCTTCCCTCGCCAATGGGTCTGCGGTCTGCGTCCGTGAATTCCATGAACGTCGGCGAGACAAGATCGAATTTGGGCCACTTGCGGAAGTTTGATTCGGTTTGCCGGCTTTGGCAAAGTTGGTCCAATACTGCTGCCTGGCATCCGAAATGGCATGGTCGAGGCATCGTATTGTGCCGCCGGTGTCGGCGTCCTTGACCCGAATGTATCGAACACGTATTCCAATTCCTGGCTATGCGTCGCACCCACGCTCTCGGCCCGGAGCCGCCCGGTCAAACTGAAATTCAGTGAGCGGGTTCCGGAAGGCGCACCAAGCGCAATCCACACATTCTCGTGCGAGCCCGAAAACGTTCGTGCGATGAGGACTGGGGTGTCTAGGCGTCCCGCAACTCCTCTTGCTTCGCCCGAAGGTCCGCCGCCCTTGCCACTTCTTCCCACATATTCGCCAAATCGCGCAACATCGCTTGCGTGCGGGGCCATCGGTCCAACCGGCCCGCATCGGACCGCAGCTCGGCTGTCAAGTCATGCTCCGGCTTGCCTCCTGCCCTCGGGTCCCGCGCCCCGCCGCCTCGCAGATTGAACCTTTCGACGTTGATTCCTTGTTCGATTTGCCCCGCCTGCCAATCCTCGAGACAGTCTCGAATGACGGTGT
>Ga0210396_10004909_pt1 | contig 13006 bp, 11 predicted proteins | sample IncBWH17OmetaG_FD_155466 | JGI IMG/M metagenome (GOLD analysis project Ga0210396, IMG submission 155466) | Forest soil microbial communities from Barre Woods Harvard Forest LTER site, Petersham, Massachusetts, United States - Inc-BW-H-17-O ...
CGCTACCATTCCGGCAGCATAAAATCGCGGATAATCGCTCCGAGCTCCCCGCAGCCGGCAATGAATTGTCTGAGGGTACGGCGGGTAGGGCCGTAGGAATCGAAGGCATCCGGAGTGAGGCCATCTTCAGTAAAGGCTCGGCGAAAATCGACGAACTTCTTGGATAGCTCATCGATGATCTTCGGATCGACCGGCTCATCGATTCGCGGCGTGACAGTGATATCACTGGCGTTATAACGCACTTGCCAAGCGTAAGGCGGCGAGATGACGACATCGCCGCCGATGAACTCACTCCAATGCATGTGATTGCGGAATGCTGCCGAAAGCAGCCGGATCCGGTAACCGCGTTCTTGATAGATCTGATACGCCTTTTTAAAAACAGCGACCCCGGCCCACTCTAGGTAACCGGGATCCAAGGTAATATTCTCTTTCTCAGCCACCGCCTTCAACCAATCATCGACGCGGCCAACCATAATCGTACAGACCGGCCCCATGCTTGCGATGTCTTTTCCTTCGCTCTCCCGGCGTTTCAGACCGCGTTCAACGGCTTCGGCGACCGCGATGGCTTGGGGAAGGGTGAAGCTGACGGTGGCATTAATGCTCACACCGCGATAAGTCGCTTCCTCAATTGCGGGAATACCGGCCCGGGTTACCGGGATCTTTACAATGATATTGGGGGCAAGCTGAGAAAACTCTATCGTTTGGTCCACAATCGCCTTGGTATCCCGGTATAGCCGTGGATCCGTCTGAATCGATAGCCGGCCGTTCCGGCCCTTCTGCTGTTCAAAGATTGGCTCCAGCAACCCAGCCGCTTTTATCGAGATTTCTTTCACAATCTGCCAGCCGATCTGGTCCTCGGTGGCGGTCGGCATCTCGTTGATCAGAGCCCGAATCCGGTCTTTCCATGCCGCCATTTCCTTCTTAAGCACCCCGACAACAATCACAGGGTTGCAAGTGGCTCCGACGCCGCCGTGTTCAATAGAATAAGTTAGTTCTTCAATGGATGCAGAATCGTTCCACAGACAGGTCGGGGTTGTCTGGGTCATCTGATACAAGGGACTTTTGTAACCGCCGTTCTTTTCGGCGAGTTGCGGTTCAGTTCGGTCAAGCTCCTGGAGCGTGCTCATGATTGTTCAATGGGTATGGGTATAATCGTTTCTTCCGATTTCGCCCCGTCGTTTAGAATCGGCGGGCTATGTCGGGCAGGTTGTTCTGGAATTTAGGTGGTGATGTGTTGAAGTAACGGAGCGCGGAAAAGTTCGGTCGCCCCTTCAGGTCATGAGGGCAGCTAACCCTGGCCTGAACGCCCGGGCTGTTATCTGTTACCGCTTCGAGGTAAGATTCCACCTTTCACTTTTCACATCTCACCTTTCACTCCTCGCATTCTCAGACCGTCGGCATATTGAATTGGTTAGTCCCGGCGTTCTCGTACCAGCGCTGCATGACGCTCTTATAGCGCGTGTAAAAGCGCACCCCTTCTTCCCCGTAAGCGTGGAAGCCGCCAAACAAAGAACGTTTCCAACCGCCAAATGAATGCCAGGCCATCGGTACCGGGATAGGTACGTTGATACCTACCATGCCAATCTTGATCCGGTGGGCGAATTCCTGCGCGGTCTTGCCGTCGTTCGTATAACAAGAGACACCGTTACCGAATTCGTGGGCATTAACTAACGCGATGGCGCTTTCCAAATCCGGTACTCGAATAACGCACAGTACCGGTCCGAAGATTTCCTCTTTATAAATCTTCATCTCTGACGTCACGTTATCGAATAAAGTGCCGCCCAGGAAAAATCCGGCTTCCCGTCCCGGAACGGAAAAACCGCGACCGTCCACCACCAAACGCGCACCTTCTTTGACACCGTGTTCGATGTAACCTTCAATCTTCGATTTATGTTGAGCAGTAACAACCGGACCCATGTCGGCGTCCGCTTCCATTCCGTCCCGAATCTTTAAGTCTCGGACTTTGGGGACCAGTTTTTCTACCAAGCGGTCGCCCAGTTGATCGCCAACGGCTACGGCCACGGATACCGCCATGCAACGTTCACCGGCAGACCCGTAAGCCGAACCGATGAGCGCGTTGGTCACAATGTCCAGATCGCTGTCGGGCATCACCACTAAATGGTTCTTGGCGCCGCCCAAAGCTTGAACCCGTTTGCCGGTCCGGGAACCTTCTGTGTGGATATATTCTGCGATCGGGGTAGAACCAACGAACGAAAGAGCTTCCACGTCCGGATGAGCGATCAGCGCGTCTACGGCTTCCTTATCGCCTTGAACTACATTAAAGACACCATCGGGTAGTCCGGCTTCTTTAAAGAGTTCCGCAACTCGGATCGAAGGACCCGGGTCCCGCTCGGACGGCTTCAGCACAAAAGTGTTACCGCAAGCAATGGCCACCGGGTACATCCACATCGGCACCATCACCGGGAAGTTGAACGGAGTAATCCCCGCAACCACTCCCAGGGGCTGGCGCATACTCCAATTGTCGATACCGCCGCCGACTTGTTCAGTGTAATCCCCTTTCAATAGCTGCGGGATGCCACAAGCAAATTCCACCACCTCGATTCCACGCTGAACTTCGCCCTGGGCATCGGAAAAAACTTTTCCATGCTGCTGCGTGATCATGGCGGCTAGCTCGTCGTAGTGCTCTTCGAGCAGCGCCTTGAATTTGAAAAGGACACGAGCGCGTTTGACCGCCGATGTCGCGCTCCAGGCCGGAAATGCGTTACGAGCCGCCTGCACCGCAGCATCCACATCCGCCGCCGTCGCCGCTTTTACCCAGCCAACAACTTCACCGGTTGCCGGATTAAACACGTTCAAAGTGCGGGTCCCGCTCCCGGCGAATTTTTTTCCGTTCACAACGTGTTCGATTTGGGGCGCTGAGGTTCCAGTGCTGCGAGAAGTGGTTGCGCTCCGATCTTGAGTCAATGCTGTCTCCATAAAAAATTCGTGCGGTTTGATATTCTGACTAATTTTGAACGATAGAGAGCCTTGGGGAAAGGCCTGCGATCTTCGTCAGCCGACAAATAAGCCAATTTTTCTGGATAGTCGAATTCTGTTTCGGATCGAAACCAGAACGAAAGAGGCACAGAAGACGGAATAATTTCACAGCAAGGCCACGAAGGTCACAAAGACGGCGCTTCGCCACGCGTTGGCGAGGCAGGACTACGGATCGGCCCTGGCGCTCACCAGACATGAATTCGCCAGTGTGAGATCGGGAGGCGAAGCGGCTAATTTAATTCACGTCATTGTCGCGTCAGCTCCGGCTGAGCAAATTGCACCTTTGGTGACCACCGCGGTTGAAGCAAATCCGCAGTACGGTCAGGAGGTTATCCATGCCGCGATTGAAGGGGCGTCCCCATCGAAACGGGCGGCTATCGTAAGTTCGGTTTATTTTGCACTGAGCCAAAATCCGAGCACGCCGACGCCTTTGCTCGACTACGTTTCTGATCTCGTAAATGGCGGTGGGGTGCCAATTAATAGAGTGTTGACCGTCCCATGGTTCAATCCAGGGGCTTCGGTCGGACACCTCAAACAGCAGAGTCCCGAGTTACAGACGGCTTAGCCACGAATTTGGCGAAAGATTATCGATCGGCCGCCACTTTCAGGGCGATTTCATTCCCCGCTCACCCAGGGCCGAAAACTTTCGGCCCTAGGCTACGATCTTTAGCCACTTCGTGCCAGGTCCAACAATGCCTCATCCAATCACTTGAGCCGTTGCTTGAGCCTGCAGACAGAGCTCTGCGGCTTTAAACGCGTGTTGCTGCGTCATCGCGGTCTCGGTTCCGTTGAGGCAATCCAGAATTAGCCGGCCAAAGAACGGGAACCCGACTTTGCCAGCGAGCGAGAAATGTTTCTCGCCCTCCTGAGTCACCAGGAACAGTTGGTCACCGCCGTCCTCACGAGTAACGTCGATGTACTTCCTCATCTCAATGTAGCCATCAGTCCCTAGAATGACGGTGCGGCCATCGCCCCAGGTCCGGAGACCGTTTGGAGTTAACCAATCTACTCGAAAGTAGGAAGCTGCGCCGTTATCGCCCACTAACGTAGCGTCACCAAAGTCTTCGAATTCCGGGTACTTCTTATTGGTATAATTGGCGACCCGCGCGGAGGTAACCTTTGCGTCCGACGCCCCAGAATAGAAAAGGAACTGTTCAATCTGATGGCTGCCGATGTCGCATAATATTCCGCCGTACTTGGCTTTTTCGAAAAACCAAGCCGGACGTGACTCGGCGTTAAGCCGATGGGGTCCCAATCCCAACACTTGTACGACCCGCCCAATCGCTCCTTTTTCAACCAGGTCGCCCGCGAAGACCGCGCATTCCACATGCAGGCGTTCGCTATAATAGACCATGTATTTCTTGCCGGTTTCGGTAGCCACCCGTTTGGCTTCGGCTAATTGGGCCAGCTGGGTGAACGGAGTCTTATCGGTAAAATAGTGTTTACCGGCTCGCATAACCTGAACCCCCAATGGTCCACGCTCCGAAGGAACCGCCGCTGCCGCGACTAGTTTAATCTCCGGATCCGCAAGAACCTCATCAAGAGACCGGGCAGGATCGGCCTGCGGAAATTTTTTCCGAAACGCTTCGACTTTAGCAGGATCCGGATCAAAAACCCGTTTGAGTTCACCTCCCGCTTCGACCAACCCGTTGCATTGGCCATAAATATGGCCGTGATCGAGAGCGACTGCTGCGAATTTGAAGTCCCCGGGCTGGCAAACCGGGGTCGGTTTACCTTTAGGGGCATAATCGTAACCCGTACTCATATTTAGTTCTAAGTTTTAGATTATAGGTTTTAGGTTTCAAGTTGGAGCGCGAACCTCGCACTAGCAGATGACCCTCGCCACCCCCGAGCAACCGACAGGTGGGCAACCTAAAACTTAAAACCTAAAACTTAAAACTTAGAACTCATCTGAACGATTTGCTCATGTCGTCTGATACCTCTTTCACGACCTTTGGCTTCTTCAATGTGGATGAGCTGATCAGCTTGTGGAGATGTTTTTCGTATAAGACAGGATCGATGGGAAGCTGGATGGTTCGGTCTTCTAAAGTCGAGAGCAGAAAAGCGTTCGCCAATTCCAGCGAATTAATCCCTTCTTCAGCCGGCGCTATCAACGGGGTTCTATCTAAGATAGCGGCTACAAAATTCGCGAGAATTCCGTTGTGTTGCGGACCATGACCGTCAATCGGGATCTTAATTTCCCAAAGCGGCGGTGCCGAGAATCGACCCGGGTCTGTGCGCGCAAATTCGCTCATCGGCACTTCGTTTCGGATAAATAGGAACTGATCGTTCTCAATGACCACTCTCCCCTTTTCGGCAGCCACTTCGAGACGGTTGGTGCCCGGCGCCTCACCAGTGGAAGCAGTGAATACCGCTGTCATGCCATCTGGATATTCAAGATAGGCGGTCACATCGTCTTCCACTTCGATATCATGATACCGGCCAAAGTGACAAAACGCTCGAACGGTAGCGGGCAGGCCGAAGATCCACTGATACAAATCCAAATTGTGTGGGCATTGGTTCAGTAGCACCCCACCACCCTCCCCAGTCCAGGTCGCTCTCCAATCACTCGATTGATAGTAGGCGTCGGTCCGGAACCAGTTGGTGATCGTCCAGTTCACCCGTCTAATTGCACCTAGCTCGCCGGACTTTACCAGCCGGCGCAGCTTTAAAAAGAACGGGTCCGTCCGCTGATTGAACATTGCAGCAAAAACTTGATCCGGCCGCCGGTGGGCTGCGATCAGCCGTTCCGCATCAGCTTTGTGAACCGAGATCGGCTTCTCGACCATTACATGCCGGCCCGATTCGAGCGCTTGGATCCCGATCGTGGTGTGCGCATAATGCGGGGTCGCAATCAGCACGGCATCCGTCTTGGATCGGCGCAGAAAATCATCGACGGAGTCAAATGGTTCAGCAGACGAAAAAGGCTGCATGCGGTCAGCTTTAGGATCACAGACGGCGGTCAACTCGCAGCGCGGGATTTTCCCCGCCGTGATATTTTGCGCGTGGACGCTTCCCATTGAACCGATTCCGATGATTCCGAGTCGTACCGTTTCCATGCTCAATCCTCGCCCAATGCTCGGATTCATGGCAAATGACAGATGACAAATTTTCCAATCCGCCGCTGCGCGGAAACCGGATTTGTCATTTGGAATCTGTTATCTGTCATCCGTCGCGCTATAAGCGCGGCGGCTACGGATCCGGCTGCCCGCCGACTCCGGGCATGGAAGTGGTCTGACCCAGACGCATGTTGCAGTCGTATTCGACGTGATATATCAGCCAGGAGGGGATGCAAGGACAGCTTCTACGGGTAGGATATCCCGCTACCTGGCCACGGACGAGTATGAGTATCCACCCTCCTTGGAATAGCCATTCTCTCTGGAGTAGCCGTTGCCATTCGTCTGGTTGCAATTGTGGCAACCGGGTTTGTAGAAAAGGAAGGGAAACGGAAGGGGAATACCCCAGCTGACGCCTCCGGCTTCAGCCGGACGTACGGAGCCGAGCACGGCGCCGATACAGAAAAGGAGAACCAGAGTTTTTTTCATCGGGGGCGAATCTTAGTCCCTAGTGTCGCACAAGCTGACCAAAAAGGGAAGTCGCGAACGAAGACCTCATTAAGCGAAAAATCTCGCGCAAAGACACAAAGGAATGAAGGCTGAAAGTGATGGTGTGAAGCAGCGACACCCGTGGCATTAGACGTGCTTGAGACTGCGTTCTTCCAAAAGATGAATCCCATCGCCTTTCTTTTGCTATTGCTGGCCCTTCTCTTTACGGCGCCTCGGACTCAGGCCGATCCCATCCGGCCGAAGGTGATCATTTTAACTACCTTTGAGATCGGCGCAGATACTGGTGATCGTCCCGGTGAGCTCCAATATTGGGTGGAACGGGAAAAACTTACCGAAACTCTGGATATTCCCGGCCTCTTACACCCTCTGCGCTTCAACGATTCCGGAGTGTACGCCATGCTGACCGGAACGTGTAATCGAAGCGGCTTAGCGATGATGTTGCTGGGTTCGGATCCGCGCCTCGACCTCGCCCAAACCTATTTCATTATGGCCGGGATTGCCGGAGTCGATCCAAACCGGGCAAGTGTAGGAAGCGCGGCCTGGGCACAGTGGGTAGTAGATGGCGATAACGTCAACGAGATCGATGGTCATGACGCTCCCAAAGAATGGCCTTACGGCATCCTTCCCTACGGTGCGACCAGTCCGGATCAGCCGCCTGGACCTAACGATTGGAGTCAAAAACCGATGGCTTTCCAACTCGATCCGGGTCTGGTGTCTTGGGCATTTAACCTTTCAAAAGATGCATCCTTGAGCGATACGCCTGAGGTCGGCAAATATCGTGCGTCCTATGTTGGCTATCCCAATGCTCAGCGGCCGCCCTTCGTTCTCATCGGAGACACGTTAGGTTCCGCCCGGTATTGGCATGGCGCTGCTCTCACCCAATGGGCTGAGAATTGGTGCAAGCTGTACAGCGATGGCAAAGCGAACTTCGTGATGACAGAGTGCGAGGACCAAAGCATCGCTTACGCTCTCTATATGCTAGGACGGGCGCACCGAGTCGATCCGCGCAGATACTTAGTCCTTCGAACGGCTAGCAACTACTGCGAGCCGCCACCCGGCGTGACCGTGCTCGATAGTCTTCTGCACGGCGAAGCCAGCGGCGAGCTTCTCGCAGTCGAGTCCGCGTACAGAGTAGGCGCTCCCGTCGTTCACGAATTGGTGCAGCACTGGGATCGTTATACGACAGAACTACCAACACCGAACGATAAATGATAAATTGCAGATGACAAATTTCCCGTTCGTTCGACGGCTCGAACGTCACCATTTGTCATTTGGGATTTGCCATCTGTCATTACCAAGCCGAAAGCAAGGTACGCGTGCGTATTACAGAGATTCGAGAAAAAACGGTCCCGATCGCTTCGCCAATTGCCAACGCGTTCATTGATTTTTCTAAGATGACCTGCTCCGTAGTAGCGGTTATCACGGATGTGGTCAGAGACGGCAAACCGGTCACCGGCTACGGATTCAATTCGAACGGCCGTTACGGCCAGGGAGCGCTCATTCGTGAACGCTTTGCGCCTCGCATTCTCGAAGCCGATCCGGAAACGCTGATTGACCATCAGCAGAATAATTTGGACCCGGCAAAAATCTGGGAGCGGATGATGACCAACGAGAAACCAGGCGGTCATGGTGAACGTTCCGTCGCCGTCGGCACTATCGATATGGCGGTCTGGGATGCCGCAGCCAAGATTGCCGAGAAACCGTTGTTCGAACTTTTGGCTGAACGCTACAGTCACGGCAGCGCCAACCCGAAGATCTTCGTGTACGCGGCCGGCGGCTACTATTATCCCGGCAAAGGGCTTAAGGAGCTCAAAGCAGAGATGAGATCCTATCTCGAACGCGGCTATTCAGTCGTGAAGATGAAAATAGGAGGCGCTTCGCTACAAGAAGACTTGAGGCGAATCGAGGCGGTCCTCGAAGAGTTGAGCAATGGACAACAATTGGCGGTCGATGCCAACGGCCGATTCAACCGGGAAACGGCGCTAGCCTATGCTGACGCCCTTGCTAGTCACCCTCTCTTCTGGTTCGAAGAAGCGGGTGATCCGCTTGATTACGAGCTCCAGAATGAGCTCTCCCAGCGGTATCCGGGCGCAATGGCCACAGGCGAAAACTTGTTCTCAATGCAGGATGCTCGAAATCTGATCCGCTACGGCGGGATGCGTCCCGATCGAGACTGGCTCCAGTTCGACTGCGCTCTGAGCTATGGACTGGTCGAATATCTTCGGACACTCCGAATGCTCAAAGACTCAGGCTGGTCTTCGCGACGGTGTATTCCTCACGGCGGCCATCAAATGTCATTGAATATCGCCGCCGGTCTCGGCCTCGGCGGGAACGAGTCTTACCCAGACCTGTTTCAACCTTATGGCGGGTTCCCGGATGGTGTGTCGGTTGAAAATGGTTTTGTGACTCTGCCGTCGCTCCCGGGCATCGGGTTTGAAGGAAAAAGCGATTTGTATCGAGTGTTAAAGACGGTTTGAGTACCGCACCAATCGTTCTCGTACTCGTCGTCGTCCTCGTCCTCGAGAGCCATTATCGAAGCCGAGGATGATCTGCAGTCGATCTTGTGGACAGGTCTCGGGAAAGCTTTTTGTCCCGAAGGGACCAAGTGATGGTAGCCTGGCAGTTTACTGCCAGGGGATGCAAGAAACCGAACCCGTCCCGTAGGGAACGGTGTGATTGGGTGGGAAGGAACGTTGCTCAACCTTGAATGGCGCACCTGTCAGTAGACCGACTCAGACCGTGCCCTACGGGACGGGTTTTTGTAAACGCATTCCTGGCAGTGAACTGCCAGGCTACCTTCACCTAGTCCCTCCGGGACGAAACCGGGCACCTGTCTACAGTTTTGACTCCACATCACACCAACGCAAAACCTTCGAAGACGACGACGAGTACGAGGACGATGTCGCTTACGCAAATATTTCGTCGAACAACGCGCGCATCGTTGCCCACGAACGGGCGGCGGCTTGCGCGTTGTAACGCGACTGCGGCCGACCTGCTTTGTCAGCGTCCGGATTGGTGAAGCTGTGCACCACGCCTCCGTAAAGGTCCATCTGCCAATCCACTCCCCCGTTTCGCATCTCGTTCTCGAAATCGATCCGTTGCTCAAGAGGAATGACTGGATCATCCGCGCCGATACACACTAGGATTTTGCCCTTTATGTTACGGGCGTCTTGCGGTACGACCGTTGCTAAACCGCTGTGGAAGCCCACCACGCCAAGGATCGGATTTCCACCGCGAGCCAGCTCGAGCGCCATGGTTCCACCAAAACAATAGCCGATGGCTGCGACTCGAGATGCGTCAACCTCGGGACGGGCAACCAATGCATCCAGGCCTCCTTTGGCCCGTGCCCGGATATGGGCAGGTTCGTTCCTGAGGGCTTCGAGAATAGGACCAACGGACTTCAGATCCTCGAACAGTTTGCCTTCACCATGAAGATCGCAGGCGAGAGCGACGTAGCCGAGTTGGGCTAACCGCTCCGCCTGGTTTTTAGCGTGTTGGCTAAGTCCGAACGCCTCAGGAAAAACCAAGATGCCCGGCCGGCGTGAAGACCCATCCTCATAATAAAGATGGCTCTGCATTAAAAGGCCATCGGCGTCGTAAGTGAGAACTTCCGTGTGCATGGGACAGGGTGAATAGCAGATCGCAAATAGCAAATAGCAAAATGCCGGTAGGGATGAGCTCCTGCTCATCCAATGGTGGGGCGAGGCTCCTGAATCGCCTGATTAGTTTCGCGGAGGATTAGATCGTCGCCTCAGACTGGATGCGGCTACACCGATTGACCCGCCGAGCCGTGGCCTAACGCGAGACCACGGCTCGGCGCGCCTTTCGTCCTAACAACAGGAACTGGCACGAGAAAATTTGCAGCCCTTCGTAGCCGTTCAGTTTTCGGGAGCCTCGGCCCCACCAACGGACAGATGAGCGAGAGCTCATCCCTACCGTTATTTCCCGCTCGTTTTCAAACTCGCGTGGCGTGCTCTGCTCGTACTTCCTGAACGAGGCTCTGAGGAGCCAGGTATGGCATTAATAACGTCGCCACAAGGACCGGCACGATAACCGCTTCTGCGCCGTCGACAGCAACATCACCGGCCGCTCCCACCCCGGGTAACACAAGCGCGAGTACGCTTTCGAATGGAATCTGCAGAAGCTGTATGACTCCCATCACGACCAATCCCGCACCCAAAGCCACGAACTTGGCACGAAGAGAGACACGCCGGTCACGAAGAAGCGCGTAACCCAAAGGCGCATTCATATTACTACGAAGTTCGTACCGCTGGGCACAACGCGCAAGCCAAAGACAAAAAACTCAAGCAAAGACGAAGACAAGAATTGGAATAGCCGCAAAAGAGCACAAAGAACGCAAATAACGAACCGCAGATCGACGCTGATTTACGCAGATGTGTGAGACGGCTACAGGTTCACAAACTATCCGCGTGAATCTGTGTTCATCTGCGGTCTGTTTTTTTTTGCGTTCCTTGCGTTCTTTTGCGGCTATTCCTGTTTTCTCTTCCCTTTGCGTTCTCGGCCAACTTTGCCTACTCGGCTGGTTGTGAGGATACACCGGGATGTCGCCCAGCTCGTTGCGGCAGAATAAAGAGACAGACTACGATAAACGCGGCAATGATCGCAGACGCGAGTGGCCGGCTAAAGTTTAATCCGCCGTCGTGAACCGGTTTATCTAAAAAGTCGCCAACGGTCGCACCGAACGGCCGGGTGAGTATGAAGGCAGCCCAGAAAAGCAGCACACGCGAGATGTTGGTCCAGAAATACAGGCCGCCGACAATGGCGAGACCGACCGCGAAAACCAGCGCACCTCCTTCATAGCCGAGCCCGCTATCGGCCATCCAATCCCCAAGGGCGGTGCCGAGTGTCTGCGAGAAAGTAATCGCAGCCCAATAGAAGCACTCGACTTTTGGCGTTGCCACAGTGTTGACCGAGATTGTTCCTTCTGACCAATGCCAAAGGCCAAGCACGGCGAGCAGCGAAACCAGGAGCAGCGTACTGCCACCGGCGTAGCCGATACCCAGCGAGCGATCGGCAAAGTCCGCCATCGTGGTGCCGAACGTCGTCGATGCAACAATTGTGGCCCAATAAAGAAACGGATTAAATTTCTTGGCCAAGATCTGCGCAATCACCAGTACTACCAGAAAACCAAGGAAAAGCAGGGTCCCAGCCAGATAACCCCAATTGAAAGTCATCGTAACAGAATCACCGCCTGTTTCTCCCAGCGTGGTTGCGGCGATCTTAATAATCCAAAATCCAAACGTGACCTCAGGAACCTTGCTCAGAGCCCCTTTTAGATCGTTAGTCGTAGCGTTCATTGATTCGATTCGTCCCGAGAAAAACGTCGTCAGAGACTGACGTAGTTCTGCGTTGATCTCAAATGACAGATCTGTAATCGAGCAGAGCAGAGACGCACGGATCTCAATGCTAAGTCCGAATTGCACATCGCAACTGCGAGTTGCACGGTGAGAATCGTTAGCTACGGAACAATCAAACAGACCTTCCCGGTAATCGCACGCCGAGGCATGGGTCCATGAAACCGGCTATCCAAAGAGTTGGCCGGGTTGTCGCCCAACACAAAATATTGTCCGGTCAGCGCTCCGCCGAAATTAAAAGCCAATTCCAGGGCAAGGATTTGCGCGACGCTTCAGTTTGTGTCGGCTCCGACGGCATCTCTCAATTGCGAGACGCTGTTTATCAGGAGGACTGGGAAAGGCAACTTTACCGGGGCCTTTGCCAGCTTCTTCGGTTTCTGCGCTTTGCCTGATAACTGGCCGCCATTCTTAACATAGTAGTCGGCCACCATAGCGGTGATCTGGCGGGCCGTTCGTGCAGTATCATCGGTCACACCTCTCGCTCCCGCGTTTCGTACTGCGTTTGGCAATGCCCCGAACGTACCACCAAGAATTGCGCCCGGTTCAGCGTTGCTGCCCCCCGATGTCTCGAACTGAAGAGCAGGCTGCTTAGACAAATGGGAGAGGTCATACACGCGAACGGTCGTCTCCAGCTTTGTTCCGCCAACGCCCAAGCCGACCAAACCACGTAAAGCTCTGCTGCCCTGATTTACGCGCACAAATTCTCCTGTAATAAGCCATGCGTTGATCCGAGTCCGTTTCGGGTTGTTATCACGAGTCGCCGGCATTACTGATTTGCTGAGATCAGCCACCAAGTAATTTGCCAAAGCACTGGCAGTCTTTTGTTGAAAAGCAACGAGCTCTTACGCTGATCGGCTAACCCGAAAGGTTCCGCTGCCGGTGTCAAAATCGGCAACCAATATCTGGTTAGGCATCTTTGGACTAACAGCAGCCTCCGATGGGTTACGAACTCCTACCGATGCACATCCGGCCAGGGTCCAAAATGAAGCGACAGAAAGAAAGAACGTTGCGGTGTAGTGATTTCCCATACGGCGCCTAAGAAAAGGGCTTAGCTCTCGACCACCAAAT
>Ga0210396_10004912_pt1 | contig 13003 bp, 11 predicted proteins | sample IncBWH17OmetaG_FD_155466 | JGI IMG/M metagenome (GOLD analysis project Ga0210396, IMG submission 155466) | Forest soil microbial communities from Barre Woods Harvard Forest LTER site, Petersham, Massachusetts, United States - Inc-BW-H-17-O ...
CGTGGTGGTAGAGCAGGTTGAATACAAGCCTAAGTGTGAATCGCGGGCGCTGCTTACCATCCCTGGCTGACGTATTTGTTTGTCGCGCTCGGAAGAACTGTCCCTGGCCCTGCGCCGAAGCGAACGCGTGTGCTTGGGCCCCTCAATGCACTCCCAGGACGCTGCTGGTCAGCTGTTGTGAAAGGTCTGGGCAGTGTGATTCCACAGGCGGTTAAACAGCCAGGAATGCCTGGATAGGCCGTTAACACAGTAGATGTTCGCACGTATCCTGCGTCACAAAGCGGCGACGATTTTTATTGACGTTATGTCCGATTACTAACACTGTTCACGACGAAGCCCGACGCCGGGCGCGTCGCTCCGTTTGCACGATTCTGCAACTGCGCACCAAATTGCGGCGTCTAACTATGTAGCGAACGGTTTTGCATAGGAGGTTCAGGAACATGAACATCTTCAGAGGCGCAGCAAGGTTCGCAAGGCATGAATTATTCAAACAAAGTTTAGTTACCCTGTTGTCGTTGACTGTTTTGTTCTCGACTTGGCCTCAGACTCTCTTGGCGTATCAAGATCCACAGACCCCAGCGCCGCCCGCTCAAGCTACTGCGCAAGGCGGACAGGCCCCGACGCAGGCGCCTCCTTACACCCAACAGACTCCCGCGCAGTTGCAGCAACTGGTAGCTCCGATTGCGCTGTATCCGGATTCGCTGGTGGCGCAAATCTTGGCCGCATCTACGTTCCCCGAACAGGTGGTCGAGGCGGATAGATGGGTGCAGGCACATCCTGATTTGAAGGGTGACGCGTTGGGAAAAGCTGTGGACCAGCAACCCTGGGATCCGAGCGTCAAGGCACTCACGGCATTTCCAACCGTTCTTGGAAATATGGACAAGAACCTCTCGTGGACGTCATCGCTGGGCGACGCTTACTACAACCAGCAGCAGGATGTAATGGACGCTATTCAGGTAATGCGCAAGAAGGCAGAAGATGCCGGCAATCTGAAAACCACGCCGCAGCAGACTGTCACCACGGAAGGCTCGACTGTTATCATTCAACCGGCCAATCCCGACATCGTTTACGTTCCCGCATATAACCCGTGGCTTGTTTACGGGGGACCAATTTATCCGTGGCCCGGATGGTACGCCTACCCTGGCATCTGGTTTGGCGGGCCGTACCTCTCGTTCGGACTCGGATTTGGAATTGGCTGGTTCGGCGGCTTTGGATGGGGCTGGCCGCGTTGGGGATTCAACTGGCGCGGCGGATATCCAATCTATGGAGGCCGCCGGTACTACTCCGCGAGTAGAACGTTCTACAACCGAAACAATTTCTATCACGCGGGACGCGGACCTTACGGCGGACGGGGTGGAGCCTACGGCGGCGGAGTTTACAACCATCCAGGAGCAGTCCCCCGACCATTCAACGGAAACAGCCAGGCTGCGCGAGGATATGCGGAATCCCGAGGCGGGCAAAGCGGAGTTCACTCGGGAGCCTTCAGCGGGTACGACCGCGGAGGACAGGTCAGGAGTTTCTCCTCGCGTGGCAACGCCAGCTTCGGTGGCGGAGGCTTCCACGGAGGAGGCGGGGGCGGTGGCTTTCATGGCGGAGGCGGCGGTGGTGGTGGCCGACGCTAATCGCGGTTACGTCATCCTTGTGAGTTCATGAATTTGCCAATGGAGAGAGCTATATGCTGCGAACGAAGCTGAGATTCAACAGACTTCATGGATCTAATCTGCCCAAGCTAGCTGTGGCCGCTTTACTTTTGACGGGACGCTTGTTCGTTCTTTCGACGGCGCAACAATCAGGGCAGAAAACGTTTTCGTCCTCAGAGGAAGCGAGCAATGCGCTATTTGTGGCTACTCAGAACAATGACGAAAAAGCCATGCTCGAGATCCTTGGACCAGACGAGACGCAAATCGTTTCCTCGGGAGACGACACCGAGGACAGCAACAACCGCGCTATCTTCGTAAAGAAATATGAGGAAATGCACCGTCTGGTGAGAGAACCGGATGGAACCGTCACTCTCTACATTGGCGCCGAGAATTGGCCTACGCCAATCCCACTGGTGAACAAAGGGACCGTGTGGTATTTCGACACGGGTGCAGCCAAGAAAGAAATTCTGTTCCGGCGCATCGGGCGCAATGAGATGTCGACGATCGCAGTTTGCCGGCAACTGGCGGCGGCGCAAAAAGAATACTACGCTTCGCAGCATAACGAGTACGCGCAGAAAATCTTCAGCGACGAAGGACAGCATGATGGACTTTATTGGAAGGCCGCAAACGGCGAAACCAAGAGTCCGATTGGCCCCCTCGTCGCCTCCGCTGTCGCCGAGGGGTATCCAAAAGACCAAAACGGAGTCCCGACTCCTTTCCGCGGCTACTTTTACCGCATTCTCACCCGTCAAGGAAAAGCTGCTCACGGCGGGACGAAGAACTACATCGCCAATGGCGAAATGACTGAGGGTTTCGCTTTTGTGGCCTATCCGGCGGAATACAGGTCGTCTGGAGTGATGACGTTCATCGTTGGCGCGGATGGAGTGGTTTATCAGAAAGACCTCGGAAAAAAGACCGAGGCCCATGCCAAGAGTTGGACGGAATACAATCCCGATTCCAGCTGGCAAAAGGTCGAAGAACAAGGGGAAGATACCACCGACGACCAGCCAATCGAGTAAAGCACTCGCCCAGAGTCTCATGATTCACAGGGAAGCGGGTGACTAGGGGGAACGCCCCTCTGGGGGCTGCCCGTTTTCTTTTTAGTCACGAGCTTCAAGGTAGCGACGTTGCTGAGTCGTTCCGTGTGCCGTAATAGGCAGGCGGTAGGCGTCGTTGTTCCACAGGTTTTCCCAAGCCTGATGGGAGTGGTTGGGGGCGAAACATACTCCCAGAGACACTGACCGCTGGCGGGCGTCTGAAGCTCTACTCCGGTTTCGAAGGTGGGGCTACTTCCGAAAAGCTTGTCCGGCGTTCGGTTCTCTGGAAGACGACGATGATGTGTTGAAAAGTGCGCGGGGTTTGGCAGACGCGACCGATCTGAATTGCGGTGAGCTCATTTCATTCCTGTAGTCCACTCCCGAGCAGAGTGGTTTCAAATTTTGCCCTCGAATCCCCGCCACCCCATGCGGCCCGGCCTGTCTCTCGCGAGTTGCCCGTTGATCCCTACGGCGATCTCCGCAGGGGCTTCCCATGTTGTCTCTGGTCTCCTATGCGTACATGCCGTCGCCATTACCCCGGCAGGTTCAATGGAGCTTGTTCGCTCGTCTGTCTCCATTGCCAGCGGCCTTCCCCGTGTAACAGTAAGGTCGGCTCCTGCAATTGTTTTTTCGAGGCCTGCTCAGCGTTCACTCATGTTATGGCCTGCACGCTCGCCGAGCCGCCTAGCGACCCTCTACATCGAAAGCTCCGACAGCTTCGTTGCCTCCGCTGCCGCTTCGATTGCTACCGGGTGGAGCGAACCAGTTCCCGGGCGGGAGTTGCATCCGCTGAAGTCCAGCGCCTTTCACGGCGCACTGTTACGCCAACTAACCGGGTAACAGGCTTGTCGCACTCGCAACTACCTGATTGAGAGGTTATTCAGCTGGCCACCTACTTGGAAAAGGCCTGGATAGCAGATATCTCATCATCCTCGATCTTGAGAACCTTATGGAGGTGAGTCACCTGCAGTACCTGCAGCACTGGAGGAGCCGGGCTCAACAGCTTAAGTTCGCCGCCCAATCGCTGCAGGCCGGTGAAGCTGCGCATCACATCTCCCATCCCGGAGCTATCAATGTACTTCACATCTTTCAGATTGAGCAGAATCTTTCTGTGACCCTTGCTGGCCAAGTCTCGGATCACATCGCTGAGCACTGTGCCACTTCCCGGGCCGAAAGCGAGTGCTTCGCCCACGCTGATGCGCCCGCTCAAATCAAGAATCGTGACCTCCCTCGTCTGACGGATCTTGTATTCCAACATTGCGGTCATTCCTCCTAACTGCCGCGACACTCAGCGACCGCAACGTTTCAGATGTAGAACGGCCAGGTTTGAGAGTCACGGCGTCTTACGGTCCGTCGTCTCTGGGATTATCACCTAAATACTGGAAGGATTGGGAGTAAAACGCCCCCAAGGGTGCATTTTTGGTGAACTCGCGATTTGTACGAAGCCGCTGGCGCGACGGACGCTACCGCGTGTTCGAGGATCGGCAATGTGGGAGGGTTTGAGATAAGTTGGGTCACGGAATAAGGAGGTCCTCGTGACCCAACTACGCAAAAAGATGCTGGAGGAACTCCAGCGTCGTAATTACTCCCATCGTACCGCAAGAACCTACGGTCGCACCGTCCGCGATTTTGCGGAGTATTTTCAGCAGCCACCGGACAAGCTCGGGCCCGAGCAAATTCGGCAGTATCAGGCTCATCTGTTCCAAGCGAAGAAGTTGGCTCCTGCCACGGTCAGTCAGTATGTGTCCGCGTTACGCTTCTTGTTCATAAAGACACTGCGCCGGCACTCTCTGGCTGAGTACATTCCATTTCCCAAATCCCGGAAGCGACTGCCGACCGTGCTCAGCCCGGAGGAGGTGGCCCGACGGACCGACGCGGCCGGCAATTTCTATCACCGCACCCTCCTCATGACGCTGTATTTCACCGCCGTACGCCGGGCCGAACTATGCCGGCTGAAGGTACAAGACATCGACAGTCAGCGCATGATGAGCCGAATTAACCAAGGCAAGGGCGGCCGCGACCGCGAGGTTCCTTTGAGCCCCAAGCTGCTCGAGACTCTGCGCGTCTACTTTCGCTGGATGCGGCCCACCACCTTCCTGTTTCCGGGCACCGTGAAAGGAGGGCGCGCCGACCTCCCCATCACTCCCAATGTGATTTGGTTAGCCTGCCGGCAAGCTGCCCAAAGGGTAGGATTCTGCGGTTGGGTGCTGTATGACCCGCCGCAAAGAAACTACCATCGAACGCATCTACCGCGAGGTGACCGGCAACAAAATGCCGGCGGCTGTGAAACGCATTCTTCTGCCCAAGCGAAAGGTCAAGCGGCATTCATGCTCTCGCCCGTAGAGGAACTGAGAAAGCCAAGCGACGAGTGGATTAAAGCACATGCAGATGGCAGAAGAGTGAAATTCACTTACCAAGAACTGCCGGATGAGGGGGCGTTCGTCACCGCTCAGGTTGAAGGTAACAAAGTCGTCTATTCGATCGTATTGACCAACGCAAACAATCCGCTCACTCGTGAAGAAGTTGAAAGTCATTTCGAGGCCGAGCTTCTAAAAAAGTAGCCCCAGTCAGGACAGCACCCAAAGGTTCGTCGATCCAACCTGCGCACTGAGACCTTTGACAATCGTAGAGCACAAGCCTAGCATCGTGACTGAGCAAGCTACCTTTTCTTACTCTTTCAGGTCCCTTGAACTAAGTCAGCCCATCTGAAACTTTTCCTCTTAGCTTCCCTCTGAAGGAGGAATTCAGTTTCCTCGAAAACCAGCCCGATACGTTTGACTTTGCGGCTGGTCGAACAGAAGTCGGATAATCTGAGGTCCAGCCTCGGCAGCGCGCCAGCCTCGTCTCTCTCCCTCTTGCAGCGCACATTCGATGAGATAGGCCTCATCTTCCGATGTAATCTCGACCGTTCCCAAGCTGGCCCAGATCGAGCCCGTCCCCATCAAATGGTAAGCGGTCGTGCAAAATCGGAGACATCAGGCGTTTTCGCATGCTGATACCATGTTCTTAGGCCAGAGGTGCAGCGTACGGTTTAGGTGCACAAGAGGCCAGTGACGGTAGGGCTGAAGTGCGGCGTGTTAGCGATTATCCGACACAACTATCTGGGTGTTGAGTATGCCCGCCGCCTCAGCAAGTGTCAGGTCATCGGGCACTCGCTGGAAGTCACTGTGGTTTTCCGTCTCCTGCACGCCGATTGTCTTGAAGAGGAGAGCTTTTCCATTCATGTCCACACCCAGGACAGTCATTTCCCACTGACCCGGTGCCACTTCTGCCTGCCTAACCTCAAACTTGCCCCCCTTGTCCAAGTGTCCCAACAGTCCGCCTCCGAATGTCACATCCTCCATGAGATGCCCATTGAGCGCGGCCAGTCTGTCTTGGTTGGTGTCGACCGTTATCTCCCCTTGCATGGCGTGGAGAACCCGGGCTTCAAGGGAAGGCGGCTGAAAATTCGGGTTTGGTCTGAAGGTTAGCGTTACGAGGTCCCCCTGACGACTCGCGTAGCCGAACACAAAGACATCAGGCAGAATATTGAACAAGCGCGCCCCTTGTTCTGCCTTCTTTTTGCTCGCCTGCTGTAATTTCCGTTGCTCATCCGGATGGCTCACGAGCCTCTGCATGCGCTGGTTCTCCTTCTCCTGCTGTTTGGCGTTAAGTGGGCGGCCATCAATGGAGACGAGTCGACTCAGGGAACCATTGTTTGTCTCGAGGATTTCCTGGACCTGTTTGTTCCCGGATTCCTCTTTTTCCAGCCGGTACATCCAGTGGCAGTGATCTTCAGCTTGGAATTTCAGTTCCTTGGTGACCACCTTCCGTACCAGTTCGTTAGCCGACATTCCGAGGCTCTCGGAATCCGATTGGGGGAGTGCGTTCGATCCGAGCAGCGTGATTGACACGATGACGGTTGCAGGGCCGCGTACCAGTCTCACAGCCAATGACGACGCCAGTGCACGGCGCGTTCTGAACCAGCTATGCATCTCGTCAAACCTCCCATGAGATGGACAGCACGAACGGCTCGTGGATCCGCATCGCTATCGCCGCCGTTCGGTTCCTCACAATTTCGATCATCGAACAACGCGCACCAAAAAACTGGTCAAAATCGCGCACTTTCCTTCGACCGCTCACCGGCAAGTGAGGTTCAGTCTTTCGTCGCCCTGTTTTTATCATGGCCTGCTTGGAACGAGAGAGAAGTCCGCCCAGAAGTGCGAGACGCCGTGATATCCGTCTCTGCCCAGTTCGCCCTGCTTGCGGTTCAAGATGCTGCAACGTATTTCGCCGCGCTCCCCGCTTACGTCAACTAGGACCGCAGTTCCCCCAAAACGGACCAAGAGGAACTGTAACTAGTGTGCATCGCTTTTCCAGTTTCATATTGGGCATCTCGTCCAAGATAAGAGCTAACCAATAGCTAAATCAGTACGTTACTCTTTCCTATGTTTGGCACGCGGGGTGCTCATACAGCAGTGATTGGAGAACACCACACGGAAGCGCAGCGATCGCCCACCGCCGGAAGGTCTGAGACATGTGTTCGAGACAGCCGTGTGCGACATTCGTCAGGCTGATCTAGCTGCCAAGAAGAGGCTGCAGTATCGCACCCCCATCGTTCAGCGCGGAAGGGTTCTAGGGGTTTCCCAAGCCGCTGCGGAGAAGCGCGCACTATCGGACGCGGCCCGAGCCCTAGCTCTTCTGTGGAACGTTTGAGCGTGCAGGAGCCGGAAAGCGGCTTGCCGCTTTGCAGGACCGAGTTATGGTGAAGCGAATTGCACCAGTCCAGGTCGTTTCTTTTTGCCTGTTAGCGGCTTGCGGAGGGTTATGTCAGAGCGAACGTCGTGGTGTAGTTCAGGGGTTGCAGTTTGAGGGCACAAACTCAACCGAAGTGCAGCGTCAGCAGAGGGGTGCGTGGAGATCACTGCCTGATGCTCCGTCGGCACGGGTTCTGACCCAAGAAGATAGGTTTCAAAGGGCTGGCGGGGAAGCGCGCTTGCCTTTGAAAGTTGGGGCGGTTGGGGTGAACGCGGGCGTAATGCGCGAAACAGACCTGGGACATGTCCCCCCCGGACCGCCGCCGAGCGTAACCGCCCTCTATAACGCGGTCCCAGCTCAAAGAGAGTCCGGCGCTGCTTTTGGCAGGTACCTGTATCCGTCATTGCTTACGCAGAGTTTGCGTTATCAGCCCTCGGCCAGCGGCAGCTTGATGGGCCGAGCCACTGACGCCGCTTCAAGAATTTTTGTCACGCGTGACGAGTCCGGAAAGCGGAGGCTGAACACTTCGTATTTCGTCGGCGTGCTGACTTCCGTCGCTGTCCACACCGCCTCCCGTCCCTATTGGGCGCGCTCTAATTCGGCGCCGTTCAGCGATTTCGGTTCGACGGTTGGTAACGACGCGGGTGTGAAGCTCTTACACGAGTTTGGACCTGGCATCCGGCAAATGGTGACGGGTCACATGCCGGAATTCGTGTCCAGGATCGAAGAGCGTATCATCCGCGACCAGACCCCGAGTGAAGTCGCCTCCATCCCCGCCAGATAATGTCCTGTCGCTTAGCTGGAATGCCCGCAAGTAAGTTGGTCGAGCCAAAAATCGGGGCGACAATTTAGGTAACCACGCCCTGACAATGCGTCCGTTTATTTTGCCCATGTACTTGTCAGCGTCTTTTCTTGAGAACTCCCTTCGCTTTCTCGGGTTCGTCGAAAGCCTCGTAGACGACAAGCAGATTCTTGCGGGCCGCCTGCCAGTAGCACGCAGGGTAGCCGTTCATGCACCGAGTAAGGCGGAGTTTACACGTCCTGAGGTTTTGTTTTCTGCATTGTATTTTCCTCCTGCGAGAACATTTTTTTCGAAACCCTCGGACGGTTTTGAGAAGGCGTGCAGCGGACCGCAGCAGTCACAGGGCGGGCGAAGCCCGTTCATCGAAAACCCTTGACGGCGAAGACCACTGTGAAAACGCCGGTCTGGACTTGAGCGCTGAGGGTGAAGGGGAGAGAGAAAATGGACGGAAAGAAGAGAAGAGATTCGGCCAAGAACACCGAACGGGGAGAATTGATCAGGCGCGCATCGTCACACGCGCTTCACAGTTAATGGCACTGGCGGGGCACACAGCGGCAAACTCCAAATGAATTACTCGGAACTGTCGCCGGAGGGGAACTATGGAGCAGGAGTGGTCGCACGAGGATCGCATCACCCCGGGCTGGCGATACACGTCACGGCTCCACTCTTTGGGCAATCCTGAATCTGTCGATCTGACAGGAAACCGTGCTTGTGGGAACCGGGGACCACTGGCAGGGGACTGTTCTCCTCCCGGCATTCGTCCAAGTTTGGAGAGACGACTGAACTTTGGAGAGACGACTGAACCTTGGAGAGAAACGTCGCTGACCTTGTTTGGCGGCAGCTTCGTTAGAAACATGGCAACGGAATTTCAGGCGATCACGCCACTTCGAGTTCGTGACCTCCGACGAGCTGCTCCTTCGCTAGAAACGCCTTTGCTAAAAGAGTGGCGACAATCTTTGTGCCTTCGTTGTTCGACTCGACCACCAACTCTCCATTGAACGGACGCAAGCGTTCTCGCATTCCCATGATTCCCACTCCGGTGCCTTTAGACTGAATCTCGGCCAGCCTTTCTGCGGACATTCCGCTTCCCTTGTCCTGAACCTCGACAATGACCCGATCGGCTTCGCGGGCCACCCGGATGGACGCGGTCTTACTTCCGGAGTGACGATGCACGTTGGTTAGAGACTCTTGCACCAGGCGAAACACGACGAGTTCCATGTCTGCGGGAAGTCTTTCAAAGTTTTCAGGGATTCTCAGGTCGATGTCGAGTCCGCTGCGTTCCTTCAAACCTTGCACATACCAGTCGAGCGCAGATGAAAGCCCGCTCTCGTCCAGTAGTGGCGGGTGCAAAAGATAGGAGGTGGTGCGAATCTCTCGGTTCAGGTGCTGAACCAAGCCTTCGGCATCTTCGATGTCTTTGGCAAGTTGAGCAGGATTATTCTTAACATCTTGGGCAAGCTGCGCAAGAATCATGCCCAACGCGGCCAGGGTTTGGCCAGCACTGTCGTGCAATTCACGCGCAATGTGTCGACGTTCCTCATCCTGAATTTGTATCAACCGCCGTGAAAGGCTTCGCAGTTGGTCCCGCTGTTGGAGAATCTCGGCGTTTCGCCGCTGTAGTTCTTGAGTTCGAAACTGCACTTGGGTGTCAAGGGCATCCGCCAATGTTCGATAACGTTCCTCACTCTCGCGCAACTCTCGCTCAATTCGTTTACGTTGGGTGATGTCCCGAGCAATTTTCGACGCTCCGATAATCTTCCCACTGGCGTCCCGGAGAGGCGAAATCGTGAGCGAAATATCGAGCAGTGTCTTGTTCTTATCAACACGAACGGTGTCGAAGTGTTCGATTCGTTCGCCTTTCTTGATTCGTTCGATGATGACCGTTTCTTCGTCCCGACGATTGACCGGGATGATCAAAGAAATGTGCTGGCCTACCGCTTCGCTCGCGGTGTAGCCAAACAACCGCTCCGCGCTTGCGTTCCAACTGGTTATGATGCCGTCCAACGTTTTGCTGACGATGGCATCATCCGATGAATCTACGATTGCGGCGAGTAAGCCAATAGCTTTATCCGCCTTGAGGCGTAAGGCAGGCAGCTCATCCAAAAGCGACTGGCTGATGCTGTCATTAGCTTCCGGGTCATTGAGGATGCAATCCGCCAGCGCTTCATGTGTCGCCAGTAGTTTGTTGATGTCATCTTCAAGGGTGATCTCAGGATGCGTTTCAGTCCAATAGTGCGCTGCCCTGACAAATGCCAAGAACAACAACAAATATTGAAGGCGAACCGAACCCAATAGCCGGGTCAGGGCGTCAAGACACAATAAATAGTCAGAAGTTTTCAGGAAGACATGCCCTGCCAACGCAAAGATGGCATCTTCCGTCTGCGTGTCCGGCGTCGGCATTTCGGCAATTGGTGCAGGGCTGGCGGCGCACAGTGATAGGCGAGTCTGAAGTTCTTGTCCACGTGGAAAAGGCCGACGCAGGAGCTTAACAACCTCCGTCACGCTTTGCGCGTGCACATTCGGATCGCCAGCGGGACGGCCAAGTCCCACCAAGAAACCAACATGACGACCAATGCAATACCGGACTGCGCAAAAGCGCGACAGGTGGACGAAAAGACGCTCCTTAAAAACGGAGGGTAGAGGATTGTCGAGGTAGGCAGCTTGTGCGAATCCCCACAGTTTCTCAGTGATCTCGGGAGTCTCAGAAGCGAGGCGGAAGAAATTTGGGAGAACCCCGAATCGCCCCGCAACACTTTTCTCTAGGTTTGGCACGCCCCCGTTGGTGGATGCTAAATTTGGATTGTTGAGCACTGTGGAACACTACTCCAGGGGCAAGTATACGGCTTTTTTTACCTAACGAAACGGAATCTCTCGTTCAGGCTGGGGAGGAACGAGTGCTTGCAGTAACTTACAAGGTTGTGGAGGGCTGCGAAACCCCTGTAAGGACGCGCAAGGAAGGCTTGCTGGACGGCACCTTCGTGAGTGCGAAAAAGGGGGCTTGGCCGTGGGGCCGACCAAGCGCGGCCAGGGGACGAAAATCACGGCCATCGCCGCTGTTACCAGTCTTCCTCTAGCCGTCACCGTCGATAGCGCCTGGCCGCACGAAACAAGACTCGTCGAGGAAACCCTGGCCGGAAGCTTTCTCGACGTACTCCCAGCACGGCTGATCGGCGACCGGGCCTATGACTCGGATCCTCTGGACCGGCGATTGGAGCGCGATTACAGCATCGAGTTGATCCGCCCAATCGGGAGAACCGCAGCCAGACCCAGGACGGGCGCAAGCTGCGACGCTACGAGCGACGTTGGTGCGTCGAGCGGTTATTTGCCTGGTTGCAATGGTTCCGGCGACTGGTCACGCGCTACGAATATCACATCGAGAACTTTCTCGGCATGGTCCGCCTCGGCTGCATGAGAATCATGTTGAGGTATTTGTGAGCGATTACTCGTATCGCAGCGCCACCATGGGATCGACCTTGGCGGCGCGACGGGCCGGGACCAAGCTTGCTCCCCCCGCAAATGCGATCAATAACAACGCTGCAGTACCGAAGGTCATCGGATCTGCTGGCGAGATTCCAAAAACCAACTGGGCAACGGTTTGCCGAAGAATCCAGGCGCCGAGGAGTCCGATTGCGGCTCCAATCACGGCCATGCACAACCCTTGTTTTACGACGAGCCAAAGCACGTCTCCGCGCTGTGCTCCCAAGGCCATGCGTAAGCCGATTTCACCTGTGCGCTGCGCGACAACGTAAGAGACCACTCCGTATACGCCGATTCCTGACAACATCACTCCAAATGCTGCGAACAACGCGAGTAGACCGGTGGTGTAACGGCGGTCGGCGGTCTGTCCCTGCATGATCTGATCCATGGTCGAAACTTCTGCGAATGGCAGGTCGGCATCGAGCGAGCGAAGCTGTCGGCGAATCGATGGGGCAAGTTGCATCGGGTCCAGACTGGTGCGCACGATCAAGTTCTTGAAACCAGCGTTCAGCTCCGGCGTCTGCCGGAAGAGCGTATTGATGTGCGGCAACGGGGGGAGCGCCAGTCCGCGGTTCATCGAATTTCCAATCACGCCAATAATGGTGAATGGAGTGCTTGATGCGCTCGAGGCAACGATTGGGTCCGAACCCATGCGAATCTGCCTTCCGACCGGATCTTCAGTCGGAAAGTAAAGGTCCGCGAATGCCTGATTCACCAACACCACAGGCATGCTGGCCTCAGTGTCTGAATCCGAGAAGTTGCGGCCATGGAGCAGCGGGATTGCAAGCGTGTGAAGATAATGCCAGTCCGTCGAATTGAATGCCGCCGCGGGCGTATCTTCAAGCTGCGATACGGGCCGGCCTACGATGGTGAAATTTTCCGTCCACTGATCATCGAAAGGGTAGGCGGCACTGATCACAGCGTCCTGTACTCCGGGTAGTCGGCTGACTCGCGCCACGTATTCGTCGCAAAAACGTGTGATGCTGCCGCGATTGGGATATCGAACGGATGGCAGAAAAAAATGCGTTCTCAGTAAATGATCTACGCGAAAACCCAGCTGCTGGCCCTGTAAACGCACAAGGCTCTGAATCAGAAGCCCGGTGCCAACTAACAGCATGACTGCGAGCGCCAGCTCACCAGCGACAAATGAATGCCTCAACCAGCGCCTGCTGCGAGTAGCGATGTTTGATCGTCCGCCTTCTTTGAGCGCTTCCGATGGATTCACTCTCAGGCTGATCCACGCCGGAAGAGTTCCGAAAAGCAAGCTGCTCAAAACTGAAATTCCAAAACCGAACGCGAGCACACGGAGA